>ERZ1645192.4879-NODE-4879-length-10535-cov-7.884256_pt1 | contig 10535 bp, 10 predicted proteins | sample MGYA00575354_ERZ1645192 | MGnify/ENA primary metagenome ERZ1645192 (study PRJEB40844, sample SAMN11349763) | freshwater sediment metagenome | isolation source: river sediment | host: Sediment | place: India: Faizupur Khadar , New Delhi | collected 2017-02-21 ...
ATGGTCACCGCCGGCCTGATGGCGCTGGCCTTCATGGGCTTCGCCGGCCTGGACAAGTACCAGTAATGGATATCCTGCTCGCCATCGCCATCATGGCCCTCGGTGCCGTCGTGCTCGGTGCGGCGCTCGGCTATGCGTCGATCAAGTTCAAGGTCGAGGGCGACCCGCTGGTCGACAAGATCGAAGCCATCCTGCCGCAGACCCAATGCGGCCAGTGCGGCTACCCGGGCTGCAAGCCCTATGCCGAAGCCATTGCCAAGGGCGAAGCCGAGATCAACCTGTGCCCGCCGGGCGGCATGGAAGGCGTGCAGCGCCTGGCCGATCTGCTCGGCCGCGAGGTCAAGCCGCTCGATGCCGAAGAGAAGCCCAAGCAGGTCGCCATCATCGACGAGAACACCTGCATCGGCTGCACGCTGTGCATCCAGGCCTGCCCGGTCGACGCCATCATCGGCGCCGCCAAGCAACTGCACGTCATCATCGGCCAGCAATGTACCGGTTGCGAACTCTGCCTGCCCCCCTGCCCGGTCGAATGCATCCATATGGAAGCCGTCACTGAAAACATCGACAACTGGAAGTGGAAATACCCGGTCGTCGAAATCAAGGCTGCGCCGGTGAAAGAGGCCGCCTGATGCTGATGAACCTGTTCAAGTTCAAGGGTGGCGTCAAGCCGCCGACCAACAAGACGCAGTCGCTCGGCAGGCCGATCGCCCAGGCGCCGATTCCTTCGCGTCTCGTCGTGCCGCTGCACCAGAGCATCGGCGGCACGCCGCGCCCGGTCGTCCAGGCTGGCGACAAGGTGCTGAAAGGCCAGTTGATCGGCGAGGCCGACGGCTGGATTTCCGCTGCCGTGCACGCCCCGACCTCGGGCACCGTGGTCGACGTCGCCATGCACGTCCAGCCGCACCCGTCGGGCCTCGACGCGCTGTGCGTGGTCATCGAACCGGATGGCAAGGATGAATGGATTCCCCGCGAGCCGGTGGATTACAAGGCGCTGACGCCGGAACAGGTGCGCGAGCGCCTGCAGCAGGCCGGTGTCGTCGGCCTGGGCGGCGCAGTGTTCCCGACCCACGGCAAGCTGACCGCCTCGAAAACGGTGCCGATGGAAGAAATGGTGATCAACGGCGCCGAATGCGAGCCCTTCATCACCTGCGACGACCTGCTGATGCGCGAACGCGCCGAGGAAGTCGTCCGCGGCGCCGGCATCTTCCGCGACCTGCTGCAGCCGAAGAAGGTGCTGATCGGCATCGAGGACAACAAGCCGGAAGCCGCCGCCGCCATGCGCGCCGCCGTGCAGGCCGTTGGCGAGACGTTCGAAGTCATCCAGGTGCCGACGCTCTACCCGGCCGGCGGCGCCAAGCAGCTGATCCGCGTCCTGACCGGCAAGGAAGTGCCGGCTGCCAAGCGCTCGACCGACCTTGGTGTGCAGTGCTTCAACGTCGCCACCGCCTACACCGCCTGGCGCGCCATCGCCCACGGCGAACCGGTCGTCTCGCGCCTGGTGACGGTAACCGGCAACGTGCATGAGCCGCGCAACTACGAGGTGCTGATCGGCACGCCGATGGACGAGTTGCTCAAGCTCGCCACGCCGCACCCGGATACCGACGGCATCGTGATGGGCGGCCCGATGATGGGCTTCCTCGTCCCCGACCCCAAGGTGCCGGTGGTCAAGGCCACCAACTGCCTGATCGCCCACTCCGACCGCCTGTTCCCGCCCAAGGCGCCGGAAATGCCCTGCATCCGCTGCGGCGCCTGCGCCCAGGCCTGCCCGCACGAACTGCAGCCGTTCGAGATGTACTGGTTCTCGCGCGCCAAGAATTTCGGCAAGACGCAGGAATACCACATCTTCGATTGCATCGAATGCGGCTGCTGCTCCTTCGTCTGCCCGTCGCGCATCCCGCTGGTCCAGTATTTCCGCTTCGCCAAGAGTGAAATCTGGGCGCGCGAACGCGAAAAGAATGCCGCCGACCAGGCCAAGGAACGCTTCGAGTTCAAGCAGCTCCGCGAAGAACGCGAGAAGGCCGAGAAGGCAGAAAAGCTGGCCAAGGCTGCTGCCGCCCAGGCGGCCAAGAAGGCTGCCGAGGCTGCTGCCGCAGCGGCAAGCGGCGACACACCCGCCGAAGCACCGGGTCCGGCCAGTGCCGAGACGGCCACCACGCCTGCTGCGCCATCGGCTGCCGATGCCGAGAAGGCTGCCAAGCTGGCCACCATCCAGGCCGCGATGGAACGCGCCAAGGCCCAGCGCGAAGCCGCCCAACCGAAGAATACCGAGCAACTGACACCGGAACAGCAGCGTGCTGCCGACGAGATCGAAGCCCGCCGCGTCGCCGCCAAGCTGGTCGAGCCCGTAGCGTCGGCCAATCCGGCCAACGAGAAAGCCGAGTAATGTTCGCCCCCGCTCCCTTCCTCCTCAAGGACACCAGCGTCAGCCAGGTCATGACCCAGGTCTGCATCGCCCTGGTGCCCGGTATTGCCGCCTACGCCTGGCTGGTCGGCCCGGCCATCCTGGTCCAGCTGGTCATCGCCACGCTGGCTGCACTGCTGGCCGAAACGGCCATGCTGCGCATCCAGAAAAAGCCGTTGACCATCTTCCTGTCCGACGGCTCGGCCGTTGTCACTGCCTGGCTGATCGCCCTGACCTTCCCGCCACTCGCCCCGTGGTGGCTGGTCGTCATCGGTACCGTGTTCGCCATTGTCGTCGCCAAGCATCTTTATGGCGGCCTCGGCCAGAACCCCTTCAATCCGGCAATGGTCGCCTTTGCCGTGTGCATCGTCTCCTTCCCGGCATTGATGTCGCAATGGCCAAGTGTCGGCCTGCAACTGCCGCTGCTCGACCAGATCAATGTCATTCTCGGCCTGGCGCCGCGGGTCGATGCGCTGTCCAGTGCCACGCCGCTCGATGCCATGAAAACAGCGCTCAAGCTGGGCGAGGGCATGCAGGATGTGCCTGCCCTGCTGGCCAACCAGGATATTTACGGCAATTTTGCCGGGCGCGGCTGGGAATGGGTGGCCATCGGCTACCTGCTCGGTGGCCTGTGGATGTGGCAGCGCAAGCTGATCACCTGGCATGTACCGGTTTCCTTCATTGGCGCCATGGTGCTGCTTTCCGGCGGCCTGTGGCTGTTCAACCCGGCGCAATTTGCCAGCCCGCTGTTCCACCTGCTCTCCGGTGGCGCCATGATCGGTGCCTTCTTCATCGCTACCGACCCGGTCTCCGGCAGCACCACGCCGCGCGGCAAGCTGATTTTCGGTGCTGGCGCTGGCCTGCTCGCCTACATCATTCGTGTCTTCGGCGGCTATCCGGACGGTGTCGCCTTCGCCGTGCTGCTCATGAACCTGTGCGTCCCGGTCATCGACCTGCTCACCCAGCCCCGCATCTTCGGCATGAAGGATGCCGACAAGGGAGGCCAGGCATGAGTGCGGCCAAGGAATTCACCGCCCCGGGCATGGCTGTCCGCACGGCGGGCATCCTGTTCATCTTCGTCATCGTTTTCACCGGCCTGCTCTCTGCTGCCTACCTGTGGACCAAGCCGGCCATCGAAGCCTCGGCCGCCGAGGAGAAGATGAAACTGGTCAACGAGGTATTGCCGCACACGGAATACGACAACGACCTGCTGACCGATACCGTCACCCTGCCGGTCACGCCCGAACTCGGCCTGGCCGACCCCTCGACGCTCTACCGCGCACGCAAGGCCGGCCAGCCGGTCGCGCTGGTTTTCGAATCGACGGCACCGGATGGCTATGCCGGCAAGATCCGCCTGATCGTCGCCGTCCGCGCCAATGGCGAGGTGGCCGGTGTGCGCGTCACCCAGCACAAGGAAACCCCGGGCCTCGGCGACTACGTCGAGGTGAAGAAGGACAAGAACAAGGCCCGCCCGTGGATCACCCAATTCACCGGCCTGTCGCTCGCCCAGGTCAGCGACCGGGAGTGGAAGGTCAAGAAGGATGGCGGCCGTTTCGATTACTACGCCGGCGCTACCGTCACACCGCGTGCCGTGACCAAGGCGGTCTTGAAGGCAGTGCAATGGGCCGATGCCCATCGTGAGCGGCTGTTCGCCGAAGGAGTTGCCCAATGATCACCCGCGAAGAATTCCGCAGCATCGCCGGCAACGGCATCTGGAAGCAGAACACCTCGATCGCCCAGATCCTCGGCCTGTGCCCGCTGCTGGCGGTGACCACCAACGCGGTCAACGGCATCATGCTGTCGCTGGCCACCATCCTGGTCATGGCGCTGTCCAACGTCGCCGTCGCCTCGCTGCGCAACTTCATCCCGCACGAAATCCGCATCCCGGTCTTCATCCTGATCGTTGCCGCGCTGGTCACCGTCGTCGACCTGCTGTTCAACGCCAACCTGCATGAACTGTATCTGGTGCTCGGCATCTTCATTCCGCTGATCGTCACCAACTGCATCGTGCTCGCCCGGGTCGAAGCTTTCGCCGCCAAGAATCCGCCGCTGCAGTCGACGCTGGATGGGGTGTTCATGGGCGTCGGCATGCTGTGGACGCTGGCCCTGCTCGGCGGCATGCGCGAACTGCTCGGCAGCGGTACCCTGTTCGGCGGCATCGACATGGTTTTCCCCAGCCTGCAACCGATCCAGTTGCTGCCGGAAAGCTATCCCGGCTTCCTGCTCGCCCTGCTGCCGCCCGGCGCCTTCATCCTGCTTGGCTGCATGATCGCCTGGAAGAACTGGATGGATGCCAGGGCCGCCGAGCGCGCCAAACTGAAGCCGCCGGCCCCGGTCGCTGCCGCCGGTTGCCACTGATTGCCAGGCCCTGCGGGGCCTGAATTTTTCCCATGCGCATCGACGCCCTCCGCCAAGCTCTTTACGCCACCGGCGCCAAGGATTGCCACATCGACCGCGTGCTGCGCGCCTGGACCCAGGCCAAGGCGCTGGAGAGCGGGCCGCGCCACCAGCCCGCCGCCGACTTCCTGCCGCTACCCCTGCGCAATGCCCTGCCCCGACTCGCCGCCGAACTGGCCGGGCTGGCCCGCATTCGTTCGGAGCATGAAGGCGAGGACGGCTCCCGCCTGCTGGTCGAACTGGCTGACGGCCAACTGGTCGAGAGCGTGCTGCTGCCGCGCGACGGTCTGTGCATCTCGACCCAGGTTGGCTGCGCCGTCGGTTGCACCTTCTGCATGACCGGCCGCGACGGCCTGCTGCGCCAGGTCGATAGCGGCGAGATGGTCGCCCAGGTGGTGCTCGCCCGGCAGCGGCGCACGGTCAGCCGTGTCGTGTTCATGGGCATGGGCGAGCCGTCGCACAACATGGACAATGTGCTGGAAGCCATCGACACGCTGGGCACCTATGGCGGCATCGGGCACAAGAACCTGGTCTTTTCGACGGTCGGCGACTACCGTGTTTTCGAACGCCTGCCGCAGCAGCGGGTGCGTCCGGCCCTGGCCATTTCGCTGCACACCACCCGTCCGGAACTGCGCGCCGAACTGCTGCCCAAGGCCGCACCCATCCCGCCGGCAGAACTGGTCGAACTCGCCGAAACCTACGCCCGGACGACCGGTTACCCGATCCAGTACCAATGGACGTTGATCGACGGCATCAACGACAGCGAAGCGGAAATGGATGGCATCGTCCGCCTGCTCAGCGGCAAGTACGCGCTGATGAACCTGATTCCCTACAACACCACGGCGGCGCTCGATTACCGGCGGCCGGCAGTGGAAAAAGTGACAGCCCTGACGCGCTATCTGCACGCCCGCGGCATCCGCACCACGGTGCGCAACTCGGCTGGACAGGATGTCGATGGCGGCTGCGGCCAGTTGCGCGCCCGCAACCTGGAGCGAACCGGCAGCCGTCCGCAAAAAATCACCCTGCACGCAGCAGGTGAAAACGGCTCAGCGGGCTGAGTCAGCCAGAATCACGCGGTTCTTGCCGGTCTGCTTGGCCCGGTAGCAGGCCTCATCGGCCCGGCGGATCAAGGAAGTCTCGTCATCCCCCGGGTGACACACCGAGATGCCGATACTCACCGTACAGAGAATCGTCTCGCCGCTGGGCGCCAGCGTCTTGACCGCTGCGAACAGGGTGCGCAGGCGTTCGGCAATCGTCATCGCAGCCAGGCCATCGGTTTCCGGCAGCACGACGACGAATTCTTCGCCGCCATAGCGGAAGGCGAAGTCGGAACGACGCAGGCATTGCCGTATCGACAGCGCCAGATTCTGCAACACCCGATCACCGCCCAGATGTCCATGCTTGTCATTCACTGCCTTGAAGTTGTCGCAATCCAGCACGAGCAGGGAGAGCGGGTGCAGATAGCGCCGGGTGCGCTCAATCTCGGCTGGCAACTGCTCGTGCAGATGACGCGAGTTGTACAGGCCGGTCAGTGAATCGGTCTCGCTCAGCGAGCGGTAGCGCTCTTCGCTGTCGCGCAACGCCTCTTCGGCTCGCCGACGCTCGGTAACGTCCTGAAACGTCTCGATGGCGCCGATCACTTCCCCGGCAGCGTTGCGCAACGGCGCAGCGGTGAAGTAAAGCCAGCGGCCACTTTCACCGACGGTCGGGAAAAAATCCTCGGCCTCGTAGGCACCGGCAATCAACAGGGAGTGCCGGTAGCGACCGTGATAGAGGCGGTCGACCTCCTTCTCGCTGACGTTGTTGACGATCAAGTCAGCCAGCATGGGGCGCTGGCTGCGGTAAAAGCTCTGCCAGTGTTCGCTGGTGCCGATCACGTTTGCCGCCAGCGTGCCGGTCAAGGCTTCGCAGGCCCGGTTCCAGTGCGAAACCTGGTGCCGGGCGTCGATCACCATGGTCGGCACCGAGGAGCCTTCGACGATCTGGGCCAGATAGGCCTCCTTTTCACGCAGCGCTGCCTCGGCCCGTCGCCGCTCGGTGATGTCCTGCAGTGTCTCGATGGCACCGATGACCTCGCCTTCAGCATTGCGCAAGGCCGCTGCCGTGAAGAACAGCCAGCGCCCGCCCTCGCCGAAGGCAGGAAAGAAGTCCTCCGCCTCGTAGGCATCGTCGATCAACAGCGAACGTGAAAACTTGCCGTGGTAGTAGAGATCGATACCCGACTCGAGCACGCCGTCGACCACCAGATCGGCCATGATCGGGCGCGCTGTGTCGTAGAAGGCGCGCCATTGCTCGGAGCGGCCGATCATTTCGGCAGCCGGCACCCCGGTCAATACGGAACAGGCCCGGTTCCAGTGGGTGACGCGATGCTGCGCATCGATCACGATGGTCGCCACCGGGTTGCCCTCGACCAACTGGCTCAAGGCAATGCCGTGGTTTTCGCCAGCATGCTGCATGCCGAAACCGCCCTCTCTGTCAGGTAGAATTTGTTTCCCAGAATATGGCGCAAGCAGCCGCAAATAACAACGATCACCCAACCCGTCCTGTGAAAAAGTCCCAAATCGAGCAATTCTTTACCCGCTTGCGCGATGCAAATCCGGCACCGACAACCGAATTGCACTACGCGACGCCCTTCCAGTTGCTGATTGCCGTCATCCTCTCGGCACAGGCGACGGACGTCGGCGTCAACAAGGCGACCGCCCGGCTGTTCCCGGCCGCCCCGACGCCGGAAACGATGCTGGCCCTGGGTGAAGAAGGGCTGACCGAATACATCAAGACCATCGGGCTGTTTCGTACCAAGGCGAAGAATGTCATCGCCACCTGCCGGATGCTGATCGAACTGCATGGCGGGGACGTACCCGCCGAGCGCAAGGCCCTCGAAGCTCTCCCCGGTGTCGGCCGCAAGACTGCCAACGTGGTGCTCAACACCGCCTTCGGTCAGCCGACCATCGCCGTCGACACGCATATCTTCCGCCTTGGCAACCGGACCGGACTGGCTCCGGGCAAGACGGTGGACGATGTCGAGCAGAAGCTGCTCCGTGTCACGCCCGCGGAATTCAAGAAAGATGCCCACCACTGGCTGATCCTGCACGGCCGCTATGTGTGCAAGGCGCGCAAGCCGGAATGTGCCCGCTGCATCGTCGCCGATCTCTGTTCCTTCAAGGGCAAGACGCTGTGAAGGCGGCGACCAGCCTGGTCACGGGCGTACGGCCGGCGCCCGAACTGGCGGAAGAAGCCGTTGACAATGCCCTCGACAAGGCCGGGTTGGACAGGGCCAGCCAGGTCCTGCTCTTCCTCAGCCACGACTTCGCCCGACAGCCGCAACCGGCAGTCATTGCAGCGGCACGGGCAGCCGGTTGCCTGTCCGTTGCCGGTTGCACAGCCAACGGCCTGTTCACGGAGGGCGGCTGGCAACTGGATCAATCGGCCGCTGCCGCACTGGTTATCGCGTCACCGAACGACTCAGCCGTGCCGGAAGCGCCCCTGCTCTCGTTCTCGTCGCATACGCGCCTGCCCTTCGACTGGCAGGCGGACAAAGCGCGTGCCGGTTTTCTCGATTCTGACGGCGCAGCCTGGATGCATGGCCGGGTGGCCGAGAACGGCAAAGCCGAACTGCGCCTGAGCAGTGGCAAGGTCGCCCTGGCACTGGCGAACGGATTGCGCCCGCTGGGCAACCCCGTTCCCATCGATCAGTGCCGGGGCTACGAACTCGGCCGGGTAGGCGGGCACTCGGCCATCGACAGCCTGCGCCGCGCCCTGCCGCCGGAACTGCGCCAGAATCCGCCGCTTCACCAGATCGCCCTGCTCCGTCACCCCGATGAACCGGGCATCGCCATCCTGTCGGTCAATGGCGATGGGTCGCTGACCCTGGCCGACAACCTGGAAGACGATACCGCGATAACCTGGGCCATTCGCCAGCCGCTGGCAGCCGAGCAGCAGATGCGCGCTTCGCTGACGGCCCTCGCCGCCAGCCATCGGCAGCCGGCTTTCGCCCTGATGTTTTCCTGCATCGGTCGCGGCCCACTGTTCTATGGCAGCGACGACCGCGATCTGCTGGCCTTTCGGGAAGCCTTCCCGGAAACGCCCTTGCTCGGCGCCTATGGAACCAGCCAGATTTTTCCGCATGCCGGCAAGAACCGTCTGTATCACAATGCCGCCCTGACCCTGCTCTTCGAAAGCTCCCATGTTTAATCCATCCCGCGAACAGGTCCGCCGTTTCTTCTGCGATGCCTGGAAGAAACACCTCGACCGGCTGCCGCTGGTCGGCGCTGAAGTGACGGCCGCCGATATCGCCCAGCGCCATCCCGAATATCACGCCCTGCTGGCCGATGCGGATGCCGCAGTGAACAAGGATTGGGTGCCGGAAGGCGGTGAAATGAACCCCTTCCTGCACCTCTCGCTGCACCTCGCCATCCACGAGCAGGTCAGCATCGACCAGCCGCCCGGTATTCGCCTGGCTTTCGAGCAATTGCGGGCGCGCATGGACCCGCACGCCGCCGAGCATGTGCTGCTCGAATGCCTGGGCGAGACGATCTGGCAAGCCCAGCGCAATGGCCAGGCGATGGATGCGGCGGCCTATGTCGACGCCGTGCGCCGCAAGGCAAGCCTGCTGTAGCGGACTGACGGCTCGGCTTTAGGCGTCGTCCGACGGCGGGGCGACCTTGATCACCTCTTCCAGCGAGGTCAGGCCCTGCGCCACCTTCAGCGCGCCGGAAATGCGCAGCGGCCGCATGCCCTCGCGGAACCCCTGTTCGCGGAGCTTGGGAATATCGGTAAGCGGCTTGATCTGCTTGCGGATCTCGGGCGAATTCATCAGCACCTCGTAGATACCGACCCGCCCGGAGTAGCCGGTCATCCGGCATTCCAGGCAGCCCACCGGTTGCCACAACTGGGCCGGCTCGGCCGATTTCCAGGGCGCCACCAGGGCCCGCCAGGCGGCGCGCTGGTCCTCGGTGATCGGGCTGGCTTTCTTGCAATGCGGGCACAGCGTGCGGATCAGGCGCTGGGCCATGACGCCGAGCAGGGTCGAGTTGATCAGATAGGCCGGTACGCCGAGATCGAGCATGCGGGTGATGGCCGACGGCGCGTCGTTGGTGTGCAGGGTGGACAGCACCAGATGGCCCGTCAAGGCCGCCTGGATGGCCATCTCGGCCGTTTCCAGATCGCGGATTTCGCCGATCATCACGATGTCCGGGTCCTGCCGCATCAGGGCGCGCACGCCATCGGCGAAACCGAGATCGATGCTGTGCTGGACCTGCATCTGGTTGAACGAGGACTCGACCATTTCGATCGGGTCCTCAATGGTGCACACGTTCACTTCCGGCGTCGCCAACTGCTTCAGTGTCGTGTACAGCGTCGTCGTCTTGCCGGAACCGGTGGGGCCGGTGACCAGGATGATGCCGTTCGGCGAGGCGGTCATCTGCTTCCAGCGCAGCTGGTCGTCGTCGGAAAAGCCGAGCGAGCGAAAATCGCGGACCAGCACTTCCGGATCGAAAATGCGCATGACCAGCTTTTCGCCGAAGGCGGTCGGCAAGGTCGACAAACGAAGCTCCACCTCCTGTCCGGCCGGCGTCCTGGTCTTGACCCGGCCGTCCTGCGGCCGCCGCTTCTCGATGACGTCCATCCGTCCGAGCAGTTTGATGCGGCTGGTCATGGCGTTCATCACCGCCATCGGAATCTGGTACACCTGATGCAGCACGCCGTCGATGCGGAAGCGCACGATGCCGAGGTCGCGCCG
>ERZ1645192.4880-NODE-4880-length-10535-cov-6.579771_pt1 | contig 10535 bp, 5 predicted proteins | sample MGYA00575354_ERZ1645192 | MGnify/ENA primary metagenome ERZ1645192 (study PRJEB40844, sample SAMN11349763) | freshwater sediment metagenome | isolation source: river sediment | host: Sediment | place: India: Faizupur Khadar , New Delhi | collected 2017-02-21 ...
ACATTTTCGGGCGGAACACGCCTGTCGAACTCGAATACTGGCAAGTCGAAAAAACCTAGGAATTTACGCGGCTGCTCGGGCAAGAGCGGCCAGGCAACGAATCTGAATTATGGCAAAGAAAATCACCGGTCAAATTAAACTCCAGATCCCCGCGGGTCAGGCAAATCCCGCGCCGCCCGTTGGCCCCGCGCTGGGTCAGCATGGCGTGAACATCATGGGATTTTGCAAAGAGTTTAACGCGAAGACCAAAGACCAGGCCGGCATGGTGATCCCGGTCGTGATCACGGTTTATCAGGATAAGTCCTTCACTTTCATCACCAAGTCCCCGCCGGCGTCGGTTCTTCTGAAGAAGGCGGCGGGAATCACTGCCGGCTCAAAAGTTCCGAACAAGGAAAAGGTGGGCAAGGTGACCCGCAAACAAGTGCTGGACATTGTCAAGCTGAAGATGAACGACTTGAATGCCACAAACGAAGAGGCAGGGTTTAAAGTGGTTGCCGGCACCGCCCGCAGCATGGGCATTGATGTTATTGAGAAGTAACACGATTTCATAGCAGAACCGTTAAAAAATGAATCGCGGGAGAGCCCGGCAAACCGGAGTTCGACAGCACCGCAAAAAATAAAATGCCAAGCAAACGATACAAAAAAGCAATTCAAATGGTGGACGGCAAGAAGCCGTACACCCTCAAAGCAGCCGTTGAACTTCTGGTCAAGTTTCCCAAGGCCAAGTTTAACGAGACGGTTGAACTCGCGTTTCGTCTGGGTGTGGACCCGAAGCAGTCCGACCAGATGGTTCGCGGCACCGTTCCTTTGCCGCACGGGAGCGGCAAAGTGGTTCGAGTTCTGGTTTTCGCCAAACCCGGTCCGGCAGCCGATGCCGCTCGCGCGGCGGGCGCTGAAAACGTGGGTTTTGAGGACATGATTGCCAAGTGCCAGCAGGGATGGACGGATTTCGATGTGGCTGTGGCGACTCCGGAAGCGATGGGCGAAGTGCGCAAGCTCGGCAAGGTGCTCGGTCCGAGAGGCCTGATGCCCAATCCGAAAACGGGGACGGTGACGGATGACACCGCCAAGGCGGTCAAAGAAGTGAAGGCTGGCCGAGTAGAATTCAAAGTGGACAAAGCCGGGAACATTCATGTTCCCGTCGGGAAAGCGGCGTTTCCTCCCGTGCAAGTCGAGGAGAATGCGCGCGCGGTCATTGATGCCGTAGCCAAAGCCCGCCCCAACAGCGTCAAAGGCACTTACATTCACTCCTGCACACTTTCGGCGACCATGAGTCCGCCTGTGCGGCTGGATCTGAAGGAGTTTGGAGTCTAAACAGGCGCGATCGAAACGAACAACATTTTCTCAACATGCGTGCTGAAAAACAATTTCTTACAAAAGAATACATTGCGCGGCTGAATGCCTCTCCTTTTTTCATCGTTGTGGACTACAAGGGGCTGAACGTGCTGCAATTCACTGAGCTTCGAAAGCGGCTTTTGAAGGCCGGGGCTGAAGTTCACGTCGTGAAAAACTCCCTGTTCCAGGTCGCGGCGAAGGAAGCTGGCGTGGCTGACATTAACGGCGCCCTCAGCGGGCAGGTCGCGGTTATCACGGGCAAAAAGGATATTTCCGTGGCGGCGAAGGTCGTGAAGACCTTTGGGGCGGAGTTTGCCAACAAGCTCAAGGTGCATTTTGGTTATCTCAATAACGAGCGCCTGGGCCAGCCCGAGATTCTTACACTGGCCGATCTGCCGTCCATGGAGGTGCTGCGCGGCAAGCTTCTCGGTGTGCTGAATGCGCCGGCGACGAAGCTGGTTGCGCTGATGAACACGCCCGCGAGCCAGTTGGCACGCGTGCTTGCGGCCCGCCGTGAAAAGCTTGAATCGGCTGGTCCGGCTGCCGCCTGACAGATTTTAACCAATTTCGCCCAACGCCAGGCCAGCGCGGGGCGGGAACAAACAACAAAAACACCGTAAATCGTCGGCCTGCAGGCAGCGGGCTTAATACACTGGTGGCCGCTGGTGACGACGAGACGAATGAAAGGAAAAATGGCTCTAGACAAAGCAAAAATCGTTGAAGAACTCAGCAATGCCACGGTCATCGAAATCGCTGACCTGGTCAAAGAACTCGAAGAAAAATGGGGTGTCACAGCCGCCGCGCCTGTCGCGGTAGCCGCTGCCGGCCCGGCCGGTGGAGCAGCCGCTCCCGCCGCCGAAGCCAAGACAACCTTTGATGTGATCCTTGCGTCGGTTCCGGCCGACAAGAAGATTGCTGTCATCAAAGCAGTGCGCGAAGTGAAGGCGGGCCTGGGCCTTGCCGAAGCCAAGGCACTGGTCGAAGGCGCACCGAAGCCGATCCTCGAAGGCGCAACCAAGGAAGAGAGCGACGCCGCGAAGAAGAAGCTTGAAGACGCTGGCGCCAAGGTCGAGTTGAAGTAAATCACAGATTGTGCCGCGCGGGCGGCGGCGGTAGCCGCCGCCCTGCGCCGGTCCCGGTCCCGGGCACGATTTTGATCGGATTTTAAATTATAGAGCAGAAAACCAGCGCGGCCGCTTTTGAGCGGCTTGAGTTGTGGCAAGCTCGCTGTGAACAAAGCGGACTTGCCTTCTGTCGTTTAACAGATATGAACCGCCGGTCCCATGGGACCGGCACGTCCAAAGGTTAAAATGCCATCGCGAGCAACTGAACGAATCAATTTCGGAAAAATCAAAGAAGTCATCGCCCCACCGAACCTTATTGAGCTGCAGACGCAGTCGTACAAGGAGTTCCTGCAGGCCGAAATTCCGCCGTCCAAGCGCAAGAATGTCGGGTTGCAAGCGGTTTTTACCGAGGTGTTCCCGATCGAGAGCTACGACAGCAAGTGCGTGCTGGACTTTCATTCTTATGATATCGGCGAGCCGAAGCTGGACTGGCTCGAGTGCTTGAGGGAAGGGTTGACCTATGGCGCGCCGCTTTACGTTACGTTTCTGCTGAAGGAGGAAAAGGGCACCAAAGAGGAAAAGGTTTTCATGGGCGAACTGCCGCTCATGACCCCCCAGGGGACGTTTGTCATCAATGGCGCGGAGCGCGTGATTGTCAGCCAGTTGCACCGCTCGCCGGGCCTGGCGTTCGAGGCCACCCAGCACCCGAACGGCAAGACGCTGCATTCCTTCCGGATCATTCCTGATCGCGGCTCCTGGTACGAAGCCCAGTTCGACACGTCGGACATGCTTTATGTGTACCTGGATCGCAAGAAGCGCCGCCGGAAATTCCTTACAACAACATTTTTCCGGGCGCTCGCGTTTCTGGATGGCGAGACGAAGGCAAAGGATGCGGCTCCCCGGGGCACCGACGAGGAGATTCTGAAGCTTTTCTACGATGTTGAGGAGCTGTCGGTGAAGGAAGCGGAAAAGCTGGAGGATTTGCCGAACAAGGTTCTCGTTGAGGATGCTGTTGATAGCGACAAAGGGCTTGTCGTTGCACGGGCTTTTGAACCGCTCTCCAAGGCGGTGGTCAAGCAGATCGCCGAGCTTGGTGTCAGCAAGATCAAGGTCGTGGATACCACAGTTGATGACGGGATCGTCATCAAGTGCATGAAGAAAGACCCGGCCAAGAACGAAGAGGAGGCCCTCAAGGATATCTATCGCCGGCTGCGCCCTGGGGATCCGCCGACCGCTGCCAATGCGCGCGCGCTGATTAAGCGCCTGTTCTTCGATCCGAAGCGATACGATCTGGGCAGGGTTGGGCGCTACAAGATCAACCAGAAGCTGGGCATCAAGGGCGGCGATTCCCGCATTTTGACGAAAGCCGATCTTGTCGCTGCGACCAAGTATCTGCTTCGTCTGAAGAAGAATGAAGGATCTCTGGACGATATTGACCACCTGGGCAGCAGGCGTGTTCGCACCGTGGGCGAACTTCTCGCCAACCAGTGTCGTGTGGGCCTGGCCCGCACGGAGCGTCTGGTGAAGGAGCGCATGACATTGTTCGACCAGGGCGCTGAATCGATGGCTCCGCAAAAGCTGATCAATCCAAAGGCGCTGTCGGCGGTGATCCGGGACTTTTTTGGCCGCAGCCAGCTTTCGCAGTTCATGGACCAGATCAATCCTCTGGCTGAATTGACACACAAGCGCCGCTTGTCGGCGCTTGGACCTGGCGGGTTGTCCCGTGACCGCGCAGGTTTTGAAGTGCGCGACGTTCATCCATCGCACTATGGACGCATCTGCCCGGTGGAGACGCCGGAAGGTCCTAACATCGGTCTGATCGCTTCTCTCGCCACGTTTGCGAGGATTAACGATTTCGGATTCCTGGAAACTCCTTATCGCAGAGTCGAGAACGGCAAGGTCACGGCGCACATTGATTACCTGACCGCCGATCGTGAGGAAGGCTTTATCATTGCGCAGGCCAATTCTCCGTTGAAAGAGAATGGCGCATTTGACGCTGCCACTGTTGTTTGCAGGGGGCGTGGCGACTTTATTGATGTTGAGCCGGCGCGTGTGCAGTACATGGATGTTTCGCCAAAGCAGTTGGTGTCCGTGGCAGCCAGCCTGATTCCGTTCCTTGAGCACGACGACGCCAACCGCGCGTTGATGGGCTCGAACATGCAACGCCAGGCGGTTCCTCTGCTCGTTACCGAGTCGCCACTGGTTGCCACGGGACTCGAGGAGCGGGTCGCCCGGGATTCCAGGGCCGTCATTGTGGCCGAGGAAGCAGGGAAGGTCGCGTCGGTAAACGGCAGTCAAATTGTGATCACGCCGGACGGGAAGCTTCCGGAGAGCAAGAAGAAGATCAAGAGCGATCCTTCCAAGGGTATTCATGTTTACCCTGTCCGGAAGTTCATGCGGTCAAACGCGGCTACGTGCATCAACCAAAAAATAGTTGTGCGCAAAGGCGACACCGTGAAGAAGGGCCAGGTCATTGCTGATGGTCCTTGCACCCAGCATGGCGAACTCGCGCTGGGCCGAAATGTCCTGGTCGCATTCATGCCGTGGAACGGCTACAACTTCGAGGACGCCATCCTGATCAGCGAGCGTATTGTCAAAGAGGACATTTTCACGTCCATCCATATTGACGAATTCGAGGTCAGCGCGCGGGATACCAAGCTTGGGCCCGAGGAGATCACGCGGGATATTCCAAATCTCGGTGATGAAGCTTTGAAGAATCTCGGGTCGGACGGTGTGATTCGAGTCGGGGCGGAAGTCAAACCCGGCGACATCCTGGTGGGCAAGATTACGCCCAAGAGCGAGACGGAACTGGCGCCTGAAGAGCGTCTTCTCCGCGCGATTTTCGGCGAAAAAGCCGCCGATGTGAAGGACACGTCGCTCAAGGTGCCGTCGGGCACCTACGGGATTGTCATGGACGTCAAAGTTTCCTCGAAGAAGGATACGGAGAAAGAGGCTACAACGACCGCTTCCGAAGGAAAGCGGCACGCAAAAGAAGTCGAGGAGGATTACAAGAAAAAGACTGATGAATTGCGCGAGCAGTTGACCGAGTCACTAAGCAACATTCTCCTTGGCGAAAAGATTCCGCTGGATGTCGTGAACAGCGAAACCGGCGAAATCATCATTCCCGCGAATCGCAAGATTACCAAGACCCTGTTGCGCAAGCTTGCGCAGGTGTATGACCGGATTGAGATCGATCCGTCGCCCATTCGCAACAAGATCAACGAAATCATCGGAAGCTTTAAGAAAAAGTTCGATGACGTTCAGATGCAGTACGACGAGGAAATCGAGCGCGCTGAATCCGGCGAGGGCGTTGATAGCGGTGTTGTGAAGTCAGTCAAGGTTTATATCGCTTCCAAGCGCAAGCTGTCGGTTGGTGACAAGATGGCTGGGCGGCACGGAAACAAGGGTGTCGTGGCCAAGATCGTAGCTGAAGAGGACATGCCGTTTCTTGCGGACGGGACGTCTATGGACATTGTGCTGAACCCGCTGGGCGTGCCGTCGCGCATGAATGTGGGCCAGGTGCTCGAGACGCACCTTGGCTGGGCGGCGAGGTTGCTCGGGATGAAGTTTGCCACGCCGGTATTTGACGGCATCCGCGAGAAAGACATCCGGAATTACCTCAAGCAAGCTTCGCTCCCGGAGAATGGGAAGACCCATTTGTATGACGGCCGGACAGGGGAGATGTTCGATCAGGAGATCGTGGTTGGTTACATCTACATGATGAAACTGGGCCACCTTGTTGCGGACAAGATCCATGCTCGCGCTGTGGGGCCCTATTCGCTTGTGACGCAGCAGCCATTGGGCGGCAAGGCGCAGTACGGCGGACAACGCTTCGGGGAGATGGAAGTCTGGGCCATGGAGGCCTACGGCGCTGCCTACACTCTGCAGGAGTTGCTCACCGTGAAATCGGACGACGTCCAGGGGCGCACCCGCATCTACGAGAGCATTGTCAAAGGCGACAACAGTCTCGAAGCGGGCATACCGGAATCGTTCAACGTTCTTGTCAAAGAAATGCAGTCCCTGGGTCTGGATGTGAAAGTCGGCTACTCCAACCCTGTGGATCAACCGGCCGAGCCAATGGCCGTGCTCGCAGCCGTGTAACCTAAACAAAGAATATCTTATTATGATTAGTTCCAAGGAAAGCGCCCGTGAAATGCTTGGCCTCGAAAAGGTCAACCAGGTGGACCATGTGGCGATCTCCGTGGCGTCGCCCGACGCGATGCGCTCGTGGTCGAAAGGCGAGGTCAAGAACCCGGAGACGATCAACTATCGAACCTTCAAGCCTGAAAAGGGCGGCTTGTTCTGCGAGCGCATTTTCGGTCCTGTGAAAGACTGGGAATGCTCCTGTGGAAAGTACAAGCGCATCAAGCACCGCGGCGTTGTCTGTGATCGTTGCGGCGTGGAAGTGACGCTTGCCCGAGTTCGGCGGGAGCGCATGGGACACATCGAGCTTGCGGTCCCGGTCTGCCATATCTGGTTTTTCAAATGCATGCCTTCCCGGATTGGTCTGGTGCTCGACATGACTGCCAGAAACCTGGAGCGTGTCATTTACTACGAGGATTACATGGTGATTGACCCGGGCTCGACCCCGCTCAAGCAGAACCAGCTTCTGAGCGAGCACGAGTACCGCGAAGCGCGCGAGACTTACGGACCGGATGCGTTTACGGCCAAGATGGGGGCCGAGGCGGTTCGAGATGCCCTGTCGAAAGTGGATCTCGGCAAGCAGATTGACAGCCTGCAGATCGGGATGACCGAAACCAAGAGCAAGCAGATCCGCAAGAAAATCGCAAAGCGAATCAAGCTGCTTCAGGGGTTGGAATCCTCCAAGAGCCGTCCGGAGTGGATGATTCTGACAGTGCTTCCGGTGATTCCGCCGGACCTGCGGCCGCTCGTTCCGCTCGAGGGCGGACGCTTCGCCACATCCGATCTCAACGACCTTTACCGGCGCGTGATCAACCGGAACAACCGATTGAAGAACCTGCTTCAGCTTAAGACGCCGGAGGTGATCATCCGGAATGAGAAGCGCATGCTTCAGGAGGCTGTGGACGCCTTGTTTGATAATGGGCGGCATGGCCGCGCTGTAACGGGAGCCGGCAACCGCGCGCTGAAATCCCTGAGCGACATGCTCAAGGGCAAGGGCGGACGTTTCCGCCAGAATCTGTTGGGCAAGCGCGTGGACTACTCCGGGCGCTCGGTCATTGTGATCGGCCCCGAACTCAAGCTGAACCAGTGCGGTTTGCCCAAGAAGATGGCGCTGGTGCTTTTCGAGCCTTTCATCATTCGCAGGCTCAAAGAACTCGGCTACGTCCATACCGTGCGTTCCGCGAAGAAACTCATCGAGCGGCAAACGACGGAGGTCTGGGATATTTTGGAGGAGGTCACGCGGGGGCATCCGGTTCTGCTGAACCGCGCGCCGACGCTTCACCGTCTTTCGGTGCAGGCTTTCGAGCCTCAGTTGATCGAAGGCGAAGCCATTCGCATCCATCCGCTGGTTTGCACTGCCTACAACGCCGACTTTGATGGAGATCAGATGGCCGTGCATGTGCCTCTCTCGGTGGAGGCGCAGATGGAGGCTCGCCTGCTGATGATGGCGCCGAACAACATTTTCAGCCCATCGAGCGGCAGGCCGATTATTACGCCGACGCAGGATATTACCCTGGGTTGTTTTTACCTCACGGCCGAGCCGCGAAAACCGATGCCGTCAAATGTGAACCAGTTGAAGCTATTCGGTTCCAAGACGGAGGTGATTTTTGCCTACAGCGATGGGGCGATCACCACGCACGAACGTATCCGGCTGGCCAACCCGGATTTCGGGCGCAAGACGGAATACGGCGATTCAAACAAGAAAGTCATTGAGACCACCGTTGGTCGTGTGATTTTCAGTGAGATCTGGCCGCCGGAGCTTGGGTTCTTCAACCGGACAGCGGGCAAGTCCCAATTGGGTGACCTGATCTGGCGTTGCTACAAGGTTTCCGGGCACGACGCCACGGTGCAAATGCTCGATAAGCTAAAGGAAATGGGCTTCCGCGAAGCTACCCGCGCGGGTGTGTCCATCGGAATTGACGACATGATCATTCCGAAGGAGAAGGACCAGGAAATCGAAACCGCCCAAAAGCAGATCAAGGAAGTTGAGAAGCAGTACCGCAAGGGTGTCATTACCCCGGGCGAGCGCTACAACAAGATTGTCGATATCTGGACGCATTGCACGGACCAGATCTCCAACGTGATGCTTAGGACGCTTGAGAACAACCAGGGCAAGAAGGAGTACAACCCCGTCTCGCTCATGGTGGATTCCGGCGCTCGCGGCAACCGGCAGCAGGTGCGTCAGTTGGCGGGCTTGCGCGGCCTCATGGCGAAGCCTTCCGGCGACATTATCGAGAAGCCGATTCTGTCGAATTTCCGCGAGGGACTTACGGTGTTGGAATACTTTATTTCGACGCACGGCGCGCGGAAAGGTCTGGCGGACACAGCGTTGAAGACCGCTGACTCGGGCTACATGACTCGCAAACTGGTGGATGTGGCCCAGGACGTGATCATTCGCGAAGAGGATTGTGGAACGACCAATGGCATCTGGGTCCAGGCGATTTACGAGGGTGAGGATGTGGTCGTGAAGCTGAACGAGCGCCTGATCGGGCGCAGTTCGTGTGACGACGTGGCTAATCCACAGGATCCCAAGACGTTCCTCGTTCGTGCGAACGAGGAAATTGACGAGCTGAAGGCAAGGGCGATTGAGACTGCGGGTGTCGAGCGTGTCAAAATCCGTTCGGTGCTTACTTGTGAAAGCAAGCAGGGAGTCTGCATCCGTTGCTACGGACGAAACCTCGCCACGGGCCTGCAGGTCAAGCTGGGCGAGGCGGTTGGCATTATCGCCGCTCAGTCCATTGGCGAGCCGGGAACCCAGCTTACAATGCGCACATTCCACATCGGTGGAACCGCGTCGCAGGTGTTTAAACAGCCCCAGATCAAGGCAAAATTTGACGGCGTCGTGCAATATAACGACCTGCGCCTGGTGCGGCTCGAGGACGGCAGCAACATCGTCCTGAACAAGAACGGCTCCGTGTCCATTCTCGCGCCGGACGGACGAGAGCTTGAGAGCCACAACGTGGTCATCGGCTCCATCATTTCGGTGAACGACGGTGGCCAGGTTAAGAAGGGCGAGACCTTCATCCAGTGGGATCCATATAACGTTCCGATTCTCTCCGAGAAGCCGGGCCGCGTTAAGTTCGCGGATATCATCGAGGGTGTTACAATGAAGCAGGTCGAGGATGAGACCACAGGCCAGGAGGCCATGGTTATCATCGAGCACAAGGAAGACTTGCACCCGCAAATCATCCTTCTGGATGACAAGGGCGAGCCCGCCGCAAATTACCTGATTCCTTCGGGGGCTCACGTTGTTGTCCAGGAAGGCAACCGGATTGTGGCCGGAACCCTGATGGCCAAAACCCCGCGAAAGACCTCGAAGACGAAAGACATTACCGGCGGCTTGCCGCGGGTGGCCGAGTTGTTTGAGGCGCGCAGGCCAAAGGACGCCGCGGAGATCTCGAAGATTGACGGCATCGTTGATTTCGCACCGAGCGTTCGTGGGAAGCGCTGCATTGTGATCAAGGACCAGCAAACAAACGTCTCCGAGGAGCATCTGATTCCGATCGGCAAACACGTGATTGTGTTCAAAGGCGACTATGTCCGCAAAGGTCAACAGCTCACGGAAGGTCCGATTGATCCGCATGAAATCCTCGACATCTGCGGGCCGCAGGAGTTGCAGGAGCACCTCGTCAACGAGGTCCAGGAGGTTTATCGCCTCCAGGGTGTTACGATTAACGACAAGCACATCGAGATCATTGTTCGACAGATGCTGCGAAAGGTGCGGATCACCGAGCCTGGCGACACCACGTTCCTCTGGGGCGAGCAGGTGGACAAGCTGGAGTTCGAGGACGAGAACATGCGTGTGGAGAAGATGGGCGGCAAGCCGGCTGAGGCCCAGCCGGTGCTTCTTGGAATCACGAAGGCTTCGCTCGAGACCGAGAGTTTCCTCAGCGCGGCTTCCTTCCAGGACACGACGCGTGTTCTGACCGAGGCGGCCACTCGCGCGAAGGTGGATCACTTGCGCGGGTTCAAGGAGAACGTCATCATGGGCCA
>ERZ1645192.4881-NODE-4881-length-10535-cov-5.139885_pt1 | contig 10535 bp, 8 predicted proteins | sample MGYA00575354_ERZ1645192 | MGnify/ENA primary metagenome ERZ1645192 (study PRJEB40844, sample SAMN11349763) | freshwater sediment metagenome | isolation source: river sediment | host: Sediment | place: India: Faizupur Khadar , New Delhi | collected 2017-02-21 ...
CCCAGGTAGTAACCTCCCCAGAACCCCCGGTTGTAAACCCGGTTAACCTCCGCTGTCCAGTCTTCAACATGATCTTTCGTGTATTGCTTCTTTTGCCAGGCTTCCACGGCTTTGTGATAGGTCCGGGTCACGGTTTTCACATATTCTGCTGAGCGGCCCCGGCCTTCGATCTTCAGTACCGTCACCCCAGCATCCAGCAGACGGTCTAAAATCGGCAGCGTCATCAGGTCTTTGGGCGACATAATGTACTTGTTGTCAACCTCCAGCTCTATCTGGTTGTCGGCATCTTTCACCTGATACGCCCGCCGGCAGGGCTGCATGCAGGCTCCACGGTTGGCCGATGAGTTGAAATTATCGAGACTGATGTAGCATTTGCCACTCACCGCCATACAGAGGGCTCCGTGTACAAAAACCTCTATCTGTACCAGCTTCCCTGATGGCCCGGTTATCTGTTGTTCGCTGATGGCCCTGGTTATGGCGGCAATCTGATCGATGTTCAGCTCACGGGCCAGCACCATCACATCGGCATATCTTGAGTAAAATCTTACTGCTTCAATGTTGGTGATGTTGCACTGGGTAGAAATATGTATTTCAACGCCCTTCGAAAGTGCATACTCCAGCACCGATAAATCGGAAGCGATGATGGCTGTAACGCCGCTTTCCTTTGCCAGATCCACCATTTCGCGCATGATGGGCAGTTCCTCGTCGTAAATGATGGTGTTGAGGGTAAGATACGACCTCACGCCGTTTTCACGACAGATGCCGGTGATCTGCCGGATGTCGTCGGGCGAAAAATTGCTCGATGACCGTGCCCGCATATTCAGCTGTCCGGCCCCGAAATACACTGAACCAGCCCCTCCCTGAATGGCCGCCATCAGGGAGTCGAAAGAACCTGCGGGGGACATGATTTCTATTTCCTGCATGTTTTGCTGTAAAAGTCTGGACAAAGTTACATTTTATTCACGAATCAGAACGGCTATCCGGGTGTGTCAGAGTTTCAAATGTCTGATAAACAAAATGATATGATGTCATTGTATTTATTTCAATATTCAGAGGTCCTGACTGTTCAGCTGTTTCAGGGTCAATCCAGAGTGGATCTGCTCAACCGGTAAAGGCAAAAAGAGAAAGGGAACACAGGAATTTACTCATTGTCGGTTGCATGCCATTCGGCAAACGAAGTCACCGTTTCGCGCAGCATCAGGCTGTGGAGTTTTACCCCGGCAGGCAGCTCCTTTTTCAGTCGAAGCGCAAAATCGGCCAGCAGGTTTTCGCTGGTTGGCTGATAATCTGTAAGGATCAGTCTCCCCACAAATTCTCCGAGCTCAGCTATCTGAAGCGGTGCTGTTGCCTTGTTGAGTACCAGGGCGTGATCAAATTCACCAATGATCTGTTGCCTGACAATTTCCTTCAGTTGCCTGAAGTCCATGACCATACCGCAAAAAGGCGAAGCAGCATCCGTTATCGGGCTGCCTGCAACAGTTACATGCAACTCGTATGAATGGCCGTGAATGTGCCTGCAGGGCCCGGAATAGCCGGCCAGGGCGTGGGCCATTTCGAACTTAAATTCCTTGGTGAGTCTGATGACAGCCATGCCAGGTTATTTTACCAGCCTGATAAATGAAGGCAATTTTCCGGATTCGCTGATCTCAATTAAGTAGAAGCCACTGTTCAGTGCTGAGGTATTGATGCGCAACGCCCCTGCTTCATCTGTAAAATCCGTAACATACTGCCTGCCGGTAATATCATAGAACCGCAGGCTAAGACTGGTGTTTCTGTAGTAATTATGATGATTGATGATGCAGTAATCGCTGGCCGGGTTCGGGTAAACGGTAACGTCTGTATTGTAAACAAGTTCGTTTACAGCAGTTGTTCCTCCCCAGATCTGGGCAATAAATTCAGGATGATCAATATAGGGGTTCCGGTTGTTCTGAATCTCATACACTGCGTTGTTCCGGTCAATTTCCTTCTGACTTACCGGATCGCTCAGATGCCATTCTTTGAGTAATGCGAGTGCCCAGGGCCTGGGCTGTGAGCCGTTTACCATGTCGCTGCCGGGCCATCCATTGTCTTCGTTGTAATACCTTGTTGCCATGTAGAAATAGGTTCTGGCAAAATCGCCCTTGTAGGCATCAATTGGTTCAAACACAGTTCCTGAGTAACCCGGGAAATTGCAGTTTCCAAGTTTACACCCATTCTCAGAAGTCCAGGAAGCTGAACCTACGGTTCCGTAAGGATAGTTGCTTCGGCGTCCGTTCACATATCCATCGGTGGGATAAAGATGAAACAGATCGGAGTACATCGGACTCATGTCATCAAACCAGCTTTTCGGGAATGAATGTTCCCGGTTGTAACAATCACCTTCACCGTTGTATGAGCCGCACTGATCGCCTGATGTAAAATTGAAAACGTAGGGTGGATTTCCACCCGGTACATCAGAATACATATCCCATACCGTCCCGTTGGGTTTGCGGTCGGTCGATTCAAAATGCTCATGCAGCGAGTTGTAACTTTGCACATAGTGGTTGTCGATGATGTTGTGCAGGGCTGCCTGAAGGGCAGTGCCACTGAGGCCATTGGCTGCATCATAGTAGCCGGCAGGAGGTTGTGATTTTACACTAACAGTGAAGGTGAAGAGGGCAAGAACGATTAGTCTTTTCATCAGTAAATCAAATGATATGTAAAACAAGGTGAATAACGCCAAAACACACAACAACAATGCCTGACAACAATCCGGCATATTTTATTGAAGGTTTAAAACCGTAATGTTCTCCGGCTTTTACTCCGGCAATTACAAGGAACAATGTTGCAAAAAATGCCGAAAACACTGGTAACAGCAACGGCCCGCCGGCTGTTCCTATGGCCAGCCCGGTAAGGAAAGCTCCAATGCCACCGGCCGCAGACAGCAGCAAAGCTGTGGTGATGTTGTCAATCAATATCACTTTCTCATCAACGTTATAGTTGATAGAATCAAGAGCTGATTTAATTCCGACAATAACAAGCAACGACATGGCAGAAGGGAAACTGTACTGGCCGAGGGTGTGCTGCATGAGCATTCCAAGCAGAATTCCTCCAAGCATCAGCATCGCCCGTCCTGATGCCAGAAACAGCGCGGTAAACGCCTGCATTTTCATTGCAAGCTTCTTGTGCAATGCGGCTGCATACCATGATGTTGTTAAAACATCAAAGGCAATAACAGCACCGATAACTGCAAATTCAATTTCTGACAAGGTCGTGAATTTTGAGCCTGCAAAAGTAGTGAATAAATGAACTTCACCTGTTGATTTTCAATCAGATTTGTTCATGTCGGTCAGACTACCCATATTTTTTCTTCCTGTTGGATCCGGTTAGCCACAATTAACATATGCACAACATCCGATTCACTACTTTTGTATTAAAATCAACTGAATTATGAGGAAAACGAAAATTGTTGCCACTGTTGGTCCGGCTTCATCGTCCGAGGAGATGCTCCGAAACCTGATGCTGGCCGGGGTAAATGTTTTCAGGCTGAATTTTTCGCATGGGGTGCACGGAGACCATGCGGTCACAGCAGAGAGAATCAGTCGTCTCAATCAGACTCTGGGGCATCACGTTGCTGTTCTGGCCGACCTGTCAGGTCCGAAAATCCGTACCGGCGCAGCTGGCAGCGGGCTTACCCTTGTGCCGGGTGAAACCTGTGTGATCACCAACAGAAACGAAGAATGCACTGGAAACGTCATCAGTGTGAACTATAAGGATTTTGCCCTGGATGTAAAGACCGACGATGATATCCTGCTGGATGACGGCAAACTGCTGCTGAAAGCCATTTCTTCGAACGAAAAGGATGAAGTGGTGGCTAAGGTAATCCAGGGAGGGATACTGCTGTCGCACAAAGGTGTGAATCTTCCGAAAACCAGGTTGCGACTGCCGGGGCTTTCAGAAAAGGACCTTAACGACCTGCGTTTCATCGCAACCCTCAACGTTCAGTGGGTTGCCCTCTCCTTTGTCAGGTCAGCGTCAGATATTACCGATCTGAGGAACAGGCTGCATGAGCTTTGCGGGAACAATGCTCCAAGGATTATCGCGAAGATTGAAAAGCCCGAAGCCGTTGAAAACGCTGAGGCCATCATAGAAGCCGCCGATGCCTTGATGGTCGCCAGGGGCGATCTGGGTGTTGAAATCCCCCAGGAACAGGTGCCTGTTATTCAGAAGAGACTGGTGAGGTTGTGTCTGGCGGCTTCAAAACCCATTATCGTGGCTACACAGATGATGGAAGGGATGATCTCTAACCTGCGTCCGACCAGGGCAGAGGTAAGTGATGTTGCCAACTCGGTGATTGATGGAGCCGATGCCCTGATGCTCAGTGGCGAAACATCGGTTGGCAGTTATCCTGTTCAGACGGTTGAAACCATGAACAGAATCATCTGTGATGTGGAAGCCAGCGACATTCAGCTACCGGTGGTTGAGCCGGTCGAAAGTCCCGGCGAACGGAGAATTTCCGATTCTGTAATCATGGCAGCCTGCGACCTGGCACAAAAAGTGAATGCCCGTGCCCTCATTGCCATGACCCACACTGGTTACTCTGCGTTCCGCCTGGCGGGCCACCGAACCAAAGCCGGAATCTTTATTTTTTCCGACAACCGTAACCTCCTTCGTGCCCTGAACCTGGTATGGGGTGTTACAGGCATTTATTTTGAGCAATTTTCCAGTACCGACTCTGCCATGATGGAGATGCGTAAGACCTTGGTTGCCAGAGGATACATTACTACAGGAAACTATCTTATCTATGTTTCGAGCATCCCGATGGGTAAGCCCGGAAAAACGAACATGCTGAAGCTGAGTATTGTATAAGCCTATTTCACGGCACAGGCAATTGAAGCAACGCTGATTCTGATTCCGGGAATCTTCAACAGCTCCTGTCCTGCGGCTTCAAGCGTGGATCCGGTGGTAATCACATCATCGACCAGCAAGACGTGTCTGCCGGCCTGTCGGCCGATATCGGTAACCCTGAATATTTCTTTTACATTCTCCCAACGGTTGAACCTCGATTTTTTCGTCTGGGTTTCCGATGCAGTAGCTCTGATCAGGCTGCTGGTGTCAAGGTCAATGTGCATTGCACCGGACAGACCCCTGGCAAACCATTCAGCCTGGTTGTAACCCCTGCGTGCCTGCTTCCTGGGGTGCAATGGCACCGGTATCACTGCTGAAACACTGTTAAACAGTGGCGAATTCATCAGTTCCTTTCCATACAGCATCCCTACGTGTGAACCTATTTCCTTGTACCCCTTATACTTAAGCTGGTGAACCAGGTGCTGAACCTTGCTCCCTTTCGAAAAATAGTAAAACGAAGCAGCGGAAGCAAAATTTATTTTTCCCCAGAATTGCCGGGCAACCGGGTTATCAGTTTCCAGATGAAAACCTGTTCTAGGCAGGGCATGAACACAGGCAAAGCAGATCACCTCTTCGTTTTTGAAGAGCGGGTTTCCGCAGGCAAGGCAGAACCTGGGGAAAAACAGGGAAACTACATTCTCTGTCAGCTGTCGTATCATCGGTGGCAGATTCTCACATAAAAATAGTGAAAACTTCGTGTTTCCCGATAGCTGGAAATAAAAAAAAAGCCACCCTGACGAGGATGGCTTTTTTATCATTTATATTGCTTTAGTAATAGAGCAGCCGGTTGTCTTCGATATCGGCATTGCGTTTCAGGGCTTCAGCCGGTTCGCGCTGTGCGCGGGTGCGGAAGGCATTGGTGAGCATCCTCTTCTCAGGAGTCAGGTCGTCTTTTGCAGGAGCCGGTATGATCTGGTCAGCAACAAGGAGGAAAACAGCCTGATTGCCTTTTACAGGTTTCGACATCTGTCCGGCTTTGAGTGTAAACAGAATACCAATGGCATCGTCTTCCTTTCCGTAACCCGGAAGGTTGGAATTGGCAAATGATACTTCACTGGTGTCGGCTTTCATGCCTAGGTTGATGTAACCTTTATCGAGATCGGCCAGTGATTTAACGGTCTTGTTTACTTCAGCAATGATCTTCTCGGCTTTCTTATCACGCTTTACCAGTGGTTCGATGAATTCTTTCAGTTGCTCAAGGCTTGGGATACCTTTTTCCCTGATTTCCTTGAGGGTAGCAATCATGTAACGGCCTTCAAGGTCGAAAACCTGTGAAATGCTGCCTTTTTCGGTATCCTTGTTAAAGGCCCAGATAACGATCTGCCTGCCTTCAGGGATTCCGGGAAGTGAATTCTGATCCATGCCGATACGTTCAGCACTGCGTTTGGTAAGCTTTTTCTCTTCAATCAGCTTGTTGAATCCTTCCATGTTTTTGGCTTGTGAGGCAAATTCACTGGCTTGGGTATAGACATCCTGCATGGTTTTGGAACTGGGCTCACTTTTAATTTTAACCATTGCAACCCTGACCTTCTTTGAAGGAGCTGTTTTACCGGTGATTTTAATGATATGGAAACCAAACTGGGTTTCTACCAGGGTAATGTCGCCGATTTTACCATTGAGTACTGCTGAATTGAATTCAGGAACCATGGCGCCATCGGCAAACCAGTTAAGATCACCTTTCGATTTGGCAGCAGTCTGATCATCGTTGATGGTGGATGCCAGTTCATCGAATTTGGCAGCGGAGGTTTTCACAACTTTCAAAACACTGTCGGCCTTCGCTTTTGCCTGTTCCTTGGTAAGTTTGGTGTCGGGATTCACATTGGTGCCCTTGTAGGAAATCAGTATATGACTTGCTTTCAGAGAGTCAGGACGGGTCTGTACATCAACAAGCCGGGCCATCTGATAAATGTCATTTTCAATAAACGGACCAAAGGCAGTTCCGACAGGTGCATTGAACATCAAGGAATCAATCTGGTAAGGCAGTTTGCCTCTCTTAATCCAGGTGCTGTCGTACCGTTCATCGGAAGTGGTGTTCACAAAGGTTACCACATTCTCGGTAGTGGTAAATTCTTTGTAGATCTCCTGAACTTCACGGTTGATCTTTTCACGGTCTTCGTTTGAAGGAAGAATGTCGAAAGTAACATATTCAATATCGCGGGAAGCTTCCTGCTGATATTTGTGTTTGTTTTCATTGTAGAATTTCTCATAGTCAGCATCGGTCAGCGTAACAAGGCTGTCGGCAATGCTGGTGTATGGCGCACCATAATAGCGGGCCTTAACCTTTGTGTTGCGGGCTTCATAGTCGCGTTTGGCAAAAGCCTTGGGGACATAAAAACCTTTGGCAATCAGGTTGCGGTATTTGGTGTTGAGCCTGTCTTCCTTGATGGCTTTTTCAATCATCAGATAGCGCTCTTTCATCTGGGGGTCAACCTGATCAAGGTTCTGAAGAAAATTAACTACGGTTGCCGGGTCAAATTGACCGGTCTGCGGATCACGGAAACTCTGAACAATATAACTGTGAGGATTTTTACCCCTGATCTGGTCATCAAGTTCTTCGGTGGTAACGGTGAGTCCCAGTCTGGAAACCTCTTCCAGCAACAGGGTTTCATTCAGTACCTGATCCCAGGTCTGTTGCCTGATCTGAAACTGCTCGTCAGAAGTGAGGTTTTCCTTGCCTGTATTCAGCTTCTGAGCTTCCATATTGTCTTCCACCCGCTGGTTAAAGTCGGTTGCCAGTATCTTTTCACCGTTTATTTCTGCGATAACATTGTCACCTCTGCCACCCCTGGGGCTGCGGTTTGATAATAAGTCACCCAGTACAAAAGCAGCAAGAGCAACACCAATGATGATGACAAGAAGCCCTGAACGTTTACGAATATCTCCGATTAATGCCATTTTAATTAGATTTTTTATAAGAGGGTGCAAATTTACAATAAAACTGATAGTATAAAAATAAAATTGGCCAATTCAGGCCAATTTTCACCTATATCCGGCAAATAACCGGAATTCGTAAACCCTTTAAGTCAACAATTTAGCAAATCAGGAGGGATTCAGCCTGAGCAGAACCTGTTCAATCCGTGTATCGGTGGCCTGGAGTATGGTAAAATGGAAGCCTTCAATCACGATTTCATCATTGGCCGACGGGATACTCTGATGATGATGAATGATATAACCGGCCAGAGTTTCATAGTCATCCGTCTTCTGAAGATTCAAAGCGTACTTTTCGTTGAGAAAATCAATTTCAAGTCTGCCTGAAAACAGGTATTCATCCTCACTGATTTTCTGATCTACCTGTTCTTCAACATCAAATTCATCGTTTATCTCCCCGAAAATCTCTTCAATAACATCTTCAATGGTCAGCATTCCTGCGGTTCCCCCGAATTCATCAACAACAATCGCCACGCTTTTTCTTTCTGCAATGAACTGATTCAGCAACTTGTTGGCTGGCATGGTTTCTGGGACGATCATTACCGGCTTGATTATTTCACTGATCGACGCTGGTTTCCTGAACAGATCGTACAAATGGGCATAACCGATGATGTTGTCGACGGAGTGCTGAAAAACCGGGATTTTTGAATGACCGGTTTCAACAAAGAAATTGCGAAGATTTTCAATGGATTCGGAGGCGTCGATTGCAAGAATTTCATTGCGGGGAACCATACATTCCCTCAGCTTAATGTTATTCAGGTCCCTGACATTCTGAAACATCTGTATCTCCTGCATCTCTTCCCGTTCATCGGGTTGAAGGACTGCAGATTCAAGCAGGTAATAATCCAGATCAGTGGTGCTGAAGGTATAGTTCGGGCGGGTTATACGTATACGAAAGACAAGCCTGAGAATCAATTCCGACAATCCGATAAACAACAGCACAAGCGGATAGATGAGAATGTAGATTATAAATACGGGAATTGAAAAGAAAGTAAGGGTTTTGTTGGGGTTTATCCTGAAAAGGACTTTCGGCAAAAATTCTGCCAGTACCAGAATAACCAGCGTTGAAAGAATGGTCTGTATAATCAGCAACAAAGCTTCCGACCCGGGGCCATCGGGAAGAATCTGCTTAAGAGGTTCATTCAACAACCTTACAGAATAAATCCCGTAAATAACAAGAGCTATGTTATTGCCCAGAAGCATTGCAGCAATAAAATGGGATTGCTTCCTCAAAAAAAGTGATAGGATTCTGGCTTGAAGCTGATCTTTGCTTTTGTCAACCTCAATTTTCAATTTATTGGACGAAACGAAGGCAATCTCCAATCCCGAAAAAAGCGCGGAAAACAAAAGGGTAATCGCTATGGGAACGATCAGCTGCATCACTGTTAAAAATCAGAATATCTCAACGGATGTATTTGTTTAATCCTGGTGCAAAGATATGGAAATGGGTTAAATCCTTCAGCTTACGGATTGTCATTCACATACATTTCACCCCTGGGCTTTTTAATTGTCCAGCGTTCAAACCGCTCATCGGAAACCAGCCCTTCACCGTAAATGATCTTGTCGGGCGTTGTTATTGTTACAAATTTATCAGAATAAACCTTGCGTGTATTTTTATCCCAGATTAATTCTTCGGTATTGAGTTTTTCCCCTTTCAGCTGATTGATCACAACAACGTTCGACCGGGCCTCCATTCTCCGTTTCCCTTCGTTGTCCATGCCATACTCAGCGGTTATCTGTGTTCTGATTTTATCGGGGTTGAGTGAATCGAAGAAGACCACTTTAAAGCCTTCCGGAAAGATTGTGTTGGCTCCTTTCCCTTCTGATTCAAATCGTTTAAGCAGGCTGGCGGTCAGTTTATATTTGGTAATACCCGATTCACTTTCTGAAATGGAAACATCACGGGCAAACATCGTTGGCGTGGTATCCTGCTGGTTGAGACGGTTTACCTCTTCCATCTCGTTGTTACAACTCAAAAGCGTTGCCGTCAGAACGACAGCAACGCTTTTAAGCATCACGAACAAATGACTGGAATAATTCAACGGTTTCACCCTGTCTGCTTTCGGGGTGATGATGGAGATATTCTCGCCAGTCAGGGCGTTCATCAGCGTCGATTTCCCGACATTGGGCTTCCCGATGATATTGACAAAGCCGGCTTGGTGTTTGGTCATTGGTTGTTGGTTGCTGGTCCTGAGGGCGAAGCCCGAAGGATCTTATTTTTTGTATTTTACAAAAGTAGCTTATTAATGAATTGAAATACGGAACTTTCTAAAAGGGTCGCCATTCCACCGGAGAAAAGGCCAAAATGATTATACTGCCAGCTTGAGAATTCTGAACGCACCGCGGGCCACAATGATAAACACGACCGACCCGATGACCAGGTCGGGGTACCCGGAGCCGAGCCAGTGAACGAGAAACCCGGCCAGGATCACTCCGGCATTGATGATGACATCATTGGAGGTGAAGATCATGCTGGCGCGCATGTGGATCTCCCTGCTCCTGCTTTTTTGCAGCAGGTAAAGGCAGGCGATGTTGGCCACGAGCGCCAGGGCCGAAACGAGGATCATCGTCCTGAAGTCAGGCATCAATGCCATGCCGGCAAACCGCCGGATGACCTCTGCAAATCCGATGAGGGCCAGCACAAGCTGGAAAAAACCTGCAATCCGGGCGACTCTTTTCTTGAATGCCAGGGCCCCGCCGACAGCCAGCAGGGCAAGCCCGTAGACGTATGCGTCGGCTAG
>ERZ1645192.4885-NODE-4885-length-10533-cov-4.478526_pt1 | contig 10533 bp, 8 predicted proteins | sample MGYA00575354_ERZ1645192 | MGnify/ENA primary metagenome ERZ1645192 (study PRJEB40844, sample SAMN11349763) | freshwater sediment metagenome | isolation source: river sediment | host: Sediment | place: India: Faizupur Khadar , New Delhi | collected 2017-02-21 ...
CTGGTCCTTAGTGACGCCTGTAGGGTTTTGTAAATTCGGCATTGTGTAGATCAGGTGTAGAGGGGATTTTCTGCAGCGATCCTCAAGTACGTCAAGGTCCATGCCTTCGCAGTTCATCGGAATTTCGGCGATGTTCAGCCCATACTGTTTCAGGAGAGGGAGAATATCGCCGTAGCAGGGAGACTCCACCGCGACCGTTCTTTCTAGCCGTGCAGTCATTCGAAGTACAAGGTCAAGCGCATGCTGCGCCCCGTTCGTTATTACAATCTCTTCACGTGTCACGGAGATACCGTGCGTTCGCATCCGAACGGCGATCGCCTCTCGAAGCGGTTCATACCCCTGCGCATCCCCATAGCCAAGAAGAGAAAGTCCCTCATCCCTGAAGACTCTTCCCAGAGACGCGCGGAACCGTTCGGCGGGGAAAAGGCGCGGGTCCATCTTGATGAACTCAAAGGAGATGCACTGCAAGTCCGGAGTGTGCTCACGTCGAACATTCCGGGCAAGAAAAAGGCGGTACACCTCTTCGGAGGCGGGAGATGCGACAGTCGACCAGTCGATCGCGCTCAGAGGTTCCCTATCGCCCGGCTCAGCAACCCGAACACGGCAACGAACCACCGGAGCCGTTCCTCTCCGGAGTTCGACATACCCGAGAGACCAGAGCGTCTGGTAGGCTAAGGCGACTGTGGAACGGTGCACCCGAAGCAGCTCCGCCAGTTTCCTCGTTGAAGGGAGTCTGTCACCGGGGGTCAACGCACCGTTTTTCATCATTTCAAGAAGACGCTTCACGATCTGCCAGCTTTTTGACTGCGGCGTGCGCTCATCCAACTCAAAAAGGAGCATGGGCTCCCTCCTTTCCGGAGATCTACGCGCACTACACTACACCGCATGTGGCCCCTTCACAACTGCCACTTTTTAGTTTTTTTGACGTACCACTTTTACAAAAAAAACGCCCGATGAGGGCGTTTTAAAAAGAGCATCTCCAGTTCGTTCTCTCATGAAAACCAGAACCGGAAGCAGTCCTCGATGCCGAAGGCGTTCGATGTACTCTTCAAGTTTTTTCACATGCTCGCGCACCCGCTGGTCGTCGGATAATTCCAGCCCCTCCTTGTACTTTTGAAGCGCATCCTCAAACCACCCCGCCTGCTGAAGCGCAGCGGCCTCCTTCCAGAGCTCCGCCGCCGCCCTGCGCGCGGCTTGTTTTCTCGCGTTCTCACTGCCTCTTCTCGCCGCAAGCGTCTCCTCAAGCTTCCAGACGTGCTCTCTCACCCGTGGATCTTCATGGTATCCAAGCCCTTCCCGATACTTCTCAAGCGCTTCTTCGTACCGTCCGCCGATCTGCAAGTCGGCGGCCCGCTTCCAGAGATCAAACGCCTTCTGACGGTAGACCTCGCGAATCGAGGAAAAGGGCGCGGTTTCCGCGTTCCGCCCGTCAGCCTGCGGAGAAAAGGTCCTGGCTGACGCAGACGCCGGGAAGGCCGCGAAACAAAACACTGCAAAAAAGAGGAACAACCTTCTTCGGATTGGCAGCGCCGGCAGAGCGCCGCCATACTCCAAACAGTAAAAGATACTGCGCACTTTCAACATTCTTTCTCCCCTCCTCCTCCGGTCGACGACGTCACATTGAGGAACCGACGAAAAAACGCGATCAAAAAAAGACGCTCTTCTCGGGACGTTTCAGAAGGGCGTCTTTACTTTTTCATTGGTTACCCGGCGACGATGAACGAGAGACGGCGAGCGAGCAGTTTGATGCACATGACGAAGAGCGGGATCTGGAGCAGCTGCGTCTGGAGGCGCACAATCAGCGTCGCTGTGAACGGAACGCCGAAGAGCATATTCAGAAAATACGGAACCATAAGCACCGAGGTGATAAGCTGTCCCGCCGCGATGGCAACCAGCAGCTCAATGAAGGAGTGTTCGGCGACGTGTTCCCGATGCCGGAAGAGCCTGAGCGCCAGCGGAGGGATAGCCCCCGTGAGCGCCGCCGTTAGTGTGAAGTGGGGCATGAAAGCGCCACCTGCGGGGCTCATGATGAATCCGGCGACATCGCCGAGCGCGCCGACGACTGCCCCTGCCCGCGGACCGAAGAAGAGGCCCGCGAAGATCACCGGAACAGCGCCAAAACCAATCCTGAGCGATTCGACGCCCCCGATGGGGATACGAATGCTCGCAATACGAGTCAATACCACATTCAAACCGATCAAAAGGGAAAGGACAACCATATCGCGGAGAGCATACCGAGACTGTTTCATGAAAAAAACCTCCTTATGACATACCGGCACAACCGCCACATCAAAAGAGGTCTGAACCAATTGATGTGACAGCGAACGCGACTTCCCCACCGCAAATCACGAATGATTTTTCGTCCCGGGGCAACGTCCCATCCCAGGGCACTTCACGCGGGAAAACCTACTCTGCCTACCTTTATTCGTAGCATTATACCATCTTTCAAGAAAAAACAAGCGCACATCGTGCTGCATATTGTCAAGAATCCGAGGGCTGCAGAACACTTGAGAGGCGTACAAGTAAAAAGCAAGCGCCGCTTCCAGATGCTGTTTCATCCGGGAAACGGCGCTTCAGGCTCAACTCCCTTTGCGTATCTGTCCTGTAATACGTTCGAACTCCTTGAGCACTTCCTGGTCGTACACCGTGGAAAGATCCGGAAGCACAAAACCGAAGACGCTTTCGAGCGTCCGCATGGAGATGTTAATCAGGGATATCAGATCGCCGCCGGTTTTTACTGTCTGGTATGTATTCCGCGCAACCGAAAGATCGCTCGTGAGTTTCTCTGCCGAGATACGAAGCTTATTCTGCTGCGTTCGAAGGTAATCCCTGTACAGAGACGCCGTCTGGACCGTTCGTTCATTCGCCTTTACGTTCGTCTCCAACACTTCGCGCTGACTGCCGCCCCTTGGTGTTGCTGCCAGCATTTGCTCCGCTTGTTTTTTTAAGAGCTGCGCAGAACTTGTGATCGAATCAAGCCGCGGCGAGTACTCCGAGGCGATCTTCTCAAGAACGTCGTGATGCGCATGAAGATAAATATCCACAAGAACCATGTGAACGCCGGTATACTTTCTGGCCATGTGGATATTCCCTTCTCCCTTGCGCAGGAGATCTACTATCTGGAGATTAATCTTTTTTATACTGTCCGCGGCAAGCAGAAGAGCAATGACATCGTCGCCGCTCACGCTTGCAAGCAGGATATCCAATTTGGCCCCGTCGACGCTAACTCCCATGGCGCTTAACGCAGCCACCATTGAAGAACGAATCGCCTCTTTTTCTTTCCTGAAGCGAGCAATATCCTCTTTGAGCTCATCAACTTCCTCGTCAATTTTGGAACGTGTCTGCCTGAAGGGAATCCAGCTCTCCTCCGGGGCGCCGATGCGTTCCTTTCGCAGCTCCGCAATCTTCTGCTCCGATTTCTCTATTCTCTCTTCCAAAGAACGGTACTCGCCTCTGGAGGCATGGAACTCCGAATCGAGAAGGATGTCGAAGACCTCATTCAAGAGCTTCTCATACTTTGCGTTATTGGACTGTTTATCGGCGCCGAAGATCTTTGATTCAGGCAGAGTTTCCCCGCGCTCGAAGAGCTCGAGAGCCTGTTCGAGTTTCGGCATAGCCTTACTCCACATTTTGGCAAAGATGGAATCGTCTTCGTTTTCCGCCCCGACGCTTACCGAAGCGCACCCCAGTATAACTACTACAATCATGAGTATCTTGAACATCTTCATAGTTATCACCTCGTGAGAGTAATCTATCACAAAAAAGCTTTTCTTTGTTCGTCATTCCTGCGTACCGCAAAAAAAGTTTCGTGCGACCTCGACGATCAGGCGTTTTCCATAAGCTCGCGCTTCAAATGATATACTCTTTTAAGCAAAACGTCATTCCGGAGGTGAAGCTTTTGAAACGGGTAAGCATACTGAATCATGTCATCGGCCCGGTTATGCGCGGGCCTTCAAGTTCTCACACGGCAGGTCCATGGCGAATCGGAAGAATGGCGCGAGAACTGCTCGGCGCCCGCCCTGTGCTGGCGCGCTTTTACTTCCATCCTTCAAGCTCTCTGGCGGTCTGTTACCACGATCAGGGAAGCGATCGCGCATTCATTGCAGGACTCCTTGAAATACCGCTTACCTCTTCCGATTTTGAATGCATGCTGGAGCATGCGCCTCTTCTCGGGCTCGACGCGCGTTTTGAGCTGCATCCTTTTCCCGAGGCCGATCATCCCAACAGCTCGCTGCTCATCCTTACCGGAGAAAACGGGAAAGAGATCACGCTTCACAGCAGATCGGTCGGCGGCGGTTCTTTCGAGATAGCCTCGCTGAACGGCTATCACGTCTCGATCACCGGCGAAAACTTTGAAACGCTCATTGAAACCTCATCCGGAAGCGATTCTTCGGTGCTTTCCATCTTCGGAGAACGAGCCTCCTCCAGTCGGATCCATCATACAAACAAAGGGGTTCTCTTTCACCTGTCTACATCTTCGCCGGTTGAGCCGGTCATGCTCGACACACTCGCCGCTCTGCCGGGAACAGTTCGTCTTTTTTCTGCGCCTCCAGTAATGCATCCGCTTGGAGGGGATATGCTTTTCTCCAGTGCGGAAGAGGCAATTATCATGGCCGAGCGAGATGGACTCACACTCGGAGAAGCGGCGCTTCGTTACGAGGCGGCCCTGCTTGGGCGCGATGAATCCTCGATACTATCGGAGATGGAAGAGCGGTTGGAGATCATGCTCAACGCAGTACATCTCGGTCTTTCCGGAGACTTCTCACCTATGAAGCTTCTCTTGCCTGTCGCGGGAACGCTTGCAGCCGCGGAACGCAAGGGAGCCCTCTTCCTTGGAGGGCCTCACGCACGGGCTGCTATCCGCTCTATGGCGGCGCTGCATACAAACGCTTCTGGAGGAGTGGTCTGCGCAGCTCCCACAGGCGGCGCGGCCGGCGTGCTTCCCGGCGTTCTGACAACGCTCACAGAGGACCTGAAAATCAGCAGAAAAGCTGTACTCATGGCGCTTTGGGCTGCCGGAGGCATAGGACTCTTTCACGATATCAGAAGTACTTTCGCCGCAGAAGTTGCGGGATGCCAGGTAGAGATAGGCGCCGCGGGAGCGATGGCCGCAGCCGCAGTTGTTGAGGCCGCCGGAGGAAGCGCGCGCCAGGGGTGCGACGCAGCCGCGACAGTATTTCAAAACATGATGGGATCCGTCTGCGACCTGGTGCAGGGAGTGGTTGAAATACCCTGCCACAGCAGAAACGCCGCGCTGGCATCGCAGGCGTTTCTCTGCGCGGATCTTGTGCTCGGCGGGTACCGAAGCCCGGTGCCTCTGGACGAAACGATCGACGCCGTCGACAGCACAGGAAGGATGCTCCCCGAAGAGTTGCGTTGCACATCAAGAGGCGGTCTCGCTCTCTGTCCGTCGGCGCAGCGCCTTCCACGGCTCGACAAAAAATAAGCTGAAGGGAGAACAGAAATGACAACAGTGCTCAGCAGCATAAAAGAAGGCGTTTGCCGTATCGAACTGAACAGGCCGGAAGCGATGAACACATTCAACGAAGATCTTGCGATCGGTCTTGACGAGGCGTTCCGTGCGGCCGACGCGAATGACGAGGTTCGCGTCATCATCGTTTCCGGAGCAGGTAAGCACTTTTCGACGGGAATCGACCTCCGGGAGCTGCTCTCGAAAGAGCGGCACGAAATCCCCGGCTTCTTGAAGCTCATGGATCTGCACAACCACAGGCTCGCATCGTTGACCAAGCCGGTTATAGCTTCCGTTCATGGATATGCGCTCGCCAACGGAACGGGTCTCGCACTTGCCTGTGATTTTGTTGTCGCATCCGAGGATGCGGTCTTCGGAACAACAGCGGTCAACGTCGGGCTCATCTGCCTCGAGCCAGGGTATCAGCTTGCCCGTTGGATAGGAGAGAAACGCGCGCTACAGTACGTCCTCTCCGGCGAACTCATCCCCGCATCGAAGGGGCTCGAACTCGGGTTCGTCCATACAATGACGGCAAGAGAAACGCTTGAGGAGAAGACGCTGGAACTGGCAAAAAAACTTGCGTCGAAGAGCGCGCTTTCGCTCCGTGCGGGAAAGGTAGGATTCGCTCGCATGGAGGGGCTTGCTCTCGAGCGCGCGATACAGGCCGGCGGAGATATCTTTGCCGCACTCGCCGCATCCGAGGACGGGAGGGAAGGTGTCGAAGCCTTCCTCGCCAAGCGCCCTCCCCTCTTCAAAGGCCGCTGACATCCCTGTGGAGGGACGGCTTACACGTCGTCCCTCCACAGCGGCATCGTCGAGCATCGGGGACCTCCGCCGCCTTTCACAAGTTCGTCCGCGTCAAGCGGAACGACCTTGATCCCGCCTTTTTCAAGCGCCTTGATGGTCGCGACGTTTCTGTCCCAGATGCACACACGCCCCGGTTCGAGGTTAAACGTATTTCCGCCCGAACCTGCGCGCTGCTCGGAAAAGGCGACTGCCTCGCTCTCCTCGCCGCCAACCTTGATAACGCGGACTGCGTCCAGCTTGAGCACTTTTTGAATGGCCCCGAACAGAGAATCCTCCCTCTCAATCCGCAGGCGATCCCCTCTTCCCCTCGTGATATGAAGTACAGTGAGTTTTTTTTCTATATAGGGGAAGAAGAGAAACGCGTCATGGTCGATCATGTTCAAAAACATATCGACATGGACGGTCAGGCCGATGGAGTCCGCAGGGCCGAGACGCTGGTTTTCGAAGAGCAGCGCCAGCACATCGGTAATCTCCCCGCAGCGCATCGTCCTCCGCGCGATTTTTTCTATGGAATCCGGGTGCGTGCGCTCGTTCACTCCGATGACGAAGACGTTTCTGCTGTAACAGTGGACGTTTCCTCCCTCGACAGGAGTCGTGTCCTCCGGTTCTTCGCCGTACCACGAGGAAAATTCCGAGTCGCGAAACTCGGGATGATGCCGGAAGATAGCCCTGATGCATGCCGGCTCTTTCACCCTGTCCCGGTTGAACATCTTTCCAAAGACAACGCCCTCTCCAAGCACAGCGGCAGGATCACGGGAATAGAGCACATTGGTCATTGGAAAAAGACACCACTCGCTTGTCCGGTCAACCAGATCGCGCAGTGCGATCTCTCCCGAAGAACGGTGCAGCTCATCCTTCGTCATACCGAAAAAGAGCTGCTCCACAAGCGCGCTTGGAGAAAGCCCGAGTAAATGCTCACGGAGAATATCCAGCGTCCGTTCCGTGAGAAAGGCCTTTTCAGTCTCTAAAACAGCAGCAACCAGTTCGTTCTTCACAGAGGGTAACGCGAGTACGTCGCGCAACAGGTCCTCGAAGAGGAAAACTCCGGCGCCGAATCCCTCCACTGCCGCCACCCATTTCTTGTGCTCTTCCGCCGCCTTTGAAGCGCTCGGCACTGAATCCCACGCGAGAGCGCCGACATTCAACGGCGTGCATCGTTCTATCCCCTTGCCCGGCGGCTGCATGATGACGGCGCGAAGCCGTCCTATTTCGGAAGTAACGCTGACCTTCACTCTATCTCCCTCCTGCGGGTGGATACAAAGTCAGAGATAAGAACATGCGTTCGTTCGTATTTCCCGGAATCAGATGCTTGAAAAACATGAAGCCCTACAGACTCTTCTGCTCAACCTCCGTCTTGTTTCCTTCCTTGAGAAGACGCCCGGCCGCGACGTCGAGCAGGACATGAACACCCTGAAGGAGCTGCTTGTCCGGAGTGTACTCCACAGGATTGTGACTTATGCCGCCTCTGCTGGGCACAAAGATCATCGCCGCTTTTGCGACCCTTGCAAGCATCTGGGCGTCGTGTCCGGCGCCCGATGTGATGCGCATCGAAGAAAAACCCCGCTTTTTTGCCGCTTCCTCGATTTTTGACGCGAGTTCCTCGTCGAAAAGCACCGGTTCGAAACGCGCAAGACTCTCCGTGGATATTTCCACCCCCTCCTTCGTCTGGAGTTCCTCCAGAAAACGAAGAAGTTTTGTCTCCCCTTCGGCAAGACGGGCGCCTTCCGGATCGCGGATATCCACAGTAAGAACAGCCCTCGATGGGATCACATTGATAAGGTCGGGGTAAAAACGCAGCGACCCGACGGTCGTCCGCGTCCCTTCGGATGAAAGCGCAAGCTCCCTGAGGAAGACAATGATTCGAGCGGCGGCAACCCCTGCATCCCGGCGCATCGAAACCGGAGTTGTTCCGGCATGGTTCGCCGTTCCGGAGATCTCGATCCGCTTCCAGGAAATACCCTGCAGATTGTCTACAACTCCTATATCCAATTCCTTGCTGTCGAGTACCGGCCCCTGTTCCACATGCAGTTCGAGGTATTCCGCAGGGAAAAGAGACGACGGTTCCGTTTCCCCCTTATACCCAATACGGCGCAGTTCTTGACCCAGAAGCGCCCCGTCGATTCCCTTCGTTTCAAGAGCATCGTCGATCGGTATGCCGCCCGTGAAAAAGAGCGACCCCATCATATCCGGCTGAAAACGTACGCCCTCCTCGTTGGTGAACGCCGCGACGATGAGCGGACGAAGAGGACGCACACCGGCATTTCTGAACGCCCTGGCAACTGCCAGTCCGGAAAGGACGCCGTACACCCCGTCGAACGGTCCCGCGTTGATCACAGTGTCAATGTGCGATCCGATCATCAGGGCATCAGCGCAGGAATCACCTTTTCCGTAAAGAATCCCGAAGATGTTCCCTATTGGGTCGATTTTCACATCAAGTCCAAGTTCCTTCATCCATTGCACTAACAGATCACGTGCGCGCTTGTCCTGACCCGAGAGCGCTAAGCGAGTCCTTCCGCCGTCCGGTTCCTTTCCGACCTCGCCAAGAAGCCCAATCTGTTGAAGAAGCAGCGGCCCGTCGATCGCAAGGCGCCGTACGCTATCGACTGTATCTCTGTCCACGGAATTTCCTCCTTGTTCCCCGGATCAAGAGGAATACTCTTCGGGGTCTCATTGTGTTCCACAGTATACACTAAAACTTCCTGGAGAACACACTCTTTTCACACTGCATCCATAGACGCTCCAAGAGAGTACAAAGAAGGCCTTCGCTCTTCGCGTTTCTTTTGCGAAGAGCGAAGGCCTTGTTCTCAAAGTTACGTTACTTCCGTCGACCGATCAGCGAGAGAAGGGGAATCAAAAGCAACAGAGAAAAAGGCGACGAGTTCAAGGCCGAACAGCCTTCGATAAAATCCAGCCATCCCTCATTCACGCTCACGAGGCACTCCGCGACAAAACCGCCGTCTTCGGTAATCGCGCTGATAATCGCCCTTCCCTTTCGTACTCCCACAACAATTCCGTTCTGGGAGACGGACGCTATTTCCCAGTTCGACGTAACCCAGCGAACCCGTTTATTCGTCGCATTCGCAGGGGATATAGAGGCGACAAGATACCGAGTTCCGTCGACATTAACATCTGTTGTTGTGTGGTTCAGAGATATGCCGTTCACCCTGATCTCGTAGTCGACAACATCGACGGAACACTCCGCAACAAAACCTCCGTCATCCGAACGAACACTCACCACAGTATGCCCCTGAGCCAGCCCGTTGACAACTCCCTGCGAAGAGACTGACGCGACATAAGAATTCGACGTCCTCCATGTCACATTCTTGTTCGTTGCCGTCTCTGGTACAACAGTAGCCGTCAGAGAAACGGGTCTCCCTTTTTCGACAACGAGAGTCTCCGGTGAAATACGGACGGCTGCCACCCTGTAAGGATTTGAATTCGGGGCCACGGTCACCTGGCACGAAGCGCTATGAATTACCTCCGAGCCGTAGGGAGAAAAGTGTACGGAAATCACCGCCGTCCCCGTTCTCCACCCCCTTACAGTTACCGACAATCCATCGGAAGCGGTAACGAAGTCAGCTACGGAAGTATCGCTGGAATTCCACCATACATCGCCGGATCCGGTCGGCAAGGCACGGACAACTACGGATTTCCCGACTTCTACTCGCGCTGTTTCTCTGTCAAGGCGAATGCCGCTCTGTATTTCCGCATTCGACAAACCGGAAAGAACGAACAACAGCAAAAAGACCGCCAGGAAAACTTTCAACCGCATCGCAGCACCTCCGTGAATATCTTCTTCGAGTTCCTTCATGTAATAGTATCACGCTTTTCCGCCTCTTGTTGCGAGAAAAATCTCGTGCTTTTGCAGACGGTGTAGAATGGTTTGATAAAAAAACCGCCGCTGCCAGGATTTTTACTGAGCAACGACGGTGAAATACGATTTCCTATTGGTGGAGGCGGGGGGAATCGAACCCCCGTCCGACAAGGGCCGGCCGTGAAAGCGCTACGGGCGTAGTTCCCGATTTAGTGTCGGCTTGAAACTCCCGGGAACAGGATTTTCTCGCCCAAGCCCCCTTGTCTTTTTTCCGGAGCCGGAGACACTCCCCGAAAAGCATCCGCCTTTGTGTGTCGCCTTACGCAAAAACGGCGGCTACTTCTTCGTAAGACGTGACTGCGCTAAGCAGCCAGTGCGTAATTATTATTGTTGACGTTTGTTTTTGTGTCCGCGTTTAACGAGGTTCGGACGACCTCGGCCC
>ERZ1645192.4886-NODE-4886-length-10532-cov-6.613821_pt1 | contig 10532 bp, 13 predicted proteins | sample MGYA00575354_ERZ1645192 | MGnify/ENA primary metagenome ERZ1645192 (study PRJEB40844, sample SAMN11349763) | freshwater sediment metagenome | isolation source: river sediment | host: Sediment | place: India: Faizupur Khadar , New Delhi | collected 2017-02-21 ...
GGAGCTGGCGATGGGACTTGAACCCGCAACCTGCTGATTACAAGTCAGCTGCTCTGCCAATTGAGCTACGCCAGCCCGTGAGAACGTGGTCTTTATGGTCATTCAGCTTTATTGGCAAGCATTTTTTTACAAAACAAAAAAGGCGCTCGCGCGCCTTGATGAGACATTTATTCACGCGTCATGCCCAGGCAGGCACCCCTCGCCCAATGCCCGCAGGAACAGAATGGCCCAACTGCGCTGCCCTGCTGCCAAATTCTATAAAATCAAGGCAGTCGGCCGCATTGTCAAACACATACCGCATAAATCTGTTGTTAAAGTCATGGCCAGAATAGGAAACCTTGAAATGTCCCCACAGCCGATGACTCCCCACGGCGATATCTCCCATAAAATCCAAAATTTTATGCCGGACCAACTCATCGCTGAAGCGCAGCCCTTCAGGGTTCATCACCCCATAATCATCAAAAACAATTGCGTTCTCCAGGGTCCCGCCAAGCGCCAACCCATTTTTTTGCAGCCACTCGACATCCTTCAAAAAACCGAATGTCCTTGCCCGAGCAATTTGGTCTGTAAAAGACCTTGGGCTGGATTCAAAGCTATACTGCTGGGCCCCGATGTGCGGATGCGCAAACGAAATGGAATAGTCAATTTTAAGACCATTGTAAGGCACTGCAATGATTTGCTTCCCGTCCTGCTCGAAGGTCAAAGGCCGCGCAATCTTGGCAACCCTACGCGGTCTGTCCAACTTCCTGACCCCTGCGGAATTAAGAAGAAACACAAACACTGAAGCACTGCCGTCCAGGATTGGAATCTCCTCCCCATCCACTTCAACCAGTACGTTGTCAATTTCCAGGCCAACCAGGCTGGCCATCAGGTGCTCCACCGTCGAGACCATCGCCGAGCCTTGACCCAATGTGGTTGCCAGCCCGGTACTGACGACACGACCTGGTTCCGGAACAACAATGTGCCTTTTGCCATGCGCGCGCAGGGAAAACAAAATACCCGTATCTGCAGGCGCTGGCTTGAGCACTAAGTCAACCTTCTTTCCGCTATGCAACCCGACTCCAGAACATCGGACTTCATTTTTGAGTGTGGTCTGTTTCATGCCATGTGTTTTTCAATTTCCGGGCCAATCCGAATTAAATCACATTTCCCTTTAATCATTGAAAAAATTATTAACGATTTTTTTTGCGCTTCAGCATTGTCTGCTGCAGACCACAGTATTTTGCTAAAAAACAACAACAGCTACACGATCGTGAAGGGCTTGATCTTTAATCACCTGTACTTCCAGAGATATGCCTGCAAAAAGATCGCGTACTGCCAGGCCCTGGCTGAAATCAATTTCACAGAGAAGCAGTGCCCCCCGTTTGACCCGGCCAGCAAGCTTCATGATCAGCTCCCTGTATGTATCAAGGCCATCCTCCCCCGCAAAAATGGCTCCGTGGGGTTCATAGTCAATGACCTCCCGATTCATTTCCGTGCGCCTGGATGCTGGGACATAAGGAAGATTGGCCAAAAAAATATCCACTTCCTGACACTGAACTGCATCTACAAGATTCGATTCAAGAAAAATGATTCTATCTGCCACGCCATGTTTCTGTGCATTCACATGGGCCAGTCGTAAAGCTGACCGTGAAATATCTGTCGCGACAAAATAGGAACCCGGGAGTTGACAGGCGCATGTCACTGCCAATGCTCCGCTTCCAGTACCGATGTCTGCTATGTATTTCGGAATGGCAGCCGTCCGCCCCAGAACATAATCGACTAAGATTTCTGTTTCAGGGCGAGGAATCAGCACACTGGGAGTAACTCGAAAGGACAATCCGTAGAACTCCTTTTCACCGACAAGATATGCCACGGGTTCGCCCTGCGCACGTCGGTCAGCCAGCGCCAAAAATTCCTGCGCAGAGGAGGTTGAAACTGGCTTTTGAAGGTCAAGGAGCATGTCGAGACGGGATACACCCAACACATGGGACAGTAGGATTTGTGCTGACAACCTGGGAGAATCAACACGGTTCAGCCTGAATTGGTTCTCCCAATATTGCAAAAGTCCTCTGCGAGTCTGCATGGAAATAAAAAAGCTGAGTTGAACTCAGCTTCCTTTCATTGCTTCGGCTTGGTAGTGCTGCACTAAGCCGTCAATAATTTCGTCGATGTGGCCATCCATGGCTTGATCCAGATTATAGAGCGTAAGATTGATGCGATGATCCGTGACGCGGCCCTGAGGATAATTGTAGGTCCGAATTCTCTCTGATCGGTCCCCAGAGCCGACCTGAGACCTCCGGTTTTCATCGTAGGCCTTCTTTGTTTCGTCCTGGGCTGCCTGCAAAAGCCTGGAACGCAGTACTTTGAGGGCTTTTGCCTTGTTCTTGTGCTGAGACTTTTCGTCCTGGCAGGTCACGACAATGCCTGTGGCCAAATGTGTGATGCGGATTGCCGAATCCGTCGTGTTGACTGACTGTCCCCCTGGTCCAGAAGAGCGGAAGACATCAACGCGAACATCTGTTGGCTCAATTTTGACATCAACCTCTTCAGCCTCTGGCAGAATCGCGACAGTGATGGCAGAGGTATGTATTCTGCCTTGGCTCTCTGTTGCAGGGACACGCTGCACCCGGTGGGCCCCTGATTCAAACTTGAGCTTGCTGTAGACATTGGTCCCGGACACAGAAGCAATTATTTCCTTGAACCCTCCTGTCCCGGTATCACTGCTACTCAACGCCTCAACCCGCCACCCCTGGAGTTCAGCATAGCGACAGTACATGCGGAAGATATCAGCAACGAAAAGAGCCGCCTCTTCCCCTCCTGTGCCCGCACGGATCTCAAGGATGATATTCTTTTCATCAAGGGGATCCTTCGGCGTCAAAAGAGATTTGAGCACGTCCTCCTGATGGCGAATCCGTTCCTTGAGGATTGAAAGCTCCGCCTGCGCCAACTCGCATATTTCAGGATCTGGATCTTTGGCCAGGTCTTGATTTTCTTCGATCTCTCGCAGAAGCGTTTTATATTGTTCGAATTCCTTGACTACTTCAGCGAGTTCCGCATGGCGCTTGGCAATCTTTCTGTAGCGCTCCTGATCCTGAAATATGTCAGGCGAGCTCAGCTCCCGCTCAAGTTCGCGGAATTTAGCCGCAATGCTCTCTAACTTTTCAACCATATTAGCCGCAAATCATCTGGCAAGATCCATCATATTATTTCTTGATGCTCGCGTACTTCTTTCTGAATCTGTCAATCCTTCCAGCTGAGTCCACAAACCGCTGCTCTCCTGTGAAGAAGGGATGGCAATTGGAACAAATTTCAACCCCCAACTCCGCTCCCACGGTGGACTTGGTCACAAACTCATATCCGCAGGCACAACGAACCTTGGTCTCAAACACCTTAGGATGTAGATCTTTTTTCATGAGAAACCTCCAGTTTGAAAAGAGAGAGGTTTGGTAAACCAGACCCGAGGTATTGGCAAGCACAAATGTGGTGGTAACGAAAAACGGTGTTGAAAAGAGAATTCCTAGGGGAGGGCTTTGGCCTGATTGATTGAAATATTAAATGCGACGGAAAATAAATGGTGCATGAAGTCAACGTACTCGACGGCGACATTTTCAGGTACAGAGATGCGGGCTGGTGCGAAATTGACAATGCCAAGCACTCCTGCCTCAACAAGATAATTTGCGGCCCGCTGGGCGCGTTCTGGAGGAGTGGTGATTATGCCAATCTCAATGTCAAGCTCCTGAACTTTCTCTTTCAGTCTGCGCGAACAGACAACTTCAAGACCAGCGACTTCCTCTCCGATTTTGAAGGGATCACAATCAAAAGCGCCTACCAGAATAAATCCCCGGCGCCGAAAAACTCCGTGCCGGAGCAAGGCCCTGCCAAGATTGCCCACACCCACGAGGGCAACGTTCCAGGTTCGATCGATCCCAAGAGACTGTTTGATAGCTGTCAGCAGATCCTGCACATAGTATCCCACGCCACGCACGCCAAACTCTCCAAAATAAGCGAGATCTTTGCGAATCTGCGAGGGATTAACTCCGCAGGCCTTGGCCAGACCATCCGACGAGATGACCGCGTCCCCATCCTGAAGAAGTGTTTCCAGTACCTGGACGTAGACTGCCAGCCGTTGGATTGTTGCGCGAGGTATATGTGAACTTTTCAAATCGGCCCCGAGTATCTTCGTGATCTATTTCACGCAGTAGGCAAAAAAAGGGGGGAGGCCATTGGCCCCCCCCTTTGCAGGTCAGTGCACTAGCCGACAAACGGGTTGGCGAACAGCAGAATAAGGTTCACAACCAGGGCATAGATGGCCAGAGATTCGATCATGGCCAAGCCGATCAGCATGGTAACTGTGATCTTACCGGATGCTTCAGGGTTACGGGCAGTGCCTTCACAAGCGGCCTTGAGGCCAAGACCCTGAGCGATACCACAGCCAGCCGCGGCGATGGCCATACCCAGAGCAGCAGCCCAGGAGATGGTGGAGATGACTTCTGGCGCAGCATCAGCAGCGAAGGCTCAAGAAGCAACAGCAACCAGGGCGACAGTGGCCAGGACAGAAAGGAAACCTTTACGCATGATAGAAAATCCTCCTGAAACAAATAATGATTATTGGTCGGTTGACCATTTCCCCCGAATTAGTGTGCCTCTTCAAAGGCACCCTTCAAATAAAGCATAGAAAGCATAAAGAACACGAAGGCCTGAATGACATCAGCCAAAAGGAACAAAAAGTACATTGGGATCGTGGAGACAATTGGCGCGAGCATGAAGAGCAAGGCCAAAACGATGTCCTCACCCCGGATGTTACCGAAAAGACGAAGGGACAGAGACAACATGCGGGCAAAGTGACCAATGACCTCTATTGGGAACATGAGAGGCGCCATCCACAACATGGGACCGGTAAAATGATGGATGTAATGAGCTCCATGCAATTTGAAGCCCCAATACTGGTAATACACGAAGACAAACACGGCCATGGACGCGGTCGTATTGATGTTTGCCGTCGGTGCGTCGCCCCCCGGAAACATGCCTCCCACATTGCAACACAGAATGTAGATGAAAAGGGTGGCGAGCACCGGAAAGACCTTTCTCCCATCCTCACCCATATTGGCGACGACAAAATCCTCCAAGGAGCCTATCAAGAACTCGAAGAAATTTTGTAGCCCCTTCGGCACGAGCGAGATTTTCTTCGTCGCCATCAGTGCCAGAACAATCAGAATGGCCATGATTGTCCATGAATACAGGACATTTACTGGGATCAAGCTATGGCCGTGTGCGTCGACAAGGCCAATGGCCTTTACTGCCTCCTCAACGAGAAAAATCGGATGTAACCCTCCTGCCATTTCTACGCCTCCTTAGAAGTTTTCCCCGAAAATTGCGACACTCCCCAAAGCAAAATATTGATCAGCACTGTTGATACCCCTGCCAGAAGCCAGCCCACGGCTGCACCCTTGAGAACAATCAGTGCGTAGAAAGCCACTGCGGTCAGAATCAGCCGCACATAAAAACTGACTACCTGCAGGGCCACTGCTCCCCTGTGCACGTAGACAAGCTCCTGAATGACCCTGGCCAATGCCAAAAAATTCAGCGTGCCCAAAAAAACACCCGCCGCAAAATCGAAACCATCGCGGCCAAGGGCCAACAGTGGCAGGGAACCGAGCATCATGCAAATCTGATTGAGAGCCATGGCCCGCACCTCAGGGACATGAAAACCCCTCGCGTAAAGCCACCCTTCAATCTTTTTCAGATTTTTCTTCAGCATCTGCCTCTGCTTCTTTTTTCTGAATCCGCTGCATTTCTCGAAACATGTTTTTATAGCCAGCAATGATACCAAACACCAGAAAGAGAATGGTCATCCAGGGCTTTGTCCCCAGAAACTTGTCGAGGTAATATCCCATGGCCATGCCCACCACTACTCCGGAAACCAGATGGATCCCCATGATAGAGGCAAGACCAAGTGACTCAAAATGTTTATTTTTCTTCTTGTTAAAGAACATGCTTCCTGAAAATGGATCCCGTGATGCCCATGTGTTCGTGCAATAAATCACAAATCGAATTTGGGGCTACCATAATGGTCTGCGGGGCGTCAATCAAACTTTTATGCAAAATATGATGCACCGGCTCTCTCCAGTATCATCAATAGTCATCCGCTTGAAATAAAAAATATTAATAATAACCACTCAACTTGCAAGGCCAGCATAATCCAACTATGCGCTTACCGAAACCAGCACTTAAACCCTCTATCTGCCTTTTCATAAAGCACACATGAAAAACCACTCCTCTCTCAAGGTCCGCAGCCTCAGAAACGAACCCGACCCGCGCAAGGTTCTGCGCGGTGCCGACATCCGTGAAACAACAGATTCTGCCTGCCTTTTCCAGCGCCGTGCGCGCAAGGCTCTGGAAATGTGCCTCGCCATCCCTGGGATGGAATTTAATGTCTTTGTTGCTGGCGAACCTGGACTGGGCAGAACACATTTGGTTGAAAATTTTCTCCTTCCACGGGCAAGGACGGGCAGCACGCCTCCTGATATTGTTTTCTTGAATAATTTCAAAAACGCCGACAAACCGATTCAGGTCACGTTGCCTCCGGGACAAGGCAAACGTCTGCGGGATGTCCTGCACCGAGCCGTCAAACGTCTGCGCCGCGATCTGCCTCGCCATTTCGAGCAGGCCACCTATCTGCGACTCCAAAACAAACTTTTTACAAAACTTGCTGGAGTACGGGATGATTTACTAAGCAGAATGGAGGAAGCGGCCCACAAGAAAGGCTTCAGTCTCAATTTTGATGACTCGGGTGCCGTGTCTCTCACCCCTCTTGTGGACGGCAAGGTCCTCTCGTCCGAAGAATTCGACAAACTGGATGCTTCGCTCAAAAAAGTCCTCAAGGATCAGAGCAGTTCTGTTCTTAACACTATCTCCGACCTTTCCCGGATGGTGAATAGGAACGAGCAGGATTTTCATGCCAAGGAACTTCTCTTGGCTCAGGAGCATGCAGCCAGCCTAGTAGACAGGGTTCTGACTCCTATCCGCAAAAAATTTGCATACAATAGAGACCTCAAGGCCTACTTCGATGATTTCAAGGAAGACATCCTGGACAACCTTGCCCAGTATCAGGGGAGGCCCGAGCGCGACCAGCGGGGAGGCCCTGACCAGCAGAGCGAGCCTCATTCAGATTCTTTTTTTCAACGCTATGATGTGAACCTTTTCGTGGACAACTCCGACACTGTCGGAGCGCCGGTGATCAAGGAAATCACCCCAGGATTCTTTAACCTTCTGGGTTGTGTGGAACGCGAGACAGAGTGGGGCACCTACTATACCGACTTCTCCCTGCTCAAAGCCGGGGCCATACACCGGGCCAATGGAGGGTACCTCATTTTGCGTGTTGAGGATCTCTTGAGCCATCCAACATCCCGGGAAGGACTTCTCCGCTGCCTGCGTACCCGGGAGTCCCGGCTGGAAGATCCCACCGATCACTATGACATCCTGCGCACCCGGACGATCAGCCCTGATCCAATTCCACTTTCTCTCAAGGTTATCCTGATTGGCGACGATGAAACCTATGAAATCCTCTACATGCATGACGAACGATTTCGCAAAATATTCAAGCTCAAGGCTCACATCCAAGATACAATCGACCGTACAGCCGAAACCATTGCCTGTTATGCGCAGGTTTTAGCCCGCATCGCCCGCGAAAGCGGGCTGCGCACATTCATCAAGGACGGGCTGGCAGAACTGGTCGACTAGTCTACCCGCATGGCCGAAGACAGGGAACGACTGTCCCTGCATTTCTCCCACCTGCGGGAAATCATGATAGAGACCAATGCTGTTGCTCAATCATGCGGGAAACGCATCATCGACGCGTCCATCGTAAAACAGGCCCTTGCCGAGAGGGAGTATCGCACGAATCTTTACCAGGAAGAATTCCTGCGCGAATACGACCGCCGATCAATCAAAGTCAGGACCCAAGGCCAGGGCATTGGCGTAGCCAACGGACTCTCCGTCACCCAGGTCGGCGAATATGTGATGGGCCTGCCGCACCAGATATCCTGTACTATCGGCGTTGGGCATGGGGGGATCATGGACCTGGAGAGGGAAGCCGAACTCGGGGGCCCAATCCATACAAAAGGCATGATGATTCTCAAAAGCTATTTCATGAACCTCTTTGCCCGCTCAAAGCCTCTAGTCCTGACCGGCAGCCTTTGCTTCGAGCAGAGCTATGCACATGTGGACGGAGATTCGGCGTCCGGAGCGGAACTGGCAGCCCTTCTCTCCGCCCTCTCCGGAGTACCCATCCGACTTGATCTGGCCTTCACTGGCGCCATTTCGCAATCCGGGGCTATCATGGCCGTGGGCGGGGTGACCCACAAGGTGGAAGGGTTCTTTGAAGTCTGCCGCCGCCGCGGCCTGACTGGCAAGCAGGGTGTGCTGCTGCCTCAGGACAACATCGTTCATCTCGTGCTGCGCGATAATGTGCTCCAGGCCGTAAAGGATGGACTGTTCCACATCTATCCCGTCGACACCATTGAAGAGGCCATGGAAATCCTGACCGGCATGAAGGCCGGAGTCCGGCTCAAGAACGGACGTTTTTCTCTAAAATCGATCTACGCGGCTGTGGACGAACGACTGACGGAGTTAGCCGTTCTCGCAGAGAAAAAATGCACTCTGCCCAGACGAAAGAAAAAGCCCGGATCCTGAAACAACCCGGGCCTCTTCGGAGATGTTACTGCGGGAGAAGTTCCGGATTTTTTTGCCCCATGGAGCCGTACAGATCGGCAATAGCCCGTCCATAGGCCGACAGTGCTCCGTTGAGACTCGCCTCGCTGGCTGTTTGCGCTGATTGAGCATCAAGCACATCCGTGTTGGTGCCCACCTGGGCTTCGTATCTGGCTACGGCCATACGATAACTCTCCTTGGCAGCGATCAGCCCCTGTTTTGCAGCGACAATGCGTTCCGCAGCCTCTTTGATCTGCAGGAAGTTCTTTTTGACCTCGAAGGAGACTTGATTCTCAAGATTCTGATACTCTTGTCCCAACCGGATCACATTTTTTTCCGCCTGCTTCTGACCATAATAGGTCTTTCCCCATTCGAAGAATTTCCAGTTCATGCCAACCTGGGCGTTCCACTCGCTGGGCGTATGATACTCCCCACCTTTCACGGATGGATCTTCCCCATCGCGGAAATAATTGAACTCTGCGGCAACCTGGGGATAATAGCCGGCCTTGGCGAGAACGACATCCTTTTCGGCCAGCATGACGGACTGCCTGGCAATGATTAAATCTGGCCGGTACATGGCTGCCTTTTGCAGGCATTCTTCAAGCGTCAATGGAAGAGGATAGTATCCCAGCGATCCGATATATTCGGTATCGGCATTGACGTCTTTGCCGAGCAAAGTATTGAGCTGGGCTCCCAATGTGTCCACATTGTTCTTCGCGACAACCAGGAGCTGCTCGGCAGTTGCCACGTCAACTTCCGCCTGGAGCATATCCAGCTTAGGGCGCAACCCAACCTCGTAAAAAGCGGTATTGACCTTCAGCTGGGAACGAAGCCTCGCCAGAGAATCTTCTGCTGAACGTACATTCTCCCTGGCCTGGAGTAATTGCAGAAAAACGTTTTGAATAGCCACAATCAACTGCAGCTCTGCGTTATTGATTTGGGAAGCGACCTGCTCCTTCAAAAGTATCGATTTTTCATACGTGGTCAAAAGTTGAAATCCAGTGAACAGTGGCTGATAGATGTTGAATTGAAGTTGCCAATTGTCCAATGTGCCAGCGGTCTGCCCAAAGGACTGCGGACGCTCGTCCAGCCGTGTATACCCGTATCTGGTGCTCATGGCCGGGCCAAACGCCGCCTTGGAGGCCTTGACGGCATAATCTGAAGCGTACAGTGCCTCGCGGGCAGCCAGGATGGTGGGATTTTGCTTGAGGCCAGTCTCCACGGCATCCTTCATGGACATCGTCTCTTTGGCCCAAAGTGCCCCACTCCAGGTCATCAAAAGCAAGGCACACAGAGCTACCCTGTACGTCTTCATACGTTCGCCTCTCCTTACCCTTTTTGTTCATGGCTGATTATCTTACCACATCATTGTATATCCGCATCGATCAAAAAAGACCACCCCGTTGCGCGGCATTGTTTTCTTTCTTGTGAAGGAAAGAACTTGAAGTCAAGAAAGATCCTGCATATATAGGCTGATTAGATTATACGCATAGGAGGAAACCGCATGTTTTCTGGACTCATTCTTGGGCTTGGCCTGGGCATCATCGGAATCATCATCTTCTTTCTGAACAAGGAACACGGTCCCGAGAAACACCATTAACCATTTCAACTCCGCCCTTAGCTCAGCTGGATAGAGTAGCGGACTTCGAATCCGTTGGTCGCATGTTCGAATCATGCAGGGCGGGCCATTGTCGGACCTCGTCTCACGAATCCCGCCCAGCCTGACCGATGGCGGCGGGCTTGCTCAAGCGCCACCGAAACAAAGGGGATTTTTCCATGGACAAAATTCCCTCTTGCTTTCGTGCCACCCTTTTCATACAATCACGTCTCACATCAAGTTG
>ERZ1645192.4887-NODE-4887-length-10532-cov-6.131717_pt1 | contig 10532 bp, 9 predicted proteins | sample MGYA00575354_ERZ1645192 | MGnify/ENA primary metagenome ERZ1645192 (study PRJEB40844, sample SAMN11349763) | freshwater sediment metagenome | isolation source: river sediment | host: Sediment | place: India: Faizupur Khadar , New Delhi | collected 2017-02-21 ...
GCGGTGTAGATCTCGGTGCACGCCCTATCATTAAAAAAAAAAGGCGCGCCGCTGTACAAGCTGCTCGGCGGCGGCGACCCGGTGATCACCACCGACATCACGATCAGCGTCGACTACATCGACAAGATGGTCGCGGACTCGCTGGCGGCGGTGGACCGCGGCTTCGAGTCGTTGAAGATCAAGGTGGGCAAGGACATCGGCCTGGACATCGAGCGCACCAAGGCGATCCATGCCGCGGTCGAGGGCCGCGCGCTGCTGCGCCTGGACGCCAACCAGGGCTGGACCGCCAAGCAGGCGGTGTTCGCCCTGCAGACGCTGGAGGACGCGGGGGTCAAGCTGGAGCTGGTGGAACAGCCGGTCAAGGCGCACGACCTCGCCGGCCTGCGCTACGTCACCGAGCGCGTGCACACCCCGGTGATGGCGGACGAGAGCGTGTTCGGCCCGCGCGAGGTGATCGAGCTGATCCGCATGCGCGCCGCCGACATCGTCAACATCAAGCTGATGAAGACCGGCGGCATCTCCAACGCGGTGCGGCTGGCGGACATCTGCGGCATGTACGGCGTCGACTGCATGATCGGCTGCATGCTGGAATCCAGCATCGGCGTGGCCGCCGCGGTCCACCTGGCGGTCGCGAAGTCCGACGTGATCAGCAAGGTCGACCTCGACGGTCCCTCGCTCTGCCGCCATGACCCGGTTGCCGGCGGCGTGCTGTTCAACGAATCGGAGATCACCATCACCGATGCGCCGGGCCTCGGCATCCGCGCCATCGACGGGCTCGCGCCCGCCGCCGAACTGGCGGCCTGAGGCAGCGCGCGATGACCGCGCTGGTGAGGATCCGCGCCGAGCGCGACCGGATGTCGGCGATCGAGCGACGCATCGCCGACTTCATCCTCGAGAACGCGCAGCTGCTGCGCGACTATTCGTCGCAACAACTCGCCAACGCGCTGGGGATCAGCCAGTCCAGCGTGGTGAAGTTCTGCCAGAAGCTCGGCTTCAAGGGCTACCCTGACCTCAAGCTCTCGATCAGCGAAGCGGTGGTCCGTGCCGACAGCGGGCCCGCCGCCAGCGGCGATACCCATGCGGCGGAAGCACCCGCCCTGCGCTACGGCCTGTGGGCGCGCAAGTCCGAGGCCGAGGAAGCCACGCGGTTGATCAATCCCGCCGACACCCTGGACGCAGTGTCGCGCGCGATCGGCCAGGCCGGCACGCGCTACGCATTCGGCACCGGCGACGATGCCCTGCCCTCCCGCGCGTTCGCGCAGCAACTGGGCTTGCTGGGCCTGCGCACGGTGCATGAAGCCGACCCCGCGCACATGGCCGCCCACCTCGGCGCGACCCGCCCCGGCGACGTGCTCCTGCTGTTCTCCGAACACGGCAGCCAGCCGGCGCTCGCCCAGCTGCAGCGCCAGTTCCGTGCCCAAGGGGGCGGCCCCATCGTCACCGTGACCCGGCACAGCGCCAACCCGCTGCGCGCCCATGCCGACCACGCACTGCTGGTATCGGCGCACGACGACCGCGCCTACGTCGCCCCGCTGCTGTACCGCGCCGCCCTGCAACACCTGCTCGACCGCCTCTACATCCGCCTGTGCGAAGCCGACGACGCATGCCGCGAGCGCCTGCAGGACGCGCTGGAGCGGATCGCCGCGCTGCATGCGACATGAGATCCGGCAACCTGCCGGACCGCATCGCCGCTTTTCCCCTAGGATTCCCGCCATCCCTTCCCGGAACTTGCGCATGACGATCCGCCGGACCGCTCCCCTGCTCCTGTCGCTGGTCCTGGCGACCGCGTGCAGCCACCGACTGCCCGCCTCCACCGATGCCGCGCAGTGGGCCGAAGCCGGCCAACTGGTGCTGGTCACCACCGCCGACTGGGAGGCAACCGGCGGCGAGTTGCGCCGCTTCGAGCGCGCGGGCGACGGCTGGCGACAGGTCGGCGATGCCGCGCCGATCACCGTGGGCCGCACCGGCACCGCCTGGGGCACCGGCCTGCATGCCGCGCGCAGCGACGGCCCGGTCAAGCGCGAGGGCGACGGCAAGGCGCCCGCGGGCGTGTTCGCGATTGGCACTGCGTTCGGCTATGCCGCGGACGTGAGCACGGGCCTGCCTTACCGGGCGATGGGCGCGAACGACTGGTGCATCGACGTGCCGGCCTCGCCGATGTACAACCGGATCGTCGACCGCAGCGTCGCCAAGGCCGCGGGGCTCGACCAGTCCACCGAACCGATGCGCCGCGACCTGCATGCCGACGGCGACCAACGCTACCGCGAGGGCTTCGTGATCGAACACAACCGCGACGGCGCCGTGGCCAACGGCGGCAGCTGCATCTTCGCCCACCTGTGGAAGGCGCCGGGCGAGGCGACCGCCGGCTGCACGGCGATGGCCCCCGACGCCATGGCGCCGCTGCTGGCCTGGCTGGACGCGCGCCGGCAGCCGGTGTTCGTGACCCTGCCGCGCGCGCAGTACGAAGCGCTCAAGGGCGCCTGGCGGCTGCCCGACATCGACCGCGCGGAGGCCGCCCGATGAGCCAGACCGCGCGGGTGATGGCCGGCCTGGTGGCCGGCGTGGTGGTCGGCATCCTGCTGGCTTGGCAGGCGCCGGCGTTGGGCGTGCAGGTCGCCGACCTGGTGCAGCCGTTCGGCAAGCTCTGGCTCAACGCCTTGCAGATGACCGTGGTGCCGCTGGTGCTCGCGCTGGTGATCGTCGGCGTGAACCAGGCCAGCGACGCCGCGCAGTCCGGGCGCGTGGCGCGCCGCGCGATCCTGACCTTCGTGGTCCTGCTGACCGCGGCGGCGGCGATGACCGCGGTGCTCGCGCCCATGGCGCTCTCGCTGCTGCAGCCCGACCCGGCGGTGGCCGCTGCGCTGCGCGGGCACGAGGCCGAACTCCCCTCCGCGACCGGCGGCTGGGCGGATGCATTGCTGGCGATCGTGCCGAGCAACGCGGTCGCCGCGGCGGCGGCCGGCGCGATGCTGCCGCTGGTCACTTTCGCCCTGTTCTTCGGCTTCGCCCTGACCCGGATCGAGGCCGCGCAGCGCACCCAGGTGGTCGGTTTCTTCAAGGCCGTCAGCGAGGCGATGATCGTGATCGTGCGCTGGGTGCTGTGGGCGGCGCCGGTCGGCATCTTCGCGCTGGTGCTGTCGCTGACCGCGCGTGCGGGCCTGGGAGTGCTGCAGGCGCTGGGGATCTACGTGCTGCTGGAATGCGCGCTCTACCTGCTGGCGACGGTGTTGCTGGTCGCGGTGGCGGTGGTCGTCGGCCGCCAGCGGCTGGCGCATTTCATGGCCGGGCTCGCGCCGGTGCAGGCGGTCGCCGCCAGCACCCAGTCCTCGCTGGCGACGCTGCCGGCGATGCTCGACAGCGCCGAGCGCCGGCTCGGCTTCCCGCAGCGCGTGTCCGGCCTGGTACTGCCGATGGCCGTCTCGCTGTTCCGCATCACCTCGCCGATCCAGTACCTGGCCACCGCCAGCTTCATCGCCTGGGCGCTCGGCGTGGACCTCACCGCCGCGCAGCTCGCCACCGGCGTGGCCTTGTCGGTGCTGGTCAGCATGGGCTCGGTGGGCCTGCCCGGGCAGGCGATCTTCCTTGCCACCAACCTGCCGGTGACCCAGGCCATGGGCCTTCCGATCGCACCGCTGCCGGTGCTGATGGCGGTGGATGCGATCCCGGACGTGCTGGCGACGGTCGGCAACGTCACCGGCGACATGACCGCGAACGCGTTGGTGGCCTCGCGCAGCGACGCGCGCGAACAGGCTCGCTGATACCCCGCCGGCCCGCGCCAGCGACGTCTCCCGCCGCCGCGCCGTCGCGCGGCGCGGAAGCCGTGCGCGTCGCCGCGGCACCCCTGCCGAAAGGCATTTGACGCTGCGGAAACGCCGCCGCAAGAATCGACCCGCTTCACGAGGGAACGCGCAGCACGCGCCGATCGTCGCCATCCAGCCCGCCCCGCCGGGCCTTGCCTACCGGAGAGCCGCCTTGCAAAGACGTGACTTCCTCGCCCTGACCGGGCTCACCGCGGGCGGCCTGCTGGTGCCGTCATTCCTGGGCCGCGCCATCGCCGCCGAACAACTGCTGACCACGCTGGACCCGGCGCTGAAGAAGCGGCTGGCCGACGAGGCGCTCAACGCCGCGCGGGCCGCCGGCGCCAGCTACTGCGACGTGCGCATCGGCCGCTACCTCAACCAGTTCGTCATCACCCGCGAGGACAAGGTGCAGAACGTGGTGAACACCGAATCCACCGGCGCCGGCATCCGCGTGATCGCCAATGGCGCCTGGGGCTTCGCCGCCACCAACGACCTCAGCCCGGCGGGGATCGTCAAGGCCGCGCAGAAGGCCGCGGCGATCGCCAAGGCCAATGCGAAGGTGCAGACCGCGCCGGTCCAGCTGGCCAAGGCGCCGGCCTACGGCGAGGTGTCGTGGCGGACGCCGATCCGCAAGAACGCCATGGAAGTCCCGATCAAGGACAAGGCGGAGTTGCTCCTCGGCGTGAACGCCGCGGCGATGGCCGCTGGCGCGGACTTCGTCAATTCGATGCTGTTCCTGGTCAACGAGCAGAAGTACTTCGCGTCCACCGATGGGTCCTACATCGACCAGGACGTGCACCGCATCTGGGCGCCGATGACGGTCACCGCCATCGACAAGGCCAGCGGCAAGTTCCGCACCCGCGAAGGCCTGTCGGCGCCGATGGGGATGGGCTTCGAGTACCTGGACGGCGACGCTGGCCAGAAATTCACCACCCCGAACGGCGTCGTCAACTACGGCCTCTCCTACGACATGCGCGAGGACGCCGTCGCCGCCGCCAAGCAGGCGCGCGAGAAGCTGAAGGCGCCCTCGGTGAAGCCGGGCAAGTACGACCTGGTGCTGGATCCCTCGCACACCTGGCTCACCATCCACGAGTCGGTGGGCCACCCGCTGGAGCTCGACCGCGTGCTCGGCTACGAGGCGAACTACGCGGGCACCAGCTTCGCCACCCTGGACAAGCGCGAGCAGCGTTTCCAGTACGGCAGCGACAAGGTCAACATCTTCGCCGACAAGACCCAGCGCGGCTCGCTGGGCGCCGTGGGCTACGACGACGAAGGCGTCAAGTGCAAGCAGTGGGACCTGATCAAGGACGGCAAGCTGGTGGATTACCAGGCGATCCGCGACCAGGCGCACATCCTCGGCAAGGCCGAATCCGACGGCTGCTGCTACGCCGATTCGTGGAGCAGCGTGCAGTTCCAGCGCATGGCCAACGTGTCGCTGGCGCCGGGCAAGCAGAAGCTCTCGGTGGCGGACCTGGTGAAGGACGTCGAGAACGGCATCTACATCATCGGCGACGGCTCGTTCTCGATCGACCAGCAGCGCTACAACGCGCAGTTCGGCGGCCAGCTGTTCTACGAGATCAAGGACGGCAGGATCACCCGCATGCTGGAGGACGTGGCCTACCAGATCCGCACGCCGGAGTTCTGGAATGCCTGCAGCGCCATCGCCGACGAGCGCGACTACCGGATGGGCGGCTCGTTCTTCGACGGCAAGGGCCAGCCCGGGCAGGTCTCGACCGTGTCGCACGGCTCGTCCACCGCACGCTTCGACGGCATCAACGTCATCAACACCGCCCGCAGCCTCGGCTGAGCGACCTGGAGATCCCGAACAATGAGCATCTTCACCGAGCAGGAAGCCAGGGCCATCCTGGACAAGGTCATCAAGCTGTCGAAGGCGGACGAATGCACCGCCACGCTGTCCGGCGCCGAGTCCGGCAACATCCGCTTCGCCCTGAACAACGTCACCACCAGCGGCAGCGTCAGCAACGCCAGCCTCGGCGTGCAGGTCGCCTTCGGCAAGCGGGTGGGCACCGCCAGCATCAACGAGTTCGACGACGCCTCGCTGGAACGCGTCGTGCGCCGCGCGGAGGACCTGGCCCGGCTGGCGCCCGAGAACCCGGAGTTCGTGCCGGCGATCGACAAGCAGGCGTACAAGCCCAGCGCGACCTACAGCGAATCCACCGCGGCGGTCACCCCGGAGTTCCGCGCCCAGGTCGCCGCCGACTCGATCCAGCCTTGCCGCGGCCACGGCCTGGTGGCGGCCGGCTTCCTCGAGGACGGCCACGGCTTCGTCGCCATCGCCAACAGCAACGGCAACTTCGGCTACCAGAAGACCACCAGCTTCGACTACACCTGCACCGTGCGCACCGAGGACGGCCGCGGCTCCGGCTGGGTCGGCCGCAACCTCAAGGATGCCGCGGACTTCCGCGCCGACCAGGACATCCGCACCGCGATCCGCAAGGCCACCGACTCCGCCGAGGCGAAGGCGTTGGAGCCCGGCAAGTACACGGTGATCCTGGAGCCGGCGGCGGCCGCCGGGCTGATCAGCTTCATGATGAACTTCTTCGATGCGCGCAGCGCCGACGAGGGCCGCAGCTTCCTGTCGAAGAAGGGCGGCGGCAACAAGCTCGGCGAACTGGTGTACGACCCGCGGGTCAACCTGTTCGCGGATCCGTGGCACCCGGAGGCGCCGGTGTTGCCGTGGGACGGCGAAGGCCTGCCGCGCGAGCGCATGCCGATCATCGAGGGCGGCAAGGTGATGAACCTGGACTACTCGCGCTTCTGGGCGAAGAAGCAGGGCAAGCGGGCCGTGGGCTCGCCGGGCAACCTGCTGATGGCCGGCGGCACCAAGTCCACCGCCGACCTGGTGCGCGGCACCCGCAAGGGCATCCTGGTCACCCGCACCTGGTACATCCGCATGGTGGATCCGCAGACCGTGCTGCTGACCGGCCTGACCCGCGACGGCACCTTCTACATCGAGGACGGCCAGATCAAGCACCCGGTGAAGAACTTCCGCTTCAACGAATCGCCGGTGATCATGCTCAACAACATCGAGGAACTGGGCAAGCCGGTGCGCGTGGCCGGCGATGAATCCAGCTTCGTGATGATGATCCCGCCGATGAAGCTGCGCGACTTCACCTTCACCTCGCTGTCCGACGCGGTGTAGGCAGGGGACGGGACCGGCGTTGCCGCGCATCCGCCGCCCCGTGGCGCGCCCGGCCAGCGCGTGCCGATGAAGCGGCGCGCGCTGCTGCAGGCAGTGGCCGCCGCCTGCACGGTGGCCGCGCTGCCCGCGTGGGGGGCGCGCGGCGGGCGCTACGACTTCCACTTCACCCGGCTGAAGTACGACTCCGGCGACTGGGACGTCGACGCGCGCATGCCGTCCAACCTGATCACCTCGCTGATCGACTACACCACCCTGCGCGTGGACCCGGAGGAACACGTCGTCGCGCTGTCGGACCCGCGGATGCTGCTGGCGCCGTTCTGCTACCTGGCTGGCCACAAGCTGGTCGAGTTCAACCCGGACGAACGCCGCAACTTCGAGCGCTACCTGCGCAACGGCGGCTTCGTGTTCGTGGACGACTGCAACCACGACATCGACGGCCTGTTCGCGACCTCGTTCGAGGCGCAGGTGGCGGCGATCTTCGGCAAGGCCGCGCTGCGCAAGCTGCCCAACACGCACCCGCTGTACTCGAGCTTCTTCAAGTTCCCCGATGGCCCGCCCGCGACCAGCTTCGAGCTCAACGGGTGGGGCGACGACCTCGTCCACGACTACCTCAAGGGCATCGCGTTCGACGGCCGGCTCGGCCTGCTCTACAGCAACAAGGACTACGGCTGCGAATGGGACTACGACTGGCGCAACAAGCGCTTCCTGGCCGAGGACAACACCCGCTTCGGGGTGAACATCGTGATGTACGCACTGACGCACTGAGCCCACAGGTGACGACCCCATGAACATCCCCCACCCCGAGTCCCTGCCGCCCCGCCTCGGCGAGCTGCGCGACGCCCTGGCGCAGGCCGTGGTCGGCCAGCGGGAGGTCGTCGAACAGTTGCTGATCGGCCTGCTGGCCGGCGGCCATTGCCTGCTGGAAGGCGCGCCGGGGCTCGGCAAGACCCTGCTGGTGCGCTCGCTGGGGCAGGCGCTGGACCTGCGCTTCCGGCGCGTGCAGTTCACCCCGGACCTGATGCCCAGCGACATCCTCGGCACCGAGCTGCTGGAGGAGGACCATGGCACCGGCCGGCGTGCGTTCCGCTTCCAGCAGGGACCGGTGTTCACCAACCTGCTGCTGGCCGACGAACTCAACCGCACGCCGCCGAAGACCCAGGCCGCCCTGCTGGAGGCGATGCAGGAACACACGGTCAGTTACGCCGGCACCACCCATGCCCTGCCGGCGCCCTTCTTCGTGCTGGCCACCCAGAACCCGATCGAGCAGGCCGGCACCTACCCGCTGCCGGAAGCGCAACTCGACCGCTTCCTGCTGCACGTCCGCGTCGACTACCCCAGCGAGGCGGAAGAGCGCGACATCCTGCTGCAGACCACCGGCACCCGCACCGGCACGGTCCCGCGGGTCATGGACGGTGCCACGATCCTCGCCGCGCAGGCACTGGTGCGCGAGGTGCACGTGGGTGGCGACCTGCTGGACTGGATCAACCGGCTGGTGCGCGCCAGCCGCCCGCGCGACCCCGGCGCGCCGGACGAGGTGCGCAAGTACGTGCGCTGGGGCGCAGGCCCGCGCGCGGGCCAGTCGCTGGTGCTGGCGGCAAAGGCGCGCGCCCTGCTGCACGGGCGGTTCGCCGCCACCCGCGAGGACGTGCGCGCGCTGGCTGCCCCGGTGATGCGCCATCGCCTGCTGCTGTCGTTCGCCGCCGAGGCGGAACAGGTGACGGCCGACGACGTGGTGGCCGCGCTGCTGCGCGCGGTGCCCTGGCCCAGCGACTGACGGCCATGCCGGATGCGTTGATCCCGCCCGAGGTGCGCGCCCGCCTGCCGGAGCTGCGACTGGGCGCGCGGCGCGCGGTCGGCGACCGCGGCATCGGCCTGCATCGCAGCCGCAGCCGCGGGGCAGGCCTGGAGTTCGCGCAGTACCGCGCCTACGAACCGGGCGACGAGCCGCGGCAAATCGACTGGAAACTGTACGCGCGCTCGGATCGCTTCTTCGTGCGCGAAGCGGAGCGCGAAAGCCCGCTCACCGTGTGGCTGCTGGTCGACGCATCCGCCTCGATGGCGCAAGCCGACCGCGCGCGCCCCGGGTACAGCCGGCTGGACGCCGCGCGCGGGATCGCGGCTTGCATCGCGGAGATCGCTTTGTTGCAAGGCGATCGATTCGGCCTGGTGGCGTTGGCGGAAGACGCGCCGCAGCTTCTGCCAGCAGCGCAAGGCGCACGCGCGCGCGACCGGCTGTGGCTGGCCTTGCGCAGCATCGTCGCGCAGGGGCGCTTCCCGCAACCCGAGCGGCTTGGGCCGGCGTGGGAACGCATCGCCCCCGGCGACTTGGTCGTGGTGCTGAGCGATGGATTAGACGACGCCGCGCTCGACCTCGCCGAGCGGCTCGCCGCGGCGCGACGGGAGGTGTGGTTCATCCGGATCGTGACCGTGGAGGAACGCGACTTCCCCTTCAGCGGCGGCCATCTGTTCCGCGACCCGGAGACCGGCGAGCGCCTGCCCGGCGACGGCAGGGCGCTGCGCGAAGGGTTCCTGGCGCGCTTCGCCGAGGCGCAACGCGCGTGCGAGGCGCGCCTGGATGCCGCCGGCATCGCGCATGCGCGCCATGTGCTGGATGAAGCGCTCGACCTGCCACTGCGAAGGCTGCTGGCCGGGCGCTCGATGGACGCCGCATGAGCCTGGCGTGGCTGTACCCGGCCGGGTTCGCGGCGCTGGCGGCACTGCTGCTGCCGCTGCTGGTCCACCTCGCCCGCCGCGACCAGCAGGCACCGCTCGACTTCGCCGCGCTGCGCTGGCTGCGTGCCGCGCCGCGCCCGCACCGCCGCCTGCGCGTCGACGAACGCCTGCTGCTGGCGCTGCGCCTGCTGCTGCTGGCGACGCTCGCGGCTTGGCTGGCGCAACCGGTGCTGCGCGGGGCGGAAGACCGTCGGCCCTACGTCGCGGTCATGCCGGGTGTCGATGCCGCCGCGCTCAGGCAGCAGGCGCTTGCCGCGGATGCGCGCCGCCACTGGCTTGCCGCGGGCTTTCCCGCGCTGGAAGACCCGGCCCCCGCGGGCCGGCAACCCACCAGCAGCCTGCTGCGCGAACTCGATGCGCAACTGCCGGCGGGGGTGCGCGTGGTGGTGGTGGCGACGCCCGACTTCGGCGGGACCGATGCACAACGGCCACGCCTGTCCCGGCGCCTCGAATGGCGGGTGGTCCAGGCAAGCCGTGCCCACGCGCGCAGCGGCGCAGCGGGGACGTCGTCTTCCGATCCCGCGCCCCGCCTGGTCCTGCAAGGCGGGGACGCCGGCGCGCCCGGCGCGCGCTACCTGCGCGCCGTGCAGCAGGCCTGGCCGCGGCATCCGGACGCGCCGAGCGTGCGCGTGCGCCTGCAGGACGGGCCGCTCCCGCCGGAACTGCACCGGGTGGTGGCCGACGGCGGCACCGCCCTGCTCGGCGCCGGCGTCGTCCTGCCCACCGACCTCGTGCTGACGCCGGTGTGGCGCGACGATGCCGGGCTGCCCTTGCTGGAAGCCGGGACGCTCGGGCGCGGGCGCCTGCTGCGCTTCGCCCGTCCGCTGCAGGCGCAG
>ERZ1645192.4889-NODE-4889-length-10530-cov-4.488496_pt1 | contig 10530 bp, 10 predicted proteins | sample MGYA00575354_ERZ1645192 | MGnify/ENA primary metagenome ERZ1645192 (study PRJEB40844, sample SAMN11349763) | freshwater sediment metagenome | isolation source: river sediment | host: Sediment | place: India: Faizupur Khadar , New Delhi | collected 2017-02-21 ...
ATCACGGAAAAACGGAACATCAGAAAGACCTCGACTGTATTTGTTTGTTGACATTCAGTAGTTTTGAAATAAAGTATATCGAAAACCAACTCTAATTGTCTATGTATTGCTTTAAAACAAAATAAAATTAGACGTTTCCCTGATTGACTATCAATTAACCCTGAACATAGCAACCTTCTGCTTCTTCTCAAAAACGGCGATCACCTTTTCCAGTTCAGACGGAATACTAATCTGCTGCGGACATTTAGGGATACATTTATTGCATTTTACACACAGTGTTGCACGGCCGTTATTGTTCTTTACGGCGTCGGATTTACTTCTAGAAAGTTTTGTATAATTACGCAGAAAGAGTGATTGGATAAGGCGGCTCATCAATTTGCCTTCATTGCTAAATGATTTATTATTTAACAGAGCGAAATTCTGAGGAATGTTGACACCAGCGGGACAGGGCATACAGTATTGACATGCAGTACACGGTACGATAATCTTTTTTTTACTGATATCGGTCAATTGATCAATAATGGTAAGTTCATGCGGCGTAAGTGAACCGATTCCTGATTTGTCAGCACTGCTGCAGTTTTCCTCAACCATTTTCATTGATCCCATACCGCTTAACACAGTAGCAACTTCAGGACGGTTCCATAGAAATTGAAGAGCCCAGTCAACGGGGGTTCTTTTAACATCTGATGTGTTAATAACATCAATCGCTTCTTTTGGTGGATTTGCAAGCTGTCCGCCTTTAAGTGGTTCCATAATTACAACAGCGATTCCTTTTTTATACGCATATTGTAACCCTTCTGTTGTCGCCTGAACATTGGTATCAAGGTAGTTATACTGAATCTGTGCCATCTCCCAGGGATAGAAATCAATAATTTTCCTGAACACCGGTAAAGTGTCGTGAAATGAGAACCCAATATGTTTTATTTTACCTGCATCGCGCGCTTTTTCCATTTTGCTGATAAGATTCATCTGTTTCATTTTCTCAAAGTTGGTTTCATTAAGCATATGAAACAAATACATATCAAGATAGTCTGTCTGAAGGCGCTCAAGTTGCTGATTAATAAAACGGTCGAAATCCTCCTCCTTTTTCATGAAGATCATGGGAAGCTTTGTCACGAGTTTAACTTTTTGACGATATCCGTCCTGTAAGGCTTTACCAAGAATCTTTTCACTGTTACCCATGTGATACATCCATGCAGTATCGACATAATTAATACCGAGATCAATTCCTTTACGGATAATGGAGATTGACTGATGTTCATCAACGCGACGAAGAATCGGGGTAGTTGGCAGACGCATGCATCCAAAACCAAGTGCAGATACTTCCCAGGGTAGTGAACCCATTTTCCTGTATTTCATAACTGATCTCCTGTTTCAGTGCACGTCCCTTTGCTTTTTCGACCGGGTACTTCTGTGCGTTTTTGTCAAGTTTGGTAAAGGCTGAATCAATAATATCCATGTTTAATGTTGATGATAACCGTAACAGCTTGATAAATATGTTAGTAATTTCAATTGTATTTATAGGGAAAATATATATCCTGAGGGTTTAAAAAAGAAAGGGTGCATTGTGCACCCTTTCTCAAATAATCAATTACACATAGATAAATCAGGCTCTCAGTTTGATATCAATAGGTTTTACGCCCCAGATTTCATCAGCGTATTCCTGAATTGCTCTGTCAGACGAAAACTTTCCCATATTTGCTACGTTGAGAATTGACATTCTTGTCCAGAGGTCAGTATCATTATGGTAGATTTTTTCTATTTTGTTTTGACATGTAATATAGGAATCAAAGTCTGCCATAAGCATATACCGATCACCGTGCTGGAGCAGGCTGTCAAAAATAGGCATAAACAAATGCGGTTCCTCAGGGCTGAAGAATCCGGATTGAATAAGATTAATTACTCGTTTAAGGTTTTCATTCTTATTGTAATAATCCCACGGATTGTACCCTCGCGCTTTCAGTTCATCAACCTCTTTAGCCACAAGTCCGAAAATGAAAATATTATCCTTTCCGACTTCTTCACAAATTTCGATATTTGCACCATCCATTGTTCCAACGGTCAATGCACCATTGAGTGCGAATTTCATATTACCGGTACCGGATGCTTCTGTTCCGGCGGTTGAAATTTGTTCAGATAGATCAGTTGCAGGAATAATGTATTCTGCCAGAGACACGCGATAGTTAGGGAGGAAATACATCTCAAGCAGTCCTTTAGTATCCGGGTCACTATTGATAACATTTGCAACACTATTGATAAATTTAATAATGAGTTTTGCCATATAGTATCCCGGAGCAGCTTTTCCGCCGATCATAACAGTGCGTGGTACAAAGCCTTCTTTTTTACCGCTCTTTATTTCTTCGTAAAGATGGATACAGTGAAGTACTTTTAAAAGCTGACGTTTATATTCGTGGATACGTTTAATCTGGACATCAAACATCGTTCCGGGATTGATACGTATCCCATCCCACTTCTTTATTTTCTCAACAAAATGCTGTTTTGCTTCATACTTGACATCCTGCCAATCTTTCTGGAATGATTTGTCGTCTGCAAATTTTTCAAGTTTTTTCAGATCCTTGAGATTTTTAATCCACGAATCACCGATTTTGCTGCTGATAAGATTGCGTAAAGCCGGATTTGCTTTATAGAGCCATCTGCGCTGTGTAACACCATTGGTTTTGTTATTAAACTTTGATGGCCACATGTCGTAGAAGTCTTTCACAAGACCACTGGAAAGAAGTTGTGTATGTAATGCAGAAACACCATTTACAGAGTGAGAACCAACTATTGCAAGATAGGCCATACGAACCTGGGGTTCACCACCTTCTTCAATAAGTGACATATTGCGAAGTTTTTCGATATCCCCTGGATATTTAAACGAAACCTGACGAAGGAACCGGGAATTGATTTCGTAAATAATTTCCATATGACGCGGCAGGAGATTTTTCATGAGACTTACCGGCCACTTTTCAAGTGCTTCGGGCATTAAGGTATGATTTGTATATGCAAACGTACGAGTAACGATATCCCATGCCTCATTCCATCCGAGCATGTGTTCATCAAGCAGAAGACGCATAAGTTCTGCAATCGATATTGACGGATGCGTATCATTCAGCTGAATTGCAACTTTATCAGGGAATGCAGTAAAATCGCTATTTGCCTGAAGATATCGGCGGATAATATCCTGCAATGATGCCGAAGAGAAAAAGAACTGTTGTTTTAAGCGCAGTTCACGTCCACTGACATTATTGTCATTGGGGTAAAGAACCTTTGATATATTCTCACTGCTGATTTTGTCTTCACAGGCACCAATATAGTCGCCGTTATTAAAGAAGTGAAGATTGAATTCTTCGGCAGCACGTGCAGACCAAAGGCGTAGAGTGTTAATATTGTTGACACCGTAACCAGGAACCGGTATATCATATGGTAAAGCAATGACATCATCGGTATCGATCCAGGCGACACGTTGATGTCCGCTTTGATCGGTGTATTGCATTGTTTTACCGAAATATTTTATAGTTACTTTATATTCCGGGCGCTCGACTTCCCAGGGGTTTCTGTATTGAAGCCAAAACTCGGGTGTTTCATGCTGGTTGCCGTTAATGATCTTCTGATTAAAAATGCCAAAATCATAGCGTATACCATAACCGACAGCCGGAAGTTGTAATGCTGCCATTGAGTCAAGATAACATGCAGCAAGGCGGCCAAGACCACCATTTCCAAGTCCGGCATCATGCTCCTGATCAATCATTTCCTCGAGATTTAATCCAAGTTCCCGTGTGGCATCATCACATTCTTTATTGAGTTTCAGGCTCATAATATTATCGGCAAGAAGTCTGCCAAGGAGGAATTCCATTGACAAATAGTAAATGCGTTTTACATTGTTAGTATGAAATTGCTGACGGCTTGCGATCCATCGTTCTATGATACGTTCTCTGATTGTATAGGACATACTTAGAAACTGATCATAGCTTGTAAGTGAATATTTATCTTTTGCGAGATTATATTCAAGATTGTTAAGAAAGCCTTTACGGATATCTTCAGCAGACATTCCCTTGTAAAGAACATGCCATTTTTCAAGCGTTGAATCATCAATGTGTAATGGATCTTTCTTTTTAGTGATATCACTCATAATCACTCCTTATTAATATGGTTAACAGATAGATATTTACGATACAAGTAGTAGTTTAAGCAGTACGATTATCCTAATTCTAAAATTGTAAACTATTTAATTATCAGGAATTCAAAATTTAGTAATCGTTGATACAATTATGAATAAAGAATTCTAAAATAAACATACTACGTAACAGTTCTAAATACATAATTGACACTATATAGTCAAGAGTACCGGAAAGTAAATAGCAAGGTCAAAATGTACGTAGAAAACGCTGTATATCAAAAAGAGACGTGTTCCTGATGAATTAAAGTAAAAAGTAATATTCCAATGAATGTACTACATTTTCAATACAAATTATAAACTTTTAAGTTAATGAGATATAAATCACATAAACCTGATGCTAAAATATATAGAATGCGCATAACGTATACAAAAACAAGCGCATGCAAATGTTGTTCCATAAAAAGCAGTAGAAGAGCGCACTTTTTTTTGAAATATAAATCACAAAATATCTTGGGATTTTTTTTGTGAAAAATTATATTACTAAAGAAAGCTCTTTTTTTCTTTGCATTTGAAAATACTGAACAATATAATTGGAAGAAAAAGTTTTGTTCACTGAAATAGTATAGTTACTATACGAAACTAAAATAAGGGTATGATACTCAAGAAAACGGAAAAAAAAGACAAAAGACAGTATGGTGATTATCTTTCTGTATCAAGCATCGGTATTCATCTTGTAATAACCAGTATTGTGGGATGTGTTGCAGGTATATATATTGATAAGTGGCTTGATACAGCACCGGTATTTACTATTATTTTGTTTTTAACCGGACTTGTTTCGGGGTTCAGGCAGATCTTTAAGGAAGTTAAGCGAATTGGACAGGATAAGAAATAGAAAAAATGTTATAGCGTTATACTTTTTTGTATTGGTTGTTACAATTATAGCGCATCTTTTAATAAATGAGAGTAAGTTTATAAGTGGCCTTCTTTGGGGGTTCACGTTAGCGTATAGTGGTCTGCTGCTTTTTCTTTTTTTGCCAAATCATAAATCCGGCCAGGATGTTCAAGCGTTATCTATGATTAATTATCTTTTGAGATCAGTTATAAGGATGAGCACAATACTGGGGCTATTTATGTTGATGGTTTTTGTGCTGAAGGTGCATGCACTTGGTTTGTTGGGTGGTGCTTTTGCTGGAATGATGATACTAAGTTTTTTATTTCTATTCAAAATGAAACCGGCACAGTAAGGAAAATGAAAGTATTATGAGTAGCGGTCATGAGAGTCTGGTTCCTGAAAGTGTTATAATAAAAATAGGAAATATTCCTGACACTTTGATTTTTGCCTGGGCAGTCTGGATTTTTATTGCGGTAATTTCAATAGCTATAGCGCGGAAACCATCACTGGTTCCATCAAAGGTGCAGGCAATTTACGAGATGCTGCTTCAATACATTACCGGTCTTGCTGATGAATTGATTGGGCCGGAAGCTTATAAATTTTATCCACTCTTCATCGGTCTTTTCATATTTATTCTAATAAGTAATCTAATCGGACTTGTTCCAGGGCTAAAGTCGCCTACCAGTGATTTGAATCTGACTTTTGGATTAGCCGGTATGGTTTTTTTGTATTTTGTTGTTTTAGGTTTCAGGTACAATGGGATACATTATTTAAAGCAATTTGCCGGTCCAAAGTTACCGTGGTTTCTCTTTCCCATATCGATTTTAATAATGATAACAGAGGTGATATCATTTTTAACACGGCCATTGTCACTTGGTTTGCGACTATTCTGCAATATTTTTTCAAAAGAGCTGTTTTTAACAATTCTTGCAAGTTTGACACTTACCTTCCTTTTCAGTCACGAGTTGAAAGATAATATCTTTACGATAATGCCGCTTTTGTTAAGACCGTTTATTCTTATACTTGGATTAATAATCGGTTTTATTCAGGCGCTTGTTTTTATGGTACTTGCAATGTCATACATTGCCGCTGCTGTAAGAATGGAAGAACATTCATTTTAATATGTTTTATGCATAAATTTCATGGAGGCATATAATGCAAAAAAAGGGTGTTTTCGGTTCATTGTTTGTTCTTTTTGGGGTAGCACTTGCTTGTGCAAGTGAAGCTGTTGCAAATGGAAGTGGAAATACTGCTGCCGCGGTGTACTTTGGACAGACACTTATGGCTTCAGGTATTGGTGTTGGTATTGCTGCGGGTGGTTGCGGTATTGGTATGGGACTTGTTATTGCCAGCTCGCTACAGGGTATTGCTCGTCAACCGGAACTTCAATCGAAGCTTCAGATGAATATGCTTATCGGATTTGCTTTAATAGAGGCACAGGTACTGTATGCATTGTTCCTTGCAATTATCTTTTTATTTGCAAATCCGTTTATGGGAAAAATCTAAACTGGAGTATCTGGTATGCTGGAAATAAATCCACCGCTTCTAATCTCTCAGACGGTAACATTTGCTGTGATGGCGGGTGTTGTCTGGAAGTTATCATGGAAGCCCTTACTTAAGTTTATTAAAGACCGTCAGGACTCAATTCATCAAAGTATAGAAAATGCTGAGAAAATGCGTCTTGCTGCAAGTAAACTTGAGGAAGATTATCAACAGCGTCTTTTGCAGGTCGAGCAGCAGACAAAAGATCTTATTGCACTTGCCAAACTTGAAGGTAATCGTGCAAAAGATGAGGTTATTGCAACGACTCAGAAAGAAATTGCTGAAATGAGAAAACGGGCCCAGGAACATCTTGATCTGGAGCGCGATCAGATTGTAAGGGAGCTACGGGAAAAAGTAATTACTTTATCAATGGAGCTGACGACAAAAATTGTTGAGAGTTCATCTCTTGAGGGTATTTCTGAACAGCGTTTTAAAGCGATGCTTGACGAATTAGAGAAGAAGGAGCCTGCACGTGCAAATTAATCAGATAGCTCGCGAGTATGCAAGGGCAATTATGCAGTTTGTACCGGGGAGATACTTTGAAATAAAGGATTATTTCGCAAAAATTACTGATTGCATAAATTCATCAATTACGTTTTCAAATCTTCTTGACCATCCCGTAATTTCATCAAAGGAAAAGTATGCTGCTGTACTTTCACTGAGTGATGGATCAATGCCTCAGGTCGTTGAAAAAGTAGTGCATGATCTTGTTATAAAACGCGGTGTTTATCTGGTTGCAAATATAAGTAATGAGATGGATAAGATTTACAAAAAGGCACAGCAGATTATTGATGCATCAGTGCAAAGCGCCAAAGCGCTTAGTGATATTGAAAAAAGTGAAATTACTGCCGCAATCCAAAAGAAAACCGGCAGGAAAGCAGATGTGTTGTTTTCTGTTGATGCAAAACTACTTGCTGGTTATAAAGTTAAAATCGGTGATAATGTTTATGACAACACCGTTCGCAGACAACTCCAGATGGCTGGAGATATACTCTCTTTTACAAATCGGGTATAAGGATTAATGTATGAATATTGACAGATCAAAAGTTACCGGAGTTATTGAGGAAACCATTCGAAAGTATGAAAACAAGCTTGATCTAAGAGAGATCGGGTATGTTCTTCAGATTGGTGATGGTATTGCGCGTATCTTCGGACTGGAAAAATGTGTATATGGAGAATTGGTCCGATTTTCACAGGACACCTTCGGTATGGTACTTAACCTTGAAGTCGATAGCGTCGGCTGTATTATTCTTGGCGATGCATCAAAAATAAAAGAGGGTGATGAAGTTAGTCGAACGGGAACTGTTATGTCGGTCCCTGTTGGCGATGAACTTCTCGGGCGTGTTGTAAACCCACTAGGTGAGCCTCTTGATGGTAAAGGGCCGATCAATGCAAAATCAACACGACCAATAGAAATTATAGCGCCGGGAGTAATGGAGCGTCAGACAGTTAAAGAACCACTTCAGACTGGTATCAAGTCTATTGACGCCATGATTCCGATAGGAAGAGGTCAGCGTGAACTGATAATTGGTGATCGTCAGATTGGGAAAACAGCTATTGCTGTTGATACGATTATTAACCAGAAAAATCAGGAACGCCGGCCAATATGTATCTATGTGGCAGTTGGGCAAAAACAGTCGACAGTTGCAAATATTGTAAAAACATTTGAACAGTTTGGTGCATTGGAGTATACAATCATTGTATCTGCGACTGCTGCAGATCCTGCTCCACTTCAGTATATTGCGCCTTATGCCGGATGCGCAATTGGTGAAGAGTTTATGTGGAAAGGCAAAGATGTCCTGATCATATACGATGACCTGACCCGACATGCCCAGGCATATCGTCAGTTGTCCCTTCTTCTCAGAAGACCACCAGGTCGTGAGGCGTATCCTGGTGATGTTTTCTATCTGCATTCACGTTTACTTGAACGTGCATGTAAACTTTCAGATAAAAATGGTGGCGGTTCATTAACAGCGCTTCCGATTATCGAAACACAAGCCGGCGATATTTCTGCATATATTCCAACAAACGTGATTTCTATTACTGATGGTCAGATCTACCTTGAGGGTGGACTTTTCTTTTCAGGAGTTCGGCCGGCTGTTAATGTCGGTCTTTCGGTAAGCCGTGTTGGAGGAACTGCACAGACAAAAGCGATGCGTCAGGTTGCTGGCCGACTTCGTCTTGATCTTGCTCAATACAATGATTTGGCAGCATTTGCACAATTTGCATCAGAACTTGATGCACATTCACGTGCTCAGCTTGCCCGAGGTGAACGTCTTATAGAAATTCTTAATCAGGATCAATATGAACCTATGCCGGTTGAGGATCAGGTTGTTGTTATTTATGCAGCAGTAAACGGGTTTGTTGATGACATCCCAACTGATCAGTTAAAAAATTGGGAAAAAGCATATTTGAAATTTATGAAAGAAAAATATGTCTCAATTTTAAAGGAAATAAAAACAAGCGGGAAAATTGAAGATTCTACAAAAGCTAATCTTGAAAATGCTATTAAAGAATTCAAAACAAAGAAATAAACAATGGCATCAATAAGTGAACTTAGAAAACAGATTAAAGGTATTAAATCGACAAGTAAAATTACCCGTGCGATGAAAATGGTTGCAGGAGCGCGTTTTAACAAGGCTCAGGTTGCAATGCATAATTCACGGACATTTTACAACGAGGTGTTTTCAACTTTTTCACAACTTGTTGTTTCTGCACAGCAATCACAGAAAGTAGCACGGCATATTACCTTTGATACCAAGCCGTTTCCTCTTCCGAAGGTAGGGCTTGTAATTATTACCGGTGATAAAGGGTTGTGTGGAGATTTTAATTCATCAGTGATTCGTGAAGCTGAAAGAACACTTAAGAATCCGGATAACCACATATCGTGCGTATTCACTATTGGGAGAAAGGGATGTGATTATTTTAAAAACAAACCTGATATCCAGATTATTGAATATCCTAATGTTTTTAATAATCTCGAATTTGCCTTCGCTGACAAGCTTGGTTTAGAGATTTTAAAAAAGTTTGATGAAGAACGGTTGACATCAGTGGTTGTTATCAGTGCTCAATTCAGATCAATGATTAAGAAAGAGGTAACAAAAACTACGCTGCTTCCTCTTTATGTTGATAAGTCAACAAAATCGACAGGCTGCATGTACGAACCACAGGATGAGGACGAGTTGATGGTGTCTGCAATGCCGTTTGTTGTTAAGTCTTTGATATATAAACTTATGCGTGAATCGTACGTAGCGGAGATTGCACAGCGTATGCGTGCAATGGACAACGCAACCACCAATGCAGGTACACTTATTGAAAAAATTACTCTTGAAATGAATAAAGTCCGTCAGGCAAACATAACAAGGGAACTTGCTGAAATTATCGGTACAAACGAGGTGATAAAATAATGCAGACTGGTAAAATTACACAAATTATGGGTCAGGTTGTTGATGTTGAATTTGAACCTGGAAAAATGCCGGCGATTTTCAACGCACTGAAAGTAACCCGCGCTGATGGTGATGATCTTCTGATGGAGGTTATGCAACACATTGGTGGGTCACAAGTCAGGACAATTGTTCTTGGTCCGCCGGAAGGTTTGTCACGTGGAATGGAAGCAATGGATACCGGTAATCCGATTTCAGTACCTGTTGGTAATAGTTGTCTTGGCCGATTGATGGACTTTAGTGGTAAGCCAATTGATCATAAGGGAAAAATAGAGACACAAACGTTTGCACCGATTCATCGTGCACCGCCATCATTGCTTGAACAGGAAACGAAACTGGAAATATTTGAAACCGGTATTAAGGTTATTGACCTTCTTGCGCCTTTCCGTAAAGGTGGGAAGATTGGTCTTTTTGGTGGTGCCGGTGTTGGTAAAACTGTTGTTATCATGGAGTTGATCAATAACGTTGCACTTCATCACGGTGGTGTTTCAGTATTTACCGGCGTTGGTGAACGTACTCGTGAAGGTAACGAT
>ERZ1645192.4890-NODE-4890-length-10529-cov-10.911113_pt1 | contig 10529 bp, 9 predicted proteins | sample MGYA00575354_ERZ1645192 | MGnify/ENA primary metagenome ERZ1645192 (study PRJEB40844, sample SAMN11349763) | freshwater sediment metagenome | isolation source: river sediment | host: Sediment | place: India: Faizupur Khadar , New Delhi | collected 2017-02-21 ...
GGGCAGAGGTCGAGGCCGATGACGACCTCGTCGAGCCATTGCTCGACGTCGGCGATGATCTGTTCATCCATGGGAAGGGGCTCCGGTCAGGTGGGGACGATGGGTGAAGTGTGTCAGGCGCGATCGTGCAGCAGGCGCAGCGCGGCATGCAGCACGGCCTCGGGCAGGTCGGGGCGCAGGCAGTCGAGTTCGATGAAGCCCGGCCAGGTGTCGCGGAACTGGCGCTGCCAGGTGAGCTGGCGCTTGGCGAGCTGGCGGGTGGCGGCGATGCCCTTGAAGCGCAGCTCGTCGTAGCCGGTGCCGCCGTCGAGGTATTCCCACACCTGGCGGTAGCCGACGCAGCGCATCGAGGGCATGGACGGGTCGAGGCGGTAGCGCGCGCGCAGCTGGCGGACCTCGTCGACCAGGCCGGCGTGCAGCATGGCGTCGAAGCGTTCCTCGATGCGCTTGTGCAGTACGCCGCGGTCCGAAGGCGCGAGCGCGATCGGCAACAGGCGGCAGGGCAGGGTGTCGTCTTCCTTCTTCGCGTAGCTCTCGGCGAGCGGGCGGCCGGTCAGGCGCACGATCTCGAGCGCGCGCTGGATGCGCTGCGCGTCGCCCGGCTCCAGGCGTGCGGCGGCATCGGGGTCGAGGCGGGCGAGCTCGGCGTGCAGCGCCGGCCAGCCGCGCGCTGCCGCGTCCTCGTCGATGGCGCGGCGCAGCTCGGCGTCGGCGGCGGGCAGGTCCGACAGGCCATCGCGCAGCGCCTTGAAGTACAGCATCGTGCCGCCCGCGAGCAGCGGAATGTTGCCGCGTGCGCCGATCTCGCCCATCAGGCGGATGGCGTCGGCGCGAAAACGCGCGGCGGAATAGCTGTCCTCGGGCGAGAGGATGTCGATCAGGTGGTGCGGACAACTCGCCCGTTCTGCGGCGGAGGGCTTGGCGGTGCCGATGTCCATGTCGCGATACACCAGCGCCGAGTCGACGCTGATGATCTCGATCGGCAGGGCCTGCGCGAGCGCCAGCGCGCTCGCGGTCTTGCCGCTGGCGGTGGGGCCGAGCAGGAGCAGGGCGGGAGGGAGCGGGGCGGCTGGGGTGGTCAAGCGGAGGCGGTGTGCAAGGAGTCCGGGGGGCGCAAGGCGATTCGACCAAGGCCCGCGACGGCGAGCGGGGCAGCGGACAACGGCCTGGCAGGCGTGGAGGCCGGCAGTGACGCCGGCCGACAGGAACGGCGCTGATTATCCCCCAGCTCGAGGCCGAAGGTAAAAGGCGATGACCGTTGCCGATCATCGCCTTCGTGGTGGCCTTTTGCCTGGAAGGGCCGCAAGGCGGCCCGGTGTGCTCGCCTCGGCGCCCGCTTCAGCGATTGGCGCGCAGCATCGAGCGCGTCATGTTGTCGAGCGGCAGGGCGTAGTCGTGCACCGCGAGCACGACGTTGGTTTCGGGCTGGATCACCTTCAGGTTCACGAACACCAGGTCGCTGCTCTGGGCGTAGGTGCCGACGATGACGGCCTGGGCGTTGTGCGAACTGGCGATGTCGCGGATCTCGCGGGTGAGCATCAGTTCGCCCTGGTCGCGCGCCATGTAGACGTTGCTGCGGAACTTCATCTCGATCATGCGGTGGCCGGCGAGCGTGAAGCGGGCGGCGACCTGCTCGGAGATGAGGCGGCCGAGCGTGGATGAACGGTCGAGCGCGTCGATGTTGACCACCGTGGCGACGATCAGGGGGTGACCGGCGGCCAACTGGCCATGAAGACGGGTCAGCAGGCTGGTGGCGGCGGCATAGTTGGCCGGGATCAGCGGATTCGCCGCGGCCTGCTCATAGGTCGGTTCCGCGCGCGTGCTGGCCGCTTCGGTGGCGCAGCCGGCGGTGCCGAGGGCGAGCGCGCCAGCCAGAGAAGCGAGGAGCGTCTTGTTCATCGGCATCATTCGCCTCCCACGACCTTGAAGTTGCCGACACGGGCCTCGGGTTGCGATGCCGACCGTGCGGTGTACAGGCGCTGGTCGGCATCGGCGACGTAATACACGCTGGTGTTGCGGGCGACGTAGCGGTTCGCGTCGGTCACGCTGGTGTTGACGATGATTTCCATCTCGGGCGTGCCACCACCGGCGAACTCGGAGCCGAACCAGGCATAGGCGTCGGCTGCACCGACCGCGAGCAGCGCGGCCTTGGCCGGGCCATTCGAAGCGTATTCGACGATGTCGTAGAGCGCCCACAGGCCTGCACCGAGTGCGGTGGCCTTGCCGGCGTGGCGGTATTGGGGACGATCGGCAGCGAAGGGAACGGCCTGGGTTTCGACCCCTACGCGCAGGGCGCCTTCGGGTGTGCGCAGCACGGGATGCCCGGCTTCGATCATCGCCGTGATCAACTGGCCGGTGAAGGCGCGCTCGAAGGGCGATGCGTCGGCATGCTGGTTGATGAACAGCGGGGTGTTCTGCGGCACGCGCGCGGACAGCTTGGCGGCGACGTCCTGGGCGATGGTGTTCCAGTGCGCGGCCGCCTGCAGCTTGTGCTGCTTGCTGGTTTCGAAGTTGGTGGCCAGCGGTGCGGGGGCGTGGGGCGTGGCGCAGGCTGTCGCCAGCATGGCTGCGAGCGCAGCCGCAATGAGGCTTTTGTTCATCGAGCAGGATCTCCGCATCGGAATCGCCCTTGTCATGGTCACAGAATGACGCGGGCTTGATCTGGAATTGAAAAGGCGTATGTCGGACCGGTGCTCAAACTAACAGAAGCCCCGTGTGCGCTCAATTGCAGCCTGTTCCGCAGTGAGACATAGTTCCGCGTCGATGCACTGCCCAATTTTTGAGCAGCCGCCAACAAGCCTTTACTTACAGTCGCTTGCGTGGCTTATCCACAGCTTGTCCCATGCGCTGCTCACGGGCGCTGGGGAAAACGCACGACGGTGTCGGTGGCGGTGGCGGATGTGGTTTGGCGCGGCTTGCGTGCGTACATGGCGTGGTCGGCGTGGCGCAGCAGGCTCTCGGGGTTGTCGCCGTCGTCCGGGAACAGCGCGCAGCCGATGGCGCCGCCGGCGGTGAGATCGGTCGTGCCGGCCACGTCGATGGCGATCGGCAGCGCCAGCACCTCCTCGACATGCAGCCGCACCTGTTCGAGCGCGTCGCGGTCGGCGATCGGCTCGACCAGGATCACGAACTCGTCGCCGGCATAGCGCGCCACGAAGTCCTCGCTGCGCACGCTGCGGCGCAGACGCTCGGCGATCTCCTGCAGCACGCGGTCGCCGGCCTCGTGGCCGAGGGTGTCGTTGATGTACTTGAAGCGGTTGAGGTCGATGAACAGGACCCCGAGGCGAGGCTGGCGGCGGTCGGCGCGCACACGCTCGATGCGGCGCGCGAGCTGCTGCGTGAGGGCTTCGCGGTTGGCCAGACCGGTGAGGCGGTCGGTGCGCAGGCGGGCCTGCATGCGTTCGAAGCTGCGCGCCAGTTCGCCGATCTCGTCGCGGCGCGACAGGCCGACCGGGGTGTCGAGGTCGCCTTCGCCAATGCGCCCGGCTGCCGCGGCCAGGCGGCGCAGGTCGCGGGCGACCCAGCCGATGATACCGAGCCCGATGCCGATGGCCACCAGCACGGCGAGCGCGGCGAGCACGATGGTGCGGCGCACGTTGTCGATGACGCCGCCGAGGTAGTCGCTGGCGGGCATGGCGACGACGGTGATCCAGTCCAGCCCCGCTTCGTCGCGGATGCGGTCGAACGCGGCGTGCACCAGGTTGCCGCCGGCATCCTCGAACTCGAATACACGCGGCAGGCGCTTGTCGGCATTACTGGCGATGCGCTCGCGCACCGTCTGGTAGGTGGCCGTGAGCAGCGGGTGGTCGCTGGCTTCGGCGGAGATCCGCCCGTGGCGGCCATCGGGCAGGGTGACGACGTTCGCACTGGCCGAGGAGGCAATCAGGTTGCCGTCGGGTTCGATGATGAAGGCGACGCCGTTGGGCGACACGTCGAGCCGGCTGACGAAATCGTTGAGGGCCTTGAGCGAGACGTCGGTCGCGACCACGCCGGCGAACCCGCCACCGGGCTCGAGTACCCGGCGCGCCCGCGTGGCCACGAGTTGCAGGGTGCCGAAGTCGATATAGACCGAGGTCCAGGTGTGGCCCTTGGCATTGCGGCCGTCCGCATACCAGGGGCGCTGGCGAGGATCGAACAGGTTGCCTTCACGGCGGACGAAGTTGAGCGCGCCGTCGAGTCCGGTCACCTGGTAGATGGCACGGTGTTCGTCGGCCTTGAACTTCATGCGCAACTCGACCTCGTCGTCGGAGCGGCGGAACAGGCCCAGGCCCTGGCCGGCTTCGTTACCGTAATAGACGTAGTTGTTGGGGTCGGTGTGGATGGCGGTCGCCACCCAGAAGCGGCTGCGCAGTTCGTGGAAGTCGTCTTCGATGTTCTTCGGCGCCGGCATGCCTTCCGGGAAGGCGGTCTCGAGCACGGCACTGGAGCCGACGACGTGGCGGTCGACGGCCTGCGAGATTCGCCCCACCACCTCGAGCAGCAACTGCGACGAGACCGTCGACACCGCGTTGCTGCCCGCGCTGTAAGAGAGCACGCCGAGCGCCAGCGCCAGGCCCACGACCAGGATGACGTAGGGGACGATGAGCACGAGCCGCAAGGGCAGCTTCTGGGAGCGTAAGAACGACATGCCGGAGACCTGGTCGGGTGGGCGTGCGGGGGAGAGAGGCCCGATTCTCTCCCGGGGCTCGATGCGCTGCAACATGAAATCGTGATATGTGGACGACGGCGACGAGGCGTGGGCTGTACGGCCCGTCGTAGCCCTAGTCGAGCGGGTATCATTGCGCCCTCGAAGTTCGGGCCGGGTGTCCGACATCCTTGACTGAGGGCTTGTCTTGAAGATCTTTTCGGCGCTTTACGAGCGGACGATGCGCTGGTCGCGACATCCGCGCGCACCGTGGTTTCTGGGTGGGCTCAGCTTCGCCGAGTCGTCCTTTTTTCCGATTCCGCCAGACGTGATGCTCGCGCCGATGAGCCTGGCCAATCCGCGCCGCGCGTGGTGGTTCGCGCTGATCACCACGCTGGCTTCGGTGGCGGGCGGGCTGTTCGGTTACCTGATCGGTTATTTTGCTTTTGACCTGATCGAGGGCTGGTTGCGCGCCAGTCGATATTGGGGAGCGTACGAGCAGGCGGTCGCGTGGTTCGATGTTTGGGGCTTCTGGGCGATCTTCGTGGCGGGGTTCTCGCCGATTCCGTACAAGGTGTTCACGATCGCCGCCGGCGTCGCAAACATGGCGTTGCTGCCGTTTACGCTGGCCTCGCTGGTCGGCCGCGGTGGGCGCTTCTTCCTCGTCGCCGGGCTGATGGCCTGGGGCGGTCCGCGCATGGAGGCGGTGCTGCACAAGTACGTCGATCGCCTGGGGTGGGCGACCGTGGCTGCGGTGGTGGTCGGGGTGCTGATCTACCGCGCATGAGCCGGGTGTGCCCGGCCTGGGCGCGCCACCTGGGCGTGGCTCCTACTGGCCGCGCATGAAGAAGCGGTCGAGGTCGGCCATGCTGAGCTGGGTCCACGTGGGGCGGCCGTGGTTGCACTGGTCGGCGCGCTCGGTGGCCTCCATGTCGCGCAGCAGCGCGTTCATCTCCGGAATCGTGAGCTGGCGGTTGGCGCGCACCGCGCCGTGGCAGGCCATGGTGGCCAGCAGCTCGTTGCGGCGGGCGGTGACGACCTCGGTGGCGGGGAACTCGCGCAGCTCCTGCAGCAACTGACGCATCAGTTCGGCCACCGGCGCGCTCGCCAGCAGGGCGGGCACGCTGCGCACGGCAAGCTCCTGCGGGCCGGCGACGCCGACCTCGAAACCCATGCCGGCGAGTACCTCGGTGCAGTCCTCGGCCGCGGCCATGTCCTTGGCGCTCACCGAGAACACCGCTGGAATCAGCAGGCGCTGCACCGCCGGACGGCCGTCGAGCACGGTCTTGAGCTTCTCGTAGAGGATGCGTTCGTGCGCGGCGTGCATGTCCACCAGCACGAGGCCGGCGGCGTTCTGCGCCAGGATGTACACGCCATGCAGTTGCGCGAGCGCAAAGCCGAGCGGCGGCGCGCCGTCGCCGGCGCGGTGGTCTTGCGCGAGGAAGGCTGGCGGGCGCGGCAAGGCGCCCTGTGCCTGCGCGCCGAAGGTGGCCCCGGCCTCGTCGCCCGCGTGTGCGGGGCGCGCACTGGCGGCAAAGTCGAAGTACGAGCGGCTCGCCGATTCCATCGCCAGCCGGCCTTGCTGGGGGGGCGCCGGTGGCCAGGCGCGGTTGCCGCCGTGAGCGGGGTCGGCGGCCGGCCAGCGCGAGACGCCTGCCGACGGCGGCGCGCCCGGCGGCGCCTCGGCGGTCGTGGGCGGCACCTGGGTGCCGTGTTCGCCCCGCGTCGCGCCGCTCTCGGCGAGCACGCGCTTGAGTGCGTGATAGACGAACTGATGCACCGCGCGTGCTTCGCGAAAGCGCACCTCGATCTTCGCCGGGTGCACGTTGACGTCCACGCCGGCGGGGTCGAGTTCGAGGAACAGCACATAGGCCGGATGGCGGCTGCCGTGCAGGATGTCGGCGTAGGCTTCGCGTACGGCGTGGGTGAGCAGCTTGTCGCGCACGAAGCGCCCGTTCACGAAGAAGAACTGCGCGTCGCGGCTGGCACGGGAGTAGGCGGGCAGGGAGGCGAAGCCGGCGAGCCGCAGCACGCCGGCATCGGCCTGGACTTCGCGGGCGTGCTGCACGAAATCGTCGCCCATCAGCGCCGCGACCCGCGCCACCGCGGGACCCGGCGGCAGGCGGTGGATGACGCGACCGTTGTGGGTGAGCTGCAGGCCGATGTCCGGCCGGGCAAGCGCGACGCGGCGGAACATGTCGTCGCAGTGCGCGTATTCGGTGCCCTCGGTCTTGAGGAATTTGCGCCGCGCCGGGGTGTTGTAATAGAGGTCGGCGACGTCGACCACGGTGCCCTGGTTGAGCGCGGCGGGCGCCGGCTCGCTGCCGGCCTCGATGCGCCAGGCGTGGCTCGCGTCCTGTGCACGGCTGGTGATGCTGGTGCGCGCCACGGCGGCGATCGCGGCCAGCGCCTCGCCGCGAAAGCCCATCGTGCCCACGCGCTCGAGGTCGTCGAGGGTGGCGATCTTGCTGGTGGCGTGGCGCTCGAGGGCGAGCGCGAGCTCGTCGCGCGCGATGCCGCAGCCGTCGTCCACCACCCGGATGCGGCGCACGCCGCCTTGTTCGAGCTGCACTTCGATCGCCTGCGCGCCGGCGTCGACCGCGTTCTCGAGCACTTCCTTGAGCACCGAGGCGGGACGCTCGACGACCTCGCCGGCAGCGATCTGGTTGACCAGCAGGTCGGGCAGGCGATGGATGTGGGGCATGGGGCGGTGCTCGGCAAAGCCGGCATTATACAAAGGCCTGCGGTCAGGGCCGGAAAGTGTGGCCAGGGCAAGGGTGCGTGTGGCAGGGGCCGGCGGCGTGCCCTGGCGGTGTGCCCAGGAAGTGCCGGGAAGGCGTTCGCGCTCGGTTATGATCGAAGCCGATGTGAACGAACCGAACGCGGGGAGGACGACGCATGGTGGAGGCTTCAGCCCCGGGGCGGCCGGCGCGGCGCGATGGCAGGGGCCCGCTGGTCACCGCCCTGATGGTCGCCGCGTGTGTGTTGCTGTCGGCGTGCTCGGCGCCGGGGACCGCGCCCGGCGCGCGCGCCAAGGGCGGGTTCGACCTCGGCCAACTGGTCAAGACCGACATCAACCGCGTCGCCGAAACCCACCAGCAGCACGTGTTCGCCAGCCTGCGGCGGCTGGCCGACAAGCTCTACCGGCGCAACCCCGCCGAATGGCGCAAGGGCGGCGCGCCCAGCGCCGAAGCGGCGGTCTCGCGCATCTTCGACGAGAAGCATCGCTGGCGTTTCGCGTCGCTTGGTCACCGCCGCGACCTGGAGGCGATGCGCATCGCGCTGCATCCGGAATTTCGCGGCGATCGCGTGCAGGCGCTGATCGTCGGACTGGCGAGCATGGTGCAGTCGGCCCTGGGCGACCGCGAAGTTTTTTACATGCTGGATGATCTGGCGCCCCAGCACATCTACAATGCGGCCCGCAACGTCGAGATCGTGGCCTGGAAGCTGTCGAGCACGCGTGACGCCGCGGGCGGGCTGCTGTTGCTCTCCAACGAGATCGGCGAGGTCAGCAACCTGAGCTTCGAGCGCGAGTTCGGCCGCGTCATCGGGCTGCTCGATGCGCTCGCCGACATCGTCGAGGAAGAGACCGAGCGCACGGTGACGCGCGTGGTCCAGAACATCACCACGGCCGTCTTCCTGCCGGTTTACTGATCCCCACCGGGCCCGGCGAAGCCCGCAATCCCTTTCAAATCCAGCGGTTTGTTCATGAAGTCCATCGTCATTCTCATCTCGGGTCGCGGCAGCAACATGGAAGCCATCGTGCGTGCGCGCATCCCGGGCGTCCACATCGCGGCCGTGGTCAGCAATCGTCCCGCGGCCGAAGGGCTCGCGTTCGCGCGCGCGCACGGCATCGCCACCGCAGTGGTCGATCACACTGCGCACGGCGACCGTGCCAGCTTCGACGCCGCGCTGGCCGAATGCATCGACGCCCATGCGCCCGACCTGGTCGTGCTCGCGGGGTTCATGCGCGTGCTCACCGACGGCTTCGTGCGCCACTACGAGGGGCGGCTGCTCAACATCCATCCTTCGCTGCTGCCGGCGTTTCCGGGCCTGCATACGCACCGGCGCGCGCTCGAGACGGGCGTGAAACTGCATGGGGCGACGGTGCACTTCGTCACCGCCGAGCTCGACGACGGCCCGATCGTGGTCCAGGCCGCGGTGCCGGTGCGCGCCGACGATGACGAGGCGACGCTGGCCGCGCGCGTGCTGGCGCAGGAACACGTGATCTACCCGCAGGCGGTGCGCTGGTTCGCCGAGGGCCGGCTGGCGGTCGATGCGCGTGGGCGTGCACTGGTGCGCGACGCGCGTGTCGATGACGACGCGGCGTGGATCTCGCCGGCGCCCGATCGATCTGGTGCAGGAGACGACTGATGCGCAAGGGGTTCGCAGCACTGTTTGTGGCGTTTGCGATGCTGGTGTCGCCGGCGATGGCGGCTGCGGTTGGCAAGGCGGCGCCCGCGGGCAGCATCCACTTCGATGTTCACTACGGCTCGCAGGGCTTCAAGATCGGCGAGGCGCGCCACGACTGGCGCCTTGCCGGCAACAAGTACGAGATGAGCCTGAACCTGGAGGCCAAGGGGCTCGCGGGCTTGTTCGGCCTGCAGTACGAGCAGCGCAGCGTCGGCACGGTGGACGCAAAGGGCATGCGCCCCGAGCGCTTCAGCGTCGACCAGCGCGGGCGCAAGCTCGAGAGCGCGGAGTTCGACTGGCAGGCGGGGCGGGTGAGCATTCGCCGCGACGGCAACGAGCGCCGCAGTGGCAGCATTCAGCCGGGTGATCAGGACCTGCTGAGCCTGTGGCATCAGGCGCGTCGGGTGGCCGACACCGGCAAGGCGGTGAAGCTCACCGTGGTCACCAACAAGAGCGTCAAGCAGGCGACGCTTGAGCCCAGCGGTACCGAAACCCTCAAGCTCCCCTTCGGCCAGGTCGACACGCTGCGCGTGCGCGCGTGGGCGGAGGAAGGCGAGCTCGACATCGAAATCTGGCTGTCGCAGCAGCATGGGCTGCTGCCGGTGCGCATCCGCATCGAGGACGAGAAGGGCGGGGTGCTCGACCAGCGCGCCTCGCGCATCGAACTCGGCGCGCCCGCGGCGGCAGCCAAACAGGAATCCAGGCAGAACTGACATGAACAACAAGACAAGCAAATCCGGCGCGGGCAAGCCCGCTGAACGCAAGCCCGCCGAACGCAAGCCCGGCTCGGGCAAGGCCACCGCCGGCCGGCCGGCCGCAGCCAGATCCACCGAAGGCAAGGCCGCCGCCGGTGCACCGAAGGCGCCCGAAGGCGCGGTGTCCCGACCCCTCTTCATCCAGGCCACGCAGGCGCTGGGTGCGGTGCTGGCCTTCGATTTTCCGGCCGATGCGGTGCTGTCGCGCCACTTCCGCGACAACCGCGAACTCGGCCACCGCGACCGCGGCTTCATCGCCGAGGCGGTCTACGGCGTGCTGCGCCGCCTGCGCTGGCTGCGCCGGCTGGCGGGCGACGAGGCCACCCCGCGCATGTTGCTGCTGGCGTGGTTCGCACGCGGTGAGGGCTGGCCGATGCGCAACTTCGAGGGGCTGGTGAGTGCTACCGAGCGCGACTGGGTGGCGTCGATCAAGGCCGCCGATCCGGGCGAGCTGACCCTGGCCGAGCGCGCCGACCTGCCCGACTGGCTGGCCGAGCGCCTGCTCGCGCAGATGGACGAGGCCGACGTGCTGGCGCTGGCCCATGGCCTGAACCGCGCGGCGCCGCTCGACCTGCGCGTGAACCTGCTCAAGGCCGACCGCGACACCGTGCTCGCCCGCCTGCAGGAAGACGGTATCGGCGCCGAGGCCGGCAAGCTGTCGCCGCAGGCGATCCGCCTTGCCGGCAAGCCGGCGCTGCAGAAGCATCCGCTGTTCCTCGACGGCAGCTTCGAGGTGC
>ERZ1645192.4891-NODE-4891-length-10526-cov-22.318499_pt1 | contig 10526 bp, 8 predicted proteins | sample MGYA00575354_ERZ1645192 | MGnify/ENA primary metagenome ERZ1645192 (study PRJEB40844, sample SAMN11349763) | freshwater sediment metagenome | isolation source: river sediment | host: Sediment | place: India: Faizupur Khadar , New Delhi | collected 2017-02-21 ...
AAACTCTTTCGGAACCGGTGTTTCGAAGTGCATGATTTCACCGGTCACCGGATGATAAAACTCCAGCACACGTGCGTGCAAAGCCAGTCGTCCGATGTTGACGGTGGAGCCGTATTTCCTGTCGCCGGCTATCGGGTGTCCGATGCTCTCCATGTGTACACGAATCTGATTTTTCCGGCCGGTTTCCAACTCTATTTCCAGTAGCGAAAATTCTTCACCCGCTTTCAGCAGTTTGTAGTTTGTGATGGCTTCCTTGCCGCCGTTATCAGTTTTACTCGATTTGATTTTCAGCGAAACTTCATTTTCGGTAAGCCACGATACGATTCTGTCCTTTTGCCGCTCTACTTTTCCTTCCACCACTGCTACGTAGGTGCGTTTGGTTACAATTTCCTGCCAGTTATTCCTGAAAGTATGTTGTGCGTCGCGGTTTTTCGTAAAAACAAGTACACCGGACGTTTCACGATCCAGCCGGTGAACGGTGTAAATCTTATTTGCCGGTGAGGATTTCTTTACGTGGTTTTTCAGAATAGAAAATGCTGTGGTATCGTGATTGGTGCCGGTAGTCACTGTAAGCAATCCCTCTTTTTTTTCCACCACTATCAGATCAGTGTCTTCAAAGATTATCCGCAGTTTCGGATGGGTAAGTTCCAGATTTCCTCTTGTGGTATTCACAGTTACCTGATCGTTAGGTTTGAGCACGAAATCAAATTGGGTAGTAATTTTATCGTTCACCGAAATTTGCCGGTGTGCGAGCAGCGATTTGACCGAGCTGCGGCTCATGCCTCCCATTTTAGCCAGCAGGAAGTCCATAAGCTGAGTTTCATCTTTTACAGTGAGTCTGGTGAGTTTTGGAGCAGGTACGTAGGCAGATTTTCGGCGCATAATTGTAAATTTTTATTTTTGTCAGTATTCTAAAACTTTTCGTGTAATCTGTTCGGCTGGAGCTTTCGCGGGGTCGCAGTTTACCACCGTGAAATGATATACAGCCTGCCTTCTTTCACGTACTACGAGCAGGAGGCACTGCTCGCGCAGGTCGAGCATTGTTTCGCGCAGTGCGTCGGCTACCAGGTAGTTTTGTTCAATGTTTCCTGTATTAGCATTGTAAAATTCCTTGTAGGTAATATCCACAGTTGCGCCATACAGATGAGCCGATTGAGTGCTTGCATTGCTGTTTCGGCTTGTCAGATCCTGTTGGGTTTCGTTGGTGCGAAGTGCCGAAGTAACCAAAAACCGGTAATATCCCAGATTTTTCTCCTTTATTTTTCTGTAAAAATGCATTCCAATGGTATTAAGCAGGTCTGCCATTTCGGGAGTTGCGTAAGGGTAGGAGTGAGTCAGTTCTTTCACGTGGTAAAGGCGGTTGTTTTTAAGCCGTACCAGAATATGTTCGCTGGCCAGTCTTGCGCTGTCTTCTACGAACGAAGCATTGCTTATGTAGATGTCTTTAAGCCCGTTGGCCTGAGCGTGAATGTTCTGAATATCGTTTTTATCGTTCATAAGTCGCCTGGCTGTAATAGGCGCTGTGGCATACTTGCTCCGGTCGCAATCCACAATTTCGGGGTATAAATCTTTTATTCTGTCCGGATGTAATTCATCTGAAATTCTTGAAATAATAATGGCAGATACGATAATGAGCAATGCACCTGAGAGTGCAGATTTGTAACGGGTAATGAAAAATTTAACTGAATCAATGAAAGTGTTAAAACGCATAGTGAAAAATTTGCACAAAATTACGCTTTTACGACAGCATTTCAATGCATGTTAACGAATTTTGGGAAATAAAATGCCTTCTGAAATGCATGTGATAATGAGTATGTGTGATAAAATTTCTATCCCAAAGAACACCTTGTTCGTGTTTTTTGGGATAGAAACAGATTCAGATTTACAGTGAATGATTGATTTTCTGAAAAAATGGATTACCGGACAGAATTCAGTAATTACGCAAACTCTCTTCTCAATTGTTCCACCCAGCTTTTTACGCGTTCGTTACTTTTTCTGCTTTGATTCTCGAAGTCAATGGCAAGTCCACAGAACTGACCGTCTCTTTCGGCAACCGAATGCCCGTAGGTATAGCCTTCTGTTGAAGTATAACCCACAATCTGAGCTCCAATTTCTTCAAAAACCTTTGCCAGCAATCCGATTCCGTCCACAAAGTTATCCGGGTAATTTTTCTGATCGCCCAGCCCGAAAATCGCAACTTTTTTCCCCCTGAATTTTATGGTGTTAATCTTTGGAATGATTTCATCCCAGTGGTCGGGGAGTTCTCCATCAAACCAGGTGGCAGTTCCGAGGATAAAGTTGTCGAACTTATTGAAATCATCGTCCCAGGCTTCGTCCAGATTCACCGCTTCAACTTCTTCATCCGAAAATTCCTGAAGAATTTTTCGGGCTATCTGAGCTGTTTTTACCGTGCTGTGGCTGTAAAATAAACCAATTTTTTTCATTTTTTATATGCAGTTATATTTTTGATCAATGTTATTTTTTTTTAATCAGAATCCACCGGTTTGCCGGTTTTCTAAAACTCAATGAGCTTTTTGGCTGCCTCATAAATTCGCTGAGTATCCGGTAGAATTGCTTTTTCAAGTTTCGGATGAAACCCGACCGGCGTAAAGGTAGAACCTACCCGCTGAACCGGTGCATCCAGGTACTGGAAAATTTCTGTTCCGATTGTAGCCGCAATTTCTGCTCCAAAACCGGAAAATACCTTGTCCTCGTGCACAATGAGCGCCTTTCCGGTTTTTTTTATCGATTCGAAAATGGTGTCTTTATCCAGCGGAATAAGCGATCGGATGTCAATTACCTCAACTGAATAACCCTCATTGGATAATTGCAGGGCAGCTGCCAGCGACAAATGTGTGGTATTGCCGTAAGTAACCAGAGTCAGGTCTTCACCCTGTTTGCGTATTCTGGCTTTTCCAAATGGCACTTCGAAATCTTCCGGAATGAAAGTAGCAGCTTCGGTGGCATTATAAAGCGCTTTTGGCTCCATAAATACAGTGAAACCTTTCGTACGCATGGCTGTGCGAAGCAAGCCTGCAGCATCATCGGCAAAGGATGGATACACGATCCTGGCACCCGGCAATGTGGTGAGTGCACCTTCAATATTCTGTGAATGGTACAATCCGCCTCCGATATAACCGCCGGAAGCGAGTCGGAGCAGCACATTCGGAACAAAACGGCCGTCGCTTCGCCACAATTCATGGGTACATTCCACATACTGGTTCATGGCAGGCCAGAAATAATCGGCAAACTCGGCTCCTTCAATTACCACTTTAATTTTCGGGTCAAAACGGCTCATTCCGTTGGCGGTACCTACTATATACTCTTCTGCTATCGGAGCATTGAAAATGCGCTTTTCGCCAAATTCCTGCTGCATCCCTTTTGTTACATTGAATACGCCGCCTTTGTCTTTGTTGGCTACGTCCTGTCCCCAGAGGAATGTATCGGGATTGTGTCTGAATTCGGCTTTCAGCGTTTCGTTGATAGCCGTTACCAGGTTTGTTTTTTCGCCATCCTGATGGTGGGTTCCGTCGGTGTAAACTTTCGGTTCGTAAGCCTCAGGAAGCACATGGTCTAATATCGTTGCCGGATCGGGATCGGGCATGGCTATTACCTTTTTATTGGCTGCAGATAGCGTTTTCTTCGATTCTGCCTCTATTTCAAGCAGTTCCTCTTCGGTGAAACGGTTGTAGCGGAGCAGCATCCGGCGGAATTTGTACAACGGATCTGCTGCTTTTACATATTTCAATTCATTTTCATCACGATACAAGGTATGTTTATCCGAATTGGAGTGCGACCCGATGCGCACACAGTTGGCCTGCACAATTACCGGACTTTGGTTTTCGATAGCCCATTGTTTTGCTTCTGTCATGGCGTTCATCGAATCGAATACATCCCGGCCATTGCAATGGATTATTTTCAGATTCTTGAATCCTGAAAAATTATTTGCCGCTTTGCGGTTGGCGGTCTGGTCTTTTTTCGGAACAGAAATTCCGTATCCATTATCCTGAATAACAAAAATGACCGGCAACCGCTCGTTGCTGGCACCGTTGATAGCCTCATATACATATCCTTCGGAGGCACTTGAATCGCCGTGACTGGTGATGGCAACTCCTTTTTGTCCGTAATAAACCATGGCGCGGGCTACACCCACAGCATGTACGTTTTGCGAAGCAGTAGCCGAGGACACAGTTTCAATGTTCCATTCCAGTTTGGCAAAATGGTTGGACATGTGACGGCCGCCACTCGATAAATCGCCTGCTTTAGAAAGACCGTTCATCAGAATTTCTTCAACTGACATGCCGGCTGATAGCACCGAAAGCATATCGCGGTAATAGGGGAAAAAGTAATCAACGCCTTTTTCAAATACCTGACCAATAGCCAACTGAATGCCGTCATGACCCGCATAAGGTGCATGATACGACCAACCGAGCGACTGTATGAGATATACGGGTGCTTTATCGTCGATGGCACGGCCAAGTGTAAGCAGCGAATACCATTTCCGGAGTGTTTCTTTATCGGTGGTTAAAATATCGTATTTCTTCATTTCTATTTCGTTATTTTTTTATTTTTCAGACCAGTTTTCAAGATAATTGGCAATTTTCAGCAGGAATGCACCACCTACGGCGCCGTTGATAAGCCGGTGGTCGTAGGAGAGTGAGAGGTACATTTTATGCCGGATAGCAATTACATCACCTTCGGGCGTTTCCACTACAGCGGGTTTCTTTTCGATGTATCCCACGCCCAGAATGGCTACTTCAGGCTGATTGATAATGGGAGTGCCGATGATGTTTTTGAATGTTCCGAAATTGGTGATGGTAAAAGTGCCGTTTTCTATGTCGGACATGGCAAGTTTGTTGCTTCGTGCTTTCCCCGACAGATTCTCAATCTGATGTGCTATGCCAGTGATATTCAGCTTGTCGGCATTGTGAATGACGGGCACTACCAGATTTTCATCTTCCAGTGCTACAGCCACTCCGATGTTTATATTTTTTTTCAGAATATATTTATAACCATCTACTGAAGCATTGAGTTTTGGATATTCCTTCAGCGCCTTAACAGTAGCCTGTACAATGGCAGGCATATAAGTGAGGTTTATTCCTTCCTGTTTTCTGAATTCATCCTTGTTTTTCTTCCGCCAGTTTACCAGTTTTGTTACATCCACTTCCACTACGGTGGTAACGTGTGCTGAAGTCTGTTTGGAGAGAATCATCCGGTCGGCTATGATTTTTCCTACCGCATCCATATCTTTCACTTCCCCCGACGAGGTTTCCATGCTCACAGAGTATGCGGGAGTTGATTTGAGAGGAGTTTCAATCGGCTTCTCTACGGGTCGGAGTTTTTTGTCCTGAATGGTTTGGGTGCTTCTGGTTGCACCTGTTTCGATGTAGTTTTTTAAGTCTTTTTTACTTAAACGACCTAAATAGCCGGTTCCCTGTATCTTTTCCAGCTCATCAACAGAAATGGCTTCCTGCTTTGCCAGTTGGAGTACAGCGGGTGAATACCAGCGTTCTGATTCATTTGATGGTTTTTCGGGTTTCGGAGCGGGTGATGCACTGGCTGAGTTGTTTTCCGGTTGATTACTTTCGGCAGGAGTGTCCGGGCTCTGATTTTCAGCAGCCGATCCGGCAACTTCGGCACTTGCGCCTTCGAGGTCAATCAGCAAGACGGTTTTGCCTACTTCTACCGTATCGCCTTCGTTGAATAGGATTTCTACAACTTTGCCTGCCACTGGTGAAGGTACTTCGGCATTTACTTTGGCAGTAGTTACTTCAAAAAGAATCTGATCTTCATCCACCAGATCGCCGGTTTTTATATTGAGGCTCACAATTGTACCTTCGGTGATACTTTCGCCGAGCTTCGGCATCTTTATTTCAAATTTCGACATAAATAGTTTGATGGTTAGTGTTTGTTTTTTACCGTTTCATAACAACCAAACTATTTAGAATGTTTCTAAGTCTGTGTATTTTATGAAAAATTAAAGTATCCCGTCATTTATCCAGTCCGGATTTGTGTATTTGAAGTCTTTCAAAACCAGTATTTCTTGCGTTTCTTTTTCTGTAAAAATGATTTTACGTGAATCTTTTCCGGTAAAAAAACGAATGATGAGCTGTTTGAATTCTTCGATGGTGAAATCGGGCGGAAGATGGTCGGCAAGGTTTGTGACCGGACTTTTCACCGATTTTACATACTTCGATGGCATTTCGGGCATATCTTTGCCCTGTAATGAGCGGTTTAAAAAATCAAGATTGGAAGAAAACAGCAGGGTGGCATGATAGATAACTTTCTGTCCGCGAATGTGCTGTGAGCTTCCGGATACTTTCTTTTCGTTGATGAAAATGGCTCGCCGTTGGTTTGAAGTTGGCTGCAAATGCAGCGAGGTGAGAAAATCCATCACTTTCAGGTTGTACGTATCAAAATCAAGGTTTCCGTTGGAATTGATAAAAGTGAGATTGATATTGCCCAAATCCTGATATACAGCTCCGCCTCCCGAAAAGCGTCTGACAAGTTTAATGTCATTTTTCCGGATAAAATCAAGATTTACTTCAGCATCCGCAAGCTGATTGCGGCCTATGATGACCGAAGGTTCGTTTTGCCAGACATGGAAAACCGGTTCGTTGCAATGATGTAACAGAAATTCCTCCACAGCCATATTCAGGTATGGATCGGTAGAGGAATTTTCAAGATACAATTGCATGGTTGATTGGGATTTACAGATTAATAATCAACTCTCACACATCTACAGGTACAAACTCTCATGAATAATCTCAGCTACTGTAGGATGCGGGAAAATGATTTTCTGAAACTTCTGCAGTGTGTAATTTTCTTCAATGGCAACACAGGCAGTGGAGATGATTTCAGATGATGGATTCCCGAGGATGTGACAACCAATGATTTGTTCATTTTCATTGGTAATGATTTTACACAGGCCGTTTCCGGTTTCATTTTCAGCTATGAATCTGCCGGAGTATGCCAGCGGCAGTTTGAAAACTTTAAAAGGTATATTATTTTCGGTAAGTTCTTCTTCGGTTTTACCAACACAGGAAATCTCCGGATTGGTGTAAACAACATTCGGATTGGCAGCGTAACTCATTTTATCGTCCATGCCAAGAATATGATTAAGAGCCACTTCACTTTCGCGTGAGGCAGTATGAGCTAGCATGTAAGAGCCGGTCACGTCACCGCAGGCATACACCCGCGGATGGCTTGTCTGCATATATTCATTCACTTTTATGCCGTTGCGGAGCAATTCGATGCTGAGTGTTTCCAGTCCGAGGTTTTTGGTATTAGCCACTCTTCCGGTGCTCACCAGAATTTTTTCAGCTTCTATGACTGAGGTTGTTCCGTTTTTTTCCACAGTAAGAGAGTGGCTGTCAACTTCCACTACTTTTGTATTCAGGTGAAAATCAACACCTTTTTTGGCATACTCGCTCCTCAGCATGGCCGAAAGCTCTTTATCCATTGCTCCGAGTATTTCGGGCAACATTTCAATTACTGTCACTTTTACTCCCATGCTGTTGAAAAAGGAGGCAAATTCCATCCCGATCACTCCGCCGCCAATAATGGCAAGCGTGTGTGGCAGTTCTTTCACATCGAGTGCTTCAGACGAAGTCCAGAAGTCAACTTCTGAAAGACCTTTGATGGGCGGAATGAATGTTTCGGAACCGGTAGCAATGAGTACATACGTAGCTGAATACGTTTCACTTCCGGCACTAATGATGATTTGTTCATTTTTCTCTCCCTGAATGATGGCTTCGTGTTCCACAACGGTGACACCACTTTCCTTCATTTTCATCCGTACGCCGGCAGTAAGTTTCCTCACGGTTTTGTTTTTTCTGGTTATGATTTTTCCTAGATCAAAAACTGCGTTTTCGGTTCCCAGAATGCCGTATTTGGCAGCAGCCCGGGCATTGTCGAGCAATTTGGCAGAGTAAAGCATGGTTTTAGTGGGTATGCATCCTTCGTTCAGGCATACACCGCCAATGGCTTTTTTCTCAAATAAAACAGTTTTCAGCCCACTCAGAGCTGCTTTTTCGGCTACGTTGTATCCGGCTGGACCTCCACCGATGATTGCAATATCGAAATTCATACGATTATAAGTTCTTAGAATTAATTAGTTATCAATTGGTTATTTTTCAGAAATATCCGGTTTCTAAAAAAAGAAAATATAAGTGATAAACATTCAAAGAGGGAATTAGTTTTTTAAAAAATTAAAAAATGAATTATTTTATATTGAAAAAGTATTTTTTTGAGTCCACTCCGAAAAGTCATAATTTATAAAAATCTTAGATTTTTATCCTTTGTGTCGAAATTAGATGTGTTGATAATCAATTAGATATAAAATTAGTTTCTTTGTGTAACTTGGTGTTTTAGTGTCTTTGTGGCAAAAACAAGGTTTTCGGAGCAGACTCTTTTTTTTATTCCGGAAGGTTTAGTTCAGAATTAAGAAAAATGCGTAATTTTGTAGTCATTATATTCTTAAACAAAACAAACAAACTATGAAACCAACTTTATTTATTCTTGCAGCCGGTATGGGTAGTCGGTATGGAGGCTTGAAACAACTCGACGGATTGGGTCCGGGAGGTGAAACAATCATGGATTATTCGGTTTATGATGCCGTACGTGCCGGATTCGGCAAAATAGTTTTTGTTATTCGCAAGTCATTTGAAGACGATTTTCGTAATATCGTGTTGAAAAAATACGAAGGTATTATTCCTACCGAAGTTGTATTTCAGGATATAACAAGTATTCCTGAAGGATTTGCATTCAATCCTGAACGGAGCAAACCCTGGGGAACCAATCACGCAGTGCTGATGGGAAAAGAGGTAATAAAAGAGCCATTTGCAGTGATTAACGCCGATGATTTTTACGGAAAAGAATCCTTTGAGATAATGGCTGAATTTTTACGCAATGTAACCGGAAAGACGAATGAATACTCCATGCTGGGATATCACGTGGGCAACACCTTGTCAGAAAGCGGTACAGTAGCTCGCGGCGTGTGCGGAGTGGATGAAAGCGGCAATCTGACCAACGTGGTGGAACGTACTTCCATCATTCGCAAGGATGGTAAAATTGTGTTTACCGGTGACGATGGCAATGACGTGGAAATAGCAGATAATACACCCGTTTCCATGAATTTCTGGGGGTTGACTCCCGATTATTTCGATCATTCTGAAGAAGAATTCAGAAATTTTCTGAAAGAACACGGCAATGAACTGAAATCTGAATTTTTCATTCCACTGGTGATCAACAACCTGATTGTGAGTGGAAAATCTTCCTGCCGCGTACTCGATACTCCATCCGATTGGTTCGGAGTAACCTATGCCGAAGACCGTCCGGAAGTAGTGGCCAAAATTCAGAAACTTGTTGATGCCGGTGTGTATCCTTCCAGGTTGTTTCAATGATTGAAATAATCATTTGTGAATTGTAAATTGTAATTTTGTAAATTATAAATCGATAAGATATTATGCCTAAAATTTTAGTTACCGGCGGAACCGGGTATATTGGTTCTCATACCGTGGTTGAGCTGCAGCAGGCGGGCTACGAAGTCGTAGTGGTGGATAATCTCTCCAATTCAAACATAGAAGTGCTCAACGGAATCGAAAAAATTACCGGAATTCGTCCGGCATTTGAGAACATTGACTGCACCGACTATGTGAATATGGACAGGATGTTTGAGAAATACACCGGCATCGAAGGAATTATTCACTTTGCAGCAAGCAAAGCCGTAGGTGAATCCGTACAGAAACCGCTGCTCTATTACCGGAACAATGTGGTTTCGCTGATGAATTTACTACAGCTTATGCCTATTCACAAGGTTCCGAACATCGTGTTTTCGTCCTCATGCACTGTTTACGGGCAGCCGGATATTCTTCCTGTTACCGAAGAGGCGCCAATTAAGCCTGCACTTTCACCCTACGGAAATACAAAACAAATCTGCGAAGAAATAATTCGCGATACCGCATATTCCGACGGATTTTATCAGGCTACCATCCTGCGTTATTTCAATCCGATAGGCGCTCATCCGAGTGCCGAAATAGGTGAATTGCCCAATGGAGTGCCCAATAACCTCGTTCCGTTTATTACTCAAACGGCTATGGGCATCCGCAAGCAACTTCAGGTTTTCGGTAACGACTACAATACCCCCGACGGAACCTGTATCCGCGATTACATCAATGTGGTGGACCTTGCCAAAGCTCATGTTATAGCAGTAGAGCGGATGTTGCAGAAGAAAAGCAAATTCAATGTGGAAACCTTCAACCTCGGTACAGGCAGAGGACTTTCAGTTCTCGAACTTGTGAATACATTCCAGAAAGTGAACGGAGTGAAAGTGCCGCATCGCATTGTTGACCGGCGCGAAGGCGATATTGAGCAGGTTTGGGCAAACCCTTCGCATGCCAACAACGAGCTCGGCTGGAAAGCCGTAGAAACTGTAGAAGAAACGCTCCGCACGAGCTGGAAATGGGAACTCAATCTGGCACGACGAGCTAAGCAATAAGATCTGAGTGGTTAATTAGTGATTTGTT
>ERZ1645192.4895-NODE-4895-length-10522-cov-6.670488_pt1 | contig 10522 bp, 9 predicted proteins | sample MGYA00575354_ERZ1645192 | MGnify/ENA primary metagenome ERZ1645192 (study PRJEB40844, sample SAMN11349763) | freshwater sediment metagenome | isolation source: river sediment | host: Sediment | place: India: Faizupur Khadar , New Delhi | collected 2017-02-21 ...
GCGATTTCCTGCACCGCGACCACATCGGCGTCGATGCCGTCCAGCACCTGTTTGGCGGCCTGATACTCAGTCGTGCCTTGAGCGCCGATGGTCTCGATATTCCAGGTAGCCACCCGCACAGATTCGGCAGCCAAAGCACTCACCATACCTATCATCCCGCTGAGGAGGACAGACCCGACAATTTGAATAAGTGAGGGCTTGGACATGATCAGGAGTAATCCTCCAGCATCAGAATGGCTGCCAGGCCAGATGGTACGGGCTAGGGAGCAGGATCACAGGCCCTGAGATGGCATAGAAGAGTGGGTTGGCTGAGGGGGATCATGCCCCTGAAACCAACCGGGGGCACGCTAAGCGCCTGGTGAGATGAGGAAAAGCGTGGTAGATCACCTGCACCTTCATGCGCCCATAAAAAATTTTTGGGCAAATGTCGGATTTCGTCGGATTTGGTCGGAATTCATGTCTGGTAATCGTAGCTCGATGGTGATACTAATTCAGCCTTCATCAGGCCAGCCCCCTCCTTCCTTACGCATCCTTGCAGTAGCGCTTAGGCTGGGTGCTATTCAGCCTTGCCAACATCAAGATCGTTCTACGGCACCTCGGAGCTAGATGCAGTGACTTATTACACCAGTCCCAACCGTCGGATAACACTTTTTCCAGCCTTTCCAGCGTTGATCATTTTCAGTTCACTGGTTTTGACAGCGGGAATCAGCTCCGCGCAGCCCGTATCGGAGACTGGCGAGTACCCGGTGATATCTTCTGAAGCAGACGCACCTGATTCTGAACTGACGCGAGAACGTTACCCCAGCGACTTCGATCCCTTCATTGCATTGCCCCTGCCGCCGGCTTGGCATGAAACCGAGGGCTTTGCTGACACCAACGATGTGTTATCGCAACAACTCGCCACCGAGGATCAGGTACGCGTCCGAGTGGATTTGCGTTTGCCCGCCGTAGAGACTGAGCGACTGGATGAAACACAGGCGGCTAACTGGGCGTTAGATCAGGAGGATGCGGCGGCGGAATTACTTGCATCCCTCCCTTCCGGCACCTATGAAGTGACTGATCAGAGCCTGCTGGATTCCAGTCTGTATCTCGATCTTCAGAATGAAAGCCTCAAGGTACTGAGTGACTCTATCTTGGTAGCTAACGTCTCTAAAGCTTCCATCCCCTCAGGCTTTACCAATACACGCATTGATCCACCCAACAATGCCAGCTATGGTTATTTTGGTCATCGTGTTCGACAATCTGGAGATGTTGCACTCATTTATCAAGATACTCTTAGTTGTTATTGGTGTGATGATGCGCGATTTTATCTCTTCCGGCGTATTAATGACGTCTGGTATGAAGATAAACGTGAGCTAGTTGGACAGCAATTTACAACGGCGCTTGAAGGCAACCTAGTCGCGGTCGGCAAACCTTACGCTGAACCAACGGGGCTCACGGATGAGGGAGACATCACCGTGTATCATTGGGATGGTTCCTATTGGAATACCGAAAGCCTCAGCCTTCCCACGGAACATCGACAAGCAGGTGCCATGTTAGGCTACTCCGTGGCGATCTCGGGCAATACGTTAGCTGCGGGGGCACCTGGTTGGGATCTGCTTAATGATGGTAATGGCAATCGCTATGACAATGTTGGTCGAGTCTATGTCTGGGTTCGACAAATAGATGGGCAGTGGCTATTTCAAACTGCCATAGACAATCAGCGCACGCCGCCGAATGTTCGCCAAGATGATTATTTTGGTTACATGGTGCGTTTATCCGAGGATACCCTACTCGTAAATCTTAAGATAGATTCCTATAGTGGCATTATTGATATTTGGGACCGTACTAACACCTCGTGGATTCAGGCGCAGACGATACCTTGGTCGTTTTCTAATTACTACAGTGATGGTATAGATGATATCGCCTTTAATGGCACTTTTGCCGTGATTGGAAAGGGTGGTAATAATGAGGTTCAAGTATGGCGGCGTGCCGGGGGTAAGGGCACCGCCTTCAACCTTACGACTACTCTCACGGCTGCGGATGGTTCCCCGGGCAATGCCTTTGGGTCCACTCTGGCTCTTGCGGGTAATCGCATTGTTATTGGTGCGCCAGAGGATACGCGGGGCAGTCTAGGGAATGCTGGTGCTGCCTATGTTTATCGATTGGTGGGTGCCGCCTGGGTACCAGAGATCAAAGTGATGGCTGAACCGGCTTACGAAGGTGATCAGTTAGGCTACTCCGTCGCTCTGTCCGGTAATACCTTGTTGATCGGCGCCCCTTATAATGAATATGTCACTTCGCGTGCGGGTACCGTTTATACCTACGAACTACCCATTACCCTAAGTATTAACGATGTAACCCAGGCCGAAGGTCATAGCGGAAACAGGTCCTATATCTTCATGGTCACCCTGAACGCGGTCAGCTCGACACCGGTCACCGTCCAATACGTTACCGCCAATGGTACCGCTACGGCTGGCAGTGACTACACTTCGACCAGCGGCACCCTAACCATCCCGGCGGGCCAGCTCAGTAAGCAGATAAGCGTCCAAGTTAAGGGTGATACCGCCATGGAGGCTAACGAAACCTTCTACGTGAATCTTTCCGTACCCACTGGTGCCACCTTAGCGGACGCCCAAGGACTCGGGACCATTACCAATGATGATAATCGCAATCTGCGAATCAACGACGTAACCAAGGCTGAGGGCAATAGCGGAGTGACGCCCTTTACCTTTACGGTAAGTCTGAATGCCATAAGTTCGGCCCCGGTTACGGTCAAATACGTCACCGCCAACGGTACCGCCACTGCGGGTAGTGATTACGCCGCAACGAGCGGTACCCTGACTATCCCGGCCGGCCAAATCAGTAAGACGGTAACCATTAACGTTATCGGTGATACCACCGACGAGGCTAACGAGAAGTTTTACGTGAATCTCTCCGCACCCACCGGTGCCACACTGGCTGATGCTCAAGGACTCGGGACGATTACCAACGACGATGGCAATAAGCCTGACTTTGTCGTGACTGCCATCACCTTCAACCCCCCCACGCCAGCCGCCAATACCGCCTTTACAGCAACGATTACGGTGAAAAACCAGGGCACGTCGGCGGCAAATGGGGGTTGGTTGGATGTCTACACGAACCAGTCAACAACACCGGGGTGTGGTACTGATGGCAACAAATACCAGTCAGTAGGAACCTTGGCTGCGGGTGCGAGTAAGACCATAACCTTCAGCGGGTTATCAACGAGAAAAGCAAGCAGTCGAACCTTTAGGGCCTTCGTCGATAGCTACTGCCAGACGGGGGAAGCCAACGAAGGAAATAATCAGCTAACAAAGCCTTATTAACGGTACTGACTACGGAGTCAACAGCAATAACCCACCAGTTTTTAGCTGGTGGGTTATTTTGCTGCTGGAGTCTGGCCCCCCAGCGCCGGCCAAGTGGTCGAAGCCGGCAAAGCGCAGAAAAGACTCGTCCATGGAGTAGATCTCCTGCTCCGGGCTGAACTGGCCAATGACCGCCATCAACCGCCGGCTCATGTCGGCATAGAGGGTGTAGTCGGACGACAGGGCCACCCCCCGGTTCTGCTCCAGCAGCTCCCGCACCTCGAAGAACGGTTGCCCCATCTTGATCCCAAGGGCCTTGGCCTCCTCGCTACGCGCCACACAGCAGCCGTCGTTGTTGGACAACACCACCACCGGCCGGTCGTGCAGCCGGTAATCGAAGACCCGCTCGCAGCTCACGTAGAAGTTGTTGGCATCCACCAGGGCAAAGGACGCTTGGGCGGGGGGGTGGGAAGAAACCGACGGCCATGCTGGGTTTCCGATTATTGTTACCTTAATCGGATTATAGCCCCGGCATCGGACAGTACCTGACCAAATCTAAAGCGTGAAAACGTTAGCTATTGGCGTGGATATTGCTTTCCCAAAGCCAACACGGACCGACAACAGTCCCCTCGGCATGGGAAGTGGGTTGCGCCCCGGTAGGGAGGCGTCTGGTCGGTGGTCTAGCCACCCAGCGGTAGGGGCTGGTAGCGGCCCCGTAGCACCTGAGGTACACCCTCCTTAGCGGTCACAAGCCCAGTAACGGCATGGCCTGTAGCGGTGTTGCACCTGTAGCGGCTTATGGGGGGTGCTAGGTAGGAAAGGTGGAACCTGATCGGGACTCCTACCTGATAACCTGAGGGTGGACCCGGGCGCTGTACCGATACAGGGTCTCCTGTGGTGGGTTGGGGCGGGTCGTTCAGCGGTAGGCCACCAACCCGGGGGTGGTGCGCCTGACGGCGGAGTAGGACAGGGTGTTGGCCATCACCAGGGCTGGGGCAAGAACTGGGGGTGGAAATGACCGCAGGGTCCGACAGGGGGTAATTTAATTGCTCTCAGGTATCCGGCCTGGGGGCAATGGAAGCCTTGGAATCATCCTTACTGATCAATTACATAGCTGGATGCGGCCGGGATGCTTTTGGAAACAGGTCGAAGTCTCCAGGGGCGTGCTTCCACATGCTTCCATGGAGCATCCTCATAACTCACTGAAAAATATGTATTATTCCACTGCTTCCACTGCTTCCAGCATCCAGAGGACCTAGGATGGGGGACAGCCTCAAGGTCCACAACGCAGTATCGACCGATTTGACCCTTCGCTACCCCCTTCCAAATCAGGTAGAAGGTATCGGTAGGTGGCCTGGACGGGGGTGGTTATCTGACCATGGGATGCAGCGGAGAGAGAGTGGTGCGGTGATGGTGGCCTCCATGCTTCACCTGGATCAGGGCCGACTCTTCCTTACTGCCAAGCCACCACTCTCTGGCAGGGTCTCCAGGAGGGGCAACCCTGACCAAGACTCGGATATCGAATGTTCCCTTCCTATTTGCTAAGCCACCCAACGCCGCCGGCGCCGGCAGCGGCGGATGGATTGATACCGGAGGGATGTCGCAAGTGGTACCTCGTTGGTACCTTGACGCAGGATCAGGCGGGAAGCCCCATCATTGCTGACCTGGGGAGGTACCACGAGGTACCAATCCAGGTACCACTAATGGACGCGATTCAGGCGAATTGACGAGGTTGATGCGCCTCCATGCGCATCTAAGTTTTTGATTTTTGGTGGGCCGTCAGGGATTTGAACCCCGGACCCAGGGATTATGAGTCCGATGCCCCCCTAGCAAACACAAGGCTTTCGAGTCGATTATCCGCTGCAAGGGTCAATTCAGGGGACACCACCCCGAAAATTACGCTAAAATGACTCTAGGCGCATCTATGCGAATAGGCGCTAAAGTGGAGCGGCCAAGGGGGGCAACCCTAGGCCGTTCCGAGTCAACCATCAGCTGAGGTGACAGCAAATGGCAACCATCGAAAAGTTACAACGGGAAAGCGGGATTGTCTACAAGGCTGTGGTCCGCAAACAGGGCCACCCCAAGATTACCCGCACCTTCAAAACCAGAAGCGCCGCCGAACGGTGGGGCAGGCAGACTGAATCCTCGCTGGAACAGGATGATGCAGGGCTTACGCACGAAGGCCAGCGGCATACCTTGGGGGATGCAATCAAGCGATACCGTGCTGAAATCCTGCCCACGCTGAACGCGTCCACCCAACCGAACTACACACGGCACCTGGCCTTCTGGGAAGACAAGCTGGGCCACCTGAGGCTGTCCGAGGTGCAACCCGTCAAGATCGCGGCCTGTCGGGATGAGCTGGCCACTACGCCCCAGAAACCGAAGCGGGAAGGGGCCGCCCCCCGGATGCGCACCACCACCACCGTACGCCGCTACCTGGCCACCCTGCAAGCCGTGCTGACCGCCTGCATGAAGCGGTGGCATTGGCTGTCCGACACGCCCATGCGACAGCTGGAAAAGCCTAGCGAAGGGCAGGGCCGCGCCCGGTTCCTTTCGGAAGATGAGCTGGGCCGCTTGCTGTCCGCCTGTCGGGAGTCAACAAGCCCTGATCTGCTGATAGCCGTGCTGCTGGCGATTACCACAGGTGCCAGGGCCGGGGAAATCATGTCCGCCCGGTGGCGGGATGTGGACCTTAAGGGGGGGATATTGCAGGTTCGCACCGATAACGAAACCACCACGAAAGGCGGGGTGCGGATGCTGCCCCTGGTGCCTCAAGTATTGCCCTTGATGGAAGCTCGATTAGAGCAAGCTAAGGCAAAGGAGCTGGCACGGCAACGCAAGGCACAGGTGGCGGAATTGCGGGATATCTGGGGGATGCTGGTCTTCCCGTCCAGGGTGAGTGCGAACAAGGCTATCGACCTGAGAAAGCCGTTTTCAACTGCCTTGGCCAAGGCGGGGATTACTGATTTCCACTGGCACGATCTGCGACATTCCGCCGCTAGTTTCCTGGCCAAGCGGGGGGCAAGCCTGCTGGAAATCGGGGCCGTGCTGGGCCACAAAACCACGCAAACCACGAAGCGTTATAGCCACCTGGCACAGTCTCACACCACTACCCTGATGCAAGACCTGGCGGATGACCTGCTGGGCAAGGTCGGGGGTGCGGAATGAGCATCACCCCCACGCAACGCAGTGTCGGCTCTCTTGCTGAAAGCCTGACGAATGCTCTCGAAGGTTGGTGGACTGATGCGGGGCAGGAATGGTCCTTTCTGATGACGGTCGCTGAAGTGGAAGTAGGAATAGGACATTCGCAAGACTGCCTTTGCGAGGAGGGCTTGGCGGCATTGCAAGAAAAGCTGGCAGGGGTACTTCCAGGGGAAGTCGTGCGCCTGGCCTTTGATGTGCTGCGGGAGTGTGGAACGGTTTACCACCTTGACTATTGGGATGACTCAGTGGCCATAGGCGCGATAGCCAATGCCGCTTACTCGCTGGGCATGCTGCAAGTCAGTACCGCCCCGGATAAGACTTTAATCCCCGCGACAGTGGGTAAGTACCTAGCAAGTAGGCGGCATATCGACAACCGGGCAGATAAGGCATTCGTCGAAGGATGGTACTTAGAAAATTGCCACGAGTTTCCCAACAAGAACGATGCGGCGCTTCATATATACAACCAAAAGCTTGTAAGTCAGAAACCTTCCACTATTCGCACCTGGCTTAAAAACCTATAACGGCCTGTAGTCTGCGCAGGCTGTATAGTTTGCGCAGAACACAGGTATTGTCTGCCCTTTCATAAGGTTAGAGATTCGTGCATTCTAATCAGTGCGCGGGGATGCAACAGTGCGCCCCGTAATTACACTGAGGTTAATAGAATGCGCTCTTCTCGCAATTACGACGACACGAAGCAACCTGAACTGCCGGGCCTGCCTGGCCCGTGGCGTTCTATTCCTGCCCTGGCCGAAATCATCAATGCCGGGGCTACTGTCCCCACGCTTTCCGAACATGCGCTGCGCCACTACGTGCGCCACGCTGCGAAGAATGGTTTATGGCCCCACGTGCGTAGGCTGGGGCGGAAGATCATTGTTTCGGAATCCGGTTTCATGAAATGGCTCGACTCGGTGGGGGGCTAATGTGGATATCTCCAGCCTATTTTCGGGTAGTTATCTCAAAGCTGCGGATCTCGCCGGGCAGGTCCGCCGTGTGACTATCGACGGATGCACCCCTGCGCAAGTGGGCCAGTCCGAGGTTAAGCCGGTGCTGAAATTCCGAGGGGTGCCGAAGGGACTGGTACTCAACAAAACTAACGGCATGCACATAGCCGCCAGCTATGGCACCGAAACCTTGAATTGGGCAGGCCGTGAATTGGAGCTGTACCCTGAAAACGTCCTATTTCAGGGTCAGGTAGTGCCCGCTATTAGGGTGCGAGTGCCCTACGGGTCAGTCCAAGCTACGCCGTCAGCTGCGGGAGGGGCCTTCCCTGCCGCCCCGCCAGTAGCCGCCCCGGCCCCTGCTGCGCCGCCCCAAGCCCAAGGGGGACAACCTGCCCCAGTATTGGAACCGGAACAGGTCGCCCTGCCGCTGGACGTGGAAATCAACTGGTAACGGTGGACCGGCTGGCCCCCGCCGCAAAGGGGGCTGGCCTTGAGGTGCTTCGATGGAAAACTCTATCTTTTCCGGGGCTTATATTAGCCTGAATGGGCCGCCCGCGCATCAACTTGATTTGTGGGCGGGTGAACAATCAACAACGTCGCCGGTAGTGGATGCCGCGAATCAATTGCTACGGCTGGGCATTGTCCCGGTGCGGGACGTTTTCAAGAGCAAAGCTGCAACGTCTTCCGGCTGGCAACATTCCCGCCCAACGCTGGAAGCCTTGCCCGCGATGTTCGCTGGTCAGTGCAACCTGGCCCTGCTCCTAGGCGAACCTTCAGGGGGGCTGGTCGATCTTGACCTTGATTGGCCTGAAGCGGGGCCTATCGCCGCCGCCCTGGTGCCCGACAGCTGGCGTTTTGGCCGTGGGGTGCCCTTCAAGCTGCGCCACATCCTGCTGCGTAGTCCGGGGGCTGTGTCTGCAACCTTCGATGTACCGGCAAAGCTGAACGGGGCAAGGAAGGGCCGCCGCATTCTCGAAGTGCTGGCCACGGGGAAAAAAGTCACCTGCCCCCCGTCAGTCCATCCATCAGGTGAAGCGATCGAATGGGAAACATCCCCTCATGGTTCGCCGGTTGCGGAAGTTTCTGCGGATGAGTTGCGACGGCTGGCGGGACGTATCGCCGGGGCCGCCCTGTTGTGCCGTCATTGGGGCGAGTTTGATGGTAGCCGTCATGAGCTGACCGCCGCCCTTGCCGGGGCATGCCATTACGCCGGGTGGCCACGGGCCGAGACTGAGGCAGTGCTGACTGCACTACTGCGACAGGTGGACGATACCGAACGGCGGGACCGCGCACGGGCTGTGGTGGATACCCTTGATCGGGCCGCGAACGGGCAAGCTGTGACAGGCTGGCCAAGGGCCGCTGAGCTGCTAGGGGTGGATCTCGCGGGCTGTCTAGCGGCATGGTGGGGGCTGGGACAGGCTGACGTGGGGCTAACCTTCGGGGGCCTGACTGCGGAGCAAGCTGCTGTCCAGCTGCCACCTGCCGGGGATGTTCTGTCCGCCCTAACCTTCGGGGGACAACCTGCCGCCGCCTGGGGGGCTACCTGGCCTGAGCTGTTGGAATTCGAGCAAGCGGATGCTGGGGACGGCGACACGGAAAACGCCTATCCAGTGGATGCGCTGGGGCCGATTCTGGGGCCTGCGGTGGAAGCACTGGCCTACCGTCAGCAAGTACCCCTGGCCCTCGCCGCGCAAGCCTGCCTGGCCGCCTCAGCTGCGGTGGTGCAGGAAAGGTACAACGTCCTGTGCGATGGGCGGGAGGTGCCCCTTTCAATCTGGCTGGTGTTGGTGGCAACGCCGGGGGAACGGAAAAGCAGTACCGATCTCGAAGCTACCCGACTGTTGCAGGTGCGTATGCGCGAAGCGGAGGTGCGCTATCAGGTGGCCCTGGGTGCCTGGGATTCCGCGAAGCGGGAAAAGGATGCAGGTGATCCGGGGCCTAAGCCGCGAAAGCCCAGCTGGTTGCTGACCGCCTGCACCACGGAAGGTCTAGTGAAGGCCCTCGATAAGCAATGGCCGAGTCTGACCCTCACGAATACAGATGCCGCCGCCTGGCTGGGGGGCTACTCGATGCGTGAAGGGCGGGATACGGCAACTGCCGCCGTGCTGTCGGGCCTGTGGTCGGGGAGCTTTCATGCCGAAGCGAAGGCGAGTCTCGAAGAAACCACGAGCCTGCATGGGCGACGGCTGAGCTTGAGCCTGATGCTGCAACCTGCTGTTGCTGCCGCCCTTTTCGATAGTGCCACCCTCGCCGGGCAGGGCTTTCTGAGCCGGTGCCTGCCTGCCTTCCCTGCCTCAACAATGGGTACACGGATGTACCGTCGCCGGGTGGAAGATGCCCGCCTGAGCCGCTATGAGGCCGCCCTCGATGCGCTCCTGGCCCTGCCCCCCACGATCAACCTGCTGACGGGGGAGCTGAACCCACGGGCCTTGCACCTGACGGATGCGGCATTCGATGCCTGGGTGGCAGTGCACGATCGGTATGAGCGGGGATTGCTGGCGGAATTCAAAAGCATTGCTGAAGTGGCGAACAAGAGTGCGGAACAAGTGCTGCGCCTGGCGGGGGTGCAAGCCGCGCTTGAAGGCAGTCCACAGGTTCAGCTGTCCCACATCGAGCGGGCCGCCGCCCTTATGGATTGGCACCTAGGGGAGTGGCAACGGATTCATGTCCGCCTGGTGGAACATCGCCGGGAGGTGGCCTTGCCGAAGCAGTTACTCGACTGGCTGGAACATCGCCGCGCCACCACGGGACAGGCCACCTTCACCTTGCGGGAACTCTACAAGAGCGGGCCGCGCCTGGTGCGGGGACGGTCACAGCTGGCCCGGGAGCTGCTGGCAGAGCTGGTGCGCCGGGGCTATGTCCGCCCGGACAGCAAGGGGTATGAACTGCGCCCGGAAGGGCTGTAACCGCTACGCAATGGGTGGACCCTGGAGACATTGGACCCCAGACCCGCTAAGTGTGCCGGGATATTGGGTGCCATTGGGTGCCATTGGGTGCCAAACCTTACCCGCAACTAGGGTATTGGGTGCCATGACTCCATGGGTCCACCCCTTGCGTGAAAAATTCTGAGGT
>ERZ1645192.4897-NODE-4897-length-10521-cov-7.233136_pt1 | contig 10521 bp, 7 predicted proteins | sample MGYA00575354_ERZ1645192 | MGnify/ENA primary metagenome ERZ1645192 (study PRJEB40844, sample SAMN11349763) | freshwater sediment metagenome | isolation source: river sediment | host: Sediment | place: India: Faizupur Khadar , New Delhi | collected 2017-02-21 ...
GATTCTGTGCCGAGCCGAACAAATCGGTCTGCGCCGACGGCGATACCGAGCCCTACTACACCTGCTCCTGCGACACGGATTATCACGACGACGGGGACGGGAACTGCGTTTCCGACACGCGGAACGATCAGCCGTGCACAGGCAAGCTGGCGAACTCAGTGTACAACACCGCAACCACCATCACGCAGACATGGGACGGCGATTCGTGGGAACCGAGCACGGGAGCGATCTACAACGAGGAGGCCAGCGCCTCCGAGTGTCGCTTCAAATGCGAGGACTATTACTATGTATGGGACGGCGACAGTTGCGAGGACTTCGACGAATGCACTGGTGGTTTTAATTCTTGTGTCATCGACGACCCTATGGCCACCTGCACCAATAACTCTCCGGGGAACGATTGCGGCTGTTCGGAGGGCTTCGAGTTGGCCGTCTTCGGGGGCGTCGGATCTCCTCTTCGCACCTGTATAGATATCGACGAATGCACGACCTTGAGCAATCCCTGCGACACCTATGATGTCGGGGCCACCTGCGGTAATACCATCGGGGGTTATACCTGCAACTGTTCGCTTAACTACACCTCCGACGGCGTCACCTGCCTTCCCGAGGGGCCGCGAACCGAGAACTGCGTTGACAACAAACCGGCCAACAGTCACTGGATGCCGCAGGCGGGCTACAACGGCGACGGCACGGTCCTGCAGACATGGACGCTAGTCGACGGTTGGCAGCCGTCGGCCGACGAATGTCCGTGGGACTGCGATGCGACCTATCACTATGAAACATCCAGCGAACAGTGCGCCACCAATACCATCGGACGGCTGTGCACCAACACCAAGGCGATCGGATCGGTGTGGAAAGCCGAGCCGCCGTATGACGGAGCGGGTAATCTTGTGCAGACATGGGTTGGTCCCGGCGATGATGACTGGACGCCCGCTACCGACACCTGTCCGTGGGAATGCCCGGCCGATACTCACTATGAGACCTCGAGCCAGCAGTGCGCGCCCAACACCATCGGACGGATGTGCACCAATCCGCTTCCCGCCGATGCCAAGTGGATCGAGAGCGCTCCCTATGACGGAGTCGGCAATCTCACGCAGACATGGGTCGGTCCCGGCGATGAAGATTGGGAGCCGGCGACAGACACCTGTCCGTGGGCGTGCACCCTTCCGGGCTACCATGAGAACTATGAGGTCAATGAGTGCCTGATGACCTATGTGATAGGCTGGTGCGGCAATATGGATCCCCTCTCTGCCAATGCCTTCCCCGGCGATCAGAAGGATATCACCGCTGAACTCTGGATCGATAACCTGACTAATGTCAATACGATAAACGGCACGGAGCACACCATCGATCCGTATATGCCGCAGATAAAGGCCGAGCTGGGTGCCGGACCGCATGAAACCGATCCGGCGACATGGGACAAGATGTGGATGACGGCGATCCCTAATGCGGATATCGGGAACAACGATGAATACATTGCTTCGCCGCTGATTGAGATGGATCCCGGCGTATATGATTATGCCTATCGCTTCTCGGGCAATAGCGGTCAGACATGGACCTACTGCGGGGTCGGCACATTGACGGTTCTCTGTTTCAGCAATGATGACTGCAGTTTCGACCCGACGAATCAGATATGCAATGCGGCAGGTGTTTGCGTGGATTGTGATAGCAATGATGACTGCGACTCTTGGGAGCAGTGCAACCTAGGGTCGTATGCCTGTGAGGCGTTGCCGGGTAAATGCAATGTCGATGACGATTGCATCGCTGACGGCAAGGTGTGTGATATGGGAGATCACACCTGCAAACTGCCGGGCAAACTGGTCATCAATGAGGTAGATATCGACCAGTCTGGTACCGATTACACCGAATATGTGGAAATATTCAACAGCGGAGAAATGGCCTACGACCTTTCAGGTGTTACCCTTGAGTTGGTGAATGGCGCAACAAGTAGCGCGGTGCTATATGCCGCATACGATCTCTCGCCGGCTTCTAGTTTGCCAGCGGGAGGCGTCCTGGTCGTACATAGTGCCGGGGTGACACTTGAGGCGGGAGCGATCTCTTTACAGCTTTTACCGCTCAGCAATGCGATCCAGAACGGTTCCCCCGACGGGTTAAGGCTTCGTAAAAGCGAAATCTTCATTGATGGGCTGTATTACGGGGGAACAATGCCGTTGACATCAGATGCTATGGCTGTAGGAGAAGGTGGTGCCTCTTCCATGGATACGGTAACACAATCTATAGGAAGATGCCCAGATGGTGATGATACAGACAATAACAGCACCGATTTCTTGCTGATGGCTCCGACGCCGGGTGCGGCGAACACCTGTCCGTAAACCTTACTTCCCGAACAGTTCGAAGTAATTCTTGGCCACCGCTTCGGGGGCGAACTCTTTCATGATATGTTCGCGTCCGGCGACCGAAAGGCGGGCGCGGGCGTCGGCATCCTGAATGAGCGCCGCGACCTTCGCCGCGAAGAAGGCGGTGTCGAACGGCGGTACTACCACGCCGGTCCGGCCGTCGACGATGTTCTCGGCCAGCGGCCCGACGCCGAAGACGACCGGCACCGCACCGCAGAGCAACGCCTCCAGCGGCGTCAGCCCGAAGCTTTCCGCCTGCGACGGGAACAGCAGTATGTCGGCGGCGCTGTAGAGTATCGGCAGTTCGGTCATCGGCAGGAAGCCGATGGTGTGTGCTTTGATATTGCGGAAGTCGGTCGGGAAGGGGATCCGTCCTTTGCCCGAAGCGATCAGATGGACCGGAGCGGTCAGTTGCCCGTCGATCCGTTGCAGGATATCGCGCAGAAGTTCGCCCCCCTTCAGCGGGTTGTCGAGATGTTCCGCAGCGAACAGAAGCGTGATCCCCTCATCGGGTATCTTGAAGTGACGCCGTGCGGCGTCCCGGTCCTGCGGGCTGAAAAAGTCGGCCGGAATGCCGTGCGGGACGCGGGCGATACGGTGATGGGCCGTGAGCGGACTTTGGCGCAGAATATTCTCCATCCAGCGAGAGGCGACGATGAATACGGGTTTTGCCTCGTCGTAGATGCGCCGCTTACGGTCGGCGAGTTTCTTTGTTGCGTCCTTGCCGAGCGACGGGTAGGTATCGAGATGCGGACAGTTTCCGCAGGCATCCCGCCAGTTGGCGCAGTCGAGCGGTGCGCTGCAGTGCCCCGTCGCGGGCCAGAGATCGTGGACGATCCAGTAGAGCGGTGCGATGCGGGCGAGTTCCGGCATGAGCGACAGCGGGAAGTAGCCGCTGTGGATATTGTTGAGGACGATGCGGTCGGGCTTGAGCGCAGTCGTCATCCGTCGTATCGCCGGGCCGGAGAAGGGAAAACAGAACCCTTCGGCGCCGATCCGGCGCGTGACGCGGTCGATCGCCTCTTCGATGAGCCACCCGTAAAAGCCGCGCGTGGCGTAGACACTCGGCAGACCGCTTTTTTTCTTGGCGACCACAAAGTAATTTTCGGTGCCGTGGAACTGCGCGAGTCCGTCGGCGATGCGGTTCATCGCCACCGCTGCGCCGCCGCCCCGGTCGCTTTTGTTGATGAAGAGTATCCGCATTGTCACTTCTCCGCCGCTTTCCGCATCGTTTCTTTGAAAAGGGACCAGTAGCGGTCGGCCATCACTTTGAGCGAGAACTGTTCCAGCGCTTTTATGCGTCCCTGTTCACCCATCGTTTTGCGGCGGGCGGGGTCATCGAGAAGAAGCATCAATCCACGCATGAGATCGTCGGCGTCGGCGTACCGGGCGACATACCCGTTCTCTCCGTGCGTTATGATCTCGGGGACACCGCCGGTCGCGAAGGCGACCACCGGGGTGCCGCAGGCGATCGATTCTATCGCCATGAGCGGGCAGTTCTCGGCGAGCGAGGGGAAGAGATAGATGTCGGCGGCGGCGTAACAGGCGGCCATGTCGGGTTCACTCGCTATCCGTCCCCGGCATACGACATTGTCGCCGCACCCTTTCCAGCGGCCGCCGATGTGGAGGAAGAGGACATCGTTGCGGTCCGAGAGGTCTCGGACGATCCGTTCGATGAAACGGCCGCCTTTATAGCGATTGCTCTTGCCGCCGTACGCGCCGAGCAGGACGACGGTCTTATCCTGCGGCAGGTCCAGCGCGCGGCGCGCTTCGTTCTTGTCCATCGGCGTGAAGATATCGGTATCGACGCCGTTGGGTATCACGATCCTTTTTTTGTCGCGCAGGATGCTTTCGCCGACCAGATCGTCCAGCCATCGCGACGGGGTCACGATCGTCGGGTCGATCCGGCCATAGAGCGCTTTTTTCCGCTCCAGCAATGCGGCGGCGCGGTCGACCCGGAGCGACGGATAATCGCGGAGGCGGGGGCAGCCGCGGCAGCCGGTGCGCCACTTGTCGCAGTCGAACGAATGGGCGCAGTGGCCGGTGAAGGAGAACATGTCGTGCAGGGTCCACACTATCGGGGCCAGAGCATTGAGTTTTTCGAAAAGGTCGTGCGTGAAATAGCCGCCGTGGGTGTTGTGGAGGTGGATGATGTCGGGTTTGAAGCGGAGCGCCTCGCGCAGTATCGCCGCCGGAGACACCGGAAAATAGCGGTAGGGGTGGCCGAACGAGCGGGTGACGCGGTCGATCGCCTCTTCGACCATCCAGCCGACGCGGCCGCGGGTCCGAGTGATGTCGGGACGGCGCAGGGCCCCCTTCGCGACGATGATACGGTTCTCGGTATGATGGTAGCGCGCAAGGCCGTCGGCGATCCGCAGCATGGCGATGCCGGCGCCGCCGTGTATGTCGTTCTTGTTGATGAAAAGTATCCGCATCCTCTATCTCCGCTGACGGGGAAGTATCGCGGCGGAGCGCGGTGAAGTCAAATTTTAGGGAAGAACGGGTCGTCAGAACTGGGTCCAGGTGCCCTGCGCGAAGGTTTCACAGGCCATCTTGTTTTGTGCGCTGGCCTTGTACATATAGGTATTGGTGCTCTTACCGTTACCTTCGTCGACGGTGCAGTAGCCAGCGGCCCCTTCGGTCGGGCACGGACCGGCGCTAAGCGCGGCCGGAACCCCGCTGGTCGATACGGCGGTGCAATCGGTATTTTTCTCCTCTTCGGTCCATGGACCGATATAGTCGATGCACTCCTCGCCGCCCGAATATTTGCCGGTGTATTTGCAAACGGTGCCGGCCGGCTCTTCATCGGGTGTCACCGTTTCATCGGTTATCGTGTCGTCGGTCAATGGTTCATCGTCGTAGGTTCCGGTGGTGCAAGCGGCGAGGTCATAGCCGGAACAATCGGACTTGCATTCGGCCCATCCGCCGGCATAGTTCCCATCGATCTGCGTGCACTCCTTCACATCGCCGTCACAGGCTTCGCCCGTTTCGGTCATATTGTTGCCGCAGACGGCGGCGGCAATGTCATCGGTCGGTTGCGCGTTGTCGATGACGGTGTCGTCGGGAATGGTGTTGTCGGTAACGGCGTCATCGGTCACCGTGTCGTCGGAGGTCGCGTTGTTGTCGACCGGGGTCTTGGTGTCGTCGCCACAGGCGACAAGGATCATCATCGCGGCAAGGATCACAAGAAACATCTTCATGGTCGTTCTCCTCCTATTGGATATCGGTGATCATTTCTTTTTCGTGGCGCCGAAAAAGACCTCTTTGGCCTTTTCCGCGAGTACCGAGCGCATTTCCTCGGCCGTATAGCCCACCTGTTGCATCCCTTTGATCATGGCGTCGAGGTAACTTTTCAGCATCCCGGCGTATTGCGGGCCGTCGGTCGCGAACATGACCCGGTCGATGAGGCCCATATCTTTTATGAGAGTGAGAACATAGGGGATCTGGCCGAGATCTTTGTCGTAGTCCTCATCGGTCTGCTGATCCGCTTCGGGGATGTCCGCGCCGTTAATGTCGCGGAGGAATGGCCGCTTCAGGGCGCTCAGGTCAAAGTAGACATTAGGATACTTCTGCGCCAATTCGAGCGAGTGCTTGATCGCCAGTTTATCTCCCTGCCCGACATGGGCGAAGACGAAGGTGACCGGTTGTTCGTTGGCGTCGGGCTGTCCCTGATCGTCGAGGCCGTCGTAACGGGCGATGACATCTTCCATGTAGATCGGGTCATAATATTCGGGCATATCTTCCGACCCGGGGAATGGTGAGAATCCACTGTGCAGAAGAACGGGGACCTGATATTCGGCCGCCACCTCGTACACATTCTGGTACAGCACCTCGTCGAAGGCGAAGCCCATATGGGCATGAGCGAGTTTCAACCCGACGAACAGGTCGGGCCGCTGTTCGAAGTAGGTGGCAAGGGCCGCTAGTCGAGCATCGGCCACGCCGGGGGCATCGTAGCCTTCGAAATTGATGCTGGCAAGGCCATAAAAGCGTTTGTTGCCATTTCCGTCGTCATTCCGCTCGTCGGTCAACAGCGTTTCCAGTTGACTGTTTGTGGCATACCCGACGGTCCTTGTATAGACCCCCAGCAGGAATCCGGTGTCGATCCCGGCGATATCCATATTGCCGGCTATGCCTATGTTCTCGCCGTAGGGTTGCGAAACATCGTTGATGAGCGCCGGCAGATAAGCAGCACCGAGGAAAATGAAATTACTCAAGAACTGTTTCCCCCCCAGTGGCATGGCGCCGAATTCGCCGACATGAAGGTGCGGGTCGATGACCTCGTACTCCTCGCCGTCGATGGTGACGGCGGCGCCGAGCGGGAGGCAAGAGAGCAACAGAACAACAAGGATCGCAGTATATAGGGTACGCATGATCACCTCCTTATCTCAACGCCGGCTTGGTCGAAGCGCACGGTTCCATTTCGGGCGCTTCCAACTTGGGGACATACGGCTTGAATACGCCGATAAGCGATACGAGTCCGGCGTCGTCGAACTCCAGCGAGAAACCCGAAGGGAAATATATCCGCTTGCCGACATCTTCTCCCGATTCGTCAACGGCGGCGATCGCCGCCTCTTTGGTCATGCCATGCGTGACGGCAAAGTCGAAATGCCCATCCGTTTTGGCGCCGACGGCGATAAGACGGCCCGAATCGACCAGCGTGAAATCTTCCGGCGAGGTGAACAGCATTTCCAGCGCGAGTTCGGGGTAGGTGACGATGGCCAAGCGGTTGTATATCATCACATCTTCGGTCGTGCCGACGGCCTCTTTGACCTTGGCATAGGTCATCCCGACCTTCACCGCGCCGATACCGTCACCGGGAGTTATCGCGAGCGGTTCCGATATGAGATCGTCGTCTGAAGCGAGGTTATCGTTGATCTGATCGGGCGTTACCGCGTCTTCATCGGTCGTGGTATCGGCGATGACGGTATCTTCGTCAGGCGGGATCGTTTGGTCGATATCGGTGGCCGGATCCTTTTTTTCCGCACAGGCGAAGCAAAGCAGGGTCGTTAAAACGAAAAATATGTTCCTGAAGAACATGCCATAACCTCCGTTGATCCTTTTTTGAAAGTTCTTGAGCACCTATTTATTCTGCAGGGTGACCGCCACCGGCATCGCCGCCGCATCGGTCAGACAGGGCATGAAGGAGTTGTCGCCGAGGAGCGTATTCTTGAAGAAAGCGGTCAGCATGCCGCGGACCGTCTGCTGGAACTCCTCGCGGTGCAGACCGTCCGATTTCGCGCACAAACTGCAGGTGGTCCCGCAGGTGGAGACATCGTCGGTGTCTATCATCTCCATATGGCCGAAGTCGTTCGCGACGATCTGCCATGCCGGAGCGGGGATGTTGGCATAAAAGTGAGCGTAGCCGTCATCGGCCGGAGCGCAGGCGGAGGTGCCGGTGGGGCCGAGCCCGGTACCGAGTACGAGCGATGGCGCCGTGTAAGTTATCGGTCCCGGAAGCGCCTCGGCCTCGCCGCCGAACGGACCGCCGGTGCCGTCGACCGGGTCGATGCCGGCGATGGCCGAGAAGTATTGCGGTATCTGCTGGATCATGAGCCAGATCACCTTGCCGCCGCGCGAATGACCCGAGAAACCGACTTTCGCAAAATCGGCCGTTCCCGGCACGATCGAACTCAGCGTATTCTCGGCCCACTGCACCACCGCGATACCGTCGGTGGCCTCTTCGGCCGCGGTCGGCTTGCCGATCGGTATGCCGTTCGCGTCGTACATTTGAGGCGCGACCGTTATGAAACCGTGGGTCGCCAGATGGAAGAGGATATTCTCGAACCACGTGGAGGAGCAGAGGAATCCGTGAAAAAGGAAGACGACGGGGCGGGTCTCTGCGTCGTTCGGGGCATAGATGAGGATCGGTTTCGGCGCGCCGTTATCCCCCTCTTTCAGCGATATTTTGGAAACCGGGACAACACCCGGCGAGAAGAGGGCGGTATTGCAGGAGGTGACCACATCTTCATCGTTCGTCTCTTCAACACAGAGCGAGGCGTCCCACGTGCAATCGCTCATGCACTCGGCGACGCCGCCGATGTAGGCGGGATCGAGATCGTGGCAGTTCACCGCATTCGAGTCGCAGAACTCCCCCTCTTCGACGATGCCGTTCCCACACAGCGGACCGGTGATATCATCATCCGTAAGAAGACCCGAATCGGTTTCGTTGTCGGTCGTTTGCTGCTCGTCGGTCGCGTCGTCCGGCGTCACGGGATCGTCGGTCACGACGACATCATCCGGAACGGCGTCGCCATCGACCCGTTTGGTCTTGCCGTCTTCACAGGAAAGGAGAAGGAGAGGGGCCAATAACAGGACCCATGAGATCGTCGGTAGGTAACGCATCGTGACCTCCGGAAAATCGTTTGCAGTATCGATCCCTCTCCGCCCCTTATGAAGTCATACCATACTACTGTACATACCACAAGAGTATCTGGTTGGACTCGTAACTGCTGGTGACCACCTCGGGCCTGCCGTCCTTGTCGAAGTCGGCGATCGCCACGCCGCCCTGCGGCATATTCTCGGCGAATATCTTCTGCGTGAACTGGCACGGGGCGGTCTGCTCAAGCCAGAAGAAGTTCGGGTTGCCGTCGCCGCTCACGATGAGGTCGATGTCGCCGTCGCCGTCGATGTCGCCCCACGCGAAGACGCCGGGGGCTCCCTGCGGACCCATCATGGGCGATTTGCGCGACTGCATGTTGTCCGATATCTTGGTGAAAGGCCACGCCTGTGTCGGATCGTTCGGCACTTCGTACATATAGACCGCTTCGGGCGAATCGCTCGGGGTGTCCATGGTGTTGGTGTGGTTCGCGCCCACCGCGCGCAGTTGACCGTCGCCGCAGAGGTTATCGATGAAGGAGAACTGGATCGCTTTGCCGTGCTGGTTGTCGATATAGAACTTCTCCCAGTTGCTCTCCTGTCCGCCGTTGCCGCCTTTGTTACGGAGCCACGCGAACGAACCGGTGCTGCCGAAATACTCGCCCGAGAACAGATCGAGATCGCTGTCGCCGTCGATGTCGTGGAGCGTCGGCACTGAACCGAGTCCGGGGCTGAATATCTTGGTCGGGCTCTTGGCGAAACGGTCGGCGGTGTTGTCGCCCTTGAAGTAATGGGTCTCGGTCGTCCCGTCGCCGAACAAGCCTTTTTCTTCGCCGGAAGCGACGAGGTCCTTGATGCCGTCGCCGTCGATGTCGGCCCATTCAGCATGATGATAGAAACGCTGCTGCCCGCTCACGAGCGTGTGATTGGTCCATCCGCCCGGCGTCTGTTCAAGCCACGCCATCATGCCGCAACTGCCGGGGGTGCAGGCAAGGAAGCCGCCCGGGACGATGATGTCGAGATCGCCGTCGTTGTCGATGTCTTTGTAGGAAGTGACCGCGGGGAATTTTATGTTCTCCAGTATGCGGGTCTTATTCCATGTCATATAGTTGCCGGCGGTCGCCATCTTGTAGACATCCACATAGCCGGCGCCGGTCGGACCGGAATTGGCGAACTTGCTGATGATCAGCTCCTTGTAGCCGTCGCCGTCGAGATCCTCGGCGCCGACGAAGGCCGGCTTGTCGGGGGCGGCGTCAACGACGGTGCTGGCGAAGGTGACCGGGCCGATCGGCTGGTCGGCGTCGGGGGCCACATAGCCGTCGTCGTCGGTCTCGACGGAATCGTCATCGGTCGGGCCGTTGTCTATCACCGGGATATCGGCGTCGGGATCGACGGTGCAGGTAGCGGTGTCCCAGCCCGAACAATCGGCTTTACATTCGGCCCAGCCGCCGATGTAGGCGGCGCTTATCTGAGTGCAATCCTTCGGGTCGCCGTCGCAGACTTCGCCGAGGTCGGTCACTTCGTTGCCGCAGGTTGCGGGGATGGTGTCATCAGTGGGTGTAGTGTCGGTAGCGGTGTCATCGGTCGTCGTGTCATCGGTCGGAGCGGTGTCATCGGTCGGGTTCTGGTTGTCGGTCTTGGAAGAACCGCCGTCGTCGCAGGCGGTAAAAGCCAGAAGCATGAGCGCAACTACGCTCAACAGTCGGATAGCCTTCGTCATGTCTATTCCTCCCGGAAAAGAAAAAAAACACAGTACCTAGACCGAGCCTAACAGCTAAAAGTTTCGTGTCAAGCGCTTATTTGGTCCTTTCCGGCCGGAAAGAACGCTCCTATTCCTTATTATATATATAGG
>ERZ1645192.4898-NODE-4898-length-10518-cov-18.692344_pt1 | contig 10518 bp, 8 predicted proteins | sample MGYA00575354_ERZ1645192 | MGnify/ENA primary metagenome ERZ1645192 (study PRJEB40844, sample SAMN11349763) | freshwater sediment metagenome | isolation source: river sediment | host: Sediment | place: India: Faizupur Khadar , New Delhi | collected 2017-02-21 ...
TGGGCAACGGGAAGACGGAGATGTGGTACATTCTGGATGCAGAACCCGGCGCCGAGCTGATCACCGGATTCAATCGCCCCGTTAACCGGGACATTTACCTGCAGCACCTGAAGGATAAAAATCTCAGGGAGATCCTGAATACCGAAAAGGTCACCAAAGGGGACCTCTTTTTCATTCCGGCGGGCCGGATCCATGCATTAGGACCGGGAATTCTTTTGGCCGAGATCCAACAAAGTTCTGATACCACTTACAGGATCTACGACTGGGACCGGGTGGATGAGAAGGGCAAGGGGCGTGAACTCCATACCGAAGAGGCGTTGGAAGCCATCGATTTCGGGTTTTCTGGGGATTACCGCACGCATTATAAGGCCCGTGTGGGAGAATCCTCCCTGCTTAAGGAATGTCCCTGGTTCTCCACCCATCTGTTACAGCTCGACAGAAAGACGGAAAAAGACTATTCCGCATTGGATTCTTTTGTGATCTTGCTTTGTATCGAGGGGCAGGCTCAATGTACGGCCGCAGGGCATTCGACGGATGTAAAAGCGGGGGAAGCATTGCTGATCCCTGCCATGCTGGATGCTGCCATACTGGAGCCGCGTGGAGCATGTTCTTTCCTGGAAGTTTACCTCCCCTGAGCGTACGGAGGTTACTCAATCTAATTTGATCGATCCGAAATCGATTTTTCGGATGTTGTGAACGGGGTACCACGCGGCCAATCCTCCGATGGTCAGCACCGTGGCAAAGACCACCAGGAAATCGATGGCCTTTAGATCGACGGGATAGGCGCTGACCACAAAACTGCTGTCGGGGGCCCCCAGGGCAATAAGCCCATAACGGATCTGTATCCAGCAGATCACTGCCCCGAGTACCAGTCCGACAGCCGCACCGATCATTGAAATAAGGATCCCTTCAGTGAAAAATATGCGTTTGATCCTTGCGGTTGTGCAGCCTATGCTGCGAAGAACCGCGATATCCTTTCGTTTGTCTAAAATGAGCATCGATAATGAACCGATGACGTTGAACGTTGCCATGAAAAGGATGAAGGTAAGGATCAGGAAGATGTAAAGTTTTTCCGAACTCAGGATTTTGTACAGTGTAGCCTGCTGCTGGTATCTGTTTTGGACGATGAACCGGTTACCGGCGATCCGGGTGAGGGATTGGCAGATCTTTTCCTGGTTGGCGCTCTGTTGCAAGCCGATCTCCAGGGCAGATCGATCCTCTTTGTAGTCGAGTAGCTCTTTAACAAACCGGAGCGGAAGGAGCAGGTACTTGACATCGTAGTCCTGCTGGATTGAGAAAAACCCTGAGGCGAAGACCACCCCTGAGCTGAAGGCGTTATCAAGGGAGGTGGAAAAAGAACCGTCGCGGCGGGGAACATAGATTACCAGCGGATTCTGGTAATCCTGCAGGTTGACCCCCAGGGTGGAGGCGATGCCGTACCCCGGGACCCCGAAATTCATCGCGTTATCCTCTAACAGAAATTTTCCTTCGATCATCATGGTATCGATACCGGTCATTTGCGGAAAAGTTTTTTCCACTCCTTTGAGGGTGACAATCGTTTGTTTATCCCTGTACCGCACCAGCGCATCCTCTTCTATCACTTCCGAAAGGTGCACCACACCCGGGATTTTGCGGATCTCTTCAAGAGGAAGGCTCCGGATGTCGAAAGTTTTTCCGCGGGCGGCGATGATCCGGATATCCGGATTGAAGGAGCTGAAGAGGGAGAGCACCAGTTTTTCGAAACCATTGAAGACAGAGAGGACGATGATCAGTGCCATGGTGCCGATGCAGACCCCGGTGACGGAAATGGCAGAGATGATGTTAATGATGTTGTGTGATTTCTTTGAAATCAGGTATCTGCGGGCGATATAGAAAGGAAAATTCAAGATTCAAACGATCGTCATTATTTCCAGGCTTTTACAATAAGTCCGGTACCGGTAGTGTGGTGGAATTTCAGGTCGAGGCTGTTTAACAAAAGGGCAACCGGCCAGGCCACGAGGTAATAGAAGGGAAGCAGCAGAAAGAAGATACGGGAAGCGTTGATCAAAAGAATGGGATATTTCATGGAGAGCCGCCATGCCACCTGGCCCGGTTTACCGTATGAATAGTAAGCTTCCGTTTTGATAAATCCGGCCCTGGCAAGTTTTTTGCAGATTTCACCGATGTTGTAGCCATCGCGCACGTGTTCATCAATGAAGGATGAACCTTCCTCGTGGTCATGCACATCGGAGCCTCCCTGGTCGGAAGGGGTGGAAATAAGCAACATTCCATGCTGGGTCAACGAATCATAGAAGTTTCGGAATACCGTGTCGTCCTCAGCGATGTGTTCCATCACATCCACCGACAGAATCAGGTCAAACTTATCGGGTTTGTTGAAATGGGTAAGATCGGCAGTTTCGAAGAGGACATTCCGGCGATGTATCTGCGTGAAAAACCGGTTGCAATCTTCCACCTGCTCCTCTTTCACATCCACGGCCTGAATGGCCCAAAAGGGGCTGAGCCCTGACATGAAGTAAGAATACTGCCCGAACCCGGAACCCGCGTCAAGCAATGTGCAATTGGTATCTCTTCGCCCTCCCTTGCCATTCGCCCATTTCCTGATCTCCCTTTTAACATACCAGGAACGGAGCAGCAAGAGATCGAGTAACCGGTAAAAAAGAACCCGAAGGAAGGGTGTCCGGTTAAAAACTTTTCCCAGCGATTTTTTGATCGGATCGTACTGCATATAACAAGTCTATGAATTCCCCGTCTCCAGCTCCTGCTTCTATTCTTTCAGGAGGTTTTCGATGTTTTCGATATAATCGAGCGAATCGTCAAGGTAAAATTGCAGTTCAGGCATGATCCTGAGCTGGGCATGTACCTTTTGCGCCATCTGGTGGCGCAGTTCTCTCGCGTGCTTCCGGATCTTTTCAAGCAGCGCATTTTTATCGCGGGTGCCGAAAAGACTGATGTTGGCGCGGGCAAGGGCAAGATCCTTGGTGACCTGCACTTTGGTGACCGTAATGAGCGCTCCCTCAAAGAGTGTTCGGCTGTCTCTCTGGAAAATTATACCCAACTCCTTCTGAATCAGGCGAGAAATCTTTTGTTGACGGGTGGATTCCATTCAACAAAAATAACAAATAAAACAGCTATCTTTGCCGGCATGAAGAGTTTTTTCAAGATACTTCACTTTGCCACTCCTTATTGGGGTTATGCCTTGCTGAATGTCATATTCAATATCCTGGCTGTATTTTTTTCGCTGGCTTCCTTCGGGTTGTTCATTCCGGTGCTTCAGATGTTGTTCCATCAGATAGACATTCCCACCTCGGCACCGGTTTTGCGCATGGACATTGACTCCATCAAGGACAATTTCTATTATTACACCGGGCAATTGCTGGATCAATACGGCAATGAACGCATGCTGGTTTACATCGGAATTGTCATCGTGGTCCTTTATTTCCTGAAAAACCTCTTTCGCTACCTGGCGATGTACTTTCTCGCGGTGGTCCGGAACGGCGTTGTAAAAGACCTCCGGAACGCATTGTATCTCAAAATTCTGATCCTTCCTTTATCCTACTTCAATGAAAAAAGAAAGGGAGACCTCATTGCGCGGATGACGAACGACGTTCAGGAGGTCGAGTGGTCGGTGATGAGTTCACTGGAAATGGCCTTTCGTGATCCGATCACCATCCTTGGTTCGCTGGTCATCCTGTTCGTTATCAGTCCTTCTCTTACGGTTTTCGTCTTGGTGTTGCTGCCGGTGAGCGGTTTCATCATCGGAAGGATCGGAAAAAGTTTGAAAAGGACCTCTGATAAGGGACAAAGAATGATGGGTTTCATTTTATCGATTATCGAAGAGACCATCTCGGGGTTAAGGATTATCAAAGCTTTTAATGCCATTGATATTACGGATAAGCGGTTCCGTCATCACAATCAGGATTACAACCGTTTGATGATCCGTCTTTACCGGAAAAGGGATTTGGCCTCACCTTTGAGCGAGTTTTTGAGCGCCTGCGTGGTGGTCGTGGTTTTGTGGTATGGCGGGAAACTGGTTTTTACCCCCGGCAATTTTCTGGATGCTGCAACTTTTCTGGTGTACCTTGGTATTTTTTCGCAGTTGATGCCCCCGGCTAAATCGATCACCCAGGCTTTTTATAATATACAGAAAGGATCTGCTTCCATCGATCGGATCAGGCAGGTGCTGGCGGAACCAGAGGTGATCGAAGAAAAAGAGGAAGCCTTGAGTAAGAAGGATTTCAGATCGGATATCGAGTACCGGGATGTTGCATTTTCATACAATACAGATCCGGTTTTAAAAGGGATCAACCTGACGATCCGCAAGGGAAAAACCATCGCTATTGTCGGTCCGTCGGGGGGCGGTAAATCAACCCTGGTCGATCTTTTGCCCCGTTTTTATGATTGCATCGGTGGCCAGATTCTCATTGACGGCATTGATATTCGCGACCTTGTGATTCGCGATTTGAGGGGTTTGATGGGCATCGTATCGCAGGAGACGATTCTTTTCAATGATACGGTTGCCAATAACATTGCTTTTGGAATGGATAATGTCAGCAAAGAGGATGTGATCGCTGCAGCGAAAGTGGCCAATGCCCATGAGTTCATCGAAAAGATGCCGCAGGGGTACGAAACCAACATCGGCGACCGGGGAACAAAACTTTCCGGGGGTCAGCGACAACGTTTAAGCATCGCCCGTGCCGTCTTGAAAAATCCTCCCATCCTGATCCTCGATGAAGCCACCTCCGCCCTGGATACAGAGTCGGAAAGGCTGGTCCAGCAAGCGCTGGAAAACCTGATGCGAAACCGCACTTCCATTGTCATCGCCCATCGCCTTTCGACCATCCAGTTTGCCGATGAGATCATCGTCCTGCAAAACGGCAACCTGGTCGAACGCGGGACCCATACTGATCTGTTGGCAGACAACGGCGTTTACAGAAAACTCTACGAACTGCAATCGTTTAACTGATCAGGAGGAAATCAGGGAAGTCTTTCAAATCCCGGCCATCTTTACAAGGACCTCTTCCAGTTTCTTTTTCATGGGGCGGGTACGGCCATCGAAATCATTCACCAGCAAAGAAAAGACCAGTTTACGCCCGGTCACCGTTGAGACGTACCCGGCGAAACTTTTTACTTTGGAGATGGTACCGGTCTTAGCCCTGATACGCCCTTCAGCCACTGTTCCTTTCATGGCTTTATGGAGGGTGCCCGTCAGACCTGCCAGCGGAAGGGATTCATAAAACGATTCAAAATAGGGAGAAGTCCGGATGACATAGAGGGCGTCGACCAGTTGTTTGGGAGAGATGGCGTTTTGCCTTGACAATCCGTTGCCATCGTAAAAATTCATGCCATGGGTGTCGACCCCTTTGTTTTCCCAGTAATCAAGAATGGCCTTCACCCCTGAGCCGGTGGTGGCCTGTTTGTTGACTTTCCCACCGATCCTGCGAAGCAGTTTCGACGAACGCCAGTTGACGCTCATCTGGTTGGTGACAGTCACCTCGGGAATGATCTCTTTTCCGAAAATATCCAAGGCTGCCCCGGTAACAAAGATTTTAAGCGTGGAAGCAGGGATCATCGGCCACTTTGAACGGTAGTCGGCAACGATTACCGGATTTTTGGAGGTGATGTCCACCACCAGGTACCCCAGAGAGCCATTTTTCAGCGCCGGATCCTGACGCAGGGTTTCCAAGGCTTCGAGCAGGGGTTTGTCATCAGCAGTACGTTCCTCCGCCCGGGCTTTGGTCAGGGCAGCCTGTTCCTTTTCCGACAGGCCCTGCCGGCATGATACACCTGAGAGTAAAAGCAACAGGAAGAAAAAGAAGTGTTTGCAATAATGCATGACCAAACCCGATGACAGTGCAAAGATCAAAAAAATCCGGTTAACAGAGGGCGGTATCCGAAGAATTTTATCAATCGTAAAGTCCATTAACAGGCTTTCCGGATCAAACATTTCATAATTTTGAACGTTCTTTTATTTTCATCGGGAATGGAACAAGCCAAACAATACATCAGGGAAACCTCTGCAGGACTTTTTCACGAGATCAGGGAGATCCGGCGGCACTTTCACCGCCATCCAGAGCTTTCCTGCGAGGAATACGATACCGCAGCATTCATCAGCCGGAAATTTGAGGAGTATGGCATTCCCCACGTAACCGGAATTGCCGGTACAGGCATTACCGGTTTGATCCGGGGAAAGGATCCCGAAAGCCGCTGTGTCGGGCTGCGGGCCGATATGGATGCACTGCCCATCGAAGAGGTCAGCACCAAGGATTACCGTTCACTTCATCCGGGAAAGATGCATGCCTGCGGGCATGATGTTCACATGGCTTGCCTTTTGGGAGCAGCAAAAATTCTGACGGGACTCCGGGAGCGGTTCTCCGGTACGGTCAAACTGATTTTTCAACCCTCTGAAGAAACCTACCCGGGAGGTGCCATTCAGATGATCGAAGCAGGAATTCTCGAAAACCCCGAGCCGGAAGTGATCATCGCCCAGCATGTCATCAACAATTTGGAAGCAGGCGATATCGGTTTCCGCCCGGGGGCTTACATGGCTTCTACTGACGAATTTTTCATCACCGTCAAAGGCAAAGGAGGTCATGCCGCCACCCCAGCACAGGTGATCGATCCCATCCTGATCGCATCACACATCGTGGTGGCCCTGCAGCAGATCGTCAGCCGGAATGCAGATCCTGTGATCCCTTCGGTGGTTTCGGTTGGTAAGATCATCGGAGAAGGCAGGACCAACATCCTGCCCGATGAAGTGAAAATGGAAGGGACCGTAAGGACGTATAATGAGTCCTGGAGAAAAGAGATTCACCGGAAAATTGAGAAGATCGCCACCGCCATCGCCGAAGGGATGGGCGCTACCTGCGAAGTACGCATCGCCCACGGCTACCCGGCGCTGGTGAACGATCCGGGGGTGACAGGTCAACTGCAACGGTGGGCGGAAGATTACCTGGGAAAAGACCATGTCAGGCAACTCGAACCCCGCATGACTGCGGAGGATTTTTCTTATTTTGCTCAACGTCTTCCGGCTTGCCTTTACCGGCTCGGCATCACCGCTGCCTCCACGGGCATCAATTCAAACCTCCATACCAATACCTTCGATGTTGATGAACAATCACTCATAACCGGAATGGGCATCCTCTCCTGGTTTGCCTTTCAATTTCTGAACCCTGATAAGGATCCGGTAAAATGACAAAAACTGCTTACCGGTTGCTATTGATCTTCCTTTCCCTCGTTGCCGGCCAAAGTCCGATAACCGTCTTACAGGCCCAGGATTTACGTCCCGACAGGCCCGCGCCCCTGCCCTTTCAGCAAAATGCACCCCAACCGGGCAATGAAGAGCAATTAGCCATTCAGTTTTATCAAAACCGCGATTACGACAAGGCCGCTGAACTGTTTGAACGGTTGTACCAAAAGAAACCCGGCAACAATTACTATCAATACCTGCTCTTCTGCAGGTTAGAAACGGGGGATTTCGACAAAGCCGAAAAACTAATCCGCAAGCAACAAAAAGCCGAACCCGGTGCCCTCCGTTACCAGGTCGATATGGGCTATCTCAGGAACCGGGAAGGGAATACTGAAAAAGCCAGAAAGATCTTCGAAGAGGTGATCCGGGAGCTGTCGCCCAACCAGCAACAGGTTATTGATCTGGCCAACACCTTCATTGCCAGGGGAGAATATGAATGGGCTATCAAAACTTACCTCAGAGGACGAGAATTGTTGGGAAACACCTATCCCTTTGCAGTGGAGATGGCCGCGGTCTATGAACGGATGGGCGATTTTTCGAGTGTCATGGAACAGTACCTCGACTTGCTGGAGATCAACCCGTCGTACCTCAAAACGGTTCAGGATCGTTTGCAGATGGTGCTTTCCAACGATATCAACAATGAAAAAAATGAACGGTTTCGGAAGGTACTCCTCTCTCGGGTACAACATTATCCCGACAAAACCTGGTACGCGGAACTGCTCTGGTGGTATTCAATCCAACAGAAGGATTTCCAGCTTGCTTTTGTTCAGGCCAAAGCACTGGACCGGCGGCTCCGGGAGGATGGCACCCGTTTGGCCGATCTGGCGGCATTGGCGGTGGCCAACGAAGATTATCAACTGGCAGTGGATTGTTACCAATACCTGATCTCCAGGGGACCATCAGGGCCGTTTTACGAACTCGGTCGCCGCGAGCTGATCAATACACGCTACCGGATCGCGATTTCTGAACCATCGGTTCCCGGGAACCAACTCGAAATCCTGGAAAAGGAGTTGAAAGAAGCCATCGGGGAGACGCCGGAAGATCCTGAAAATGTAACCCTGATCAGGAATTTGGCCCATCTGGATGCTTTTTATCTTAAAAAACCGGAGGAAGCCACTGAATTGCTGGAAAAGGCCATCACGATCGTCGGGATCAGCCCCTTGGAAAAAGCTGAATGTAAACTCGAACTGGCCGATATCCTCCTGCTGAACGACGACGTCTGGGAGGCAACCTTGCTTTACCAACAGGTTTACAAGGAATTCAGAAACGATGTCATGGGGCAGGAGGCGAAATTCCGCAATGCCATGTTATCCTTCTATATCGGAGAATTCAAATGGGCACAGGCCCAGGCTGACATCCTGAAAGCATCCACTTCACGGTTGATCGCCAACGATGCCATTGCTCTCTCCCTCCTGATCTCTGAGAGTTACGATCCCGACAGCAATACAGTTGCGCTGGGTCTGTACGCACGGGCTGATCTCCTGAATTACCGGCTGGAACCACTCAAAGCTTATCAAACATTGGACTCCCTGACCCTGCTTTTTCCCGACCATCCGATCCTTCAACATGTCCTGCTTAAAAAAGCGTTGATTGCTGAAAAAATGGGCTGGTACGCCAAGGCGGATTCCCTTTGCAGCCTGCTCAAGGAACAATACCCTGACGGAGTTTTGGCTGATGAAGCAATAATGGAAAATGCGAGAATCAACGAACGCTTCCTTAACAATAAGGAGCGAGCCATGGCCTTGTACCAGGAGTTGATGGAGAAATACCCGGGAAGTATCTTTGTACAGGATGCCCGGAAAAGATTCAGGTACCTCAGAGGAGACGGGGTGCATGACTGAATGTTTAAACAAGGTTTAACCTGGAAACCAATGGTCAGAGCAAAAAAATTTTTGGGACAGCATTTTCTCCGGGATGACAACATCGCCCGTAAGATTGCAGGATATCTCAACCCCGCTTATCCTTTGGTTTTAGAAGTGGGACCCGGGACAGGCGCTCTTTCGCGGCACCTGCTTCACGACGACCGTTTTGAAACCTGGTTCATGGAGGTGGACCGGGAGGCAGCAACCTACCTGCGATCAGCTTTTCCCGACATCAGGGAACGGTTGATCGAAGCCGATTTCCTGAAATATGACCTCGCTGCTTTCCCTCCGGAAAAAGCCATTGGCTCACGACCAAATGAAGAACTTCCCGCTGCGCAGGGTCCTCGCTTTTCCATCATAGGGAATTTCCCTTACAACATCTCTTCGCAGATTTTATTCCGGGTGTTGGCCTTTCGCGACCGGATTCCTGAAACGATCGGAATGTTCCAAAAGGAACTGGCAGACCGGATCACTGCTCCCCCGGGGAGCAAAACTTACGGTATCCTGAGTGTGCTGATCCAGTCGTTTTTTGAGACCGACTACCTGTTTACGGTCGGGGAACAGGTTTTTTCACCTCCTCCCAAGGTTAAATCGGCCGTCATCCGTTTACGCCGCAATGGTGTCACCTCCTTAGGATGTGATGAAACACTCTTTTTCAGGGTTGTGAAAACGGCCTTCAACCAGCGGAGGAAAACCCTTCGCAACGCGCTGAAACCCTTACCCGGCAGCCATCTTCTTCAGGAAACACCCTCCCTTGTCCCGCTGCTCGAACTTCGTGCCGAACGACTTACCATCGATGATTTTATCCGGATCACCAGGACCCTTCAACAATTTATTTCCTGAAACAGACCTATCTTTAATGGATTTTACCATCCATGATCCGAAAAAAAGAACATATTCATCCGGTCAGAAAAAAGAGTACTCAACAGCCTGGAAAAAAAAGAAAGAAAAAGGAGAAAATTCTGCCGTACAGGCCGACAAGGGCCAACCATCTCTTCGGGCTCTTCTTCTTTCTTTTCGCCTGGGTGCTCTATGGCAATACCATCGCCACTCATCCTGCTACGGATACCTTGCTTTATCCCCGGACGGACGCCCTGCCGGTTCCCATCCGATACCTCTTCCCGCTCGAACAGTGGGCGGGTAATTGGTACACGCCGCTTAGCCATGGGGTCAATGTACTGATCTATGGCTTCCTTTCGATGTTGGTCTTTTTTACCCTGAAAAGATTGTTGAAAGATTATAATATCCTTTACCCTTTTCTCATCGCCCTGCTCTTTGTGGTTCATCCATTGCACACCGAGGTGGTAGCCAACCTCAATTACCGGGGTGAACTGTTGGCTTTTACAGGAGGCATAGCCTGTATGTGGTTGATGTTGAATTACCTGGCAACGAAAATGATGACACGGGTAG
>ERZ1645192.4899-NODE-4899-length-10517-cov-11.556968_pt1 | contig 10517 bp, 10 predicted proteins | sample MGYA00575354_ERZ1645192 | MGnify/ENA primary metagenome ERZ1645192 (study PRJEB40844, sample SAMN11349763) | freshwater sediment metagenome | isolation source: river sediment | host: Sediment | place: India: Faizupur Khadar , New Delhi | collected 2017-02-21 ...
AGAATGGGCAGGGTGGGGGTTATCCGGTTATGCGGATGGTCTGGTCGCGGTTGGGGCCGACAGAAGCGATGGTGATGGGAACGCCGGTTTCGTCTTCAATAAATCGGATATAGCGGACCAGTTCCTCCGGGAAATCGATGGCCTTTCTGATGCCGGTCAGGGAGGTATTCCAGCCGGGGAGTTCGACGTAGACCGGTTTGAGCCGGTCATCGATCTCGAAGGGGAAGGATTCCACCACTTCTCCATTGATTTCATAGCCGACGCAAACCTTGAGGAGGTCAAACTGGTCGAGGACATCGGCTTTCATCATGATCATTTCGGTGACGCCGTTGAGCATGATGGCATATTTAAGGGCGACCAGGTCGAGCCAGCCGCAGCGGCGGGGTCTTCCTGTGGTGGAGCCGAATTCATTGCCTGCCTGGCGAATGGCATCCCCGGTTTCATCGTTCAGTTCCGTAGGAAAAGGACCACTGCCCACCCGGGTGCAATAGGCCTTGAAGATCCCCAGCACCCTGCCGATTCTGGAAGGGGCAATGCCAAGGCCCGTGCAGGCCCCGGCACAAATGGTGTTGGAAGAGGTGACAAAGGGATAGGATCCGAAGTCGATGTCGAGAAGCGTTCCCTGTGCCCCTTCGGCCAGCATACTTTTGCCTGCCGCCAGCATCTCATTGATATAATGCTCGGTGTCAACCAGGGGGAAGGTTTTCAACAATTCAATTCCTTCAAACCACTCTCTCTCACATGCATCAAAGGCCTCTTCATAATCAAAATGATAGAGGTCACGCAATATCTGTTTGTGGCTCTCGGTGCGGAGGGTATACTTCTCTTCAAAGTCGGAGAGCATATCCCCTACACGCAACCCTTCCCGGCCTATCTTATCACGGTAAGTGGGACCAATGCCCTTCAGGGTAGAGCCGATTTTGGTTTCTCCTTTGGCCTGCTCCGAAGCTATGTCGAGCAGCCGGTGGGTGGGCAGGATAAGGTGGGCTTTCTTCGAGATAATCAGATTGTCGGAAATAATATACCCCTTGGAGGCCAGGGAGGCGATCTCCTTTCTGAAAACAATGGGATCGATGACCACCCCGTTTCCGATGATGTTGATCTTGTTTTTTCTGAAAATCCCGCTGGGAATAGTATGCAGGACCTGCTTGATCTGGTTGAACTCCAGCGTGTGCCCCGCATTGGGCCCCCCCTGAAACCGGGCAATAATATCGTAATCGGGTGTCAGTACATCCACCACTTTCCCTTTTCCCTCATCTCCCCACTGCAAGCCGAGCAAAACATCTGCTTTCATACTTCATTATAGCGTTAATGTGAATGACATAGCGAAACCTGTAATCCTCATGACTTGATTTCCAACGGGCATTCCCGGCGGAACCGTGCTGATACGCTCATGAAAACTACAACGAAGCAGCTAAGGTAGTAATTTTTAAGGGGGATATTACCGTTTTTTCTCCTGATGGCCGTAAATGTAAAGCGAATGGTGTGATAACCTGAAATTGTTCCTGTGACAGGCCTCTTCAATGATTTCCCTGATGCGGGGATCATGAAACTCTACCACCTGCCCAGTGGTCATGTCTATTAAATGGTCATGCTGCAGGTTGGCAAAGGCTTTTTCAAACTGGGCAATGTTTTTCCCGAACTGATGTTTAACCAACAGCTTGCAGTCAAGGAGCAACTCTATCGTATTGTAGAGCGTGGCCCTGCTGACCCGGTAATTCTTGTTCTTCATCGAGATGTAGAGCGACTCAACATCAAAATGGCCCTCGCGTGAATAGATCTCATCTACAATGGCAAACCTTTCCGGGGTTTTTCTGTGACCCCTTGATTCCAGATATTCTGTAAACATGGTCCTGACGGTTTCCCTGGTTTTCTGGCTATTCATACTTAAACCAATTTTAAATAATATCCCAAATGTAGAATAAATTTTGAATCCGTCAATTCTCAGTCGCTGAGGTTTTCCACGCGGGTGACCTTGTCGATGCCCTTAATTTTGCCCAGTTCGCCAATAAGGGTCTGGAGGTCTTCGGTATTATGGATATAGAGGAAGAGGTCGCCTTCGAACAGGCCTTCGTGGGTGTCGAATTTGACCGATCGCATGTTGATGCTATGGAGCTTGGAGATGATGGTGGTGATGTCATTGACCAGTCCGATCCGGTCGAATCCTGATAGGTTAAGCCGGGTAAGGTAGGAGAGTTTTCTAAATTTGGTCCACTCGGCAGCAATGATCATATGGGCCTGGCTGGCCACCAGTTTCTCGGCTTTTGGACAGCTTTTCTTGTGGATCATGACATGGTCGCCCGAACTGATATATCCGATGACGTCGTCGCCGGGAATGGGATTGCAGCATTTGGCCAGGGAGTATGAAACCTTGTCGGGGCTCTCCTTAAGCAGGAAAGGCTTTAGTTTATCAATTTTTTGGGAGGGTTCTTCCTGGGGCTCCTCCTCTGTGATGCTTTCCGTGGCCTTCCCTTTCCCCCGGAGGGTGATGTTCCAGTATTTGATGAACTTATTCTTTGATTTTTGGGAAAGTACACTGCCGATATCATTGAGATTGATGACGCCCATGCCCACTTCGGAATAGAGTTGTTCCTTGTTGTTCATGTTGTAGTGGGCTACGATTTTGCGCAGGGTATTGGCTACCAGGGGAGCGTTGTGCTGGCGGATGGCCTCTTCCACCATCTCGCGTCCTTTTTCGAGGTGGCGGTGGTTTTCGTTGCGCAGGGCATCTTTTATTTTGCTGCGGGCTTTGGCCGTGGTGGCATAAGTGAGCCAACCCTGCTGGGGAATCTGGTTTTCGGAAGTGAGGATTTCCACCTGGTCGCCATTTTGAAGAGTATGCGACGGGGGCACCAGTTTCTGGTTGATCTTGGCGCCGATGCATTTGTCTCCCAGGTTGGTATGGATCTCATAGGCCACATCGATGACCGTGGAATTCTTGGGCAGCTTGATGGTTTTCCCCTTGGGGGTGAAGACCACGATATCGGAGGCGAAGAGGTCGAGTTTGAATTCGTCGAGAAATTCAAAGGCATCATACTCCGAGTTGGCCAGGTGGTCGCGGATTCTTTCAATCCACCGGTCGAGTTCATTTTCGGTAGTGGCCGCATCCTTGTAACGGTAATGGGCGGCGAAACCGTATTCGGCAATCTGGTCCATTCTCTCGGTACGGATTTGGACTTCCACCCATTTCCCCTGGGGCCCCATGACGGTGACATGGAGCGACTCGTAACCGTTGGCGCGGGGCATGGTGATCCAGTCGCGGATCCGGTCGGGCTTGGGCGGGTAGATGTCGGTGACCAGGGAGAGCACCTCAAAACACTGCCGTTTTTCGGAGATCCCTGGCTTGGCCTTGAGAATGATCCGGATGGCCAGTAAGTCATATACCTCATCGAAGGTGACCCCCTTGGTGTGCATCTTGGTCCATATCGAAAACATCGACTTGAGCCGGTGGGTCACCGTACACTCAATCCCTTCATCGGCCAACCGCTGCCGGATGGGGGCGATGAACTCATTGACCAGGTAATTCCGTTTCTCCTCCTGGTCGTGGAGCTGGTACAGGAGGTGGTTGTAATCCTCAGGGTGCTTGAATTTGAAGCTGAGTTCTTCCAGTTCGTTTTTGATGGCGTACAACCCGAGACGGTGGGCCAGGGGCGCATAGAGGTATAGGGTTTCACTCGCTACTTTAAGTTGTTTCAAGGGGCGCAGCGATTCCAGGGTCCTCATGTTATGAAGTCTGTCGGCCAGCTTAATCAGGATGACCCGCACGTCGTCGGAGAGGGTCATCAGCATCTTTTTCAGGGTCAGTGCCTGGCGGGTATCCATTTCGCCTGACAGTTTCGTGAGGCCGTCCACGATGCGGGAGACGTTCTCTCCGAAGAGGTTGCGTATATCTTCGACGGTATAATCGGTATCTTCGACCACATCATGAAGGATGGCCGCGATGACCGAGGTGGCCCCCAGGCCCAGGTCACGGGCCACGACGGTGGCCACGGCAATGGGATGGATGATATAGGGTTCTCCCGATTTGCGGCGGACCCCATCATGGGCGGCATTGGCAAAGATAAAGGCCTTCTCGACCTTTTCCATCCGCTCATTGTCAAACCGTTTGACGATTTCCCGTTTCAGGTCGTCATAACAGTCGTTGATCTGCCGTATTTCCGCTTTCGTAAACAGTGACATGTTCTTTGGATACCTTACCTGTTTCCTTCACCAGCCAGTTGGTGCCAATACCGGCACTGAGGCCGGCCATGATGTCGCTCATCTTGTCCCCCACCAGGAGGGAAGCTCCGGCATCGACCCCGTATTTTTCCAGCAGCCGGAGGATCATCCCCGGCCTGGGTTTACGGCATTCGCACGCCCCAGTTACATCAGGATGGTGCGGACAGTAAGCGATTTCTGTTATCAGGATTCCTCTGTTCCTGAATTGTTGCGTCATCCACCGGTGGAGCACTCCGAGATCTTCTTCGGTATACTTCCCCCTGGCAATACCTGCCTGATTGGTAATGACAAAAATAAGATAACCTTTGGTGTAATACTCACCTGTGAGTTGAAAAATGCCTTCGCGGAATTCAAAATCCTCCACGCGCCAGAGGTAGTGTTTTTCGACATTGATGGTGCCGTCGCGGTCGAGAAAGAGGGCTTTGGTGGTCATGGCAGTACCCCCGGGAGAGCAGCCCGACCGTTCTTCAGGGGGTATTCCGGGAAGCGGATTAAACTTTGAGGTGTTCATCTCCCTCATCCTCCATCAATTCATAAAATAGACGGGTAAAGCGGTCCCACGAAAAACGTTGCCGGTCGGCGGCCACTCCCTGTTCAAAGGCTTCCTTCCGGTGGTGGAGGAAGAAGTCGGCCAGAGAAGAAGCAATGGCTTCCGGATTCGGCGGGCATACATATCCCGACCGGCCGTGGGCTACGATTTCCGCCAGTCCCCCTACCCGGGTGACCAGCATCGGTTTGCCAAAATGGTAGGCGATCTGGGTCACCCCGCTTTGAGTGGCACTTTTATAGGGTTGTACCACGATGTCCGCTGCATTGAAATAGTTCTCGACCTCCTGGTTGGGAATATAGCGGTTATGAAAAATCACTTTTTCCCGGAGGTGGGCATCGGCCACCATTTTCCGGTACATCTCTTCATTGGCATAAAACTCCCCGGCCACGATCAGCTTTACGGGGAGATCGCGGAGGTCAGCAGACGCCATAGCTTCAAGGATCAGGTCGAGGCCCTTGTAATCGCGCACCAGTCCGAAGAAAAGCATATAGCGGTATGCTCCGGAAAGGCCCAGGCGGGTCAGGGCTTCCTCGCGGGAGAAAATCGAGCCGTAGTGGTCGTAGACAGGGTGGGGCCCGTAACGGCGGGGGATCTTCGGGTTAAAAGTGTCCAGGTCGGCCAGGACACTCTCCGACATGACGACCATGGCATGGCAGGAACGGATGAACCAGGAGGTCAGCAGGCGGTCGCCCGGTTTTTTTTCATGCGGAATGATATTGTCGGCCAAACCGATGACCCGGGTCTGACGGTGCCACCGGCTGATACGGGCTATCGATCCCAGTGAGGGCCCTATAAACGGAATCCAGAAACGGACCATCACCAGGTCAGGATTCATTTTCCGGATGGACCGGGCCGTTGTGATCCAGGTCAATGGGTTGACACTATTGATCCTTCGGAGAATTTTTAACCCCCGTGGAGCGGGATCACTGGTCAGTTGGCTGGTGCCCGGGAATAGAAACCCGGGATATTGAAGGGTGAAGGTGAACAGTGTTACCTCATGGCCTTCTTTCTGCCATTCCAGGGCCAGGCGCTCATTGAGGGCAGCAATACCCCCCCGGTAAGGATGGGCTGGCCCCAGGATGACAATCCTCATATGTTTCTGATTTTCCATCAGGGGACGAATTTAACGAATGATTCCTTACCACGGGAGGAAGCTTTCACATTATTGCCCCCCGGCGGCCAGTTGTTCTTTAAGGAGGTCAGCGAAGTCAGCTTCCCGGGCCATGTCAAACCAATGTACATCAGGGTCTTTGCGGAACCAGGTCAGCTGTTTGCGGGCATAACGCCGGGTATTGGATTTGATCTCTTCGATGGTGGAGTCACGGGTGCCCTTGCCGTCAAAATAGGAAAACCACTCCCTGTAGCCTACGGTATGGAGTGCATTAAGGTGGCGCAGCGGGTAGAGCCTGCGGGCCTCTTCTTCGAGGCCCGATTCGACCATCAGATCCACCCGCCGGTTGATTCTGGTGTAAAGCGCTTCCCGCTCCAGGTTGAGGCAAAAGGTCAGGATGCGGAAGTCTCTTTCCCGGGTTTGGCGGGTGAGGAGGGAGGAATAGGGTTTGCCGGTCATCAGACAGATTTCGAGGGCATGCAGGATCCTCTTGGGGTTCTGCAGGTCTACCCGCTGGTAATAGGCAGGATCGAGTTGTTGCAATAAAAGGCGCAGATTTTCAATACCTTCAGTGTGGTACTGGTCAAGGAGCTTCTGTCTGATGGCCGGGTCAACGGTAGGGAGGTCATCAATGCCCTTTCTGACGGCATCGATATAAAGCATGGAGCCACCGGTCATCACCACCAGCGGATGGTGCTGAAACAGTTGATGGAGCAGGGCCAGGACTTCGGTTTCATAGCGGCTGGCATTGTAATAGTCATGGATGGAAAGATGTCCGATGAAATAATGAGGGACCGCCTGGAGTTGTGAGGGTGAAGGGCGTGCCGTGCCAACCTCCATCTCCCGGTACATCTGGCGGGAGTCGGCTGAAAGGATGACGGTACCGAAATGACGGGCCACGTCAATACTGAGGTCTGTTTTACCTACTCCGGTCGGACCGGTAATGATCAGCAGGGTGGGTTCCATCATGGTAACTTTCAGTTCGGGGATAAAGATAGCAGGGATCGTTACAAAAAAAAACTGTCCGGGGTTAGCCCCGAACAGTAAGTCCCTTTATCAGAGAAAACGGAAGTTCCGGGTTCAGCGGACCAGCTCTTCCATCTCTCCGAAGACCTCATAGTAGTCGGTAAGGATGCCAAAATCGGCGTCTGCCGCGGAAGATTTCCGTACTTCCGGCAATTCGGCAGTCATCACTTCATCCAGCACCTGCACGGGATTTTCACCCCGCTGGAGACTCACTACAGGTTCCATCAGATTGTTTTCCATAATAGTTCCGGTTAATTCTATTTGTATATAACGGTCACTGATCAGATCGAAAACGTAACGGAAAGACCTGACCGAAGGATGGAGCCCCCTGCCGATAGGGGTGTTCCGCATAGAGAGCATGGCCGGGCGGTCAGGACCGTCATGCAGCGAAATCTCAACGTGTTTGCGGCCTTGTGCCGGGGGAATGAAAAAAGAAGCCAGCTGATGGTTGTGAAATCTCAGGGCCGATTGCAGTAACTGGTGCAGCTCCAGAAAGGAGTGACGGGCATCAGCTCCTATCTCCAGAAGAAAAGGACGCTTCTCCGAACAATAGCACCTGAACTGATAAATCATAAGCCGCTGTTTTTTCCAAGATCAAATTTATAAAGGTTTTTATTGAATTTGCAACAGATCAAAAGTAGTTTAAGGTCGCAAAAGCTCGAAAGGATTTCTTTTACGGTGCTCACGGGGCCCGGTGAAAGGGGTATAAGGGATTCAAAATGAAGAGTTAGCATAATTATCTCTTTATTGTATTATGAACATTCCGGCATTAATGGGAGAATGGTAAAAAATGTTAAATCTTCCGGGTGAAAAAAGAGGTCCGGTGGTGCAGGTTTTATATCCTGAGGATGTGCTACTTATTGATAAAGGAAGCTTAACTTTGTAGGAAGGGGATTCCGCGAAAGCAAAAAAAGAGATGAAGGCAGTAGCGTTTCTGGCTGAGAATATCAGGGTATCGGTGGGGTCGGTCCGGTCCAACCTGTTACGGTCGGTGTTGACGGTGCTGATCATAGCGGTGGGCATCTCCGCCCTGGTGGGGATCCTCACGGCCATTGATTCAATCCGGAAGTCCATCACCCGGGAGTTCACCTTCATGGGGGCCAATACGTTCACGCTGACCAGCCGGGGGATGCGGGCCCAGGTAGGGAACCGGCAGTACCGTACCCGGAATTATAACTATATCTCTTTTTATCAGGCGAGGAAATTCAGGGAGCTATACTCCTTCCCGGCCGAAGTATCTGTTCTGGTCAATGCTACCGGTATGGGAACCCTTAAATATGGGTCGCAGCGGAGCAATCCCAATGTTGACGTGCGGGGCGTCGATGAGCATTACCTGTCGACGGCGGGGTATGAGGTGTCAAGAGGAAGAAATTTCATGCCCGGGGAGATTGACGGGGCCATGAATGTCGCCCTGATCGGGCAGCGTGTGGCCACGGTTCTCTTCTCCGGAGGAGAACAGCCTGAGGGCAAAATCATCAGCATTGGCAGTGGCAAATACCGGATCATCGGTGTCCTCGCGTCCAAGAGCAGCGGACTGGCCACCGGGGGAGACCTTCTCTGTCTGATCCCATACACCAACGCGCGGGTCCGCTTCTCCCGCCCCGCCATGAGCTTCGATATCCAGGTCAAACCATCCTCCGTCGAACTGCTTGACGGTGCCATCCAGGAAGCTGAAGCCCAGTTCAGAACCATCAGGGGACTTACCCCCTCTGATGAGACCGATTTCAATATCGATAAGAGTGACAACATCGTTCGGATCCTCCTTGATAATATCCGGAACATCACGCTGGTGGCCACCCTGATCGGAATCATCACCCTTCTGGGGGCAGCAGTGGGACTGATGAATATCATGCTGGTGTCGGTCACGGAACGCACCCGTGAAATAGGGATCCGCAAAGCCATCGGAGCTACGGCCTCGACCATCAGACAGCAGTTTCTCCTCGAGGCCATTATCATCGGACAGTTGGGCGGTGCCGTAGGCATCCTGATGGGTATTGCCATGGGCAATGTGGTCTCCATGGCCATCGGCAGCACCTTCATCATCCCCTGGATCTGGATCGGCTCAGGGGTCCTGCTCTGTTTTTTGGTGGGTATCGTCTCAGGGTATTACCCGGCAACAAGGGCGGCGAGGCTCGATCCTATCGAGGCCCTGCGTTACGAATAAAAAAAGGGGCGATTCTCGCCCCTTTAATTATGTTCAGTAAATTCCGGTTTACTTCACGGAATTCATGTATTCAATGAGTTCCACGAGTTTTGTGGAATAGCCCCATTCGTTGTCGTACCAGGAGACCACTTTCACGAAGTTATCGTTGAGGCCGATGCCGGCGCCGGCGTCGAAAATGGAGGTGCGGGGATCTCCCAGGAAGTCGTTGGAGACCACGGCGTCTTCGGTATAGCCGAGGATGCCTTTGAGTTCTCCTTCGGAAGCCTTTTTCATGGCGGCGCAGATCTCGGCATAGGAGGCTGCTTTCTCAAGCCGGCAGGTCAGGTCCACCACCGACACGTTGGGCGTCGGTACGCGGAAGGCCATCCCGGTCAGTTTGCCCTTCAGGGCGGGAATGACTTTGGTCACGGCTTTGGCTGCCCCGGTGGAGGAGGGGATGATATTCTGCCCGGCACCACGACCGCCTCTCCAGTCCTTCTTCGAGGGACCGTCGACGGTTTTCTGGGTGGCCGTAGTGGCATGTACCGTGGTCATCAGCCCTTCGACGATGCCGAAGTTGTCATGCAGCACCTTGGTGATAGGGGCCAGACAGTTGGTGGTACAGCTGGCATTCGATACAAAGGCCATGTCGTTGGTGTAGGTGGTGTGGTTCACCCCCATGACAAACATCGGGGTGTCGTCTTTCGAGGGAGCCGACATCACCACCTTTTTGGCACCGGCGTCGAGATGCGCCTGGCATTTGGCTTTTTCGAGGAAGAGACCGGTGGCTTCCACCACATACTCAGCACCTACCTCATCCCATTTTAACTGGGCCGGATCAGTGCACTGGGTGACCCTGATCTTCTTGCCGTTGACTACCAGCATTCCATCTTCCACGGCAACAGTCCCCTTGAACGGACCATGGGTGGAGTCGTACTTCAGCATGTAGGCAATGTAGTCCACATCCAGCAGGTCGTTGATACCGACCACTTCAATGTTCTCTTTTGCCACGGCCACCCGGAATACCAATCTTCCGATGCGCCCGAATCCGTTGATACCAATCTTTATCTTTGACATAGCAGCTAATTAAATGATTATGGTTATTAATACTGATCTTCTGTTTGAACCTGTTCGCTTGTTCTTGTACAAAGTAAACACTATTTATTGAATTTTGTCAGCTTCTCCACCCCCCTTTTTACCCACGCGGGCAGTAAGTTAAGATTTTCTTAAGGAGTGGTTCTGCCCTGAAGCAGGATCACCCTCCCCATGCCTCCCGGCTTCCTGCCGGTTCAGACTTTAAGGAAATAGCACCATAATATATATAATGGTATAAAGGCCCTCTTTCATGGCGGCCTAAGCCAACTGGCCGCTGGCCTATATGCTGGAATTAGCCCACTGGCCGCTGGCCGGTATGGGAACCTAAGCCAAATGGCATCTGGCCGGCATGGGGGCATCGCCAGCTGGCAGCT
>ERZ1645192.4900-NODE-4900-length-10516-cov-5.757958_pt1 | contig 10516 bp, 9 predicted proteins | sample MGYA00575354_ERZ1645192 | MGnify/ENA primary metagenome ERZ1645192 (study PRJEB40844, sample SAMN11349763) | freshwater sediment metagenome | isolation source: river sediment | host: Sediment | place: India: Faizupur Khadar , New Delhi | collected 2017-02-21 ...
ATTTTTTTCCTCCTTTGAAAATCATATGTAAAAAATTGTTGCTTCTGTAACGCGTGTTAAAAGATGGTGAAAACAGTAGACTTAAAAATGGTACTCAAATTGATTATCATGATCGGATAAAAACATTCACTCGTCAACTTTGTTTCCAAAAATAAATCTCCTAAACGCAGCATCTCTTGTAACGTGTATTAGCATCATTAGTATAACAAATCACTTAAAAATTGGCAATATTTTTTGAGAATAAGCGGATAATTAATCGGTCATGAAATCGAATCCGTTTTTGCTAACGTTAAGTTGGAGCTGAAAAAAAGAAAAAGCAACTAACCGATTAGGGTTAATTGCTTCACATAAAATGTATATAAATATCTAAGATAGAATTGCGAGTTACTAGTCTATTTTTTAGAAAGCTTTGTATAGGATTTTGCGAGGCGAGCACCGACTTTCGCATTGTTATAGACAAGCGCAAGGTTTGCTTTTAAACTCGTGCCTTTAGTCGCTTCGACAATCGTCTTTAAGAGATAGGGGGTCACATCTTTACCCGCAATATGATCTTTGACACTTTGTTTAATTGCTTTATCAATGATTCCATCCATATAGACGCGGTCGAGTGAATCCGCTTCAGGAATAGGGTTAACGACGAGAACGCCACCTTTAAGTCCAAGTTGATCTTTAGTAAAGACAATCTTGGCTAAGTCATCGACGTTCTCAACATGAAGATTTAGTTCAATATCAGATGTCCGTGTGTAAAACGCTGGTAACACCTTGGTTTGATAGCCGATGACGGGCACGCCTTTGGTCTCTAGATATTCCATCGTGCGTGGTAAATCTAGAATGGCTTTGGCCCCAGCACAAATCACGGTCACGTTCGTTTGTGCGAGTTCTTCTAAGTCTGCCGAGACGTCGAGTGTTGCTTCGTAGCCCCGATGAACGCCACCAATGCCACCGGTGACAAAGAATTTAATCCCGGCCATTTCTGCACACATCATCGTCGAAGCAACCGTGGTGGCCCCAATTTGATTTAATGCGATGACCGCAGGAAAATCTCGTCGCGAAACTTTAATGACATGTTTGGTCTTGGCCAATAACTCTAAATCTTCATCGGTTAAACCAATTTTGATTCGTCCATTCATAATTGCAATGGTCGCAGGGACGGCACCTTCATCGCGAATAATTTGCTCGACCTTTTTGGCCATAACCACATTATCTGGATACGGCATCCCGTGTGAGATGATGGTGGACTCCAAGGCAACGACTGGCAAATGATTTGCGAGAGCTTGTTTGACTTCGTCCTTAATGTCTAAAAATTGTTCATAGGTCTTCATATTTTTTCAGCTCCTTTTTTATTAAATTCATCGATAGTTTAGGATTAACCGCATAGGGCGATTGAATGGTGAGGCTTGAACTAATCGCGCCATACTTGATGCTTGTTTTCAAGGGTTCACCACGAATCAAACCATGTAAGACGGCCGCACTAAATGAATCACCGGCTCCGGTTACATCGACCACCTTGTCATGGGGGACAACATAGGCCTTTTGGTGGTTAATTGCTATACCATCATAATACATGGCTCCATCTTTTCCTTTAGTCACTATGACTTGACGGACACCTCGTTGAATCCATAACTCTACGATTGTTTTTAAGTCAGTTATCTCCGTATGAAAATAGCTTTGGCTCTCATCTAAGTTGCAGATGACAATCTCAACCCCATGGAGGTCATCGGGCATTTGCTTCATCTTCGGTCCTGAGACACCAATGATAGCAAGTTTCTTATCCGTCTTACCCGCGTATGCAATTAAGGTTTCAAGCGCGTCTTTCGTCACGTTCATATCGGCAATCAGCCATGAACTTTGCTCAAGATGAGGTTGATGTTTTATTATCCAATTATGATTCATGTTGTGATTGATTGCCATGTCAGCGAATCCGACATTCATGTTGCCGTCACTTCCAATCGCAGCATAATAGCCACCCGTTGCATAGCCTTTAAGAATATCGGTTGCAAAGACTGCCATTAATCTTCGCGAACGCCTTAAAATTTCTAGACCCGCATGGTCACTACCAAGTACGGTCATTAACAATACTTTATGGTCAAGGCGAGCAAGGTTTTCCGCAACATTACGAATCACGCCCCCAAGCGAGATTGCCGAACGAACTGGGTTTGATGTCCCCATCACTAAGGGCGAGTCAAGTCGAAATGTATAATCAAAATTTGCACTACCAATGCAAGTAATATAATCACCGTCTAAAAGAGTTGTAGACGCTACCTTGTCATAAATAGGGATTGATTTACTTTTAGTTTTGTTGTTCATGGTGGGTATCTTCTAAATGTTTTACGTGATGTTTTCATCACTCTATTTATAGTATATGACTTTTTTTTACTTTTCACTTCGAAAATGACATTCAAAATTTCCAATAACTAAGGAATTAAATTCATTCTAGCCTTACCGTGGCCATGCATAGAGATAACCAATCATAAAGCCATAGCCCGCGCCAACATAATAGATCCAAGGTACTTTTCTAATGATCATCACGCTAATTGAAATCGCGACATATAAGAGCGAAATCCCTAAAAACAACAAGACATTCTCATAAAAGGCGAGGACAATCATGATAATCATAATGCCATTAGGAGCTACTGATAAAATCGCCTTATATCGTGCAGGAAGTTTGGTAAATAGAACACCAATATAGAGTAGAAATAAGCCAACTGAACAAGAAATGCGAAGGATCCCCGCGGGAAATTCGGTCGGATTATTTGAATAAAACACCGACTCTAGTGCGAGATAGATGCCCACATAGATGAGCCAATATAAGGCGAATAAAATAAAGCCGCCTATGAGAACCAAAACCACATTGAGAATGTTGATTTTAGTTTGAAGAGAAATCTTCACTTTTTCTTTTGCCATCGCGCGATGCCTCTATTCATATCATAACACACGGAAAAAAAGGTGGTTTTTTTAAAAACAAGATTTCAATTATCACATAGTGAAAAAATGAAGTTCTTTTCACTTACTTGTTTCGGGTTTTAACTTCATTTGATTATGGACTAATAATGTAACATTGTGTGAAACTAGATCAAATTTCCGATGAGATTGAATTGATGACAAGCCGGACGACAAAGGTATGATTCTCAATCGAGAAATCAAGAATCGCATCATTCTTCTTAGCAAATGCCCTCATACTCACGACGCCCGTACCATGTTCTTTATCGGTCGAAATGGGTAATCCATTTTCGCCAAAAACGACTTCATCGACCGTTGGGTTTGTAATTTCAATCAAGAGATTATGATTGAGATGCCGACTCGAAGCGTGAATGATTTTTTTAGTGGGGTCTTCAATTTTAGAACATGCTCTAATCGCGTTTTCAATTGCATTCGCAAACACGATGGCTAATTCAGAATCATTGATCGCGATTTTTTCTGGAATATCAAGTTGGGCATCGACTTGGATATTGTTTTGAATTGCAAGGGCGAAATAATGACGTAAAGTCGCATTGATGACTTTATTTGCACAATAGACTGGATGGGTGATTTCTTTGAGTTTCGTATCAAGATGGCCCAATAAACGTGTCGCTTCTTGTAAGTCACCCGCCTCTATTTGCTCGCTGAGAATGGCGAGCTGATGACGCATATCATGCTTGATTATTTTCACTTTTTCTTCAGAGTCAGCTATCGCCGAGGATTGCGCTTCCAAGGCCACAACTTGAATCGCGAGTAGTTGCTTATCTCGTTCAGCATTTATCTTCGATTCAATTTCCCAAAACAACATGAATATCACAAAGTATACGAGTAACGAAAGCAAAATGGTAATGTAGGTATGGACAAAATATTCGGGACGATACAAAATCGGTGTAGGCACAAACGCGACAAAATACGTCAATGCGTAGGAAATAATTAGTACCAAATCCAAGAGCCACCATCCGGTTTTAATCGTGGCAATCATCTTCCGATACTGGGGACGGACAAATTTGAAAATAAAGGGTAGTAAGAGAACATAAGTCAGAACGCGCGTTAAAGAGTCCGCGAGTGGTTGATCGATTCCTCCCAATAAATAGGAAACAAAAATACCATTAATAACCGCAACACTCCCCAAGACTTCAAGCGATAAAAAGGCAAACCATAATCGGGGTCCTCGATACACCGCCACACAAGAAAAAAGGATAATCAAAGGAACAACTAGCGTAAGAAAAAAATAGCGAAGATAGAAATCCGCTAAGCCAAATGAACCGATCATGATCGCATTGGCTAACGTGACTAAGAAGACACCAATAATGATGATGATACGATTTCTCTTGATGGGTTCTTTTAAGGGAACAAGCGTGAGGAGAATATAGCACATGAAAATTTGCGAAATAAATAAACGGACAATAATCGGATCAAGCATATTAACGTTTTCCCCTTAGGCAAAAATTCATATATTGCTTTCTTACTTCCGTAATACGATTCTTTGATATCGGCACAAAGTCATCATTATCCATCACAAATCCATCGTATTGCATCATCTTAATGTGGTGCATATTGACAAGATAAGCCCGATGCGAGAGTGTGAACTGATCATTTGCAAATAGTGTGGGAATGGTCAGTTCAAAAGGTTTACGAAAGAATTTACTTTTTATGATTTTATCGATAAGTGAAAAATAAAGCACATGGTCACGATATTCCACATATTTGATATCATCAATTTTAACGGAGATGAAAGCGTCGCGGGTTTGAATGGTGTAATAGTTGATGGCTTTACTCGATAAAACAAGGGCGTGGTCTAGTGCTTCAAACAAGTCAGTTTGATTGACAGGCTTCAGTAGATAATCTAGCGCCTTAATGCCATAAGCATCCAGCGCATAATCTCTTGAACTTGTTAGATAAATAATCGTCGCTTCTTTATGATATTGACGAATGACTTTTCCAAGTTCAATCCCCGTGTATTCAGGCATGACAATATCAAGTAAAAAAATATCCGTATTCTTAATTCTATCCACGTCCATATAGAGTTGACTCGAACCATGGAAAACGCTCACATTGAGCGGAACGCCTTCATGACGAAATAACGTCAATAATTGTTTGACATGATTCAGTTCAATTTCATCATCATCACAGACGACAATCTCTACCATAAACGTCTCCATTATTCTTAGAAAGAACGTTGCTATTCTTCTAAAATGTATCGGCATTCAATAGTAAGATTTTATCACAGCTTAGTTAAGAGTAGATAGATATCAATTGAGAATTGGGCGATGATTGTGCTTCTTCAATCCTACCCCCTATTCTTAAAATGATAACAAGCATTCTATGTGTGACAATTTATTACTCTAATAATGCTCCAAAAAATACCTATTCATCAGCCAATCAAAAAGAAAAAGTCCTCTAATAAAAGAAGACTATTTCACTTTATTCAAAGTTAAGATTGGAATCTACATCGCACATTCACGATTCGTCAGGCTGACCACTTCACGTAGAGTGATAAATCGTTACTTGGCATCGTTGTATCAAAGAATGGAAACGCTAATGATTGATCAAGATACCAACCGACAAATTGCTTTGCTGCCATTGTTGGTTGAGGAAGCGTGGCAAGCGATGCGCCATAATAATAGTCAAATTGATTCATGAGGTACACTTCTTTAGTTTCAGGAACATAGGCCTCAAAGGATTGTTTGGTCATGACCGATTTGTTACCAAGCTCCCCATTGCCACTGAATCCAGCCCCGTACACTTTTCCATCGGAAGCCAAGATGATTGTTGCACTATTTGTCGCGGTGATATTAACAATCGTTTTGTCATTAGCTAAATTGGGAATCGATATTAACGTTGGAATCGCAATTACGTTCGTACTTGTATTTCCAAGTTGATACAAACTTGGCGTTCCCCAGCCAAAGAGACGGTTTAGATTGGTTAGAGCGACAACCGTTTCAGAGCCACTATCGATGGTCACAAATTTTTCACCAGCTTGAAGTCCATTGATTGTCAATTTAGTCGGGGTTTTAACAGTGGTTTGGCCACCATTACCAACCGTATATCGATAGTTCATACCCCAAGCAAAGAAATGGCCTAAATTCGTTAACGCAAACGAGTTTCCCGTCGCGGTTGCAAATACTTTGACAACATAATCACCTGGATCCAAATAATTTTCAAACGTGATTCTAGTTGGAACTTTAATCATACTATTTTCTGTGCCTAAACCTAACACACCACTAGCATTATAGCCCCAGGTAAAGACGCGATATTCACTCGTCAAAACGATGGCATGACTCCCGGATGTCGACAGTTGAATGGGGACTTCGCCGACATGTAAATCAGCAATCGATAGAAGCGTTGGTTTATTCACGCTGATGGTCGTACCATTGCCAAGTTGACCAGAACCATTAAAACCCCATCCATAGATTCGATTTTGATTTGTGATCAAAAGACCACCGCATCCAGTATAAAAGGAGGCGATTTCTTCACCTGGAAGTAAATTACTTAGATCTAAAAGAGTGGGTATGTTTTTGCTTCCATACGTTCCATCGCCGATTTCACCATTCGTATTGTCACCCATCCCAAAGTAGCGTCCTAAGGATGTCCGAAGATGCGTTGTGGAAAAAGTCCCACTATAAATCTCGACAACGCTCTCACCTGGAAGAAACATCGAAGTATCCATAGAAACCGGTGACCATACATTACTCGTATCATTGGAATTATTGCCAAGTTGACCAGCAGAATTCACGCCTGTTCCATAGACTTTACCATCGCTTGCTAAAAACATGGTATGGAATTTGCCACTGTCAATTTGAGTCGAAATAATGCTCTTCGCGGCATAGATGGAAACACGATAAGAGTTTACAGTCCATTTTGCATAATAGGTTTGATTTTGTGCTGGCATCTTTTCTGGTAAAGTTGTCCTTATTGTTAAGGCGATATCTTGATACCAGCCCGCAAACGTATAACCTGTTTTTGTCGGTGCAGTCGGTTGGGTATAGACCGTATTATAATCGGCAGTAATCGGGCTAATACTTGAACCACCGTTCGTGTCAAAAGAAAGTGTATATTGATTCACTGTCCACTTGGCATAAAGCGTCACATTGTGGTCTGGCATGGTTGTGTCCGTAAATGGATTCACGAACATGTCATCTAAATACCAACCCGTAAAACTAGATCCGACTTTTGTAGGCGAAGATAGAATAAGGTTAGACCCATAATTTGCGGTTAATTGACCGATTGGATTGCCGCCATTAGACACAAAGCTGATGGTATATTGGTTCATTTGCCATTTTGCGTATAAAGTTTGAGAGTAGGCTGGCATCGTCGTTGGGAAGACGAATGGCATCGTTAAGGCTTGATCACTAAACCAACTAAGGAAATTGCCTTCGGTTAATGTGGGGATTATCGGCGCTTCAACAGCCGCACCATAATCGGCCGAAATCGAAGAAACAGATGAGCCGCCATTTGAGTTAAAGCTGATAGTGTATTGATTGATGCTCCATTTGGCATAGAGTGTGATATTTTGACCAGGCATTGTTAGTTGTGTAAATGAAATTGTTAAGGCTTCATCACTATACCAACCCATAAAGGTATAACCAGTTTTGGTGGTTGTGCCTAAGGTAATGGATGTCGCATAATCACCATTAATTGGGTCCAGTGGACTTCCACCATTCGTATCAAAGATGATTGTGTATTGATTAATGCTCCATTTTGCGTACAAAGTAAAATGATAAGCAGGCATTGTTGTTGGGAAAAGAAAGGGAATTTCTAAGGCACTATCTTGATACCAACCGATAAAGTCATAACCGATTTGAATCGGGTCTGTTGGAGCGTTCACTAGACTTCCATAGTCTTGAGAAATTACAGCAACACTTGAACCACCATTACTATCAAATGAAATCGTGTATTCATTTAAGTCCCATTTTGCATATAGAGTTTGATTATAGGCCGGCATGGTAGGTGGAAATGTATAACCAGTTGTTAAGGAGATATCACTATGCCAGCCCACGAAAGTCGATTCTAATTTTGTTGGGGAATTGGGTAGACTAATCGGACTTCCATACGGCAGCGTGATGGGATCAATGGCGGACCCACCATTGGTATCAAAGTTAATCGTATAGTCATTTAAATCCCATTTTGCATAGACGGTATGATCACTTGCCGGCATGTTTGTTGGAAAGGTGTAAGCGTTGGTCAATTCAAGATTACTATACCAACCTAAGAACGTCGCTCCCGTCATCGTAGGTGCATCCGGTTCAACTAAAGAACTACCATAAGCTGCGGTTATGGAATCGATTTCAGAACCACCATTAACGACAAAAGTAATTGTATAATCATTTGCGAGCCAGTTCGCATGTAATGTTATATTTTTCCGTGGCATTTTATCAAAGACAAACGCGTCGTCCTCGAAATTATCGTTTTGATGCCAACTTAATAAGGTATATCCAAGTTTGGTTGAGGTTGGTTCACTAATGGGCTGACCGGCTTTCATCACGATAGGCTCAACGGGTGTCCCACCATGGGGATTAAAGGTGATGCGATAATCACTATTTTGACTAAGAGTTATCCCTAAAAGAAGACAAATAATGATGATAATCACAATCCCAATGTTAATCGGCCAAAAAAGCCGATGTCTGTAATAATTCGAAAGCATTTTTTTGATCATATGTTCAATCTCCCCCTGCTAATCTCACGAAAGAAGGTTCACTTCTCGTATCTAAAATAGCAAATGACTTGTAATTTTAATAGGCCACTCACTTATTAAGCTTTTTTATCACTTATAAAGGATGATGAAAAACTTATTTATGTTTCTTTTTATATTTATGGCGCTTCATTCGATAGGCACGACTAATCGAGTCCCGTTTGCGGTAGATTAAGATACCAAGAGGAATGACAAGGAGCAAAAGGAGCCACCAAGTCCAATGTATGTCATTAACAAAGATTGTATGATCAAATTCAATGATGAGGTTTTTTACATGTAGATTAAACGTATTCAAAGGAAAGCGGCGACTGTATTGACCTTGGGATTGAATGATAAAAATTTGATTTAGCATATGACGATTCCTTTAAAAAGACACCCTTCAATTGAATATAACGTATCATGAATTGATTTTGATATGAATAATAAACACTTAATATGCTACTTCTACACTTATTCTTCGATGATTCCTCGTATCTACAATGAGCAGAATTTAGGATTAAATGTCAAACCAGTAACAAACTATAACACAATGAAAAAGGCCTTGATCATGTGATCAAAGCCATTTAGGGGCATTGAGACTTCTTGTAACGACACCTGGAAAATAAGGTCAGTTAAAAGTTTTCGCCAACGATTTCAAAGAAACTTTGTGGATGATTACAGACTGGGCAAATTTGTGGAGCGTTAGTACCGATGACAATGTGCCCACAGTTACGGCATTCCCAAATTTTGACTGTGCTTTTGGCAAACACTTCAGAATTTTCGATATTTTTTAATAGCGTTCTAAATCTTTCTTCATGTCTTTTTTCAATCGCACCGACCATCCGAAATTTCATTGCTAAATCAGGAAACCCTTCTTCTTCGGCATCTTTTGCGAATTGTTCATACATGTCGGTCCATTCATAATTCTCGCCTTCAGCTGCGGCCACTAAATTTGCTTTCATGTCGCCAAGCTTGCTCAATTCCTTAAACCATAACTTTGCATGTTCTTTTTCATTGTCAGCGGTCTTTAAGAATAGTTCGGCCATTTGTTCATAGCCTTCTTTTTTTGCGACAGAGGCAAAAAATGTGTACTTGTTTCTTGCTTCAGACTCACCCGCAAAGGCGGCCTCTAAATTTTTTTCGGTTTTAGTTCCTATGTATTTATTTTTCATGTTATCCTCCATATTGAATTAACATTATTCCTACTAATTATAGAACGTTTAGGAGTGAGTCAACTAATTTAATTTAAATATAATACTATCTGTCATGTGATCGATAATTGCTTAGGTTCCCATCGAAATGGCTTTCGTCATTGTTTATAAGGGCTTGATTGAAAAATGAGTGCTATATTATAGATATGAAAATGAGGTAAATGAAATGGATAAAAACGTCATGAAAGTCGTCTTACATGTTAGTAATAATGATCAAATCGCGCGGATGCAAAGCAATATCAACAATCTATTAAAAGAGGACAATACGATTCAAGTGAACGTTGTAATCAATGGAGAGGCCGTAACCCGATTTATCAAAGGCAGTGACCTCGCTCTTAACCCAAAAGCGACGTATTTCTTGTGTAACAATAGTTTAAATGCTCATTATATAGCCCAAAACGAAATTCTTACCGGAACACAAGTGACTTCGAGTGGGGTTTATAAGTTGGCATTACTTCAAAAAGAAGGCTTCTTATATATAAAGGTATAGAAATCTTGCGAATTGATAATACCCCCTATATAATAATCTCAATTGAAAATCTCACATATCAAAAAAAGTGGAAACCATAGACTGCGAAAAATATATTGCCACATACTTGAAAAGAAAAGGCCTAGAAACGGATTCTAGGCCTCTACATATGATTCTGGTTCTTTGAAGTTAAAGGTGGACAAAAAA
>ERZ1645192.4901-NODE-4901-length-10514-cov-37.892150_pt1 | contig 10514 bp, 10 predicted proteins | sample MGYA00575354_ERZ1645192 | MGnify/ENA primary metagenome ERZ1645192 (study PRJEB40844, sample SAMN11349763) | freshwater sediment metagenome | isolation source: river sediment | host: Sediment | place: India: Faizupur Khadar , New Delhi | collected 2017-02-21 ...
CGGCGATGGCCAGGACCTCGAGGTCGGCCCCTTCCACGGCCCCGATGTGCATGGCGAGGCGGTAGACCCGCTCCGTGTGCTCCCAGTTATGGCTCCCGCGTGCACCCGAAAAATGCTTCCGGGCAACCTCCCTGATGGATTCAACGGTGTTTTGCATGGTGTATCGCTGATAGCACAATCGCCTCGCCCCCTTCAAGGAGCATTGCCGGGGGAGCCCTCCGGGAGGGCCGCCACTGGTGGAGGATGGCCCACCCGGGAAGTGATTGTCCTTGACTTGGAAGGCGACGATATATTAGCCATATTTTCTAGTCATTTCCAGACCGGGCGATCTGGCCCACTGTGCGCGTGGGCATGGGAAAGGAGAATGGACATGAGCACGGACAAGAAGGACAAGCTGGGCATGTCTTCCCGGGCGATCCATGCGGGCGAAGCCCGTGAGCATTATGCTGACGCGATCACCACGCCAATCTTCCAGACATCCACCTTTGTCTTCAAGAACAGCAAGGACATCGAAGAGTATACGAAATACAAGAAGGAGCGGTTCGAGTACGGCAGGTATGGCAACCCCACCGAGGCCATCGCCCAGAAGCGGCTGGCCGACCTCGAAGGCGCCGAGGACTGCCTGGTTTTCTCTTCGGGCATGATGGCCATCACCACCACCATCCTTTCCCTGGTCCGCACCGGCGACCACATCGTCATCACGGACGACTCCTACAAGAAGACCCTCGAGTTCTGCAAGATCTACCTGCAGCGCTTCGGCATCGAGTGCACCATCGTGCCCTTCGGTCAGTACGACGTGCTCGAATCGGCCATCAAGGAAAACACGCGGTTCATCTTTTCCGAGTCGCCCACGAACCCCTACCTGAACGTGTTCGACCTCGTGCTCCTCAAGAAGATAGCCGACCGGCACGGCGTGATGACCCTCATCGACAGCACCATCGCCACGCCCATCAACCAGCGGCCCCTGGAGTACGGCATCGACCTCGTGACCCACAGCGCCACCAAGTACCTCTCGGGCCACAACGACATCCTGGCGGGCTCGGTCCTGGGCAGGGCCGACCTCATCGCCCCCATCCGCAGCCTCCACAAGTCCATGGGCGGCCTCATCGACCCCCACTGCTGCTACCTGCTCCTGCGCGGGCTCAAGACCTTCCCCATGAGGGTGGAAAGGATGAACGGCACCGCGCTCGAGGTGGCCCGCTTCCTCGAAGGCCACCCGGACGTGGAGCGGGTGTACTACCCGTTCCTGGAGAGCCACCAGCACTATGCGATCGCCAGGGAGCAGATGACGGGCGGCGGGTGCGTGGTCACCTTCGCGATGAAGGGCGACCTCCAGTCCGCCAACCGGCTCATGGACAACCTCGAGATGATCTTTATCGGACCGAGCTTCGGCGGAGCCGAGACGCTCATCACCCACCCCGCCACGGTGAGCTACTATGACTACACCCGTGAGGCGCGCTACGAGCTGGGCATCACGGACACGCTGTTCAGGCTCGCCGTGGGGCTCGAGGATCCCCAGGACATCATCGAAGACCTCGAGAGGGCCTTTGAGCGGGCGCGCAAGTCGTAGCCGCCGGCTTGGTCAAGGACAGGCCCAAGGTGGCTGAACTCTTCGAGCGGGTGGAGCGGGAAGCGGATGCCTTCAGGAACAGGATGATCGGCATCTTCCCGTGAAGGGTCTCTCTGAAATGAAGCCGGGGCTTGAAGCGCATGCCCGGAAGCATCTTTCACGGGCCGGTGCCCCGTTTCAACGAGGAAAGAGAAAAGCGAAGACAGCCGTTCTTTTTCAGGTGGCGCTTTCCCCACCAGCCTGCATGGTTCCTCATGTTGCAGGGATAAATTCCCCTTGAACCGCTTTCCGAACGGGAGTACCTATGCGCTTAAGGAGGCGAACATGAAGCGAACGATCTCGGTCAGTGACATCAGGGACAGGAAAGGCAAGGATCGCATCGTCATGGTAACCGCCTACGACGCCACCATGACGCGCATCGTCGATGCGTCGGACGTGGACGTCATCCTCGTGGGAGATTCCGCCGGCAATGTCATGGCAGGCATGGACAACACGCTGGGCATGACCATGGACTATATGGTCTACCACACCCAGTGCGTGACCCGCGTCAAGCCCAGGGCCCTCGTGGTGGCGGACATGCCCTTCCTCTCGTACCAGACCTCCGTGCCCGATGCGGTGCGCAACGCCGGCCGGCTGCTCCAGGAAGGGGGCGCAGCCGCGGTGAAGCTCGAAGGCGGCCTGCGGGTCATCGAGCAGGTGAAGGCCATCGTCAGGGCGGACATACCGGTGATGGGCCACCTCGGCCTCACGCCCCAGTCCGTCCACGCCTTCGGCGGCTTCAAGGTCCAGGCCAAGGGCGCCGAGGCGGCGAAGCTCCTCATGGAAAACGCCCTGGCCCTCCAGGATGCGGGCGTCTTCTCCCTGGTCCTCGAGTGCGTGCCCGCCGCCGTCGCCCGGGAAGTGACCGGGGCACTCGACGTCCCCACCATCGGCATCGGCGCCGGGCCTTCCTGCGACGGCCAGGTACTCGTGATCCAGGACCTCCTTGGCATGGACAAGTCGTTCAGGCCGAAATTCGTCAAGCAGTTCGCCGGCCTCTTCGACGTGATCAGGGACGCCCTCAACGCCTACGCATCCGAGGTGAAGCAGGGGACATACCCGGGCGAAGAGCACTGCTTCAAGGACTAGACCTTATGGAAATCATCACGACTGTTTCCCGCATGAAAGAGTATGTCCGGGGAGCGAAGGGCAGGGGGGAGACCATCTGCCTCGTTCCCACCATGGGCTACCTGCACGAAGGCCACCTCGACCTGATGCGCATGGGCAGGCCGCTGGCCGACCGCCTGGTCATCAGCATCTTCGTGAACCCCACCCAGTTCGGCGCAGGCGAGGACCTCGACAAGTACCCCCGGGACCTGCCGAGGGACACGGCCCTGGCCCAGTCCGTGGGCGTGGAGTGCATCTTCCACCCGGATGCCCTGGAGATGTACCCGGAGGGCTATCAGACCTACATCAACGTGGAAGAGATCACCGACGGCCTCTGCGGTGCGTCGCGCCCCGGGCACTTCAGGGGTGTCACCACTGTGGTGGCCAAGCTCTTCAACATCGTCGAGCCCGACATCTCCGTGTTCGGCGAGAAGGACTACCAGCAGCTCGCGGTCATCCGGAAGATGGTCGAAGACCTGAACATGGCCGTGCAGGTCCTCGCCCACCCCACGGTGCGCGAGGAGGGCGGCCTGGCCATGAGTTCGAGGAACAAGTACCTGAGCGCGGAGGAAAGGGAGAGCGCCCTGGTGCTCAACCGTTCGCTCCGGAGCGCCGCTGGGCGGGTGAAGGGCGGCGAGCGCAGTGCCGGCGTCATCAGGTCCGAGGTCGTGGCGGCCATCGAGGCCACCCCCGGCTGCCGGATCGACTACGTGGAGATCGTGCACCCTGACACCCTGAAGCCGCTCGAGACCATCGAGAGCAAAGCGGTGATGGCCCTGGCGGTGCGGGTGGGGAAGACGCGCCTCATCGACAACATGACCCTCGGGGTGTGAGCTTCGACGGTCAGCCCAGGGAGGCAAGGAAGCCCCGGATGATCTGCGAGGGCTTGCCGCAGTCGGTGAGGAATGCGTCGTGCCCGTGCTCGGTTTCTATCTCCGTGTACGACACCTGGACGTTCATGGCCGTGAAGAGCCGCACGATCTCCCGGGACTGGGAGGACGGGTAGAGCCAGTCCGAGGAAAACGAGATCACGAGCCCCTTCTTGGCGCGCATATCCCCGATGTTCATGCCCCGCTCCCGGTTCTGCCCGCGGAAGCGCCCCTTTGACGAAATGGACGCCATGAGGTCGAAATTGTCCGCCGCGTCGGTGATGTAGAGGTAGCTGTTGGCGTCGAAGCGCTTCACGAAGGCGATCCCCTGGTAGTCGAGGTAGTGCTCGACCTCGAAGGATGGCCTGAAGACGGTCTTCGTCCCGATTCCCTTGCGCTGCCTGCCGAACTTTTCCTGCATCATCCGCTCGGAGATGTACGTGATGTGCCCGATCATCCGCGCAACGGAAAGACCCCCCTCAGGGGAGACGTCGTCGTCGTAGTTCCCGTCGTTCCACCGAGGGTCAGCCATGATGGCGCGCCTGCCCACCTCGTTGAAGGCGATCTGCTGAGCCGAGTGCTTCATGGCCGAGGCGATGCAGATGAAAGAGTCGGACCGGGAGGGGTAGTCGCAGAAAAGCTGCAGGGTCTGCATCCCGCCCATGGAACCCCCGGCGACGGTCTTCAGCCGTTCGACGCCCAGGTGCTTGAGCAGGACCCTCTGCGCCTCCACCATGTCCCGGATGGACACGGGGGGGAAGGTGAGCCCGTAGGGCCTTTTCGTGGCCGGGTCGAGCGAGGCGGGCCCCGTGGTGCCCCGGCACCCGCCGAGCACGTTGGAGCAGATGACGAAGTACCGGTCCGTGTCGAAGGCCTTGCCCGGACCGATCATGCTGTCCCACCAGCCGGGCTTCTGGTCGCCTTCGTGGTAAAACGCGGCGTGGGCGTCGCCGGAAAGGGCGTGCTCGATGAGAATGGCGTTGTCCCGCTTCCCGTTGAGCTCGCCGTAGGTCTCGTAGGCGATGTCGATGCGTTCGAGGGTCCTGCCGGACTCGAACCGGAAGGGCCGTTCGATGCCGAGGGTCTTCGTTTCCACCAGCGGCGTGCTCATCGGGCGCGCCTCAGCTTGAAGATGCCCTCTTTGGCCAGGAGGTTGTACCCGGGCCAGGGGGTCCTGGCCACCACGTTCAAGGGGAAGAAGTACCGGGCGTCCATGACCTCGATGCCCATCTCCTCCAGGGACGACCGGAACTCCCTCAGGGACACGAAGCGCAGCACCGGGGTGTCGTGCCAGCTTTGCGCGAGCCGGATCCGGGAGCTCACCCTGCCCTGGGAGAGAACCCGGATGCGGTTGCGCACGTAGCCGAAGTTCGAAATGGAGATGATGGCGCACCTCCCCACCCTGAGCATCTCGCGGATGACCTGGTAGGGCCTCGTGATCACCTGCAGGGTCGCGTTGAGGATCACGTAGTCGAAGCTCCCGTCGGCCCACTCCGAGAGGTCACGGTCGATGTCCGCCTGGTAGACGCAGATCCCTTTCTGTACGCACTGGAGGATCATGTCGTGGGAGATCTCCACGCCGAAGCCGTCCACACCCTTTTTCGCAACGAGGGAGCTCAGGAGCGAGCCGTCCCCGCAGCCCAGGTCGAGGACCCGGCTTTCCCGGTCCACCCAGTCTTCGATGATGGGATAATTTTCCTCGGGTATCTTGTACACGATACGTCCATCCCTTCACGGCTCCCCGTCCCGGCATGACCGCGGTTCCGCTGTGCTGTGGATACTACTATAATAAAGTCGTTTTTAAAAGGGGGGTTGCGGGGTGCTCAGACCGCCCGGAACAAGGCGGGCGGTCCTGCCTGGGCACGTTCAACCCTGCCTTCGTTCACGAGCACTTCGAGGTGGGAGAAAATCTCGGAAACGGCCAGGAAGATCTCGTGTTCGGGCAGATCCGGGAACAGCTCCCGGGTGAGGCCGTAGATGTGCCTGCGCCCTCCGGCAAGGGCTTCGCAGATCTGCTTTTTCCGGCGCTCGTGATGGTGCCGGTAGTTTGCGATCAGACCCTTGAGGTCGTCGATGTACTCGCCATGGCCGGAGAAGGCGAAGCGCGCGTCGAGTTTGTCCACCTTGTCCAGGGATCCTTCGTATGCCCGGAGGCTCTGATAATCGGGGTCGCTCAGCAGGGAGCGCCGGGTCTCCATGATGGGGTTCGGGGTGATGTGCCTGATGATGTGGTCGCCGGTGAAGAGAACGCCCTTTGCCCGCTCGAAAAGGCAGCAGGACCCGGGGGAGTGTCCCGGCGTGTGGACGGTCTCCAGGCGGAAGCCTTCCCCGGAAAAGACCTCACCTTCATCCAGGGGCTCGATGTCATCGAGAGGGTCGGCAAAGTGCTTGAAAAAGTCCGAGCGCCTTCTCATGCTTTCGATGAGCGGCTCCGGCAGGTTCGCCATATGGACGAAGTCCATGACCTCGTCGTTCCAGAAGCCGCCGGCGAGGTATTCCGAAGAGGCGCGCCAGCTGTCGTCCCGGTGCATGTGGCAGGAAACCGGGTGACCGGCTGCCTCGACGATCTGCACCGCAAGGCCGAAGTGGTCGATGTGGCCGTGGGTGAGGATGATGCGCTCCACGTCCGGGAAGTCGAAGCCCGCGGCCCGGAGCATGCGTCCGAGGGCATCGAGCGCCCCCGGATACTTGGGGCCGGTGTCGACAAGGGTGACCGGGCCCGTGCCCAGCACGTAAATGTTGGAGGTGAGGAGATCGCCGAAGTCGGGCAGGGGGATCGCCAGGGCGCGGACACCGTCGATTTCAGGGAAGGCTTTTATGGACACTGTTCATTCTGTTCCCCGCAACAATTGAGGGCCGGGCTCGAAAAAGCCCGGCCACGGTTCTTCTGCGGGTGATGGGGTTACTGGACCTGCTGGACCCCTTTTATGTCCGGGAGCTCCTTCTTGAGCACGCGCTCGATGAGCGACTTCAGGGTCATGGTCGCCATGGGGCAGCCGCCGCACGCGCCCTTGAGGCGTACGAGCACCATGCCCTCGTCGGTCACGTCCACGAGCTCCACGTCCCCGCCGTCGCCGCGCAGCACGGAGCGGGTTTTATCCAGAGCCTTTTCCACCTGATCGCGTTCAATAGCCATGATTCCCTCCACTCGATTGATTTCTTCACCGCACCTACCATGTCCGCAACCGTTTGTCATCTCCATTTATCTGTGATGCGCTGCCCCGGATAAAGGGTTCCTGCAGGCGGTTTTCCCAAGCTTGAAGGTCTGCTTGCCCATGCCCTGTGAAGCATCTATATAGGGATCATGCGTGGGAGATGGATTGCTGCCAGCATGCGGAAAAAGCTTCCCACGAGGCCTCATTCCGGGGATAAGGGTATGGCATGAAGATGACGCAGGGTCTGCCTGCGGGAAAGACTTGACCATGGGTGAGAGATTTCTCCACAAGCTGAAGGGGCGCTGGGGCTCGGAAGGGGGCCTTCGGGAGGTGCTCACGCTGGCCCTGCCGCTCATCCTGAGCACGGGCTCGTGGGCAGTCCAGCAGTTCGTGGACCGCATGTTCCTCACCTGGTACTCGTCGGACGCCATTGCCGCCGCCACCCCCGCGGGCATGCTGAACTTCGCGGTCATGAGCCTGTTCATCGGGATGGCGAGCTATGTGGGCACCTTCGTGGCCCAGTATTTCGGTGCGGGAAGGCTCGAGCGGGTCGGGCCCGCCCTGTGGCAGGGGCTCTATGTCGCGCTCGCCGGGGGTATCCTGGTCATGGGCATCATCCCGCTGGCGCGGCCGCTGTTCGACTTCATCGGGCACGACGCAGCCGTCAGGAAAAACGAGGTCGTCTATTTCCAGTATCTCTGCACCGGCGCGGTGTGGGTCATCGCTTCGGCTTCCCTGTCGGGTTTTTTCTCGGGCATCGGCAGGACCAAGATCGTCATGTGGGTCAACATCGAGATGACGGCCATCAACATCCTGCTCGACTACCTGCTCATTTTCGGCCGGTGGGGGCTGCCGGAGATGGGCATCAGGGGGGCGGCCATCGCCACCGTGATCGCGGGGTTCTATAATTTCATCGCCTACTTCGCGATCATCGTCCGGCCTTTCTACAACCGCAGGTTCCACACCCTCAGGGGATGGCGGTTCGAGCGGCCCCTCTTTGCCCGTCTGGTTCGGTATGGCCTTCCTTCCGGGGTCCAGTTCTTCCTGGACATGGTGGGCTTCACCGCCTTCATCATGATCCTGGGCCGCCTGGGCACGGTGAGCCTGGCCGCGACGAACATCGCCTTCAACATCAACACCATCGCCTTCATGCCCATGATCGGCTGCGGCATCGCCATATCGGTGCTCGTGGGCCAGTATCTCGGAAGGGAGCGGCCTGACCTCGCGGGCAGGAGCGCCTGGTCGGGGTTCATCCTGACCTTCGCGTACATGGCATTTATCTCGGCGCTGTACGTGGGCGTGCCGCAGCTCTTCATCGAGCCTTTCGCTGCCCGGGCGGACTCGGGGTCGTTCGCCCTGATCCGGGAGCTCACCGTGGTGCTGCTCAGGTTCGTGGCCGTGTACTCCCTCTTCGACACCATGAGCATCATCTTCGCCTCTGCCCTGAAAGGGGCGGGGGACACGCGCTTCGTCATGTACGTGATCGTGGCGGTGTCATTGTTCGTGCTGGTGATACCGAGCTATGTCGGCATCGTCCTTTTGGGGGGAGGCCTGTACCTGGGGTGGACCTTTGCCGCCCTTTACGTGAGCATCCTGGGCATCGTCTTCTATCTCCGGTTTCTCGGCGGGAAGTGGAGGTCCATGCGGGTGATCGAACAGCACCCCCCCTCCATCTGCTCCGAACGTCCGGACTGCCCGGCGGCTGATTTCGTGCCATAACGCTTTGCCATGGGATCCGTGTCGCCCTCATCGCCATGACAGGGGCGCCGGCCGCCGCAATGCCCAGCCCGGGGGTCTGTGGCCGGTTGCAGGCTTACTCTTTCCCGTCCTTTGTTTCCTCGATGAGCGGCACTGCCTCCTGAACACCGGCAGAGGGCTTCTGCGGGAGGAAGACCCTGCGGACGAAGGCGGCCAGTCCGGTTTCCGTGAGCTTTACCTCCTCCTCGGCCTCCTTGAGCACCATCTCCCAGCTCGCCGCGAACCCCGGCGCACGGGCGAGCATGGCGTGGACGGCGCGGTCGTACACATGGAGCTGGCGGATCTCCGCCCGGCCGGGCTTCTGCTGGAGCGCGCTCACCGTGATCCTCAGGTTCTCGTTCTGGCGCTTCAGCTCTTCGAGCTCGTTTTCCCGGGCCATGCTCCCCTTGGTTTCGATCTGCATCTTCGTGTACAGGCTCTCCTTGAGCCGTGCGATCTCCTTCGAGAGGGACCTCTGCCGGAAAAGCCCCTTCACCCACAGAAACACCGCCAAGGCCAGCCCCAGAAGAAGCCCCGAGAGAAAGGGGTGGCCGGTGAGAAAATGGTAAGCCTCCGTCATGGGAATGCACCTGCCTTTCGGGTTTAGGCCCTTATATCACCACAAGTGCGGGAGTTATTCAAGGATTGTCCGCGTCTCACCCGGAGGGAAGCGTTGCCCCCGCGGTGCCTCGAGCATTTCAGGGCACTCCCGATCTCCATCGAAGACCTTGTCCTCCGGGCGCTTTCTGGGATATGGTCCCCGCATCCGTCATGGCGGCCCGGCCTCCATGAATGCTTGAGAGAGGATGCACGCGATGAAAGAGTTCGACAAGCTGGTGGGGATATTCGAGAGGTTGCGGGCCCCCGGCGGGTGCCCCTGGGACGCGGAGCAGGACCACAGAAGCATAGCCCATAACGCCATCGAGGAAGCGTACGAGCTCGCCGAGGCCATCGACGCCGGAGATGCGGTCCACATCCGGGAGGAACTCGGGGACCTGCTTCTCCAGGTGGTGTTCCACAGCGTTATCGCGAAGGACCAGGGGGAGTTCACCATCATCGACGTGATCGACGGCCTCGCGGAGAAGCTCATTTACCGGCACCCCCACGTGTTCGGGAACGAGGAGGCCAGGGACTCCGGTCAGGTCATAAAAAACTGGGAGCGCCTGAAGAAGAGGGAGGAGGGCAAGACCCACCGGGAGTCCATCCTGGAAGGCATACCCGAGGCGCTCCCGGCATTGCTCCACGCCCGCAAGATCCAATCGACGGTGTCCCGGGTGGGTTTCGACTGGAAGGACCCGGGCGGGATCGTCGGCAAGATACGGGAGGAGACGGACGAGCTGGGCGAGGCGCTCACGGGCGGGGATGCAGGCAAGATCGAGCTCGAGATCGGCGATCTGCTGTTCAGTGTCGTGAATTTGGCGAGGTATCTGGGGCTTGACCCCGAGGCGGCCCTGAGAAAGACGAACAGAAAGTTCAAGAAGCGGTTCTCGAAGATCGAGGCTGAAGCGAAGAGGCGTGGCGTCAGGCTCGAAGACCTGACCCAAGGGGAGATGGATGCGATCTGGGAATCAGCAAAGCACGAAGAGGGTGGCTGAACCTTCCGGCCTGCCCGCTGACCGGGCAGGGATCTGGCTGCCGTTGAACACCCTGCACTTTGAATGGGAAGGCCCGTAGTCGCTTGGTTTATGCCCTGAGATGGCCATTACTTGACTCGTCATGCCGGGCACCGTTCTCAAGAATCCTGGCAGCCTGGGGCACTGGGCTTATGCTATCGTGTTCCCTGCCCCCATCCTTCAAGGCTCAGCAACCCCGGGTCTCGACATACCGGGAGGGAGTGTGCACGACGCCCTTCTCCCGGGGTGTTTCTTCAGATCTTCAGCACGTAGTACCTCAGCCACACGTAGACCGTCGAGATGATGACCGACTCGACCATGAGGGGCATGCCGTAGAGCATGAACTTCAGGAAGGAGATGGGCCTGCCCGCCTTTTCCGCCATGCCCACGATGATGACGTTGGCGGAGGCGCCGATGGCGGTGC
>ERZ1645192.4903-NODE-4903-length-10513-cov-5.427424_pt1 | contig 10513 bp, 8 predicted proteins | sample MGYA00575354_ERZ1645192 | MGnify/ENA primary metagenome ERZ1645192 (study PRJEB40844, sample SAMN11349763) | freshwater sediment metagenome | isolation source: river sediment | host: Sediment | place: India: Faizupur Khadar , New Delhi | collected 2017-02-21 ...
TGCTGAGCAGGTTTGGCAGATTCATTGCAGAAGGTATTTTCATGGCTTCCTCCGCTTTAATAATATAGTCAGTTCTCTTATCTTGCTTAGATTTTATATTATAATATCTTAATTTAACAGCTATAAAATTTAGCTAATGTAAAAAAACATAATGTTCTTTGAAGAAAAAGGACCATGTAATCTCTCTGTCATAAATGTTTTGATATCAGCTGTTTTCAGAGAGTACCCGTTCATATATATATTGAAAACTTTTTGCGGCTGTATCCCTTTCAAAGAAAGGTTCTATCCCTCTTCTAAAAGCTTCTGTATTTTCAGTAACCGTATTTTCATCCCATTCTCTGTATATCCTTATTATATCCTCGATCAGAACATCAGGATCTTCTTTGAGCAGTGGACCGGACCGTTCAGCAAAATAGGTCAAAAAGGCTTTATCCAGTTTATCTGAAGTAAGAAGTCCAAGGTAATAACCGGTTGAGGCAACTACAGGCCTGTTTGCAAGTGTTGCTTCTATAGCCGAAGTTGAGCCTGCGCAGACAAGGTTTGCCCACTGTATCCAAGGTTCCGGGTCGATTTGTGTCCCTACAATTTTAATGAATTCAGATCCGGCAATGATGTTATTCTTAGCTGCAAGCATTCTGTACTTTAACGTACGCCAGCCCCCACCCACAAAAACCATCTCCAGTGAAGGGATCTTTTTTTTCATGTGTAAAGCATTTTTAAGAAGCCAGAAAGAAGTGATCGATTTAAAACTGCTTATCCTTCCAAAACTAAGAATCCTGAAAGGGTCTTTAGGCGGTATTGGTGTTGGAGTGAAAAGTCCTTTTAAAGGCCTCTGCAAATGAAACTTTGTAAATGGTGTAGAAATACTCTCCAAATCTTTAAGAAGTGGTTTTTCAGCCGAAAGCCAGGCGTCACTGTATTTTATAAGTGATGCCACGTCCCTGCCCCTCCTGTCAGTTTTCTCCAGCTTGTCCAGAAAAAATGTAAAAACCTTTGCTCCTGTGATATTTTTTAACCTTACAGCTAACGGAAAAGATCTTCTTGAGTCTGTCACAATAACATCCGGCCTGAATTCAGCAGCTTTCATGTCAAACCAGAAGTTACCGACCGTTGGGGAAATACATTCTATCACCCCGACCCCATGGTCCCTGAGACGTGACTGGAAACCTTTTCCCGCCCACCTTCCAATAACAGCCACATCATTCCCTGCTTCTTTTAATGCAGTGGCAAGATGAAAAACAAAAGATGTCACTCCGTCAACTATCATCGCATCGGAACAAAAAAGAACTCTCATATGCCGCCCTTTCTGAATAGATCCGCCGATTGCCTTCTTCTGCAGGCGAGATCATCTATCACAAACATCCCGTTTTTTAAGAATCTTAAAAATGAATTTAAAATCTATAGGCTATATTAGTCGTTGCTGAAAAACAGCGATAGGATCAATAGGATCAAATAGCGCCTAATTGCAATGCCTGATTTTTGCCGTTTTGATTCAAATAGACGAGAATCAGGCTTGTTATTATTTGAGACAAAAAAGCCCTGAGTGATTTCAGCAGCTTTTTCAGATTGAAGCCACAGGACGCCATCAGGGCATTTATTTCATCCCCTATCCTGCCCTTCAGGTAGTTCCTTGCCATGCCGTGATCTTCTTTAAGATGCCCTATTACCGGTTCTATCGCATTTCTTCGTTTGAGCCTTTTCTTCTGGGCAGATGTGACTTTCTGTTTGGTGCCGGGAATAAAAACCTTGCATCGCAGACCTTCATGTACTTTTTTGCCCCTGTACCCTTTGTCACAGTAAACCTCTTCAGGATAGCATCCGGTCATTTGCTGAACCTGATCCAGAGAGTCTGAAAGTGTCGTGATGTCGTTGGGTGAACCTTTGTATGTCGTTGTGCCAAGTATCCAATTGCCCTTCTGCGTCGTCACTATTGATGCTTTGGCGCCAAATTCGTACTTCTTGTGTATTTTGCCTTTAGCAATGCAGGATGTCTCCGGTTCAAAATAACTGTAGATTTTGTTTTTATCTTCCCGCTTCTGATTCAGCACTTGTTCTGCCATTGAAAGGAATTTACCAAGTTTGCCTGTCAGTTGATCATCTGTTGCTTTTCTTGTGATATCCCGTACTGTCCTTCCAAGTATGGTCTTAAGGCGCCTCTGACAGGCCTTCGCCTGTTTGTATTTCCTGCCGCGGTTCTTCAGCCAGTTCTCGCGCTGAAGCATCGGAACTGTCCTTGTGTAGCTCTGTCTAAGTTCTATCCCAGCCTTCTTTGCTTCTCTGACAAGTATTTCTGTACCCTTGGCGTAGAGTTTTACATCTGTCGGGAATGTTATGTTTTTCTCCTGTACTGTCGTGTCTATTGTGACTTTAAGCATATCTTTCTGTTTGAGGCAGTTCATCGAAAGTGCTGTTTCCAGTGTCTCTTTCAGCAGTGTTTCAAATCCTCGCGAACCAACTCTTTTGCGCCACCTTGTCATGGAGCTTGAGTTCAGGGGCAGCTTATGTTCAAAGAATTCCATACCGCAGAAGTACTGCCAGTATGGATTCTCCAGAAAACCTTCGACCACGCCCTCATCTGAAAGATCGTGCAGTCCTTTCAGGTAATGGAGACCTACCATTAATCTGGTAGGAAGACCGGGACGCCCTACATCCTGTATGTAAACTTCACCAAACTTCTTCTCAAACTCTTTCCAGTTGATTTTCCCGGAAAGCAATACAAGTTCATGCTCCATATTTATCATGTTTTCAAGGCGCATCTGGAAAATTCTATTCTGTGGATCTTCTGTAGTTTTGGGTTTCATTTCTGCAAGGTTTCTCCTCGTTTTATATAGATTTCTTGCAGATATTATACCTTATAATTACTCATAAATATAGTCTGTGACTGTATTATCCACGTTATTCAGTGACGACTATATTATAAAAGATTAACGACCTGATATTGAGACAGATCAGAAAGAAATAATAAAATTGAGGATAAACCACAAAGTCTATCCTCAATTATTTTTAGCGTTGATAATTATAAGGGTTATTGATCATTACCAAAAAAAAATACTTCATCCCCCAAGATAAGCATCAATTACACGTTTGTCTTTAAGAAGATCCGTACCCTTTCCCTCAAGGGTTATCGAACCCACTTTAAGAACGTAAGCATAATCTGCTACTTTCAAGGCTCCAAATGCGTTCTGTTCAACAAGAAGGATCGTTTTGCCCTCTTTGTTGATCTCCCGGATAATGTCAAATACCTCCTGAACTAAAAGAGGAGCCAGTCCAAGTGATGGTTCATCCATCATGATCAGTTCGGGATCGCTCATCAGGGCTCTTGCAAGCGCAAGCATCTGCTGTTCTCCCCCTGATAGCGTCCCTCCCTTCTGCCAGGCTCTCTCTTTCAGCCTGGGGAAGAGCTTAAAGCCCCTTTCTATCGACTCTTCAAGCCCTGACTTGTCTTTACGGGAATATCCTCCAAGCTTGAGATTTTCAAGAACTGTCAGTTGAGGGAATATGCGGCGTCCTTCGGGGCATAATGCAACACCGGACATCAATATCTCTTCCGGCAAAAGGCCAAAGATGTTTTTGCCTTTCCACGAGATACTTCCAGTTTTGTTCTTTACCAGCCCGGCAACAGACCTCAGTGTGCTGCTTTTTCCGGCGCCGTTTGCTCCGATCAGCGTCACGATCTTACCTATAGGGACTTCAAGCGATATGCCCCTGATTGCATGGATCCCCCCGTAGCGGACATTAAGGTTTTCAATTTTCAGCACAGGCGACGGCCTCCTTTCCGAGGTATGCCTCGATAACTTTGCAGTTCGAGCGGATCTCAGCAGGAGTTCCTTCGGCAATAAGCTGTCCGTAGTCAAGTACCCTGATCCATTCAGATACTCCCATGACGACCTTCATGTCATGTTCTATCAGGAAGATGGTCAGTTTGAATTTATCTCTTATCTGCCTTATAAAATTCATCAGTTCCTGGCTTTCCTGGGGGTTCATGCCTGCCGCTGGCTCGTCAAGCAGAAGTAGCTTAGGTTCCGTTGCCAGGGCTCTTGCGATCTCAAGTCTTCTTTGGGCCCCATAAGGCAGTCCTGTCGCTATCTCTTTTGAGAGATGCCCCAGGCCGACTGCATTAAGCAGCTCCATCGATTTTTCCCTTATCTCGCGTTCTTCCCGAAGAAAACCGGGAAACATAAGGGGGGCTGTCCACCAAGGTGATTTCTGACGTACCCAGCATGCTGTCATTACATTCTGCAGAACCGTGCCTCCCGCAAAAAGCCTGATGTTCTGGAACGTCCTTGCTATCCCGGCCTTACATACATCATGAGGCTTCATGCCTGTAATGTCGTTATCCATGAATATGACTTTTCCCTCCGTTGGAGTGTAAAAGCCGGTTATTATATTGAAGCAGGTAGTCTTTCCGGCTCCGTTGGGGCCTATCAGACTGGAAATGCTTCCTTCTTCGATCTCTATGTTAAAATCACCGACTGCGGTCAAGCCGCCGAATCTTATTGTGACGTTTTCTGTTTTGAGAACGGATCTGCCCATCTATTCGTCCTCCTTCTTACTGCTGAATCGTCTGGTAAGGCTGTCCCAACTAAATTCATACCCTCCGATTATCCCTTCCCTGCGGTATAGGATAATTAAGAGAAGCACCAGTGAGAATATTACCATCCTCATCCCCGGAATTCCGACTATTACGAAAGAACCGATCTCTATCGTGTCTTCCACAAATCTCAGCCACTCAAGGAGCACTGTTATCACGACCGCCCCTACCATAGAACCCGTAATTGAACCCAGTCCTCCGGCAACAACGATCATAAGGATATTAAATGTCAGCTGGAAGTTGAACATTTTGGGGTCTATCGTAGTTATCAGACTTCCCATCAGCGCACCTCCGACTCCTGCAAAAAAAGCTCCCACTGCAAAAGATATTGCCCTACACTTGAAAGTGTTTATTCCCATCGCTTTTGCGGCCACTTCATCGTCACGGATCGCTCTCAGACAGTTTCCGAAATTGCTGGAGAGCAGTTTGACGATCACAAAAAAGGTCAGGACGCACCAAAAATAATTCCAGCCAAGGTTGGCATAGGGGGGTATTCCTTTTAGTCCCAGTGCTCCGTTTGTGATTGGTGTGATATTTGTAAAAACGACCCTGATTATTTCAGCAAATCCAAGAGTAGCGATCCCAAGATAATCTCCGCCAAGACGAAGTACCGGAAGCGCGATCAGTAGGCCAAGAAGTGCAGCGATAAGTCCGCCGGCAAGCACAGAGATGAAAAACGGAGCTTGAAGTACTGAGAAGGGCCAGATTATCGGCTCAAGGATGTACATCATCTCTTTCTGAGCGGCAGGAAGGATAAGGATGGCGCTGACATAGGCACCAATGGCCATAAAACCTGCATGCCCAAGCGAGAACATCCCAGTAAAACCATAGATAAGGTTCAGGCTGAGTGCAAGGATCGCGTTCACTGCGATCAGGTTGAGGACCTGGATCTTGTATCCGTCCAGATTACCATTGGCCCACCAGAGGAAAAGTGCGAGCATGAGTGTAAGAAGGAGATTAAGAATGATTTTTGTTTTTTTCTCCATCATATCTTGTCCTCCAGTTTTTCACCCATGAGCCCGGTAGGTTTAACAAAAAGTATCATTATAAGCAGAACAAACGCAAAAGCATCCCGGTAGCCAGAAAGCTCCGGGAAGAATGCTATTATCATTATCTCAATAAAACCAAGCAACAGTCCGCCGATCATTGCTCCCTGAACAGAGCCTATCCCGCCCAATACTGCTGCGATGAAGGCTTTGAATCCGGGGAACACACCCATAAAGGGATGTATCTGCGGGTATCTGAGCGCCCACATTATACCTGCCGCCGCAGCAAGGGCTGAACCTATGGCGAATGTGAGAGCTATTATCCTGTCTACTCTGACTCCCATCAGGCGTGTAGTCTCTATGTCTTTTGATATAGCACGCATGGCTAATCCGGGAGGTGTCCGATAAAGTACCCAAAGAAGTCCCGCAACAAGCAGAAAAGAACTTACCGGAACAAATATCGCCAGAGGAAGGATCCTTATATTGCCAAACTGCATAACAGTTACAAGCATTTCAAGCCTGGGCATCGGTTTGGGAACTCCCGTAAAGAGGACCAGGCATATATTTTCAATAAAAAATGAGACTCCTATAGCACTTATTAAGGCTGATATCCTCGGAGCGTCTCTTAATGGCCTGTAAGCGATCCGGTCTACCATAACACCGAAGAGGGCCGTGCCCGCAATAGAAAGGATGACCGCCGCGACCCATGGAAGGTTGAGGAGGGTGATCCCAAAGAAAACAAAATATGCGCTTATCATGAATATGTCGCCGTGCGCAAAATTGATCAGCCTGAGGATACCGTAGACCATCGTATAACCTATTGCAATGAGGCCATAAAGGCTTCCCAGCGTCAACGCGTTGAATGCGTGCTGAATAAACATGTCCAAAGTCATAACTATTCTCCCCGCTCTCGAAAAAGGGGAGGGATTAACCCTCCCCTCATTTTAGGAGCTTAAGTAACTATTATTTATTTAGGTTCTACAACTGTGAGGAATATCCTCTTGCCGTTTTTGATCTGCATGATACCGACAGATTTCTCTGCGTCATGAGAAGCGTTGATAGTAGTGTTTCCGGTAACTCCGGGGAAGTTCTTTGTAGCTGCGATCGCAGCTGTGATCTTTTCGGGATCATCGCTGTTTGCACGCTTGATTGCGTCAAGGATAAGCATGTAGCTGTCATAACCGCAGGCTGTGAGTGCGTTTGGATCTTTACCCGGGAAAGCCTTCTTCCAGTTTTCTGTAAACTTCTTGGCTATGGGGCTCATGTTGGGCATTTCAGGTGCGTAAGCAAAGGTGGTGTAGCTGAAGCCTTCTACAGAATCTCCGCCGATCTTCACTATTTCGGGGTTGTCCATGGCATCGCCGCCAAGGATCTTAAACTTAGCACCAAGCTCTCTTGCCTGACGCATAATGATCGCGCCTTCCGCAAAGTTGGCAGGGATGTAAAGGACATCCGGGTTCTTGCTGATGATCTCTGTCAGCTGGGCTGTAAAGTCCTGGTCACCCTTCTGATAGTTCAGCTTTGAAACTATTTTCCCGCCGTTTTTAGTGAAATTGCGCTCAAAGAACGAAGCAAGACCTACGCTGTAGTCCTCTGTGACTTCGATAAGGCAGGCTGCAGTCTTGGCTTTCAGCTCTTCCTTAGCAAAGGCAGCTGCACCGGCACCCTGGAAGGGGTCAATGAAGCAAACGCGGAAAACATACTTTTTGCCCTGTGTTACTAGCGGGTTGGTGCAGGAAGTGCCTACCATCGGTATACGCGCCTTCTCCGCCACTTCTCCGCCGGCCATGGCAAGTGAAGAACCATATGTGCCTATTATGGCGTTGACTTTCTCCTTGTCGACAAGTCTCTTTACTGCATTTGCAGCCTCAACTTTGTCACTCTTGTTGTCAACGAATATGATCTCGACCTTTTTGCCCAATACCGTCGGGGCTTCCTTATGCGCGAGCTTTACACCATCAAGCTCAAGCTGCCCTCCGATTGCGTTTCCTCCTGTTACAGGGAGGTAAACTCCGATTTTCACCGTATCCGCTGCCATTGCCATTCCGGCCATGACAAGTACGATACAAAAAGCCACTAAAACTTTCTTTGTTAACTTCACTGCAGAACACCCTCTTCTCAACTGGATTTTTAGATTACAGAAGCCGTAAAATTTGTGCTTATGCGCCGACAATTATAACTCATTAACTGATCTTTTTCATCATTATCCTCTCACCTTTATGCCCTGAAATTTCACCCTAAGCTTCTCAGGATCTGCGGCAGGAAATGAACAATAGCCCGGATCAAGGCAGTTCACCGGTCTGAAAGGCTGTATTACCCAATGAGCATCATTTTCCAGTTCTTTTCTTATATCGTTCATATCCTTGATCGAAAGCAGCCCTTCTATAAAAGTTGTCCTGAATTCATAAGAGGCGGCGAACTTTTTGATGATATCGATGCTTCTCTTTATACTCTCGGGATCGACATCAACACCTGTAACTCTATTAAGGGCAGCTTTGTTGAGAGGCGCTTTCACATCCATTGCAACATGATCTGCCAGACCCTCATCAAGCACTTTAGCCAGTATGCCGGGCATTGATCCGTTAGTGTCAAGCTTTACGCTTATTTTCAAATCTTTCATTATCCTTAGGAAATAAAACAGCCCATCCCATAAACAGGGCTCTCCTCCGGTTATGACTACTCCGTCAAGAAAGTTTTTCCTTTTGCAGATGTCATCTATGATAAAACTGACGTCAATAATGTCAGTATTTTGGAGGACAAGATCACTGTTGTGGCACCATGGACATCTGAAATTACATCCTGAGGTAAAGACGACTGCCGACACATGACCGTCCCAGTCTAAAAAAGATGCGGGGAGATAACCCCCCGCAGTATACCCTGCCATATCTTTCTGTTTCATCATGCCGGAGCCTTTACCGGTCCTCTTGCTCTGTCCCTGAGTTCGCCCCTCTTGCCTGCATTCCACGATGAAGTCCTTGTAAAATATCCGGTGACTCTTGTAATCCCGTCAACATCTTCTGAGCCGCATCTCGAACAGGAGTCGGAAAGTCCCCTCTCTATATGGTTGCATTCGTTGCAGATGGTAAATTCAGGGCTGAATGCCACCTGGGCATTTTCTGAATGCCGGAAAGTCTTGATGACGAACGAAGCAAGAGCCTTGGGATCCGGTTTATGTTCTCCCATCCAGACATGGGTAATGGCACCGGCCTTTATCATAGGATGCAGCACACCCTCCCTGGTTACTTTGTCGATCGGGTCCTGTACCAGTTTGTAGTTGAGGTGGGTACTGTTTGTGTAGTATATTTCGCCTGTATCGAAACTGCCTTTGATATACTTGCGGGCAACATCGGGATAGGTCCTTAGATCGAGTTTAGCAAAACGAAGCGCTGTGCTTTCTGCAGGTGTCTGCTCAAGGACGATCTTCAGTCCAAGTCTTTCCGATAGCTGCTGGCACTTTAGATCCATATACTGTATGACCGCTTGCCCAAGCTGTTCGGCATGTTCGCTCTCGTGCAGCTGGCACCCTGTAACAGCTTCAACCATTTCGTTCAGGCCAAGTATCCCTATCAGATGGCTGGCCTTTCTCATCCTGAGATAGCCTTCGTCGTCATGTGAGACGCAAAGTGCTGCAAGGGGTCCATGCAGGCCCAGATCAAGGATGCTCTTTATAAAGGCCCTTTTCTGAAGATGGGCTTTCGCGGCGAGTTCCATTTCTTCATCAATTATCTCAAAGAGGGTCTCTTCGTCGCCGTTGCACCTGTATGCCGCTCTGGGAAGGTTCAAAGTGACGTTTTGAAGAGCACAGTAGCGCATCTTCCATGGATGTTTTGCCTCGTCAAGATCCTCCGGGGTAAGCTCGAAAGAAAGCCTGCAGCATTCCGAAAGCTTTGCTACCCCGCCGCGGTCAAAGACAAAGTAAGTGTTGCCCTTCTCTGAAGACAGTTCACAGGCCTGATCCAGGAACTCTTCCCATCCGGGTTCCTTAAAGAAATAATCCGTAATGTGCAGCAGCGGTTTCGGGAAGAAGAAGGGCTGTCCCCTGCTGTCGCCGCTCATATATACGTCAAAAAGCGCTTTTACAAACATCTTTGACTCCGCATCGTAATCAGCATATGTCTTGCCGGTGAACTTACCTCCCGGGCCTATTGCCGGTACGTCCCTGAAATGGTTGGGGATCTCATAATAGAGATTTATATCGGTAAACGCCACCTGGCCTCCCCTGCCCCCTGCCAGCTGGTTGAATTCAAATATCAACTGCTGCGCAAGCTGCTTGTGCTGCTCATATGTCCATCCCACAAGATAGGGTGCAAAGTACATGTTTACAGCGTCCCATCCTATAGCCCCTGCAAAATGGTTCTGCAGGACGGATGTCATCTTAAGTATGTGTGCAAGTAGAACATCAGCATGCTTGGCCGGATTGGATACGCTGGTTATAGATGGAATATTAAGACCGTAACGGGCAACATACGCAACGCTCTGCCCTGAGCAATAAGGACGGTTGACCATACCGAGGTCGTGGAGATGGATGTCTCCCTTGAGGTGTGCTTCTGCTATGTCTTTCGTGAAGACCTTTGTAAGGGCATACTCTTTAAGGACCATCTCTGCTATTGATAAATTTATGGATTCAGGATTATGGCTTGTGTTGCTGTTTTCTTTATTTTTGGTCAGCATCATCTTCTCAAGGTCGTGAACGGGCAGACCTATCCTGCTGTGGTCGGCGAGCTTTGCTTCCAGGCCTCTCTGGAAAAGCTTGACATTGACCATTTCACGGATGATAGTTGTGGTCACGTGGCTTCTTCCGTACCTTAGGAGTTCATCTTCTACCTCGATGGCGATCCCTTCAGCAGTAGCCGGATCAACTCCGGCTTCGATTATCAGCGCGGCCCTTATCCTGCTGGCATCCCAGGGAGAGCTTTCTTCCTGAGCCAGGGCATCG
>ERZ1645192.4908-NODE-4908-length-10507-cov-7.349311_pt1 | contig 10507 bp, 11 predicted proteins | sample MGYA00575354_ERZ1645192 | MGnify/ENA primary metagenome ERZ1645192 (study PRJEB40844, sample SAMN11349763) | freshwater sediment metagenome | isolation source: river sediment | host: Sediment | place: India: Faizupur Khadar , New Delhi | collected 2017-02-21 ...
ACCGCTTCCCGATGATATCCAGGACTTTCTTCATTTCCAGGGCCGTCCAGGTTGCGGCCAGAGTTCTATTCACGGATTGACCCCGCCGGAGCCGCCCGGCAACAATCCGGGGATTTCGAAACCCCATTTCGAAAGGGCGGAGAGGGCAAACGGCCACCAGGCGTCAATGGTGTTCATGATTTTGCTCTTTTGGACCCAGCCTGGAGGGGCACCCACAAAAAGGGAGTGCACGACCGCATGGAGCAGGAAAAGCAGAAGGGTCGCCTTTGCAAGACCTGCAATCGCCCCCAGGACCCTGTCAAGGCCTCCCAGGTTGACGCGCTTGAGACCTTTCCCGACGGCACGGCCGACTATGGAAGACAATACGACACTCAGGAAAAAAAGCAGGAAACCGCAAATGACAGAAAGGACTTTCGAGGAAAGGGAAGGGGCCCACGGCTGCTCAAGGAGAAACGCAGCCGCGGGAGATCCTCCCTTGATAGCGGCAAAAAAGCCCAGGATGCTCCCGACCAGGGAAAAAAGCTCGCCGGTTAACCCCACCCAGAATCCCCTTATGACGAGGTAAAGGCACACGCCTCCCAGAACAAGGTCTGCCGCTGAGTGAACCCCCATCAAGGCTTCCCTTCCCGCTCGGCAAGCCTTTCAAGGAATTCCCTGGTTTTTTCCAGCGCATGGGCGAGTTTCAGCGCCATCAGGACAAGGCCCTCCTCCTGGCTCGTCCCGATTTCCTCCTCCTCCGCCAGCGAGTCGAAAAGAGACTCCAGGCGTCGGGCCTCGCTTTGATCCAGCGTTGTTTTTACCGGGTAGATCCGTTTTCCGATCCTGAGCCTTTCAAGCCTGGTAGCATCACCCATCATCGCGGGACCTCACTAACCCGCCCGATCCTGTCCTGCCCTCCCCTGTGCATGCCTTAGCCGGGAAAGCAGGGCGCAAATCTTTTGTTCCATCCTGGCCATTTCCTCCGCGTGGGCTTTGCGCTCCGTTTCCAGCCTTGCGCGCAGGGATTCGTTTTCGGAAGCGAGATGGTTCATCCTTTTCTCCACACATTTGGCGAGGGCGTCTACATCCTCCAGGATCTTCATCCGACCCTCTCCTTTCCAGGCCGCTTTCTACCTCAGGACAAACCCGTTCCGCGTGAGGTTTTTCCGGAGGGCATCGTGGATCTCGTCCACGTCCTCGTCCCTGAGGGTTTTTGCAGGATCCCCGTATGCGAGGGAAAACGCCAGGCTGCGGGCCCCTTCCGGTATGCCCTTGCCCTGGTAGACATCGAACAGGAGTATCCCTCTCAGCAAGGGGCCCGCGAGGGAGCGAATCTGTGTCTCGACCTCAAGGGCCTCCTTCTCGAGAGGGGCAACCAGTGAAATGTCACGGTAAACCGGTGGGAAACGGACAACCTGCCCGAACTTGAAACCCCGGTCCGGCAACAGCGCTTCGATGTCGACCTCGAAGGCAAAAACCGGGCCAGGGATTTCCAGTTCCCTCAGGATACCCGGCTTGAGGCTCAACAGGTACCCGGCATCCTGGCCCTTGAGGGTGACACGCGCCGTCTGCCCTAAATGGCCGAAATGTTCCCTCCCCGACAGGAAACCCGGGGTCGTTCCACGGCTTTCGCAAAGCGCGATGACGTCCGACTTGACGCTCAGGATATCGTCCCTGGCGGATTCCCCGTAAAGGATTCTCCTGTCGCGGCCGTTCCAGGAGACACCCGCCATTCTCAGGATCTCCCGGTGCTCTTCCCCTTCCTTCTCGGCGGGCAGGAATGCCCTTCCTGCCTCGAAAAGCCGTATCGGGTCCTTCCAGCCCGAACGAAGGTTCGTCTGGAGGGCCTGGAGAAGGCCGGGCAGCAGTGTGGTTCTCATCACGGACTGATCCTGGCTGATGGGATTTGCAAGGGGAAACCCCTTGCTCCGGGGATCGGAATCAGGAAGACGAAGCCAATCCTTCCACTTGGGGTTTATGAAACTGTAAGTCACGACCTCGATATACCCTCGGGCGATCGCGGCAATCCTCAGCTGCCTGTGGGCCTCGACTTCGTCACCCCGTTTGCCCGTACCGTGAAGCAGGGGCGGGATCCGGGAGGGGACTTTGTCATACCCCCTGAGGCGCCCAACCTCTTCGATCAGGTCTTCCTCTATGGATATGTCCGGGCGGGCGGTAGGGATTTCAAAGACGAGTTTCTCGGTATCTCCCGCGACTTCCTCCAGGCCAAGCCTTCCAAGGTGCTCGGAAGCTTGTTTCATGTCGTCCCAGAGGAGCACGCGGTACAGTTTTTTCCGGGTCAGGGAAACTCGTTTACGTGTCCAGGCCCGCGTCCGGGCGGCGCGAACCGAGCTTTCCACCCCCTGGCCGGTTTCTCCCCGGAGGTAGTCCGCGAGGCAGGAAAGGGTCGGCAGCACGCGTGACGAGTCCACCCCACGGGAAAACCGGTAGGAGGCTTCCGTGCCCATTCCCAGCCTTCTCGCAGTGCGGCTGACCCTCAAGGGCTCGAAATAGGCGGACTCGAATGCCACGGATCTCGTTTCCTGGGTGATCTCGCTGTTTTCGCCTCCCATGATGCCAGCGAGTGCGACGGGTATCCCTCCGCTCGTGATCAGGAGGTCCCCCTCTTCGAGGGCATGTTCCTTGCTGTCCAGGGTTGTGAACCTTTCGCCTTTCACAGCGGAGCGAACGGTGATCTCCCGTGCGGGAAGTCGATCCAGGTCGAAGGCGTGGAGAGGCTGGCCGGTGATCAGCATGACGAGGTTCGTCGCATCGACGATGTTGTTTATGGAACGGACGCCGGAGAAGGCGAGGCGCACCCTTGTCCTGACAGGAGAAGGCTCTATCGAGACGGACGGGGCAAGCGAAAGCGCGTAAAGGGGGCATCCGTGGTCCTCTAGTTTCAGGCCTTCCCAGGTGATTGGCCACTCCCCTCCAATGGGAGGCTCCTCCAGGCCGTTGTACAGCAGGGCCGAACCCGGTATGACGCCATAGCACTCCCTTGCCAGCCCGATCAGGCTCAGGAGGTCACCCCTGTTGGGTGTGACCGAGACTTCAAGGATGCAATCATCCAGTTTAAGGGCCTTCATCAGGTCTTCTCCTGCCGCGGATCCTGCCGGCAACCGGAGAATCCCGAACTCGTCGGCGATCTCCGGAAGACCGATTTCCTCGGCGGACAGCATCATCCCTTCGCTGACGACACTGTCGAAGATCCTTTTGCCCAAGGCTGTCCCGTCCGCGAGCACAGAGCCCGGAGCCCCGTAGGGAACCCAATCACCCTCTTTGAGGTTCCTTGCTGCCGTGACGCAGCGGGCAGCAGGCCCCCCCGTATCGAGGTCCGCGACGAACAGGTCGCTTCTTTCGGGGTGGGTCTGGAGCTTCAGGATACGGCTTACTTTCAATCCTTTCAACGAGGCACAGGGACGTTCGATATCCTCGACTTCACACCCCGTGACCGTAAGCCTGGCCGCAGCTTCCTCCGGGGACAGGGGGATGCGGCAATATTCGTTCAGCCAATTCCAGGAAATCCTCATCTCAGTAGCCTCCCCCGGTAAGGAACGACGCATGCCCTTCAAAGAGCACCCTCAAATCGGTCAAGCCGTACTTCAGCATTGCGACCCTGTCCGGCCCCATGCCCCACGCAAAACCGTTGTACCGTTCCGGGTCGATTCCGCCATACCGGAGAACGTTCGGGTGAGTCATCCCGCAACCGAGGATCTCAAGCCAGCCTGTCCCCTTGCAGATCCTGCAGGAGGGATTTCTCCCAGAGCAGGCAAAGCATTCGACGTCCATTTCCAGCGACGGCTCCGTGAACGGGAAGTGACTCGCCCGGAAACGGCTGTCGAGAGGACGCCCGAAAATAGCCCCCACAAAGGTGTTCAGGCACCCTTTCAGGTCGGCCAGGGAAACGTCTTCGTCGATCAGGAGTCCTTCGAGCTGGTGGAACATGGGGGAATGAGTCTGGTCACTGTCCCTCCGGTAGACCTTCCCGGGAATGATGATCCTCAGGGGAGCCCCCCATTTGAGCATGGACCTCACTTCGACCGGGCTCGTGTGGGTTCTGAGGAGCTTCCCGTTTGTCAGGTAGAACGTGTCCTGCATATCCCTGGCCGGGTGATGGGGCGGGATGTTCAAGGCTTCGAAATTGTGGAAGTCGTCCTCTATCTCGGGGCCGTAGGCAACGGAAAAACCCATGCCCATGAAGATGTCGATGATTTCGTTCATCGTCTGCTCCACAGGGTGGAAGGCGCCCCATGTGCGCCCCCTCGGGGGGAGGGTCAGATCCACCGTGTCCGAGGTTTCTGCGGCCTCGTCCTCAGCCCGGGCCAGGAAAGTTTCTTTGTTCCCGATCGAGAGTTCGAAATCCGCCCTCAGTTCGTTAAGCGCCTGGCCGGCCAACGGCCGCTCCTCTGCCGGCAGGTTCCCAAGGGAGCGCAATAGCTGCGTCAACTCTCACTTCTTGCCCAAATAGCGGATTTTCAGTGACTGCAGGGCCTCGCTCCCTTCCACTGTTGAAAGCGATTCCAAGAACCGGCCCCTAATGGCTTCAAGCTTCGTCTGCATCTCGTTCAAGCCAGCATCCCCCCGGTCAAGTCATTATCTGGAATCATCAGTTCCCCCGTATTTAACGCCTGGAAACAACGGATTCAAGGCGGACAGGTTTCGCCGTACACCCGGATTCAAAGGTTTTTTCCCCTCTCCCCTGAAGCGGCCGAAGCGACACCTTCAAAGAGACAGTAACAGTATAGCGAAAAAAGCTGAGCGCCATCGGGATCCTTCGAATCCTGGGGTCAGGACGTCATCGAGACGGAAACCTCCAGTCCGGAAAAAACGTAGGGTTCCCGGCAGCCCGCGGCGCCAGGAACCCTACGAAGACCTACTGTCCTATAGGCAGCAGAAGCTCCCGGGTTAACGGGCCAGCGCTTCCTTTGATTTCTCGACGAGTTTGACGAAAGCAGCCATGTCGTTGACGGCCATATCAGCCAGGATTTTCCTGTTAAGGTCGATACCCGAACGTTTCAGGCCACAGATGAAGCTGCTGTAAGACATGCCGTTCATCCTGGCGGCTGCATTCACCCTGATGATCCATAGCTTGCGGAACTCGCGCTTCTTCGCCTTCCGGTCGCGGAAGGCATTCGTCATCGACCTCAGGAAGGCTTCCCTGGCGCGGCGATAGACGTTCTTCTTGCGTCCCCAGTACCCTTTGGTGATGCTGAAAAGCCTTTTACGCTTGCTGTTGCTGGCACTTCCGCCCTTAACCCTGGCCATGGGAGATCACTCCTCTTTCGTTATCCTTTTTGGGTGGATAGTCCGGACTAGCGGGAAACCAGAAGGACCTTGACCCGGTCCTCGATAGCCCCGGGCAGGTATCCCTTTCTTCTCAAGGTTCGAGACCTCTTTGAATTTTTCGCCTCGAGAAGATGGCTCCTTCCGCCTTTCTTGTAGGTGACCTTCCCTGTGCCCGTGGTGCGAAAACGCTTTTTGGCCCCCGAATGGGTTTTCATCTTGGGCATCTCTTCAATTCCCTCCTTGGTTTCGCAAAAATCCCGAAAAGTGGTTAATCCCTGTCTTCGCCGCTTCCCGCGGTTTTCTGGGATTCCTCCCTGGAAACCGGTTTCTTCGTCGAAGCGAGGGGTGCCACCATCATCCTCATGTAGCGGCCCTCCATGCGGGGTTCCATTTCGACCTTCCCGAATTCCGCGACATCCTTTTCCACCTTGACGAGAACGGCCTTTCCCCTGTCAAGGAATGCCATTTCACGGCCGCGGAAAAACACGGAAACCTTCACGCGGTGTCCGCTTTCCAGGAAACTCCGGATGGCCCGAACCTTGAAGTTGTAGTCGTGCTCGTCGATCTTGGGCCTCATCTTCATCTCTTTGACCGTCTGCACTTTCTGCTTTTTGCGGGCATCCTTGTCGCGTTTCTGGATCTGGTACTTGTACTTCCCGTAGTCCATGATCCGGCATACAGGCGGAGTCGCCTGGGGAGCGACCTCGACAAGATCCAGAAGCCGTTCCTCGGCAAGTTTCAGCGCTTCTTTCGTGGGAACGACACCCAGCTTGATGCCCTGGTCGTCGATGAGAAGAACTTCTGGGGCTCGGATCTCCTCGTTCACGCTGGGTTCATCCGGTTTGTTAGCTATAGCCCATCACCTCCGGTAAAAATTTTGAAAGGGGGGGCGCCCTGACGAGCACCCCCCCTACAAGACTGATTCCGTTCCGAAAAGGAAAAGGATTCAGCTTGAACCCGACAACTGCCTTCCGGCGTCTTCAGGTGAGAGGAGGCCCTCTTCTTCGCTCAAGCACACCGGGGAACTATACCACAGTTACAGCCGCGACTCAAGAGGTCAACGGCGAGGATCGAATTCTCCCGAGATCTTTTCCTTGAAAGCTTCCAGGGACATCGTCCCAAGGTCGCCTGCGCTTCTCTCCCTCACGGACAGGGTGAGTTCATTCATCTCTCTTTCCCCCAGCACGAGCATATAGGGAATCTTCTGGACCTGGGCGTCGCGGATCTTCCTGCCCAGTTTCTCGTCCCTCAAGTCCAGTTCGGCCCGGACGTCCCAGTTTTTCAGCTGGGCCTCCACCTTCCGTGCATATTCCTCCATTTCGGGCTTCACGGGAATCACCTTTACCTGCACCGGGGCTATCCAGTAGGGGAAAGCGCCTGCAAAATGCTCTATCAGGATGCCGAGGAACCGTTCGAGGCTGCCGAGTACGGTCCTGTGGAGCATGACAGGCCGGTGCTGATCCCCGTCGGATCCGACGTAGGTGATGTCGAAGCGTTCCGGCATCTGGAAATCGAGCTGGATCGTACCGCACTGCCATGTTCTCCCGATGCAATCCTCGAGGTGGAAGTCGATTTTCGGACCGTAGAAAGCACCATCTCCTGGGTTGACCCGGTAGGGGACGCCGCTTTCCCTGAGCGATTCCTCCAGGGCGCTCTCGGCCTTCTCCCACATTTCGAGGCTTCCCATGGCGTTTTCGGGACGGGTAGACAACTCGACATGGTAGTTGAAGCCAAAAACATCCTTGTAGATATACCGCGTCAAGTCCATGATGCCCAGGATTTCCTGCTTGATCTGTTCTGGGGTGACGTAGAGATGCGCATCGTCCTGGGTAAAGCACCTTACCCGCATGAGCCCGTGGAGGACCCCCGAGCGCTCGTGCCGATGCACGATCCCCAGTTCTGCCATCCGGAGCGGGAGATCCCGGTAGCTCTTGAGCGAACTCTTGTAGACGAGAAGCCCGCCCGGGCAGTTCATGGGTTTGACCGCATACGGCTTCTCGTCAATCTCCGTGAAGTACATGTTTTCCTTGTAGTGGTCCCAGTGCCCGGAGCGTACCCAAAGCTCCTTGTCGAGGATCAGCGGCGTCCTGATCTCGTAATATCCCCTCTTGGTGTGCTCGCGCCGCCAGAAATCCACGAGGGTGTTGAGCACGACCATGCCCTTGGGGTGGAAGCACGGGAAACCGGGCCCTTCCGCCTGGATGCTGAAAAGGTCAAGTTCCCTGCCCAGTTTGCGATGATCACGCCTGCGGGCTTCTTCCATCCTTTTGAGATAGGCCTCCAGTTCCCCCTTGTCCGCGAAAGCCGTCCCGTAAATCCGGGTGAGCATGATGTTCTTCTCGTCACCGCGCCAATAGGCCCCTGCCACGGACAGGAGCTTCGTGTGCCTGAGGAAGGAAGTGTCAGGGACGTGAGGCCCTCTGCACATATCCTCGAAATCCCCCTGCCGGTAGACGGAAATCTTTCCATCGGCGATGTCCTCGACGAGTTCCGCCTTGTAGACCTCCCCGGCATCACGATACCGCCTTGAAAGCTCATCTTTCGGGACTTCCAGTCTTTCCACGGGCAGGGCAGCCTTCGCTAGCCTGTTCATCTCTTCCTCAACGGCTGCCAGGTTTTCCTCCGAGATCGGGGATGGCAATTCGAAATCGTAATAGAAACCGTCCTTGATCGAAGGACCGATGGCCACCTTCGTGCCTGGATAAAGGTGAAGGACCGCTTGGGCCATGAGGTGTGAAGCCGAGTGCCGAAGGATGTGCAGGCCCTCCTCGCTGGTTCCTTCGATGGGTTCTACGAGAGCATCGGCATCAAGCACGGCTTTCAGGTCGACGGGTTTCCCGTCCACCGCCGCGGCGACGGCCCCCTTATGAATGCCCCACTCTTTCAAGACTGCGAAAGCGGTCGGTTTTTCCGCTTCTAGGACCTGACCTTCTTTTCCCCTGAATTTCGACATCGATTCATCCCCCTGCTCCAACAGGATTTTCTAGTCATTCTAAACTCCGGGAGAGTTTACGACAACTCCGCGCCAAGCACCCGTAAGGGAAAGGGGGGATGGGGCTTCCCCCATCCCCCCTCAATCGCTATCCTCACGCGCTCATTTCGAGCCCGTGCTGCCAAATCCCCCAGACTCCCTCGCCGAAGGGGACAATTCGACCGTTTCCTCCCATTCCGCCTTGACGACAGGGCAAAATACCATCTGGGCGATCCTGTCGCCTGGATCGATCCTGAAGGGTTCTTTTCCCAGGTTCATCAGGATCACGCGAACTTCTCCCCGGTAATCGCTGTCTATAGTCCCCGGGGTGTTGAGGACCATGATCCCTTTTTTCAGTGCCAGGCCGCTCCGGGGACGCACCTGGGCTTCGTAGCCATCCGGAATGTCCAGGTGAAGGCCGGTACCGACGAATCCCCAGTCACCGGGCAGGATAGTGGTCGCGTCCACGGAGCGGAGGTCCACCCCTGAAGCGCCAGGGGTCGCATATCCCGGCAGGGGGAATCCCTTCGCCACGTCTTCCCTGCTGATGCGCACCTTAATGACGTTCACTCGGCCCCCTGCCGCGGTCCCGCGGCCCGGGCCCCCTCCTGTCGTGCCTGTCCCCTCCGGGGCGACGATCACGTCCCTCACCCTCAGGCCTTCGCGGCCTTTCGGGCGCCGGTCCGGCTGCCGCGCTTGCCGCAGCGATCCGTTCTTCCCTCTCTAATTCGAGGGGATAGGCTTCCGGGAAAAGCTCCGACAGCCTGTGCTCCGCAGCCTTCTCGAGAAGCCTCCGCCGCGTCAGGTTGACCCGGTTCATGTCGTCGATTTCCTTCACCATGACAAGAACCATGTCTCCCGGCTTGACCGCGTCCTCGAGCTTCGGCACGTGGTGCGTGCTGATCTCGCTGACATGCAGGAGCCCTTCCTTCCCCGGCAGGACTTCGACAAAAGCCCCGAAGCTCAGCATCCTGGTGACCTTTCCGTAAAAAACCTCTCCCGGTTCTGCATCGCGGGTCAGGTCTCGTATGATCTGAAGGGCTCTCCTTGCGGATTCCTCGTTGGTGGCGGCAATGAATATCCTGCCGTCGTCCTCGACGTTCATCTTAACGCCGGTATCGGCACAAATGCCGCGAATGACCTTGCCGCCCGGTCCGATCACGTCCCGGATCGAATCGACCGGCACGCTGGTGGTGTACATGCGCGGGGCATAGGGAGAGAGATCCGGTTTCGGTTCCCTGATCGCCTTCTCCATTTCAGCCAAAATATGGATCCTTCCCTGGCGCGCCTGGCCAAGGGCCTTCTCCAGGATCTCCCTCGTGATGCCCCCAGCCTTGTTGTCCATCTGCAGGGCCGTTATTCCGAGTTCAGTGCCGGTGACCTTGAAGTCCATGTCGCCGTAATGATCTTCGAGCCCCTGTATGTCCGTCAGGACCTCGACCTTTTCCGCTTCCTTGATCAGCCCCATGGCTACGCCCGCGACAGGGCGGGGAATCGGGACCCCGGCATCCATCAGTGCCATGCTCGCTCCGCAAACAGAAGCCATCGAACTTGACCCGTTCGATTCGAGGATGTCCGAAACAACCCGCACAATATAAGGGAACTGGTCTTCACCTGGCATGAGGCTCCTGACAGCCCTCTCGGCCAAGGCTCCGTGACCTATTTCCCTGCGCCCGGGGCCTCTCATGGGGCGAACCTCCCCGACCGAATAGGGGGGGAAGTTATAATGCAGCATGAACCGCTTCGATGGTTCGTCGATCTTGAGGCCATCCAGGACTTGTTCGTCTTCGCCCATCATACCCAGCGTGGTTGTCACGAGGGCCTGGGTTTCTCCCCGGGTGAACAGGGCCGAACCGTGTGTCCTCGGCAGGACCCCGACCTCGCAGGCGATTGGCCTGACCTGGTCCATGGTCCTTCCGTCGGCGCGGCGCCTTTCATCCACGGTCATCGACCTCATGGCTTTTTTCACGAGTTCTTCCACGACAGCCGAGATGTACCGGGCTGAATCGGGATATTGTGCTTCAAGGGCTTCAATTGCCCGCTGGGTGACCTCGGAAATTTTCGCGTTCCGGACCCCTTTGGCGTGAATCCCTACGGCTTCGTATATCTCTCCGTAGAAATCCCCCCTGATTGCCTCGTCGATGCCTTCGATGCGAAGGGGGGCGGGTATTTCCAGCTTGGGTTTGCCCACTTTCTCCCTTGCATCCAGCTGGAAGCGAACCAATCTCTTGATCTGTTCGTGTCCGAATTCGAGCGCGTCCACCATCA
>ERZ1645192.4909-NODE-4909-length-10507-cov-7.164370_pt1 | contig 10507 bp, 10 predicted proteins | sample MGYA00575354_ERZ1645192 | MGnify/ENA primary metagenome ERZ1645192 (study PRJEB40844, sample SAMN11349763) | freshwater sediment metagenome | isolation source: river sediment | host: Sediment | place: India: Faizupur Khadar , New Delhi | collected 2017-02-21 ...
ATCGATATCAGTCGGTGAGGAACCGAGAACTATTGAGGATGTATATGAGCCATACCTTATCAGAATCGGATTCCTGAAAAGAACACCCCAGGGCCGGATGATAACAAGTGCAGCCCGTGACCATCTTGGAGAGACCCTTACCCGGGATCTCACCTCTTTTCTCTGAATTTTTCCTGCAAGCTTGTATCAGATAATGATCAATAGATCTGTATGATCTGGTTCAAAACCACCGGAATATATGTACTTCTATCACTGTGTTTTATCATAATCTCACCAGCACATGCAGATACGATATCAGCAGAAGTCGGAAATTTATCAATTCCATATATCCTTACACCCGACCTTTCTCTCTCTGATTTGGTAGTTCCCGAATCTGTTCAAAACGGTCAGCCCATTACCGGTTCAGTAATTGTAACCAATCGTGGTCCGGTTCCGGCCAGTCAAATCTCAATGGACGTGCTTCTTATTCAGAACAGAACACAAGGCACAAATTCTGTCTGGCTTGGAAGCAGGGGCACTGATGAGATGGCTGCTGGAACACGAGGGAAAATTCCATTCTCTTTTGATATTCCAATGGGGATTTTAGAAGGAGAATATTTCTTGAAAGTCAGTATTCGGGCATATGAACCCGAGTTCATTCTTTTAGATAATACTATCATTTCTGCTCAGCCCGTATATATCAAGAAAAATACTTCATGGAGAGGGGGGAGTCCAAATCTTCAGCTGAGTATTGATTCAATCAGCACGAATATCACATCACCCAAAGCACCCCTGACCCTCACCTACAATATCATAAATACAAATCCGGATACTGCAGGATCATGCAAGGTATTGTTTCTTCTCTCTCCGGATATTGGCAACATCACCGATGGATATCATCTGAGAGAAGAGCGAATCTTTACAATATATGCACAGATGAATGAAAGGACAATTTCAGAAGACCTGGTCCCGGAAAATATTCCCCCAGGCTCCTATTACCTGGTTGGAATTATCGATTATACCGGGATGATTCAGGAAACTGAGGAAACCGACAATATCTTTGTGTTTCCTGATCCAATCCAGATAACCTTCCCACAAAATTTCTATTCAGAGTCATACACCGATCAGATAACTGGTTACCTGTATCTAAAGACAATTAAATACCGGGAACATCTGGGACTTCCATCCCTCATGTTTGATACAGATCTCCGCAATCTGGCGATGGACCATACATCCGATATGATTCAAAGAGCCTATTTTTCCCATTATACTCCGGAAGGAATTGACCCAACCGGGAGAGCAGAACTCATGGGATATGAAGTAACACGAAGAATGGATGATGGAAGTATCAGGACAGGGATTGCAGAGAATATCATCAGGATTGCAGCAGGACATACAGTCGGGAAGGCATATACCGGATTTGTTGATCCGACAACTCCTGAAGATGTTGCGGATATCATGATGATAGAATGGATAAACAGTCCAGAGCACAATAAAAATCTCATCAACCCAACCATTGAAAAAATAGGTATCGGAACCAGATATGATGGGGAGTATTTCTATGCTACCCAGAACTTTTTTTAAATCCTATTTTGCAGACGTCTGATTCATCGAATTAAATATCGTGACAATGTCTGCATAATCTGCCCGACCGTTTCTGTTGAAATCTATCCGAAGTGAGAGATTACTCTCACCTATCCAGCGGAAGTTCTGGAATAGCAGAACCAGGTCATGCATATCGAGGTGACCATTTCCATTCAGGTCTTCAAACCGTCCATCATTATCAGTATCTTTCATCTCCTGAACCATCGATGTGTTAAAGCCTATCGGGATCATAATATTCGCGTTATATTCAAGGTTTAACTCCTCTGAACGTTCCGGATCACTGATGCGTGTGGTACTACTGATCCGTGCAGACGAGACTCCTGCTATTCCTGTCTGTGCTGATGCCTGCTTATAGGGGGATTTTTCTTCTGATGATGCGATGGATCCACTAAGAGCACAGGTCGGACTTCCTGACTTGTCCTGTCCTTCTCTGATTCGGGTCGCGACTGCATGTTCTGATGCCTGAATGGATCTATCTCCATCTGAAGTATACTCAACTATTCGTTCAGAGGATATACTGCCTGAACCTGAAATCTGCCTGGTTTCATTCGTCTTCCCTCCATTCGTCATAACATCCTGAACATACACAGCAGTACCTGAGCTGACTTTTCCAGAGTAGGTATCATTCTGACTGAATTTCTGTTCCATGATTGTTTTGTCATGGACTGACCCTGTTGCTGATGTCATCGCAGAGAGCTCCAGTTGTTCTCCGCCTTGATACAACCGGGTGAATGTAGTAATGAGACCTGAAATGAGAGTCCTGTCATAAAGGGCTACTTCACCAGATTGTGTTTTGGTCTTTCCATAAATTGTAGAAATAACTGTTCCTGCCAATCCAGGGTTAGAGGCATTACTCTGCGGTGTTCCAATCGTGAGGGAATAATCCAGTGTTCCATTCGAACTCCGGCTTGCCGATGCGAGTGTTAGATTCTTCGCATTCACTATTGAGAAAGAGGCTGACTGTTCACCGGAAATACATGAAGATGCAACATAGGGATCTCCGAAGCATATAGCCCCCTGAGTCTTATTTGAATAAACGTCGGTTGATGTCAGGACATACTCATCTGCTATCAGATGTCCTCCTGATGGACCGGATGAGTACCCAAGAACCTTCTGCGTTTCAAATCCCTGCCCTGATTTTTCTCCAGACATACTGACCTGTTTAGTCAGGGAGAGAGATCCACCATTGGTCATGACTGAGTCTGAATATACACCGGATACATTCGTCCCATTCCCATCAGCATGAGAAAATGTTCCGGTAAAACTGTCCCGGACCGGCCCGGTTGTCTCTATAATAGTGCCAATTGAATAATCAGCAACAGATATGAGACATACCATACCTGACGCTACCATCAATCCAACCATTATGAAAATCCGGACACCTGACGGTAACAGATTCATGAACGCAGATGTAGTATTGATGCACGAAGTATAAAATTCGTTGTATATATTTTCGTTGATATTCGAAGGAGAGAACCTGGAATATCATCAGAAGGAACCAACGTATAAAAAAGGGTGAGAAAAATTCACGGAGTTTTTGAGTTTTCCAGATAATAGAGCTTCACTTGATGGTCCGGGTGATACCGCTCTTTTGATTCACGAAGACCGGGAATTCCCATATCACTTTCCCGATTGATATACAAAAACCGGTCTTTCAGATGTAATGCGGTCTGGATATTGACTTCTTTATAGATGCCTTCACAGTCAGGTAATGCTTTTTCATAATGAACCACTGCAGTCGTTGGATTTAGCTCTTCAAAGATTGCAATTCCTCCAATTTCTCCTCGTGGATTTACCGTGATGCCGGAAAAACCAAGATCATCAAAGTATTGAACAGCTTCCCTTATTGCATCTTTTTCATGTTTTAAAATGGTATATTTATCACATTCCCGCTGCTGACACCACTTGACCAGAAATTCCAGTACTTCATCCATATTTGAATCATTAATTAGTTCAACCGTCGATGGACACTTACGACGAAATTTGTTTAACTGTTTCCTGATAGACAAAAAGTCCTGGCCCGGGAGTGAAGACAGAATATCAGATTTATACACATAATCAAAAAAATCACGGTCTGGTTTTAGTACCAGGTCCGGATAGTTTTCCCTCATCCATGAAAACTGCCATGGCTCTAAAATAAGAAGCGGGGCTTCTTCACCAAGTTCTTGTGCAAGTTTTACAGTTGCATGAAAAACATCCGGTTTTAATGGTCCGATTGGAAACCGGTATGAGTGATAATTTTCAGTCTCACCCTTTATGATGAGACATCCATCATGTTCACAGATCTTATAATTACCATACGAACGCCAGCAGAATAGTGTTCCAAATGTATTTTCTGAATGTTCTATTGGACAATCGTGATAAATACGGTCAAAAATTTTCTTATCTTCCAGCTCAATCGGGTGAAAATCTTCTTCACTTATCTTCATTGTCACGCTCTTTCTCGTATAAAAGAAATATCTTTTTTTTATCGGCAATAAAATCAGATTGTTCATAAAATGGGCTGGTGTCAGGTTCTGCGACCAGAATTATTCGAAGAAGTCCAGCATCCCGTGCGGTTTTGATTAAAAATGTGAGAAGTTGATGCCCGATGCCCCGGCCTCTGAATTTTTGTAAAACGCACATATCCTGAATTATTCCGGTACTGATTCCATCAGAGATAATCCGCCCCGTTGCTACAGTTTCACCGGTTTTCTTATGAACGCCGATGCAAAACCGAAAACTTGCTCGTATAAACTCAGGCAGTTCACCAGGATCATATTCGTCCTTCCACCAACCGGCTTCTTTGTAAAGGGTAATTATCGTATCTGAATCCCAGACATCCACGATAATAAATTGAACTGATTCCATTGCGAATTATAAATAGTATTTGGCATGAGAAGTATTTCATGTAAATACATAGAGATTCCCATACAAATACAGAGGTACAATATATATTTTCATGGTTCTATACATAATCACTATCAAATATGGAAATACGCCGTGTTCAAATGACCGGAGGGTCATCCTATGTTATCACCCTTCCGAAAGACTGGGTGGAATCGACCCATATCAGGAAGAATGATCCACTGGGAGTTATTGTTCAACCAGATGGAACATTATTAATTACAAAAAATACTACCGGAGACCAGATTCAGCGCGTAAAAAATCTGGAGATTGATACCGGAATAGACCCTGATCTCTTTTTAAGACTCCTCATTGGGATCTATATCGCCGGATATAATGCAATTCAGATAACTACAAAGGATAGGATGACCGGTGCCATCAGAATGAAACTCCGGGAGTTTTCAAACATGGTTATCGGCCCTGAATTTATTGAAGAGACTGATACCAGCGTGCTCATTAAGGACCTTTTAAACCCGTTGGAGATGCCGATTCAGAATTCGATAAAAAGAATGTTTGTTATTGTAAAAAGTATGCATATCGACGCAATTGATGCATTTATCGCGCATGATTCAGACCTGATAACCGATGTAATTGAACGGGATAATGATGTGGACCGGTTATTCTGGCTCATTGCACGACAGACCAATATGATTATGCACAATGTTCACCTGTCACGAAAAATGAACATGAATATATCTGAGATGCTCCCACATTTTCAGGTTGCACGTATTATTGAACGGGTTGGTGACCATAGTGTCAGAATTGCCCTGAATGCGAAAAAGATCCAGGGATCAGAGATTGCACAGGAGATCCAGGATCACATCAGGAAAGTTTCGGAAGGTGCTTTGAACACCTTTGAAAAGAGTGTTGAGTCATTTTTCACTCATGATCTGAAAAAGGCGAATAAAACGATTGAATTTATGCACCATCTGGAAGATTCATTCTCAAAAATTAATACAGAACTTCTCTCCCTCCCGGTCAATATTGCTGTTCCTATCAGAAATATTACTGACAGTATCAGGCGTTCCGGAGAATATTCTGCTGATATTGCAGAAAATGTGATAAATTATGAGATGATGTTTGAGAAAAAAGCCCTTTAATTATTTTATCTGATCCATATCACGAAGGAGGGTCTTAACATCAAGCCATATGACAAGTTCAGTGCTTTCTTTATCTTTATCCTTCACTTTTTTCTTAATGATGCCAAGAATGTGAGAAGACTCCTCTCCTGATGTAGCGGTCTCATCCACATGACTGGCATAATAGGTTGAAACGGTCAGAACATCATCAACCATGATGCCGATTTTTGAGTGTGTGATACGATCATCAAGAACAATAATTCTCGTTTCCTCTTCTGAAGCAGCATGAGTCGAAGTAATTGCCAGTTGCTGTTTCAGATCTATGATGGTGGTGATCTCTCCTCTGAGATCAATGATTCCTTTTATATATGACGGACTGTTTGGAAGTTTGGTAATCCTGGTATACTCAACAACCTCTTTCACATCAAAAAGATCTATTGCAAAATGTTCCTGCCCAAGGAGAAATTCCACTACCTGAAATGACTCCTCCGATCCTTCTTCATCAGTCTTTCCGGTGAATTTACGTGCAGATAATCCATTTAAACCAGAAGAGGGAGAAGGTGAGATACCCGGAATTGTGCCGGCCATGAAATACAGATAGAACGTTTAAACAAAAATAATATTTGAAAAAGCGGGGGGGAAGTTAGCATCCGCAAAAAACACATGGTCCGATATAGAGCCGGCCGATATTTATATTGTTAGATTTATCCAGTTCAGGCATTTCATCCCCACAATAGGACATAAATGAGCATGGGTCGATGACAGAGAACCAGTAGTATTCACCATTCCTGAGGTCTGCAGGTACTGGAACAGTAATCGTATTGGTCAGCTGTTCTCCGACACAAATACTGTTTATCTCCCAGACGCCTAGATATCGTGCCGTAGAGGGATCAAATGATTCGTAGGGAGAGATGTAATATGCAACACTCACATGGTCTGCACACGCATTCCCAATATTTGTGATGGTATCAGTAATATCCACATTCTCTCCCGGATTACCGCAGGGGAATTTTGTTGTGACATGTGTCAGATCAGGTATTCGAGCAGCCGGATTATATTCAACACGGACTGGTCTGTTCCCGGTCCAGAAATTATTGGCAGTATTTTTTTCCGGTGGACTGGAGGTTACGGTGATCTTTTTTGTCAGGTAATAAATCCCGGTGCGTGTCCCTCCAGGGACTCCTACAGTAACCTGTTCAGTCCGAGTCTCACCTCCTTTCAGATTATGGATAGTCCACCAGTCAAGATGCTCTGCATCTGATCCGGTATCATCTGATGAGAGGCGATATTCCACCCTTACAATCCCTGCAGTAGAGCCTCCGATATTGGTAATTGAATCGGTTATCTTTGAACCTTCTCCAATATACATAACATCAGGATAATCTGTTCTGACAGTCATAATATCCGGTTCAATCGATGATGGTACAGGTTCGATCACAGGTGTAATAGGGACTTCTTCTGGAATACTCACTGACAGCAAGATTGGATCTCCGGAAATCCAGTATAATGAAGAGTCTTCAGGTACGAGTTCCAGGGGTAGAAATGATGAGATCAGGAAATATTCTCCACCGGTCATATCCTCCGGTAATGAAAAGGTTGATTCAGTGATGATTTCATCATCTCCGGATAAAATGAGATTATCAGTCTCCCCAATAAAAATCAGGTCATCGGATATGAGACCAGATTGGGAAAGATAATAGGATAATTTTGTCTCTATTGGATCCTGTCCTGTATTATTTGTAATTGTGGAGCGAACAACCAGAGTTCCTGCATCATCTGATACTACCTGGTCATCAGTATACCCGGTAAGTCCCTCACCCTCACCCAAAATTTGAACTGATTTTAATCCTCCTGGTATATATTTCCGGGAATCATCCGACATGGTATCATCCGGATTTATCAGACGGTTGACCTGATACACTCCTGGCTCAACATCAGGCGGAACAGGAAAAGTAGTGTTTATCTTTTTTTGTCCGCCCCTGACAAGGTTCTGAATAGAAACGGCCCCCAGAAATCTATCAGTTTGAACTCCTGCATTATCTTCTAATATATATCCTATTGAAACAGGCCCTGTAGACAGTGGTCCCTGATTTCTGATAACATCCACTACCCGGAGATAGGTTCCAGCCTGAACACTCTCTGGAAGAGACATAGAAATCCCGGTAATTTCAGGGACGATGCTGTCATCTGCCTGTACCCCAACAAGTGAGAATGAGAATATTTCTTTATTCCCGGAAACAAAAGGAATCACGGTAAATGAGCCGATAAAACAGAGAGAAATAATGATGAAACTGAATATCCGTAGATTATGATTCATGTATGAGGATATCTCCTGTCCGGTGAAAATCTTTTGGGAAAAATTAAGCGTCCCCGGAATACCGGGTAAGTATTCCAAGTACTGTAATTAAGGCTAGAAATGCGGATAATGGAGATAATGGAGTCTCTTCTTGTGGTGCACTTTTTAAGAGGAGCTCTTTATCTATCCGGTATTTGACAACATCCGGATCGATTGCGATAGCCATATCATACGCCATATGGGCTTCTTCATACCTGCCAAGAAGGCCGTACGCTGTTCCCATATTATCATAGGCCATGGAAGAATTCGGGACTAGCATAATTGTTTCATTCCATGCCATTATCGCTTTTTCATAATCTTTTAAAGCCGCATACGCCAGACCGGTATTGTACCATGCATTCGCAGAAAGGGAGGGATCTACTTGTTTTGCCTGCATCCAGAGATCGATTGCTTTATCAAGTGACCCTTGCGCATAATGTTCATTCCCAATCTCGAACAATTCTTCTCCGGAGTAAACTGGTGCACCTGATGCAGCTAAAACCAGCATGGGGATAAGAAATACGATTGGATATTTTTTCAGCATCCTGATACTCGTACCTATCTGTATTCTGCCATTGTTAAGATTCTTCTCCTTCAGTGAAGGGTAAACAAAAAAAGATTATGAAGATCCTGCTGCCCCGGTCACTATCTTCAGGGAAGATGCAATCTCTGAAACCATCTCAATTGGAATGCCCATAACCATTTCTCCTTCCTCGATTCCGGAGAATTTCCGTGAACCATCACACCCAAGAGAGAAATTTGGTGACCCGTACAGATACACCTGCGCACAGGCATCAGAACAAACTGACTGAATGCCAGAGAAATGAGAATTGATTCGGCCACCAAGACGATAGAGAGTGCTTTGTGCAATTTTTAACATCGCTTTTGGTTTTGAAATTATCAGAACTATAGTCGGGTCAAATGGAGTCTTTTCCAGTGGGGCATATAAAGTAGCATATGTTGTGAGCGGTTCCACATGGGGAACGTGATCAATGGTTCTTTTACATGCCGGCCAGGATTCAAACTTACCGAGTTTGTAATAAAACTCACCCGATTTGAGAGTCGGAGTCAGTTCCCGAAGCCCGAGAGCCCAGGAGCCGCCCATACAGGAATGATTGTCTGCGGTTGCATAGAAGATCTTTCCTTCATTCCTGGCCATTCCTACCATCTGACAATGACGCACTGTTTCTGTAATATGAGTCATCCCTTCAGGGATATCATCGGCAGTTTTACAGAATTTGAATGCTACAGGGGACCCTTCAAGATTCAGAGTCTCTTTAAAAATTTTTGATACTTCAGCATAGTCAAATCTGGTTCGTATAGTGTCCTGCATGATACTCAGTCCTCTCGTGCATATCTTACAGGGAGAAAGTTAAACCTTTCTTTTTGCCTACAGGTGACGGAGTTTCCGGTTAATCTTTTCAAAAAAATTCTGGCCGGCATCGATAAATAATGCAGGACTTGGACTTTTTGAGAGTTCTATGGTACAGTTGGTCTCAAGATGCATCTCAGTCTGACCGTCAATGACGAGTTTAGCAGGTTTTGTAGCTTCCAGGGTAATTGATACCGTCCTGGATGAATCAATGAGATGTGGGCGGTTTGAAAGCATAAACGGAGCAAGAGGAACCATGAGAAATCCTTCCACCCTGGGATCAACGATGGGGCCACCTGCACTCATGGCATATGCTGTTGAACCAGTCGGTGTGCTTATTATCAATCCGTCAGCCCGGAACCGCTCTGCAACTTTCCCATTGATGTGAATAAGGAATTTCAGCATTTTTGCCGGCCGGTCCGTAACAATTAATGCTTCATTCAGGGCAGTCCCGATGTTCTTCCCATTTATTCGAAGTTCAATCCGCATCCGCGCTTCTAATTGCAGGGGCTTTTTGAGTTGAGATACAAATGAGGTGACATCTTCAGGTTCAATGTCTGCCAGGAATCCGACTTCCCCATAGTTGATTCCAATAAGCGGAACCTGAACAGGCATTTGCTGTGTAGTCAGCAGAATTGTCCCATCTCCTCCGATGACGATGACAAGGTCAGGTGGACGAGCTGAATCAAAGAGTGGCGGTGCATCTCCCAGGAGGTTCTCTTTGTACGTGACTGTAAAATGTCCATAACTCTGTAACAAATTCTCCAGTTCACAGGAAAATGAGTCTACGTGCGGATCGCCATACCGGTTGACTATAAGGATATTCATTGCTGTGGACAATTCTGCTCACCGAAGATATTCAATCACTTTTTTATGGAGATGGGCATTTGTTCCGACAAGACAGTTGCCAATACTCACCTCATCCGGAAGGGTAAGAGGGTTTCCATCCCGGTCACTCACTATCCCGCCTGCTTCCTGAAGTATCAATATACCTGCAGCAGCGTCGGTTGCCCTGAGTGTCCTCCGGAGATCAACAAAACCATCGATCTTGCCTGCGCCTACATAGGAGAGTTCCAGGGCTGATGCACCAAACTGCCGGAACCGCCGTATCTTTCGTATAAGGTGAATGACCCGATCATATTGGAAATGCTTCCCATATACACTCATTGCACTCGCCTGCAACTCAGAAATATCAGATACACAAAGAGGTTTTTTATTTAAAAAAGCCCCACCACCTCTTTTAGCGGTAAA
>ERZ1645192.4910-NODE-4910-length-10507-cov-5.450727_pt1 | contig 10507 bp, 8 predicted proteins | sample MGYA00575354_ERZ1645192 | MGnify/ENA primary metagenome ERZ1645192 (study PRJEB40844, sample SAMN11349763) | freshwater sediment metagenome | isolation source: river sediment | host: Sediment | place: India: Faizupur Khadar , New Delhi | collected 2017-02-21 ...
TACAATTCCGATCACGCCGGGATGCCATCCGCGCCGGGCCAGCACGAGGCCGAAATGCTTCGATGGATCGAAGACCGCATCAAGCTCCTTGACGGCTTCCTCGACAATCCTCTTCTCGACATCCTGCCTCTCCCGGTTGGACTGATCCAACCGCACGGCCGCATCGCGGGCCTGCCGCGGATCGCCGGTCAACAGAAGATCGAGAGCTGCCTGCGCGTCACCCAGCCGGCCCGCCGCATTCAGCCGCGGACCGATCAGGAATCCGACGTGGTAGGCATCCAGCCTGGACTCGATTCCGGCGACTTCGATGAGGGCCTTGAGCCCGACCACCTTCGTCCTGTTGAGCTGGTCCAGGCCATGCCGGGCCAGGATGCGGTTCTCGGCCTTCAACGGCACAACGTCCGCGATGGTCCCCACCCCCACCAGGTCAAGATACTCGCGCAGGTCGACGGCCGCGGCGCGCGGCTTTCCGTTCTGCCGGCCGCGCTTCAGCAGGGCGTGGCACAGCTTGAACGCCACGCCCACGCCGGCCAGGTGCCTGGACGCCTCGTCCGATCCGAGCTTGGGATTCACAACGGCCAGAGCCGGCGCGACGGTACCCGACGACTCGTGGTGATCCGTCACGACAACATCCACGCCGTTTCGCCCGGCCCGCTTTACGGAGTCCACCGCGCCCGTCCCGCAATCCACGGTGATCACCAACGCGGGCTGAAGCTCCGTCATGCAGCGCTCCAGCGTCTCCGGCGCGAGGCCATACCCGTCGTCAATGCGATGCGGAAGAAACGGCTTGGCCACGGCGCCCAGGCGGTCGAGAACCCGGATCATGAGGGCCGTGCTCGTGATCCCGTCCACGTCGTAGTCGCCGAACACCACGATCGGCTGCTTCTCATCGATCGCCTTCCATATCCGGTCCACGGCCTTGTCCATGCCGGGCAGGAGGAACGGATCCGCGATATCGCTCAACCGCGGATTGAGGAAGCGATCGACAGACGGCGCATCGGTGAAACCGCGGGCCACGAGGAGCGCGGCCAGCGGCGCGGGAATCCCCAGTTCGCGGACAAGACGGCCCGCGAGGACATCGTCTCCGCGGGCCGTTTTCCAGACCTTGGACATGTACAGCGGCTCAGGCCTGCTTGCCATTGGCCGCCAGCTTCTTCTCCGGATGCCACAGCATCGCCACGGGGGTGGCGATGTAGATCGTGGAGTACACGCCCGAGATCATGCCGATGAACAGCATCAGCGCGAAGTCGTTGATCGCGCCGCCGCCGAAGATCAGCAGGGCCGTCACGCTCATGATCGCGGTGAACGAGGTCAGCAGCGTACGGCTGAGACACTCGTTCATGCTCTGGTTGCAGATATCGTAGAACGACTTGCCGCGATACAGCTTCATATCCTCGCGGATACGGTCGAAGATCACGATCGTGTCGTTCACCGAGAAACCGATGATCGTCAGAACCGCCGCGATGCTGTTGACGGTCAACTGGCGGCCGAAGAGGCAGTAGACCACCACGCAGATGATCGCATCGTGCAGCAGCGCGACCACCGCGCCCATGGCGAAGCCGAACTCGAACCGCCACGCGATGTAGATGATCATGCCGATGAGTGAAACCACGATGGCAATGATCCCCTTCTTCTGGAGTTCCTTTCCGACCTGGGGACCCACGCTGTCCTGCTTCGCCAGGGTGTAGCCGGGGAACGCTTCCTTGATGGCCTTGACGGCCTTCTCGCCGTCATCAAAGCCGACCTTGATTTCCAGATCTTCCTTCGCCTGCCCCGACACATCGGCGATATTGAGCTTCTGGTACTGGATGCTCGCGTCCTTGACGCCCGCGGAGGCAAGCGCGTCGCGGATGTTTTCCACCGGCTGCTTCTCCGTGAACTCGAACACCGCCGTCGCACCGCCCGTGAAATCCACACCCAGGTTCGCCTTGCCGCGCATGACGAACAACACGCTGGAAGCCACAATCACGATCAGGGAGAACGCAATCGCCATATGGCGCGCCTTGATGAAATCGATCCGGGTCTCGCGCACCCACTGGAACATCTTCAACTGCTGGATGCTCGAGTACTTCACCAGCAGTTCAAAGACCATCCGCGTGACCACGATGGCCGTGTACATGCTCACGATGATACCGGCGGAGAGCGTGACCGCATAACCGCGGACGGGGCCGGAGCCGAGCCAGAACATGATCGCCGCCGCGAGGACCGTGGTGATGTTCGAATCAAAAATCGCGCTGAAGGCCTTGTCATAGCCTGCGGACACGACCGTTCCGAACTTCTTGCCCAGTTTCTGCTCCTCGCGCATGCGCTCGAAAATCAGCACGTTCGCGTCGACGGCCATGCCGATCGTCAGCACGATACCGGCGATACCCGGCAGCGTCAGCGTCGGCAGGCCGATTCCGCCCCCGCCGAGGCCGGTGTTGTCGAGCAGGCTGAAGAACCCGGACATGGCCATCATGCCGAGCGGGAGCAGGATCAAGTTCATCACCAGCGCGAGATTGGCCACCAGGCCGCTCAGCAGGTAATAACCGACCATGAACACCATGATCGCGATGCAGCCGTACAGCGCCGCTTTCTTGCCGCTGGCGATCGAGTCCGCGCCGAGCGTCGGGTCCACGCTGCGCTCCTCAATCACCTTCACGGGGGCCGGCAGCGAACCGGCGCGAAGAACGATCGCCAGGTCCTGCGCTTCCTTCAGCGTAAAGGATCCTTCGATGATCGCGTTGCCGCCCATAATGGCCGTCTTGATAAACGGGGCGGAATACAGGGTGCCGTCGAGGACGATCGCCAGGTAGCGGCGTCCATCGGGGCTTGGATTCTTGGCGCCGCCCGGCGCGTAGTCGGAGGTCAGCGTGCTGAACCGGCGCGCGCCCTTGGCGTCAAAGCTCAAATTGACGATCGGCTGGCCGAACTGCTGGTAATCGACGCCGGCGTTCTTCAGCGACTCGCCCGTCAGTTCGCGGCGGCGGCTCACATAGTACGGCTCGTAAAGCGTCTGGTCGTTCTTCACTTCCTTCGCAAGCAGGAACTCGTAGCCCGGCGGCGCATGGAAGGTCTTCAGGCGGTTCCGGATATCCGTCTCGGTCGTCCCCGCCGGATCCTTGGACGTGTCGCGCTTAAGGTAATTGCGCGCGCGGTACCCGCCGTTCGGCATCGTGTCGTCGATGGAAACCACCTTGTATCCGTCCGGCACTTCGCCCTTCTCGAACAACTCCGACACGAGCTCGTCGTTCTTCGGATGGACCATGCGGAATTCGAGGAAGGCGGCGCTCTGCAGGTTCTTGATCGCGCGCTCGCGGTCCTCCGTCTTCAGGCCCGGGATCTGCACGATGATGCGGTTGTTGCGCGGCTCGGGATAGATGATCGGCTCGGAGATGCCCATCGTGTCCACGCGGTTGCGGATGACTTCCAGCGCGCGCGACTGCGCGTCCTTCAGCGCGTTGGGTTCGAGCGTCGAGGTATCGACTTCGAGCGTGAAGCTGGTGCCGCCCCGGAGATCGAGGCCGAGCTTGACCTTGTCCTTGAGCGGCGTGACGAGCACCAGCGACCACGCGGTCACCAGAACGAGAATGAGCCATTTCCAGATTGAGTTCTTGTCCATGTTCAGCCTGTCCTTTGTTTGAAAGCTACTTCTTCGCCCCCGACTCCTCCGGGCTCTGCCCCTTGTCGAGGACCTGCGTCACGGCCCCGCGGGCGACCTCGATCTTCACATTGTCGGCGATCTTGATGATGAAGGTCTTCTCCTTGACGTTCGTCACGATGCCGATGATCCCGCCGCTGAAGGCCACGCGGTCGTCGCTCTTGATGTTCTCCATCAGTTTGCGCCGCTCGCGCTCGCGGTTCTGCTGGGGCTTGATGAGCATGAAGTAGAAAATCACGAGCATGATGCCCAGCCAGCCGAACATGAACAGAGGAGACTGCTGCTGCTCGCCGCCGGGGGTCGGTGCCATCGCCAGGAAAGTCATCAGTGTTGTCATCAGATCCTTATTCCTTGTAGTTGCTTAAGAACTCATCCTTGTACTGACCGAACCGCCCCTCTTCGATGGCGGCCCGCATCTCCAGCTCGAACTCGCGATACCTGTGCAGATTGTGGATCGTCAACAGCCGGATGCCGAGAATCTCGTTCACGTTCATCAGGTGGCGCACATACGCCCGGCTGAACTGCCGGCAGGCCGCGCAACCGCATCCTTCCTCGATCGGGCGCGTGTCCTGGCTGTAGAGACTCGCCTTCACCGGATATTTGCCCGTCCGCGTGAACGCCGTCCCGTGCCTTGCCAGCCGGGTCGGGATCACGCAGTCGAACATGTCCACGCCGCGCACGACCGCCTCGACCATGTGCCGCATCGACCCCACGCCCATGAGGTATCGCGGCTTGTCCGCCGGCAAATGCCCGATGCTGTCGTCAATGCCCCGAAGGATCAACTCGTGCGGTTCGCCCACGCTCACCCCCCCGATCGCGTAGCCGTCGAACCCGATTTCCACCAACCGGTTCGCGGACCGCTCCCGAAGGTCCGGGTACGTACTGCCCTGCACAATTCCAAAGACCAATTGCCCGTCAGCACGCGGCTGCCGAGCACATAGAGCCGCCCATGCTAGGGTCCGATCCAAGGCTTTGCAAGCGTAATCACGGTCGCACGGGTACGGCGTGCACTCGTCGAAAACCATGGCAATATCCGATCCCAGCCGGCGCTGAATTTCCATCGCCGATTCGGGCCCCAGGAAGAGCCGGGCCCCGTCAAAATGCGACTGGAATTCGACCCCTTCGTCGGTGATTTTGTTGAGCTTCGCGAGGCTGAAAACCTGGTAGCCGCCGCTGTCCGTCAGGATCGCCCGATTCCAGCCCATGAACTTGTGCAGGCCGCCGCACTTCTCGACGGTCTCGACCCCCGGCCGGACGTTCAGGTGGTACGTGTTGCTTAGAACAATTTGCGTGCCCAAAGCTTCGAGTTCCGCGGGCAGCACCGCCTTGACGGTCGCCTGCGTTCCGACCGGCATGAACACCGGCGTATCCACCGGCCCGTGCGCCGTCATCAGCCGCCCGCGGCGGGCGCCGGAGGGATCGGTTTTCAGAATCTCGAATTGACCAGCGTGATTCATAACACGTTCCTGTGGCCGACCGCGTCGAGGCCGGCGGCCGCGGTCAGCGCCCGCGGCTACAGCAACACCTCTTCCGCGAAATGGCACGCGCTTTTGCGGCCGGCCGCGACATCGCGCAGGGCCGGCAGTTCCGTGCTGCACTTCGCTTTTGCGCGATGGCATCGAGGATGAAACGGACAGCCCGGAATAACCTGTGTCGCCGACGGAATGTCCCCGCTCAAGACAATGCGCTTGTGTTTGCCCTTCCGTGCCTTCAGCCCGCGGCCGACATCCGGAACAGCCGAAAGAAGCGCCTCGGTGTACGGATGCGCCGCGCGCACGTACAGGGCGCTCGACGGAGCGGACTCAACCACCTTGCCGAGGTACATCACCACGATCCGGTCGCTGACGTACCGCACGACCGCCAGGTCGTGCGCGATGAAAAGATAGGACAGGCTCATCGCCTGCTTCAGGTCTTTCATCAGGTTCAGGATCTGGACCTGGACGGAAACGTCCAAGGCCGACACCGGCTCGTCCGCGACCAGCAGGGAAGGTTTCACGGCCAGCGCGCGGGCGATGCCGATGCGCTGCCGCTGGCCGCCGCTGAACTCGTGCGGATAACGGCGAAGGTACGCCGGATCCAGACCGACCGCGCGGAACAGTTCCGCCGCGCGCGCTTGCCGGGTCTCCGCGCTCCGCTCCCCGTGAACCAGCAGGACTTCCTCGAGGGCGTGCCCCACGGACATCCGGGGATTCAGCGAGCCGAACGGGTCCTGGAAAATCATCTGCGCCTTGCGCCGGAAATCCTTCAGGCCGGCGCCGGCCAGTTTCGCGACATCCGTGCCCTCGTAAAGAATGGTCCCCGAATTCAGCGGTTCGAGCCTCAAGATCGCGCGCCCCAGCGTGCTCTTGCCGCACCCGCTCTCGCCCACCAGCCCCACGCTTTCGCCGCGCGCAATCGTCAGGCTGACGCCATCCACCGCGCGCAAAGGGCGGCGCTTCGTGCCGTAGTAGACGCGCACGTCGATCGCTTCCACCAAGTTATTCGCCCGATTCATGGTCAGTAGTCAGTTGTCCGTTGCCGTCACGCATCCACCGCCATCCGCGTCATCCGCGAAATCCGCGGTTCAACTCCTCCACAAATGGCACTTCACCGAGTGACTCGGCCCGGCCTCTTCAAACGCCGGTTCCTTTTCTCTGCAAATCGCCTGGCACTTTCCGCAGCGCGGATGGAACTTGCAGCCGGACGGCAACTGCGCCGGGTTCGGAACCGTGCCGTCGATCCCCTTCAGGCGCCCGGCCGTTCCCTCCAGCCGGGGCACGGCCTCCAGCAATCCGATCGTGTACGGATGCTTCGGGTGCGTCAGAACGTCCTCCGTCGGCCCGGATTCCACGATCCGCCCCGCGTACATCACGTTGATCCAGTGCGCCACGTCCGCGACGAGCCCGAGGTTGTGCGTGATCAACAGGACCGCCATGCCGAGCTGCTTCTGGAGCGACCCGAGCAGCTCCATGATCTGCGCCTGGATCGTCACGTCCAGCGCCGTCGTCGGCTCGTCGGCGATCAGCAGGTTCGGACTGCACGCCAGCGCCATCGCGATCATCGCGCGCTGCTGCATCCCGCCGCTGAGCTCGTTCGGATACGCGTCCATCCGGCGCTCCGGTTCCGGCAGGCCGACGAGATTCATCAGCCGGATCACCTCGTCGCGCACATTCACGTTCGCGCGATGAAGCCGGATCGCCTCGCCGATCTGGTAGCCGACGCGGAAGACCGGATTCAGCGATTCGCCCGGCTCCTGGAACACATAGGAAATTTCCTTGCCGCGCAATTCCCGCAACGCGGCCTCGTCCATCCGCAGGACATCCCGCCCCTCGTAAAGAATCCGTCCGCCCTCGTAGACTCCCGGCGGCTGCGGCACCAGCCGCGCCAGCGAAAGCGCCGTCACGCTTTTGCCGCACCCGCTCTCGCCCACCAGCGCGACCGTCTCGCCCTTGCGGACCGCAAAACTGACGCCGTCCACGGCCCGGACCATCCCCCGCTTCGCCTTGAAGCTGGTCCGCAAGTCCTGCACGTCCAGTAGAATACCGTTTGGTTCGGTCATCAGATTCCTCAAATCACGGCGTATTAGTAGACGCGCCCTCCGGACCGCGTCCACCATAAAAAGAAACGAGCGGCACGGTTTTCCGGAACGATTTTCAACGATTTTTCCAACCCTTGGAAAAACAGCTCTACATTTTTCCAAGGTTTGGAAACTTTTCCGCCAGGTGCGGACCGAACACGAGCAGGCCGATCACGACGGCGCCGATGGCGGAGATCAGGACGGCGCCCGCGGCGACATCTTTCGCCTTGCCCACCAGCGGATGGTAGTTCGGCGAGGCGACGTCGGCCAGGAACTCGAAGGCGGTGTTCAGCGCTTCGGCGGTCCACACGGCCATGACGGCGAGGACGATCCAGCACCACTCGCCGGCGGAGAGCCCGACGTAGAACCCGCCGCCGCAAACCACGACCGTGGCGAGCGCGTGAATCCACGCGTTGTGCTGCGACCGCAGCATGGCCAGAATACCCCAAAACGCGAAAGTGAAACTCCGGAGGCGCGCCGCCATGGAAAAGGGCTTGTTCATGCGGGCTGCTGCTGGGACAGGCAATGCACGCTGCCGTTGCCAAGAACAAGGTCCACCGCGTGAATGCCGACCACGGGACGATCGGTGAACAGCTCCGAAAGAATACCGAGCGCGATGCGGTCGTTCGGGTCGTTGAAGGTGGGCACGAGCACGGCGGCGTTGCAGATGTAGAAATTCGCGTAGCTTGCCGGCAGGCGGCGCCCGCCGAAGGTGAGCGGCCCCGGCATCGGCAGCGGCACCACCTTGAGCTTCGAGCCGTCCTCCAGCCGCATGCCCTGGAGGCGCTCCCGGTTCTCCGCCAACGCCCGGTAGTTGACGTCCCGCCGATTGTCCTCCTGCGCCAACACGACCGTTGTCGGATTGACGAACCGGCACACATCGTCGACGTGGCCGTGCGTATCGTCGCCCGCGATCCCCTTCCCCAGCCACAGCACGTTGGTGACGCCGAGCGACTCCTTCAGAGCCGCTTCGATCTGCGCGCGCGTGAGGCCCGGATTCCGCACCTGGACTTCTGCGTCCAACAGGCACTGCTCGGTGGTGACCAGCGTTCCGCGTCCGTTGACATCGATACTGCCGCCCTCGAGAATGAAGTCGCGGCCGCCCGAGCGCGCGTGGAACAATCGCACCTTCAGGCGACGCGCGGCGCGCGCGGGAATGGCGTAATCTTTTTCCCAGTCGGGGTGCAGCGCCCACGCATTGAAATGGAAATGGACCACGGCGATCTCGCTTTTTCCCCGTGTCCGCCGCTTGACGAAAATCGGCCCGCTGTCGCGCATCCAGCCCCGGTTCGTCGGCACGTTTAGAATTTCCACGCGCGCCACGTTGACACCGGCTTTGTCCAGGACGCGGCCCGCCCGATTGCCCTGGCGCGCGGATTTGACGAGCAAACGGACGGTCTCGCCCCGCGTGATCTTGCGGATCATCTCCCCGTAGGCCCATTCGACCGGCTCAATCTTGCCGGGCCAGTCATTGACGTTGTGCGGCCACGCGAGCCACGTGGCCTCGTGTTGCCGCCATTCGGCCGGCATCTGGAACCCGAGAGAAAAGGGAGATCGTTGAGCTGTTCTCATGATTCTTTGCTGTCCTGTTGCTGATCCAGGAACCGGCACGCGATTCCTTCATAGGCGTCGATTCGCCGGTCCCGCAGGAACGGCCAATGGCGCCGGACATCCTCGATCCGGTCGAGGTCCACCGTCCCGTACAGGATACTCTCTGCAGATTCCGAAGCCCCGGCCAAAATCACGCCCTGCGGATCCGCGAGGAAGGAGTGGCCCCAGAATTCGATCCCCTCACCGGACCCTTCGGGCCGTTCAAGGCCCACGCGGTTGACGGCGGCGACGTACACGCCGTTGGCGATCGCATGGCCGCGCTGGACGGTCTGCCACGCGTCGAGCTGCGCCGCGCCGTTCGCGTTTTTTTCGCGCGGGTTCCAGCCGATCGCCGTTGGGTAGAACAGGATGTCCGCGCCCCGGAGCGCGGCAATTCGCGCGGCCTCCGGATACCACTGGTCCCAGCAGATCAGGACGCCCACGCGACCAACCTGCGTATCGACCGCCTTGAAGCCCAGATCGCCGGGCGTGAAGTAGTACTTCTCATAATAGCCCGGATCGTCGGGAATGTGCATTTTCCGGTAAACGCCCGCCACCGTTCCGTCCGCGTCTATCACCGCGACGCTGTTGTGATACACGCCCGCGGCGCGCCGTTCAAACACGGGCACGATGACCACCAGCCCGAGCTTGGCAGCCAGCTTGCCGATGGAGTCCGTGGACGGACCCGGAATCGGCTCGGCCAGATCGAACAGCGCGGGGTCCTCCTTCTGGCAGAAATACGGCGACCGGAAAAGTTCGGGGAGGCACGCAATCCCGGCGCCGCCCGCCGCGGATTCCTTGAGCCGTGCCGCGGCCTTCGCGAGGTTCGCCGCGGGATCGGGCGACATCGACATCTGGATCAATGCGGCTTTGAATTTTCGCTGCATGCCTGGGCCGTAACCTGCGTTAAGCGGGAGTTTTTGTCAAGCGGGCCACGGATTCGCATGCGGGCGTATTTACACTTTCTAGAGGGCAACTTATCTAATAAGATGCCTCGGGATGAGAACGGAGCATGGGCAGCACGTGTTATTCATGATGTCGATTGCGCACAAACTATCCATCGTGTGGATGATCGCCTGCGCGGCCCTGCCCGTCATGACTGCCCAGGGCGCAATTTCCCCGGAACCTCCACCCAACGTTCCACCGCCTCCGCCTCTGATGACCACGGCCTTCGTGCGGGTCACGGTGCCATGGATCGCCGTCCCCATCCAGAGCACTCCGGTAACCTGTGAGGTGGGCAGCCACGTGATGCTGATCCAGGAAAACGACGACTTCTTCATCACGATGTGCAGCAACCGGTATGAAGGAACGTTCCTGGCCGCCTTCCCCGTCTACACGCGGGAGGGTCGCCCGGCGTGGACCACGCCTGAGGAGAAGGTTTTCTTCGCGTACAGGACCACGTCCTGCCGTGGAACATTGTACTTCAAACAGGGCGACGAACTGCCCGTGGACGCCGAGACACGCAACGGGTACAAGGTCCGCCTGGAGCGGTTCGGTCATGCCTTTCCGCTGTACCTGTCCCTGACCAATTCGGGCGTCGAGTTCATCGCGGCCCCTCCGCCGCCGACACCCGCTCAGATGGCCCAGGTCAGAGCCACTCAGAAGGCGGTCGCGGCGGCGGCCGCGACCCAAAAAACGCCAACCTCATCCTCGCCAAAGTTGTCGGCCGCTGCACCTCCGCGCCTGCCCCCGGTGAAGCGGTACATCGTCACTCCCGTGGG
>ERZ1645192.4911-NODE-4911-length-10506-cov-10.161229_pt1 | contig 10506 bp, 9 predicted proteins | sample MGYA00575354_ERZ1645192 | MGnify/ENA primary metagenome ERZ1645192 (study PRJEB40844, sample SAMN11349763) | freshwater sediment metagenome | isolation source: river sediment | host: Sediment | place: India: Faizupur Khadar , New Delhi | collected 2017-02-21 ...
CTGGCCATGGGATTCACCATGCCCGTCCACGAAGGATTGCTCGAAGAACTGGGGGTGGAATTCGATGCCCGGGGAAATGTGAAAGCCACCCCCAACAAAAAAACTTCACTGGGGAAAGTCTTCGTGGCCGGCGATGCCGAAAGGGGCGCCAGTCTGGTGGTCCACGCCATTGAATCCGGGAAAATCGCCTCCTCTGCCATCCATGATTGGCTGACCCATCCTGCTTATGATGTTGGGTGAAACCGGAAATAAAAGCCTCGCAGATAATTGTAAGCAGAAAAAAAGTACGCTGATAGTAGGTAGCTGATTGTAAGTAGCTAATAGTAGGTAACTGATAATAAGCAGTTGATAGTAGGGTGCTGAGAGCAGGGTGCTGATAAAAGTAAAGCAGATCAACTGTTCCTGTCAGCGTTTCCGGATGGGCAGAGAGATTCCCGGGGCCACCTGGAGCTGAAGGGCGGCTACCGGCACCGTGGCATGGCCTTCAGAAACCTTCACCCGGGCCAGGGCGGCCGTCACACTTCCGGAGAAGTGAAGGGTGAACCAGGAGGAGACTACCAGCCGCCGCGAAATACCTCCCAACAGGACCGGCCCCGCCAGATAATACCCGTTATTGAACAAGCCGCCCCGCTCGTCTTGCCGCCGACCGCGGACCACACTCTCAGGATGAGCCACAACCACCCCCACCCCTACCCGCCAATCCAATGCCCTCCGGCGAAAAAGCCGGTTCACCAACAGCTGGTTATAACCATGCGATACCGAGAAACGCTCCACTTCAGGGGATGTATTCTCCAGATAGACCTTCAGATGGTTCATTTCGGCTTCCCACCCCTGGCCGCCATCTATAAAACCCATCCTTACACTGTAATATAGGGGCAGTCTAAAAGAGGCGGTGCGATAACGCGCCCATAGGGAGATCTTCTCATACCCCTCCTGTTGGATGGTAAGAGGCACCGGCGGCACCCAGCTGAGGCCCGGAGCTACCTCCAGAAAATACCGCCTGCCGGAGAAATCGCCAGAGAGCGCCTTCTCAGGAGAGATCCTCCCGTAAGGTTCCCCCGCCGGGTAAACGGAAGCGGCCGCAGCTCCGCAATTTCCGCACCATAACCCGCACACGACCAACATCACCACCCATAAATACACCACCTTCGCACTTTTACTCCAGGGGAACTCCCTGGCAATTAGTCCGATTAATTTACCCATTTTCCCGGTAAAAAAGGTTATTTTTACCCCCGGATACATTAAAAACGAAGAGATATGTTAAAAGCTGAAATACACACCGTAAAAGGGGTGATGAAAGTCGATTTTTATGAGAAGGATGCCCCGGGAACGGTGGCCAATTTTGTCAAGCTCTCGAAGGCTGGCTTTTACGATGGGCTTACCTTTCACCGGGTGATTCCCGATTTTGTCATCCAGGGGGGGTGCCCCAATGGCAATGGGATGGGCGGACCGGGTTACACCATCAAGTGTGAACTCGACGGGGAGAACCAGTACCATGACCGGGGGGTCCTTTCCATGGCCCACGCCGGCCGCAATACCGGAGGGTCCCAGTTCTTCATCTGCCACAGCCGCCGCAATACCGCCCACCTCGACCGTAAACACACCTGCTTCGGTAAAGTCTATGAGGGTCTGGAAGTGATTGACCTGATCAGACAGGGCGACAAAATCGAGAAAATCGTCATCCTCGAAGAGGAATAAGCCACGGGCGAATTCCAGACCCTGAATTTCCCTGTCAGCTGATCATTCAAGACTCCTGACTCAAGATTCCTGACTCAAGATTCCCGAGTTTCGGTTTTTTCCACATAGAGTTGTGTGGCTTCCACACGGAGTACCACTACAGAGGAGCCCTTATCTATGAATTCCCCGGAAGTCACGGCATCGTAGACTTCCCCTTCTAATTCCACTTTTCCGGAAGGGCGGAGCACCGTTTGGGCCGTTCCTGTTTTGCCTTTGAGCAACAGCAGGGCATTATCGATGCTGACATATCCCTTGCTCACCTCCTGGACCGTCTGGAGGGCCAGTTTCCCGAGGGGCCCCCGTTGGGCCGAGAAGAGTTTATCGCTCAGCCAGAGGGCCAATCCCACCCCGGCGGTCACTCCTGCGAAGACCGTGGTCACCGCTATGCCCGCTTTCCAGAGGTTCACCCCTTCGAAGTTGAACCGCACATTATGCAGCAAACTCAATACCAGTCCCAGGAAGACAAAGGAGATTCCCAGGATCCCAGCCACCCCGAAACCCGGAAGCACGAAGATCTCTACCGCCAGTAAAATCAGTCCGGCGATAAAGAGCAGGATCTCCCAGTTCTCCGCCAACCCTTCCAGATAGAGGGGGGCAAAATAGAGAATGGCCCCGAGGATGGCCACTCCCAGGGGAAAGCCAATGCCCGGGCTCTGCATCTCAAAATAGATCCCCCCAACAATGGCCATAATGAGTAACCCCGACACCACCGGGTGGACCAGGAAACCGATGATTTTCTCTATGAAGGAGGGTTGGTATTCCACGATGCGGGCATCTTTAAAGCCTGTTTTTTGCAGAACCTCCTCCACATTGTCGGCCAGTCCTTCACAATAGCCGTATTTGACGGCTTCCTCGGCGGTGAAGGAGAGCACTTTGCCGGTGTCGATGATGCCGGGAATGGCCACCCTGGGGTCGACCATGGCTTCGGCGATCTGTGGGTCGCGGTGCCACCTGATCAGGGTATCACCACCGGCCACCAGGGTATCCCTGCCGTGGGCTTCGGCTGTGGCTCTCATCGTGGAACGCATATAACTCTGGTATTTGTCGGGCATAGCCGCCCCTGTCTGATTCACCACAGTAGCTGCCCCGATGCTCCCTCCTGGCCTGATGTAAATACTGTCGCAGGCGATAGATATCAACGCCCCCGCCGATGCCGCGTTGTTATCGACAAAAACCACCACAGGAATGGGACTCTGCAGGATCCTGGTCCGGATGGAATCCGCATCCACAACCGCCCCCCCATAAGTGTTCATATGGATCAGGAACAACCCTGCCCCCAGAGAATCGGCCGCCGCAAAGGCCTGCTGCGTCTGCCTCCAGGTCGCCCGGGTAATCTCCTGTTTGATATTCAGCTTGTAAACCAGCTTTTCTTCAGCAAAACCCTGACCCCCAAGTAAACAGACCAGCCACAACACCAAAAATAACTTCCGTCCCATCTATCTGATTTTTAACTCTTAACATGTAAGCCGTTTTAACCCGCTTCCATTAGGCCAATGGCAACTGGAAGTTTCCGGCCACAATACCTTTTACAGTAATATCCTCATCGAGGTTCTCCCACCGGAGTGCATATCCATTAAGTCTTAATTCAACCTTGGAAAGTTCTTCATCCGAAGCGTCAGAGAGAATCTTAAACCGGTCAGCCGGGAAACTGATTGTCCTCCCATCGGTTAGTTCGATAAAAACCATTCTCCTTTCACACCAGGCTTTTAAGGCCACTGGTTCTGCAATGGTAATATTATTCTCAACGTACATGATAATCAAGGAATTTGTTATACAAATAATCTTTATATTCAAATACGAGTCTCTCAATATTCCTTATAATCAAAGGTGACAGACCTCTGTTTGATGCCAATTTTACAGGATCTAACCAAAACTTACACTCCCCTTCAGGGGAAGCAACATGTATGTGAGGTGGTTCATTAAACTCATCGGAGTAAAAATGAAACCTAAATTGTCCAATTCTTAGAACTGTCGGCATCAATTAAATATTGAATGCTCTAATATAGTAAAAAATTGTGGCTGATAGTTTCTCCCGTTATGGTTTCCCGGTTCAGACCTGATCCCGCCCGGAGGCCAGTTCCAGAAACCGTTTCATCCCTGCCCTTTTGGCCTCATCCAGAGAATAACTGATATTCTCGGTGAAATAGGTGGAGATATCTACTCCGGGGTAATGTTCTTGTTCCATCTCCTCCACCCTGGGAATGTTATGGATCCCATAGGCCAGGGCCTGATTGAGTTGTTGGATGAACGTTGCGGGCAGCGTTTTACAGGTCACCCATACGGCAAAGACAAAGGGGAGACCTGTGAATTTCATCCATTCTCCGGAAAGGTCGATGATGTAAGGGTATCTCTTTTCCGCTTCAAACACACGGTCCCCGATGACCACCCCGGCTGTCGTTCCCCGGATGCCCTCCGTTTCGAAGCCTGGTGATCCCTTGATCCATCGGTAGTTCCTCTTCCAGAAATGGCGCGCCAGCACCTGCACCAGCAATACCGAGGAGCGCGACTGGTAATCGAGAATCACCTCCCTGATCTCTTCAAGGGGAACCTCACTGGCCAGGACCACCGTCCGCACCCGGCCGACAGCTCCGATACAGTAATCACTCACGATTTGATACGGGGGAAGATCATTGAGCGCCCCCACAGGGACCAGTCCGGCATCGGCCTCACCAGTCATCAGCTTGAGGGCCGTCTTCGAAGGAATGTCCAGGTAAAGCTCCATCCCTTTGCATGAAGCGTAATGTTCCAAGCCGTAAACAAATGGCTTACTGTTCAGATAGGATATCAGCGAAATCTTAAAGGCCTTCTTCATAATTACGCCAGGGATGTCCCCTGTTGACCTGCCTAAATTAAAAATTATCGGTTACCCGAAACAGCAAAAAAGTCATACCCTGCTCTTATGGCCTGAATTCTTTCTCCTCTTTTTGCTACCTTTGCCGCGACCACATAATTTACACTCATGATTCTGAGCACATTAACGGCTATTTCCCCTATTGATGGACGGTACCGGTACAAGGTGGAACAACTCGATGGCTACTTCAGTGAGTTTGCACTGATCCGCTACCGGGTGATGATTGAAATCCGCTATTTCACAGCGTTATGGGAGCTGCCCCTTCCGCAGCTGGCCGCGATCTCTGCCGGCGATGTGGAACGGCTTTCAGGCATCTGGGAGTACTTCAGTCTGGAAGATGCCGCCCGGGTTAAAGAGATTGAAAAAACAACCAACCATGACGTCAAAGCGGTCGAATATTTCCTGAAAGAGCAGTTCGATTTGCGCGGATTGTCGGCCTTCAAAGAGTTCATTCATTTCGGGCTGACCTCGCAGGATATCAACAACACCGCGGTTCCCCTCTCCATTGCCGACACCCTGCGTGAGGTTTATTTTCCAGCGGCGGAACGGATGGTGGAGAAACTCGAAGAGCTGGCCGCAAGTTGGAAAGAGATCCCCATGCTGGCTTATACCCACGGGCAGCCTGCCTCGCCCACCAAACTGGGCAAGGAGATCCTGGTCTTCGTGGAACGCCTCAGGGTGCAGCTCTCCCTGCTTAAAAGCCTTCCCCTGTATGCCAAATTCGGTGGCGCCACAGGTAACCTCAACGCCCACAAGGTCGCCTTCCCCTCCATCGACTGGAGCGCCTTCGCCAACCGCTTCGTCAGCGAAAAATTAGGCCTCCAACGGTCGCAGTATACCACCCAGATCGCCCATTACGACGACCATGGGGCTATTTTCGACACCATGAAACGGATCAACTCCATCCTCCTTGACCTCGACCGCGACATGTGGCTTTACATCTCGATGAACTATTTTAAGCAGCAGGTTAAGAAGGGAGAAGTAGGGTCCTCGACCATGCCGCACAAGGTGAATCCCATTGACTTCGAAAATTCCGAGGGAAACCTGGGCATTGCCAATGCCGGGTTTGAACATCTGACCCAGAAGCTACCGGTTTCCCGGTTACAACGCGACCTCACCGACTCAACGGTCACCCGTTTCATCGGGGTGCCCTTTGCCCATACCCTTATCGCCCTGGAGTCGACGCTCCGCGGTTTGGGCAAACTCCTTCTGAACCGTGAAGCCATTGACCAGGATCTCGAAGCCAACCAGGCCGTAGTGGGTGAAGCCATTCAGACCATCCTCCGCCGCGAGGGGTATCCCCATCCCTATGAAGCCCTCAAGGAGCTGACCCGCGGAAACCAACCTGTGACGCGCACGACCATCCTCACCTTTATCGACCACCTCGATATCACCGAAGCCCTGAAGGAAGAACTCAGAAATATCACACCTCAGAACTATACCGGCATTTTTTAAACCTTCCGGGAAAACCGCCGCAATCAGGCCATAATAAAATCACATCAATGAAGGATTTCATTCAAGTACTTACAAGATACATTCCGCCCTATAAGAGCCACCTGGGCCTTACTTTCCTGTACAATTTCCTCTCGGCCCTCTTCGCCGTCTTTTCGGTGGGCATGATGATCCCCATCCTGGAGATCCTCTTCAACATGGCGGAAGATGTCAACGAGATGGTGCCCTGGGCGTTCACCCTCGATGCGCTTAAACATAATCTCTATTATTTTCTGACGCTCTTCAAGAACACCCACGGTGCGGGACTCACCCTGCTGGTGGTCGGGCTGGGAGTGACCTTAGGTACCATGCTGAAGGTGGGCTTTGCCTATATGGGGGCGTGGGAGACGGTTTACATCCGCAACGGCGTGGTGCGTGACCTGCGCGGACAAATCTATCAGAAGATCCTCCGGCTGGCCCTCCCCTTCTTCACCGAGGAACGAAAGGGAGACATCATGGCCCGCATATCAGGCGACGTCACCGAGGTCGAAAACTCCATCATGGCCTCCCTCGATATGTTCCTCAAAAACCCGGTCCTCATCCTGGTCTTCCTCATCTCCCTGTTGGTTTTAAGTCCTACCCTGACCATGTTCATCCTGGTGTTACTGCCCATCACAGGGTACATCATCGGCCGTATCGGGAAGTCGCTTAAAAAAGTGTCGCGCGAAGGACAGGATAAGATGGGTCTGCTGCTGACCATCATCGAAGAGACCCTCAGCGGACTGCGGATCATCAAGGCGTTCAACGCAGAGGAGAAGATGAACCGCCGTTTCAGCGGCGAGCTGAGTGGCTACCGTACCATAATGAACAAGCTGATGTGGCGCCGTGAACTGGCTCACCCCCTGAGCGAACTGCTGGGGACTTTTGTCATGGTGCTGATCGTCTGGTTTGGGGGTACCCTGATCCTGAGCCACAACAGCGACCTCTCGGGAGCCACCTTCATTGCTTACCTGGCCATCTTCTACCAGGTGATCAACCCGGCCAAGGCCTTCACCACCGCCCTCTATGCCATCCAGAAAGGGATGGCTTCCATGGACCGCATCGACACCATCCTTCTGGCCAATGTCACCATCTCTGAAAAACCGGAAGCCCTCCCCGTTTCCACCCTCAGGAACGCCATCGAATACCACGATGTCAGTTTCGGGTACAGCGACAAGGAGGTCCTCCGCAATATTTCGCTGACCATCTCTAAAGGGAGCACGATAGCCCTGGTGGGCCAGTCGGGAAGCGGCAAAACCACCTTCGTCGACCTGCTGCCCCGCTTTTATGACGTCACCGGCGGAATGATTACCATCGACGGTAACGACATCCGCGACCTGAAGCTGCACGACCTGCGCCACCTGATGGGCAACGTCAGCCAGGAAGCCATCCTATTCAACGATACCATCTACAACAATATCGCCTTCGGCGTGGAAAAAACAACCCCTCAGGAGGTGGAAGCTGCCGCCCGCGTGGCCAACGCCCATGACTTCATCATGGATACCGAAAATGGCTATGATACCATCATCGGCGACCGGGGAAGCAAACTTTCGGGAGGACAACGGCAAAGACTCAGCATCGCCAGGGCGATTCTGCGGAATCCTCCCATCCTGATCCTCGATGAAGCGACCTCCGCACTGGATACCGAATCGGAACGACTGGTCCAGGACGCCCTCGACAAACTGATGAAAAACCGGACCTCCATCGTTATCGCTCACCGGCTCTCTACCATCAAAAATGCAGACATGATCTGCGTGCTCCATAAAGGCAGAATCGTCGAAACCGGCACCCACGACCAGCTCATCGCCCTTAACGGCAGGTATACCAAACTACACCAGCTGCAAACCTTTTAGAAGATTAGAAGGTCAGAAGGTCAGAATATCAGAATAATTCTGAATACTGAATGCAGGAATCCTAAGTCATGACTAATAAATGATTTGAAATCAGGAGGCTGGCAATTACAGGTTGGCAGCCAGAATATCAGCGATATGGATGGTCTGCAGGGGGATTCTGTTCTTTCTGAGATAACTGTCGATGTTCATCAGACAGGAAGCTTCCGTAGAGACGATATATTCAGCCCCGGTGGCCAGAGCGTGCTCCACCTTTTGTTGGGTCATGGCCGTGGAGATATGCTTGAATTTCACCATAAAGGTCCCCCCAAACCCGCAGCAGCTTTCCGTTTCTTCCATTTCGGCCAGCTTCAGATCTTTCACCTGGCTGAGCAACAGACGGGGTTCCTCCCTGATGCCGTACTCCCGCAGGGCCGAACAGCTATCATGCCAGGTTACCTTGTGGGGAAATACAGCCCCGAAATCGGTTTGCTGAAGTTCATGGACCAGAAAATCGGTCAGCTCGAAGATCCTGGGCCTGAGCTGCCCGAAGCGTTCCGTTTCCCGGGTATCCCCTTCCAGAAGACGGTGATAATGGTTCCTGATATAAGCGGCACAGGAGGCTGAAGGCGTCACTATCGTCTCAGCCCTTTCAAAATCACGCATGAATTTCAGGGCCAGCGCCCTCGCCTCCTCCCTGTAGCCGCTGTTATACGCCGGCTGCCCGCAACAGGTCTGCTCAGGATTGTAATGCACCTCCACACCACAATGGCGCAGCAACTTCATGGTGCTGAAGGCCGTGGCGGGATAAAGCTGATCAATGAAACAGGGCACAAAAAGGTCTGCCTTCATGGTTACAGATTTGCCGTAAATGTAACCATTCGGGAGCTTCGCCGGGGTTTCCCGGTAGCAGAAAATGAAAAAAGCCAGCCCGGATATACCGGCTGGCTTCTGCTTGCGCACGGGAGGAGCGACTCGAACGCCCGACACTCGGTTTTGGAGACCGATGCTCTACCAACTGAGCTACACCCGTGTTTTGGATGGCGCAAAGATAGTATTTTGTTGTTATTTCAAATGGGCTTCACCCCCGAATTTGCATTTTTATCATTCTTCTTGCTGTAATTCCCTGATAGTGGGTTTCCTGAAGACATGAAGTGGGTCGCGATGACGAACAGGGCTTTCCATTGCGCGGGTGACGGGAATTGCCTGTAGGCCCTCATATACGTGCTAAGGTATGGGAAGAAACCTATGCCCAGGAATGGCCTCCGGTTCCTGTGAATGTTTCCATGATAATGCGCAAATCCTTCCAAAAAGAGCGCACCCTGAGATACTCCAGGTTGATGCGCACCTTGTCGGGCCAGAGGACCCGGTCGTTCCACCCCACCGGATCGGACGTCGCAGCCAGAAGCTCCTCCTCATGGGCATACTTCAGGGTGGCCGGACCCGTAATTCCCGGCTTGAGCAATAGCATCCTGCGCAACTCCCCCCTCAACCGGTCGGCATAGCCCGGAACATCGGGACGGGGCCCCACAAAACTCATCTCCCCCCTGACCACATTCAGCAGTTCAGGGAGTTCGTCGATCTTGTATTTCCTCAGCAACGCCCCGAAAGCGGTGATCCGCCCTTCTCCTTTCACCGAAACAGAGCTCCCCCCGGGGTTTTCCACCATGGTCCTGAACTTGATCAGCGTAAAGGGCAACCCATACTGCCCCACCCTTTGCTGCCTGAAAAACACCGCCCCCGGCATAACCATTTTGTGCACCAGGGCTAGCACGGCCAGTACCGGCAGCAGCAACACCAGTCCTGTCAGGGAAAGAGAGAAATCGAACAGCCGCTTCAACACCATGGACCCGGGCACCGGATATCCTTCCCGGGCCAGCAACACTTCCGCCGGGGGTACAAACTCCACCAGCAGGTAGTCGTTCCGGAGTTCCCGGAGGACCTTTAGCGCCTGGTTCCCGGCATGCGCCCGCATCACCCTGTGGTTGTTCCGCGAAATGGTCGACAACACCCTGAACCCGTTATACCATCCGGTATGGTACATGATGTTGTTCATCACCCTGCCCATCCCTTTTCCCTCATGCGCCTGGTCGACCAGCCGGCCAACAAAACACTTCCGGGTACAGAAACAGCGCAGAAAAAAATAACCGACCATCACCCGGCCGTCAAAAATTCCCATCATCAGAAACGCCGGGTTACGGAGTTCGGCAGTAAGGGATTTCCGGTCGAAGCCGTGGGGATGGAACCAGGTCAGCCTGTCGGGCGCCTGGGCGGCTATCAGCGCTTCCAGCGGTTCCAGGTCGGCTACGGTGAGCAACCGTGCCCTATAACCCACCGTACTGAATTCCCGGCACGCTCCAGCCGCCGACTGCCTGAACTTCTTGCCATACAACACATTAAAAATGACCCCATTGACCCCTTCGACTATCCTCCACAGAAAAGGATACCGGTGCTCTACATAGATCAACGCCTTGACAACCAGTCGGTTCATATGCATCCGTTTTTAATTGTAAATCACGCTCTCTGAGTAACAATTGCCTGGGATTCCTTCGGAAAACCGATACCGGGGAATTCGCATGACAACCGGGACCGGGGACTCCAAACTCCTCCGGGCATCGT
>ERZ1645192.4915-NODE-4915-length-10502-cov-13.432852_pt1 | contig 10502 bp, 8 predicted proteins | sample MGYA00575354_ERZ1645192 | MGnify/ENA primary metagenome ERZ1645192 (study PRJEB40844, sample SAMN11349763) | freshwater sediment metagenome | isolation source: river sediment | host: Sediment | place: India: Faizupur Khadar , New Delhi | collected 2017-02-21 ...
CGATGGACTTGCGCATGTCGGTGACGCCCGGGGCGAGATAGACCCGGACGGAGCCATCTATGGACAGCATCCCGGCTCCAGGACCCCGAGCAGTCGGCTCAGACTGGCCGCGTCGAAGTCGGCATCGATCTCGAGCAGGCGACCGTCACCGAGGTGCAGCCGGAATGGCGGGCCGGACCGGTGCAGCAGAGTTGACGGGCAGAGGGGCACTTCCACGAGTGCGGGCGGGCTGGCATCGACTGGTGCCGGCCGGAACTTGCGCACCCAGTAGGTCAGGGCATGGTAGGACAACTGATGCCTGCTGCAGTAGCCGCGGCGGGAAAGACCGCTCGCGGCCTGCGCCCGGACATGCGCCTGCCAGAAGCGCACCCGGGAATCGGCAACGGCAGATGGCGAAAGGGTCATAGTGCGGGCCTCCATAGAAATAGGTGGCCCACTATGACAGGTCAGGACAGGGAAAAACAGATGCGGCTATTTTGACGCTACGTTTCAGTGGTTGGATCGGTAACGGGGGGGGGCTCGTCCCGGTTCAGACTCCGCGCCAGCAGATTCCCGCAGGCGGTGTCCCGATTGGGGAGGAATGAAAGGAAAGATGGGAGGCGCGGCCTGTTTGCCCGATTTTTCCGCAGTGCAGGCCCGTCCATTTTTTTTCAAGCTATCCTTTGGCAAAAAAACATCTAACAGGTTACAAATATAAAATAAGTCTACACCCATATGTCCTTTGCCATGGTTGTCCTTTCCCCTTGAGGCCTGGTTATCCCCATGTATCTTGAACATTTTCAACTCACCCACTCTCCCTTCAGGGAAGAGCCTGACCCCGAGGTTTTTTTCCCCGGAGCCCGGCGGGAGGAAGTCTGCCAGTCGCTCATCCTGGATGTTCTTGCAGGCCGCCCCCTGGTCAAGCTCATCGGCCGCGAAGGGTCCGGGAAGACACTTATCTGTCAGGTGGTCATCGATCGACTGCCGGCTGAATACAAAGTCGTCTACATTGACAATCCCGCTGGAGCCTTTGATGACCTGTTACGGATAGCCTGCCTTGACCTGGGCATGAATCCGTCGATGAAGCACGATTCTGTCAATTTTCTGGAGGAACTGCGAAACCTTCTCGAAAAACGTCGTGCGCAAAAAAAGAAAACCGTACTCATCATCGACGAGGCGGAAAAAATGTTCCTCGCGACCCTTGAGCGGCTGGTCAGGCATATCGGGGAGCAGTCCGATATCCTTGGCCTGACCATCATCCTTGCGGGACGCCCGGGACTGGACGCCAATCTTGAACAACTTTCCGCCTTCTGCAACAACGTCGACATTCAGGCCGGCTATTTTCTCGAACCGCTCACCGAAAGCGAAACCCGCCAATACCTCCGTTATCGTCTGCATGCGGCGGGGGTGAGTCACGACCAACACGATGATATTTTCACGGAAGGGGCCGTGGCAAAAATTTTTTCTTCAGCCCAGGGCAACCTCCGCCTGATCAATATCCTGGCCGAGGAGTCACTGCAGATTTCCTGTGAAGAAAAATCCTTCATGGTGCTGCTCGACCATGTGGATCCGGAAGCCTCCGAAGACGATAAAATCGAAAACAGGGTGATCGAGGTTTACGACCTGCTGCGACAGAACAAACTGGTGGCTGGTGCGCTGGTTGCTGCTGCAGTGCTCGTGCTGTCCATCGGCATTCTCCTCAGTGGGGGAAATGGCGGCAAGAAAGCCGAGGTGTCCCGGTCCGGACAGAGCATCCAGGTGATTCCGCCACCCCAATCCCCACCGCCTTCCACCCAAGCGGGCACGGCGGGTGTTGCATCCCAGCCTGCCGGCCAGCCTGAGGCTCAAAGCGATGGATCGATTCAGACCAATCCCCTGGAATCACCCGGTACCCAGTCAAGCGAGACCGCCTTGTCGCTCCCAGCCCTTTCTCAAGAGGAGGCGCAACGGGATGGCGACAAATTATTCCGCGAGCGACGAGGAGCCAGCGCCACCTGGCTGGCCGGCGCCTATCGCGGCCTGTACACCATCCAACTCATGATGCTGAGTTCTGAACAGGCGCAGGCCGGCATCACCAGAATGCTCATGCAGGACGATTATTACAAACTTCACGAACAGTTCTACATTCTTCGCAAAAAGGGAAACCCTCCGACCTTTTTCGTTTTTTACGGTATTTATGACTCGATGGACACCGCCCGCGAGGCACGCAACAGCATGCCGGTGTTTCTCCGCAAGCATCACCCCTACCCGCTGGCCATCAGCGATGCCCTGAAAAAGACGGAAGACTGAGGAGGGTGGAAAAACCATGGATGTCCTTCTCGCCAGGCCGCGCGGCTTCTGTGCCGGCGTCAACCGGGCCATCGCGATTGTCAACCAGGCGCTGGCCCGGTATGCCCCGCCGGTGTACGTCCTGCACGAAATTGTTCACAACACCCATGTGCTCGAAGCACTGCGCGACCGCGGGGCGATTTTTGTCGAGGAACTGGAAGAGATTCCCGCCGGTTCGGTGACTATCTTCAGCGCCCACGGCGTGTCCCGGGCAACCACGGAGCGGGCCAAGGCCTTGGGCTTGCGGACCATTGACGCCACCTGTCCGCTGGTCTCCAAGGTGCACCGGCGGATGATCAGCCTCCATCGCAGGGGCTTTGCCGTGATCGTGATCGGTCACAAGGGACATCCGGAGGTCGAGGGCACCTGCGGGCAGGCGGAAGGACCGGTGCACCTGGTCTCAAATCCGGCGGAGATCGCCAGCCTGACGACCCCCAACCCGGAGCGGATCGGGTATGTGACCCAGACGACTTTGAGTGTGGACGACACCGCCGCCATGGTCGAGGCCATTCGCCGTCGTTTTCCCGCCGTGGTCGCGCCGGAACGGACGGATATCTGTTATGCGACCACAAATCGGCAACAGGCTGTCCGACGCCTGGCCGACCAGGTCGATCTGGTGCTCATTGTCGGCTCAAAGAACAGTTCCAATTCCAACCGCCTGCGCGAGGTGGCGGAATTGCGGCAGACACCGGCGCATCTCATCGACGATGCCGACGAGATCGATGAACGCTGGTTTGTCGGGGTCGAACGGGTGGGGATCAGTGCCGGTGCCTCGGCACCGGAGCATCTGGTGCTGGAGGTGGTCGACTGGCTGCGGCGCCAAGGTGCCGGCCCTGTGGAGGAAATGGAGGGCGAGGAGGAGCATATCAGTTTCCTCGTCCCGGACTTCACCGTTTGAGAAGAACCTGAGCGCCAGTCGGCCGCCGCTGGCTTTTTTGCATTGGCCGCCAGCCAGTCACCGACCGCTGGCAACCGTCAGTCGGCAAGCTGACGGGCGTTGACGATCTCGACCGTTGCGCGCAGTCTCTCCTCGCATTCGGTCAGGGCCTTGAGGGTGGCCCTGTTCGGATGACCGATGGCGATGGCTGCGCCTTTTTTTTCGGCGATGACCACCAGTTCTTCAATCTGTCGGCAGATTGTTCCAATGTCGTGCACGTTGTCCAAAAAGATGTTCCGACGGGCGGCCGGCACAGCGAGTTGCCGGGCCATGGCCAAGCCCAGCGAACCGCGGGCCGTGTACGAGTCGATGAAAAAGAAGGAGCGATCCTTCAAGGTGGCGAGCACCACCCGCATCGCTGCCCCATCCGTTGTGAACCGCGATCCCATATGATTGTTGGCGCCGGTTGCCTGGGGCACGGCGGCGAACATCCGGGCCATTTTCTCCCGGATCAGGTCCGGCGTGTCCCGAACATACAGGGCGCTCTTGCCCGGATTCCAGGCCGTGCTGCCGGGCTCCATGGGCAGATGGAGGAGAATCTCCCGCCCCTTGGCAAAGGCTGCCGCTGCCTGCTGCGCGGTGAACGGGGCGTCCGGAAGAAAGGCAAAGGTCAGGTTGAGATCAAGGTCCAGCAATTGGTTGCCCAACTCCAGGTGATGGCCCATGTCATCGATGATGATGGCGACCCTGGGCCGGGATGTCCCGGCGGTGGTCGGCCTGACATCGTCCTGGTGGACGGGTTGGCTGGGCACGGCCGGTTCCTGCGGACTGTCGGCCTCGGGTTCCTCGAAAACGACCATGGGGTCGATGGTGATGACTTCGGCCGTCGGGCTCTGCGCAGGTGCCGGCGTCCCAGGATGATTCTGCGCCACCCCGGGTTCTTTTTTCTGCGGGCGCTCTGCCCTATCGCATCCGGGCAGGAGGAGGAACGCCGCCAGGAGGGCGAGGACCGCAGCGAGGGCGGTTGTGCGGCCGACGGCAAAGGGCATGGCAACGGGCGCGGCTATTTCGTCCTGGTGAGGATGTACGCCGCGACTTGTTTGAGCAGGGCGACATTGTCCCGCTCCGGGGCACGCTCCGGAAAAATATCGAGACAGGCGGCGGCCTGCTGCACCAGTTGCCGGGCCTTGAGGGCTGCGGTGGTGAAGCCGTCGAACCGTTCGATCAGTGCCCGCAGGCGCGCAAAGGCCTCCGGCCCGGTGCGGTCAGCGCGCATGAGGAGTTCCATTTCCCGCCGCTCGTCTCCGCCGGCCCGGGCGAGGGCGTGCAGCAGGGGCAGGGTGACCTTGCCTTCAATGAAATCGTTCCCGGCTTTTTTTCCGGTGGACTGTTGGTCCCCAAGAAAATCCAACAGGTCGTCGACCACCTGGAAGGCGGCGCCGATGTGGTCGCCATAGGCGGCGAGCGCCTTGCGCCGACCGGTGTCCGCACCGGCATAGAGCGCCCCCAGGGCGCAGGTGGAGGCGATGAGGTTGCCCGTCTTCTGGCGGATCACGGCAAAATACGGGCCCTCGCCCGCGGTGGTGTCGCTGATCAGGCGGAGTTGGGCAAATTCACCGTTCACCATGGAGGTCGTGGCCCGGCAGAAAATGTCCAGGCCCTCGCTGCCGGCCAGCCTGCCGATCAGGTTCATGCACTGCGCATGCAGCCAGTCGCCGGCGAGAATGGCCGAGGTCATGCCGAACCGGGCGAGGACAGTGGCGCGACCGCGCCGCTGTTCGGCCCGGTCGATCACGTCATCGTGGATGAGCGAGGCCACGTGCAGGTATTCGAAGGCAGCGGCCAGCAGGTACAGGTCAGGGTCATCCCGGCCGCAGCAGCGTGAACAGAGCACGGTGAGCAGCGGCCGGATCCGTTTGCCGCCGCTGAACAGGGCATACTCCAGTACCTCGCTGAGCAGCGGGTCGGCGCCGGCGAGCGCCGCGGACAGATCCGCCCGCATGGCCGTCTCGACCCGTCCGCCGACCGCCGCGGCCACAGTGCGCAGCCCGGTGTCCGGGCCCGTGTCAGTCTGTTTCATCATCCGTCCGGAAGAATGAGGCCACCTCCGCCGTATCCCTGGTGAGCGGGCTGGGCGGCAGGCTTCTGAGAAAGTGACGACCGTATCCTTTGGTGAACAGGCGGGCGTCAAGGATGGCGACAACGCCCCGGTCGGTGCCGGTGCGCATCAGCCGACCCACACCCTGGCGCAGGGTGAGTATGGCGCGGGGCACCTGGTAATCGGCGAAGGGATTGCCTCCCTGGGCGCGGATGCGGTTGATGCGCGCCATAATAACAGGGTCGCTTGGCACTTCAAACGGTAATTTGTCGATGATCACCAGGCTGAGCGAGTCGCCGGGAATGTCCACACCCTCCCAGAAACTGGCGACGGCACAGAGCACCGAGTCGGTGCGGCGGGCGAACTGGTCGAGGAGCACACGCCTGGGGGCCTCACCCTGGACCAGGAGCGGGAAGGGCAGCCGGTCGCGGAGAACCTGGTAGGCTGTTTCCATGGCCTGGAAGGAGGTGAACAGGGCGAGCGTGCGGCCGCCGGCATGGTTGATGAGTGTCTCCATGCAGGCGTGCAGCGATGCCTGGTAGCCCGGCGCGGACGGTTCGGGAAACCCCTTGGCCGGCACGTAGAGCAGGGTCCGCTGCCGGTAGTCGAAGGGCGAGGGCAGGCTGAGGGTCGGGGTGTCCGCCGGCAGGCCGAGCCGCTCGAGAAAATAGGTGAACCGTCCGCCGGCGGTGAGGGTCGCCGAGGTGAACAGGCAATGGCGGGTCATGGCGTACAGCGTGGCGCGCAGGTCCTCGGCCACATCCACCGGGGTGACGCAGAGCGTCAGGTTGCGCTCGGTCCGTTCGTACCAGCGGGTGAAGCGGACGGTCTCCCCGTCGGTATCGTCGTTCCGGCCGGCCAGCAGCTGTTCCAGGCGGGACTCCAGTTCCTGGGCGCGTCCGGCATACTGGGGCCAAGGGGGTTCGCGGCCGGACTGGCTGTCAAGCACGCTCACCAATTGGTGCAGGGCGGTGCCGAGATCCTCGCAGACCGCCAGGACATCGGCCCGCTGGTCCAGCAGCGGCGGCAGCGGAAAGCGGCCGCGTTCCGGCGGGAAGGTCGCCGCCCACCGCTCCACCGTGCCGTTGATCCGGACCGCTGCCTCGCTCACCGCCCGGCGGTCCTTGACGGCCAGGTCGTCGGTGGCGCTGCGTTCCACGTCGCCGACAAGATCGAGCACCTGGTAGCGGGAAAAGGTGAAGCCGAAGAAGGTGGAGGCCACGTTCTCCACGTGATGGGCCTCGTCGAAGATGACCGTCTCGTAGCGCGGCAGCACCTCGCCGTAGCCGGTGCGGCGCACCGCCAGGTCGGAAAAGAGCAGGTGGTGGTTGACAATGAGCAGCCGGCTGGCTGCCGCGTCCCGGCGCAGGCGATTGAGGAAGCAGCCGCTGGCCTCCGGACAGGAGGGCCCCAGGCAGAAATGCGACTGGCAGCAGATTTTCTGCCAGAGCGGTGATGACGAACTCAACCACGACAGTTCGGCCCGGTCCGCGTAGACCGTTTCCTCGACCCAGCCATCGAGGGATTCGCCGCTGTCCGCGAACAGCTCACCCGCGGCGGCGGCCTGCGACTGGCGATACCGGTAGAGACAGAGGTAATTCTGGCGGCCTTTGACGCACATCGCCTGCAACTGCGGATCGAGGTGCTGCCGGATGAGGGGGATCTCCTTTTCCAGAATCTGGTCCTGGAGATTGCGGGTGTTGGTCGATACCACCACCCGGCCGCCGCTGAGCACGGCGGGAATGAGGTAGGCAAGCGTCTTGCCCAGGCCCGTCTCGGCCTCGACCACCAGGGACGAGCAGCCTTCCTCCGGCGCGGCCGCATCCGGGGCGAGCAGTCGGGCCACGGTCCGGGCCATTTCCAGCTGACCGGACCGGAATTCATAGCCGTCGATGCCGCGCGCGAAGAGACCGTCCGGGCCGAACAGGCTATCCATGGAAGGGCAGCCCGAGGATGTCATGGGCGATCTCCGCCACCTGCGGCGAGGTGTCGTCAAGGCGCGAGCGCACCAGGGCGAGGGCCGCTTCGCTGCCGATGATGCCGAGCACGCTGACCGCCTCGCCGCGCACCCGGTCGACGGGATTGTCCAACTGTACGGCCAGGGAAGGCAGGGCCAGCGGCAGGTAGTCCGGACAGAGCGTCACCAGTTGCTCGAAGAGCACGGACACACCCAGGCGGACCGCGTACCGTTCGTCCTCGAGCAGTCGGCCGGTCCAGGACCAGTAGCGCGGCTCCTGGCGGAACATGGCGACGATGTTGTCCGCATGTCCCATGGCGAGGAAGTCGGCGATCACCTGGAGCAGTTCTTCGTCGGAGGGTTCCCGCAAGGGCGGGCCGGCGCTGGCTTCGGTTGGTGCATTTTTCATGGAAAATTGTGCAGGTTGAGGTCAACCGCGTCCATACCACGGTCCGGGAGCGGTGGCAATCCGGGAATTATTCCGCCTGCGGCTTGACACTTGTTTTGTTCGACAGTAGAGAAATCAGGCATCGGCTCTTGCCCTTGCCGCTCCGCCAATCCCGAACCCGGACCGTCCATGCCCGAGAGAAATTTTCCGCCTCCTCCCGCCGCCACCATAGCCGATGACGAACTGCTGGAAGGCGACGAGGTGGTGGTGATTGTCGATGATTTCCCCGACATCGTCGGTCTGCTCCGGGAATTCCTCGAACAACGCGGTTTTCCTGCGGTGGCGGCGGGTTCCGCCGGCGAATTGCGCCAGCACCTGGCCACCGGGAACGTGGCCCTGGTCCTGCTCGATATCGGTCTGCCCGATGCGGACGGCATGCAGCTGCTGCCCGAGTTGAAGCAGAGCCGCCCGGACCTGGCGGTGATCATGCTGACCGCGGTCACCGACCTGCAGACAGCGCTGGTCTGTCTCCGCTACGGGGCGGACGACTACCTCACCAAGCCCGTTCACTTCGCCGACCTGCTCACCACCCTGCGCAAGGTGCTGGAAAAGCGGCGGCTGACCATCCGCAACCGGCAGTATCAGCGCCAGATCGAACAGGCGAACTTCCGCATCCAGCTGGCCCATCAACTGGCCATGAAGATGAACACCGCCTACCTGAGCATGGTCGAACTGGATGAAATCCTCAATGCCATCCTGATCGGCATCACCGCCGAGGAAGGGTTGCAGTTCAATCGCGCCTTCCTCGCCCTGTTCGATGAGGCGGGTGAGACCCTGGAGGGCCGGCTGGCCATCGGTCCGGGCAACCGCGAGGAGGGCGGGCGCATCTGGCAGGACATGGTCGGTCGGGGTTTGCGCCTCGATGACCTGCTCGCCAAGGTGGAGAGCGGGTCGGGCCGGACCGATTCCGAGGTCAACCGCATTGTCCATGCCCTGCGGGTGGACGCGGCCGCTACGGACCACCTGCTCATCCGCGCGGTCCGCGAACGGCGGTCCATCAACGTGGTCAATGGTCACTGTGACAGCCCCGTGCCCCTGGAACTGCTCGGTCTGCTCCAGGAGGACAGCTTCGTTGTCGTGCCCCTGTATTCACCCAGCCGGGCGCTCGGCGTGATCATTGCCGACCATTTCGTCACCCGGGAACCGATCGTGGACGAGCGGGTGCGGGCGCTCGAGAGTTTCGCCAGCCAGGCCAGCCTGGCCATCGATCACTGCCGCCTGTACATGGCCATGCAGGAAAAGATCAAGGAACTCGAGGAGGTGACGGCCGTCCTGGAAAGCAACAAGAACCTGCTCATCGAGGCGGAGCGGTACTCGGCGGTGGGCCACATGGCCGCCCAACTCGCCCACAGCATCCGCAACCCGATCACCGCCATCGGCGGTACGGCCCGATTGCTGGCGCGGAAAACGGACAACAGGGATCTGCTGCAGTTTCTCGAGATGATGACCCGGGAGGCGGAGAAAATCGAAAAGATCCTCGAGGACCTGTTCAGTTTCGTCAACCGGAGCAAGCCGGTGTGCCGGCGAATGGGGCTCGGTCAGCTGATCCACAAATCCCTGCTGCTGCATTTCCGCAGCATGGAGGAAAAAGGGATCCGGCGGATGCTGCGCCTGCCGGAAATCGATCCGGAGGTGGAGATCGACCCGGAATTGATCCAGCAGGCCTTGGTGCATCTGACCCGCAACAGCATCGAGGCCATGCCCGAGGGCGGGGAATTGATGGTCGAGGTGCTGGTGGAGGACAAGGAGGTGCGCATTGTCATCAGCGATACCGGCGGCGGCAGCGGCACGGCCGACCTGATGCACGCCACCGATCCGTTTTTCACCACCAAGCAGGTCGGCACCGGGGTCGGGCTGACCCTGGTCAAGCGGATCATCGAGGATCATGGCGGCAGCCTGCGCCTGCAGAACCGGGCCGGGGGCGGGGTCCGCGCGACCATCACGCTGCCCAGGGCGGTGTAGCACCTGCGCCGCTGCTGGCGAAACTGAGGGGAAAAGAAAAGGGCGGGTTCCTGTGCAGGAACCCGCCCTTGGGCGTTACGAGGAACGAGTCAGTTCAAAAGGATCAGAACTTGAGCTCGAACTTGGCGTAGGTGCCGAAGGCGCCGTCATCTTCAAGAGCGGAATCCTCGAAGGACGGTGCCAGGTAACCGGCGAGCCAGTAGAAATCGGCGCCCTTGCTGATGGTGTACTGCAGTTTGCCGGAGATTTCCCAAGCATCGTCCAGGGCCGGGGTGCTGGTGAGCGGGCCGCCGCCCTTGTCCCAAGCGTCGACACTGACATAGGCCAAGTTACCCGTGAGTTTCAGGCTCTCGCTGACCTGATACATGGCCACCAGGCCGCCCCACATCCAGTCGCCGGTGTCGCCAACCTTGACGGCGCTGATCGGCTCTTCCGTACCGATCATGATGAAACCGAAGGCGCGATCAGGCAGGAAGCCGTCCTGGGTGAAGCCGAGGTTCAGAGCCAGGGTCAGGGCGTCCATGGTGTAGCTCGGCATGATGTAACCACCAATGCCGTCGTCCTCGGAACCGATGTTGTCCTTGCCGTCGCCGTTGTCGTCCTCGCGCCAGTTGTTGAAGCCGTTCAGGTCGCTCTCGGTGTAGCCAAACTCGGCCTGGAAGCCCATGGCGCCGGATTTGCCCTTGGTGTACACGGAGGCGAACAGACCTTCGTTCGGGGTGTTGTAGGCTTGCAGGTCGTCGATGATCGCATCCTTCTTCTCCCGGTCGTCGATCTGGTAGCCGAGCATGCCGCCAAAGGTCCAGTCCTCGTTGGCCTTGACTTTGAGGTGCCCACCGAAACGCATCTCGTC
>ERZ1645192.4918-NODE-4918-length-10500-cov-5.168119_pt1 | contig 10500 bp, 10 predicted proteins | sample MGYA00575354_ERZ1645192 | MGnify/ENA primary metagenome ERZ1645192 (study PRJEB40844, sample SAMN11349763) | freshwater sediment metagenome | isolation source: river sediment | host: Sediment | place: India: Faizupur Khadar , New Delhi | collected 2017-02-21 ...
AATGTATAACAAGAAAGATTTGAAAGACTTTAAATTTGACGAAAGTTTTACTGTCAATATGGACTGGAACGCATGGATTGAGCTCGCGGGCAGAGATGGCGGATTTGTATATGAAAGAGGTAAATTTTTACTTCACAGAATACATTTAGAAGCAGAAACAAGTAAAGCTTTTACAGATGATCGCAGGAAAAATGAAGATCTGCGGATATTTAAAAAATTATGGCCTGATTTTTTAGCGCGGATCATATCAAAAATATATTCGTTGAGTTACAGATAAGTTTATCGTTGAAGTTTATAAAAATTCTTTTTATACTGTATGTGAATTAAAAGAGGACAACCTATCAGGTGAATAACTTGAATGATCCTGAAATAACGGTAGTAATACCCGCCTATAAATGTGAGATGTGTATAGACGAGTTATATACAAGGATTGCAAAAACACTTGAGAGACTATGTTTAAGCTTCGAGATCATTTTTATTAACGATGCGAGCCCGGAGAACGACTGGGAAGCGATTAAAAAACTTTCAATCGCGGATAAAAGAGTCAAAGGGATAAATTTTTCACGAAATTTCGGACAGCATTATGCCATAACAGCCGGTCTGGACAGCGCCAGGGGCAACTGGATCGTTATTATGGATTGCGACCTTCAGGATCAGCCGGAAGAGATCGAAAAGCTTTACAATAAAGCTAAAGAAGGCTATGAAATAGTTTATGCAAGAAGAGCGGAAAGGAAAGACGGATTTTTAAAGAAATTATCATCTAAGCTGTTCTATAAAGTTCTTAGCTTTCTGACTGACGTTGAACAGGATGAAACGGTCGGTAATTTCGGAATTTACAGCAGAAGATCAATTGAAGCGGTTAAAAGCCTGAAAGAAAATCTCAGGTATTTCCCTGTGAAGATCAGATGGGTAGGATTCAGTTCGACGACAATTCCGGTAGAGCACAGCGCGAACAGGGACAGGGAGTCATCATATAATTTAAGGCGGCTTTTCAGTCTGGCACTTGATGTTATGCTTGCGACTTCGAACAAACCGTTAAAACTGGTTGTGCAGCTCGGAATGCTAATCTCCGCCACTTCGTTCATTTTCGCAGTATATCTGCTAATAAAAGCACTTTCCGGTGATTATCTGATAGCGGGCTGGCCGAGTCTTATCGTTTCAATATGGTTTTTATCGGGAATAATAATATTTATACTGGGCATTATCGGGCTTTATGTCGGTAAAACTTTCGACGAAACAAAGAATAAACCTCTTTATATTATAAAGGAAACAACGGATAAAAATGACTGAAGAAAAAAAGACAAAGAAATCAATTAAGATCACCGAAAAACAGGACGCGCTTCTAAGAAAGATCGCCAACGCTATAGCTATCAGAGGCATGACCGCACCGACTATATTTTTTCTGGAATCCGTTCAGCCGCTGAATTATATTGCCAGCCAATTCATGGCTTATGTTGAACCCTTTCTGACATTCGTGATACCGCGTGAAGAATATAACGACATTCAGCAGATCTTGGAGCAGCGGAAGGGAATAGATTATTTTCTGACAATTCTTGAAGACGAGGAGTTTAAGAAGCAGCAGCACGACAAAAAGGTCAAGCAGGATATTAAAAACATCAAGAAGATGGAAAAAGTCGCTGCTGAAGAGCGGAAAAAGCTTATGGAAAAACTGAAAAAAGAGAAAGAAAACAAGTAAGTATAAAAATTCTATATTTTAGATAAAAAGAAACTCGTTGAATTTACTTTTGCTATCAATTTCTCTCGAAAACTTTGATAAAATGAGATCCGAATTTTCGGATCTTTTTATTTTCAAGCCTGTTGAGCAGGTATTTGTCAATTTTATAAAAAGTCTCAGGGAAATATTGAGATATTCTGAAAGTAAGCATTCTTAGAGCTATCATATGCGTAGGGAAGCTTATTATCTCATGAAAACCGTTATCGTTCATAACTTTTGTCGTCTGCGAATGAGTTCTGGCGTTCAGGTGAGCAGATGATATTATGGGCTTTGTTTTAAAAAACCTTTCATGAAGTATTACATACTTTCCGGAAAGCCTGCAGATATTGTCCAGTGACCTTTTCCATTCACCATCATCCAGAATATGGTAAAGAACATCAAAAGAGTGAACAACATCAAAACTCTTGTCATCCCCTATGATTTCTGATATCGGGGAGCAGATTTTTGCGATGCTTTGAGTTTTTATTCTGTCGAGACCGGTTTGAGATATATCCGCAGCAGTGACTTTGAAACCATTCTCATGCAGAAAATCTGAGAAGAGACCTATGCCGCAGCCGGCATCGAGAGCTGTTTTTTCATCCGGCAGTTCAAGCATATCAAGAACGAGTTTATACCGTTCCTTTAAAATTTTATAGATATAATAGTTTGCAGTTTCGGAATATTTTCTTGATCCTACCGAAGCTATCTTATCTTTATCAGCTTTGTGCCTTTCTATCCAGTATTGTTTGTCATCAAGCATAAATTTCCTTTTCATGAAAGCGAAAATCTAAGAAAATTGCAGGATTATTACAAACTTTTTTTTGTGTAAAATCAAAAATAGATATATATTTCAACCGGTTTTTTAAAATAAAGAGGAAAACATCATGCTGGACATGAAATACATCAGAGAGAATCCGGACAAAGTAAAAGCCGGGATAAAAAGCAAGAAAGTCGAAATTGATATAGACGGACTCTTGGAACTCGATAAGAAAAGAAGAGATATCTTAAGCGAGGTCGAGGTCTTGAAAGCCGAGAGGAATAAAGCCACTAATCTTATAGCGGAACTGAAGCGTAATAAGCAGAACGCTGATGACGCCGTGCTTAAGAGCAGGGAGATAGGCGATAAGATCGTCGGTTATGACAATGAATTAAGAGATGTTGAGAAAAATATCAAAGATATCATGATGACGATCCCGAACCTGCCTCACGAGAGCGTTCCTGTCGGAAAGGACGCTGAGGACAATATTACGGTCAGAGAGTGCGGAAAGAAAAGAGATTTTACATTTACGCCTAAAGATCATATCCAGCTTACCGAAAAACTGGGCATCATGGACTTTAAAAGGGCGAGCAGGATGAGCGGGTCGGGTTTTCCGCTTTATGTGGGAAAAGGCGCAGCGCTCGAAAGGGCCCTTATAAATTATATGCTTGAATATCATATCAAGGACGGATTTGTTGAGATAATGCCGCCGATAGTCACTCTTCCGCATTCTATGGAAGGGACAGGTCAGCTGCCGAAGATGAAAGAGGATATGTACTATTGCGAAAAGGATGATCTATATCTGATCCCGACGGCCGAAGTGACCATTACCAACTTCCACAGGGAGGAAACGCTTCACGGGGATAATCTTCCGCTTTATTATGTAGGATATACGCCCTGTTTTAGAAGAGAGGCCGGCAGCTACGGAAAGGAGACGAAAGGTCTGTTGAGGGTACATCAGTTCAACAAGGTCGAGATGGTCAAGTTCGTGAAACCTGAAACTTCTTACGATGAGCTTGAAAGTATGGTTAAGAGAGTCGAAGGAATTCTGAACGAATTGAAGATACCGTACAGGATACTGTTACTTTGCACAGGCGATTTAAGCTTCGGCGCGGCTAAATGTTATGATGTCGAGACCTGGTCACCGGCCGAGAATAAATATCTTGAAGCTTCATCATGCAGTAATTTCGTTGATTTTCAGGCGAGAAGAATGGATTTAAGGTACAGGCCTGAGGCCGGCGCTAAACTGGAATATGTTCATACTTTGAACGGCAGCGGGCTTGCGACTTCAAGGCTGATGGTATCTATTATGGAGCACTATCAGAATGAGGACGGAAGTATTACGGTGCCTGAGGTTCTGAGGAAATATACAGGATTTGATGTTATAAAATAGGGTTTTCTCACTTTCTTTTGCACGCCCGAAAAGAAAGTGACAAAGAAAAGGGCGTCGTAAAATGTCCAGTTCAGAGCTACCTGCATCGGCAGCTTCCAGCCGAGGTAATTTCCATGAAATATAAAATATACGAGCGGATCGGTAACCCCTTCCGCTTTTTTCTGAACTGATTTTACGAGGGGTAAAGATTTTTAAGGAATAGGATTTAATTAGGATATTATTTCTCGTCTTTTTTGGGAGGTTCGAATTTGATTTTTTGACTCATATGGGTACTTTCAGGTTTCCCCATACAATTTATTGCAGGTGTGAATTTTAGTTTTTTAAATGCTTCAACACTCAATTCACCAAAACCGCAATTTGGCGGATCTTCCTTTGCTATAGAAATGTTCTCTGTAAAGCCATCTTTGTTACAAATGAATCTGATTACAACAACACCGGATAATGAATCTATTTTTGCTTGAACAGGATAATTAGCCTTAAAATAATTTCTTAGAAAAGTTTTAGATTCTTCGCTTAATACAGGTCTTGTTGATGGTCCATCAGCATGCCAAAATTTTTCTTCAATTACTTTAGGAGGAAGAGGGGGTGGTGGAGGTACAGATGATATCGTTTTTATTTTTGTGGTATCAGCTTTACAAATAAACCACTTTTTTTGAAGTTCACAGACCTCCTTCCAAAGACCATTATATACAGGAAGAAGTTCGTCATATCTTGTTTTGGTTAAATCGTTACTTTTCATTGATATTTCAACTTTCTTCCACTCATTCATCTTAGCTTCATACGCAGCTTTTAGACTGTCGCATTTGGATTTTATCACATGGGAATCTTGGGAAAATGCAGAAAAGGATAGCAGGAAAATCGCAATAATAAATATTTTCAGGTTTATGTTTTTCATAGAAGTAAGTTAATGCAAGTATCCGAATAAATCAAGGATTTGATAGAAGTTATATAAATCTTCCAACAATTTCCTTTAGGTTGCCAGCAAGATAATAAGGAAGGTTGATCAAGGTAAATATTTTGCCAGATGGAGTGGAAACCATCTCGAAATGCATCATGTTTCCGCAGATCCTAACGGCAAAATCGCTTTCTGACCGATCCATAAAAAGATGAAGTGATTTTAAACTTCCGACCGCTCCGGATTTAACTTCAACAGGAATTATTGTTCCTTTAACTTGGACAATAATATCTACTTCGGCATTGCTGGCTTTTGATTCTCGTGTCCAGATCGGAACAGGGCTGTTATCAGCATAATCATTTGCGATTATTTCCTGGCGGACTATATGTTCAGCTATAAGACCTTTGTATATTGCATTCAGATCGTCATATTTGAAGAATTCAGGCTGAATACCTGTAAAGTAATTGATGATACCGGTATCAAGGAACTGGAGCTTTGGAGATTTTTTAAAATCAGTTATTGAAGGGATGTCTGTATTGGTAACGGGGTATATCAAATATATGATCATCGCTTTTTCAATCAGCCTTAAAGCTTCTCCGACCTCTCTTGATCTGTAAGACGAATTACCGAAATTCTGAAATTTTATCCTTTTTCCTGTTTCTGCCGGTACTGCATTTAAACAGTGTGTAATAATTGACTTTAAAGTGTTATTTCTGGCATATTTCTCCGCATCGCTGATAAAAGAAACTAAAAGAGATTGAAAAACCCCTTTTAATGAGCCCAGATCATTGTCAGCAAGATATGTTTTTATTATTTCAGGCATTCCTCCAACAAGAGTATATCTGTGAAAAAGTTTCATTAGTTTGTCGTGAGCGTAATCCGGGATTTTTTCTGAAGCAATAATTTCAATTAATTTATTTTCTTTTGAGGCTTGTAAAAATTCTTCGAAATTAAAAGGATACATATAGAGGTATTCTACTCTGCCTACAGGGAAACTTATATTTTTATTTTCGAGAGCTATCTCGAGAAGCGACCCGGCTGCAATGATAAATATATCCGGTCTGTTTTCATAGAAATAACGCAGCATTTTGATAGCTTGTGCGGAGTTTTGAATTTCATCAATAAAAATAAGTACGCTGCCTTTGTTAAAAGAGATGTTTTTTAATACTTGTATTGCCTGAATAATATCATCAATTCCGTAATCTGATTTAAATATCTGTTGATCGGCAAAAAGATCAAGATTGAGTTCAACGAAGTAATCAAATTCTTTCGAAAACATATTTACAACCGTTGTTTTACCGACCTGCCTGGCGCCTCTTAGTATCAACGGTTTTCTTTGAGCTCTATTTTTCCATTTTATAAGGTCTTTAATAATTTTTCTTTCAAACATATATTAGGTTCCAATTATATTTTCTTTCAATATAATAATATTTTGTAACAAAGTAAAGCATCTTTCTGACATAATATGTAACAAAGTAAAGGTTGTTTCTCGAAATTTAGAGTAAAAATACTCAATGCGTTGAGTAAATCATAAGAACATCATATTTCCAGATCAACGACGACGGGGCAGTGATCAGATCCATAAACATCGTTCATGATGTACGAATCCTTTACTTTCGGCAGGAATTCTTTATTGATAAAGTGATAATCGATCCTCCATCCCGTGTTGTTCTTGCGGGCATTGAACCGGTAGCTCCACCATGAGTATTGGACTTTATCAGGATAAAGGTTCCTGAATGTGTCCACGTAGCCGGTACGAACGAATTTGTCCAGCCAGTCCCTTTCGATGCGGAGGAAGCCTGAGTAATTTTCATTCGCTTTCGGGTTCTTAAGGTCGATCTCATTATGTGCCGTATTATAGTCGCCCGATATCAGAAGGTGCCTTCCGGATCTCCTCAGCTTTTCGAAGCGTTCAAGAGCAGCATTATAATATCTTAATTTAAAATCGAGCCGTTCGTCGCTCATCTGCCCGTTGGGAAAATAAATGTTGAACATAGATATATTTCCGAAATCCAGCTGTATGAGCCTGCCCTCTGTATCGAATTCATCTACCCCGAGTTTATAAAATACTTCATCCGGTTCTTTTTTCGTATAGACCGCCGTCCCGCTGTAGCCTTTTTTTTCCGCATGAGAAAAATATGAATGATAGCCTTCAATATTTCTAAGCTCATCGGGTAGAGTGTCATCCTGAAGTTTCGTTTCCTGAAGGAAAAGAATGTCCGGCGATTCATAGGCGATCCAATCGAAAAAGCTTTTTTTTGCCACCGCCCTCAATCCGTTAACGTTCCAGCTGTAAATTTTCATATAGTCCGCCTGCAGTAAATTATTCAGAAATTAGCTCAAAAAGCAGATTTTATCAAGCAAAAAAGTTATTGACATGTAAATGTGATTTATATATAATACTGACTAACCTAAACCAAGGGAGACAATATCATGACTGGAGCTTATTTACTGATCAACACGGCATCAGGAAAAGATGAAGCGGCATTAGCTAAGCTGAAAAAGATCAAGGGAGTTTCTCAGGCGCATTTGTGCACAGGTCTTCACGACATCATCTGCTACATCGAAGAAAAAGATCTTAAAGCGATGGGCAAGATCCTTATCGAAAAAGTAAGAAAGATCGACGGGATCACAAAAACAACCACCTGTATATCGGTTTCTTAAGAGTTTTTATTTCCGAGGTTAACAAGGATTATCCCGGATAAGATAAGGGTTATTCCTGCGGCTGTCTGAATTCCGAAAGGTTCAGACAGGAGAATTACGGCAAGTATAACAGTAAAAACAGGCTCCAGCAAATATGCCAGTGCGGCTATTGTCGGAGCTATTTTATTTTGAACATAGAACTGAAGCGAAAAAGGAATAAAAGTGGCGAACACCGCCAGAAAAGTCATATAGGAAGCCATTCTCAGATCGGTCAGAGCAGAAAAATTAGGCTTCAGACCAAGGAATCCTATCTCATAACCAAGCATATAAACCAGACCGACAAGACCGCTGACTATAAACTGAACGAACAGAAGAGAAAAGATATTTTCAGATTTGGTAAAATGGCTGATGAAAAATATCTGGAATGCGAATGAAAATCCGCAACCAAGGGTAAAAAGATCACCTTTATTGAATGAAAGCGAACTGAAGTCGCTCACCGAAAGCAGGAATACGCCGATGAAAGCTATTGCAACACTTAAATAGACTTTTGATGTGATCTTTTTTTTCCACAAAGCAAGTTCGATGAATGGAAGGAAAAGAATATAGGTTGCTGTCAGAAAGCCGGAATTTGATGCGGTTGTATATTGAAGTCCTATCACCTGAAGTAGCATGGAGAATCCGTTTATTCCTCCGATCACGCTGCCTTTATAAATCATCTCTTTATTCAGACTAATCTTTTTTTTGAAAATCATTCCGAAAATTATTCCCGCAACCAGAAATCTGGCGGATATAAGGAAGGAAACAGAAAATGTTTCAAGTAAGATTTTTCCAAAAATAAAAGTAGATGCCCAGAGAAGATTTATTATTATCAGGATGAATATCATTTACGCTCCGGGTTATGTACACTTTTAATCAGCGGTCAAATATAATTTATTTCGGGATTTATGGCAAGAGCAATCTGAATTATAAACAATATTCACAACGGTAATTACCCATTCAATAAAATTATCTTCAGGCATTACCTGACAATTTTTTCAAACAGGAAAAGATAGTTGAATTTTTGTTTGTTTGACAAGCGTATTAATCTTATCTTTAAAGTCCAGTTTCGCAATATTTAACAAACGGAGAAATAATGTCAGATGATCTTAAAAAAATACCGCCTCACGATTTAGAGATAGAAAAAGCCCTGCTGTGCTGTATAATGATGGACGAGGACTGGGACGAAAAGTTGAAAGATGTTGATATTAAGGATGAGTATTTTTATTCTAAACAGCACCAGTATATTTTTGAAGCTATGAAACACATAATATCCGAAGGGGACAAAGTCGATCTGCTGAGTTTGAAAGAGCATCTTCACATAAAAGGCAAGCTTACTGAAGTAGGAGGGGCTTCCTATCTGGGAGAAGTACTTGACGCCGTACCGACAAGCGCTAATATAAGGCACTACGCACGGATTGTCGAGAACAAATTTTTACTTCGATCACTGATCAACATAAGCACTGAGTCTATAACGGCCGCTTTCAGAGAAGAAAAAGACGCTTCGATGCTTTTGGATAAGCTGAACGGCGATATATTTTCGCTGGCGGAAAATAAAAAAAGAAATATTCCGCAGCCAATAGAAAGGGTTGTAATGGAAACTTTCGGTCAGATAGAGGAGTGGTCGAAGAAAAAAGGCGAGCTGTCGGGGGTAAGTTCAGGCTTTGGCGAACTTGACAATTACACGGCCGGATGGCAGAACAGCAACCTGATCGTGCTTGCTGCAAGACCGAGTATGGGTAAAACACAGCTTGCACTTAACTTTGCTGTGAACGCCGCAAAATCAGAGGACAGGGTCCCTGTTGCTATCTTCAGCATCGAGATGGGAAGAAAAGAGCTTGCCATGCGTCTGATGTCAATGGTATCGAATGTAAGTCTTAAGAAGCTTAGAACAGGCAATCTGGCGGACAACGAGTGGACAGCGCTCGGTCTCGGCATGGGTGAACTCGGCGATCTTCCGATATATATTGACGATTCATCTTCTCTTAATGTACTCGAACTGAGAACAAAGGCAAGAAGGCTGAAAAAAGATAAGAACATCGGATTTATCATAGTCGATTATATCGGACTTATGGAAACAGACAGCGATGTCGAAAGACATGAAGGAATTTCAAGGATCTCAAGATCTCTGAAAGGATTGTCAAAAGAACTCGACATACCGATACTTGTTCTTTCACAGCTGAACAGGGAAGTAGATAAAAGACAGGACAAAAAGCCCATTCTTTCAGACCTTAGAGAATCCGGCGCGATCGAGCAGGATGCAGACCTTGTGCTTTTCATTCTTAGACCTGAATTTTACGGTATCAAAGGACCTGACGGTAAAGATCAGGAGGGACTGGCCGAAATAATTATCGGAAAACAAAGATCCGGTCCGACAGGATCGGTATTCCTTCATTTTGATAAAAAATATCTTAAATTTGAAGATAATATCGACAGGTTTGCCGGAAATAAATACGAATTATAGCTTTAAACTAAAAATATTTGCTTGACTTATTGAAACTTCTTGATGACATTTCATAAATTAATAAATTAAGATCCGGAATGAATAATGACATTAAAAGATAAAGTTAAAAAAGTTCAGAAATTTATAACTCGTGATCTGTGGTTCGCAGATATTGAGGAACATGTTTCGGGAGCGAAAAAATTTTTTATAAAAGAGCTTCAGATGCTCGTTCTGATCGTAAAACTTTTCAACAAGAATTTTATAATGAGCAGGGCTTCTTCTCTAGCTTTTACCACTCTTCTTTCACTGATCCCTGTTCTTGCGATCATGTTCATGTTCTTTAAAGCATTCGGAGGGGAGCTTGTAGAAACAAAGATCAAACCGATGCTCTATGATTATCTGACCGCAGGAATGGGATACAACATAAGCGAATATATAGATTCTTTTTTAGGTTCTGCTACTGTTGATACACTTGGCAGCATAGGATTTATATTTCTTCTTGTAGCTTGCTACTCAATTCTTTCGTCAATAGAATCGTCATTCAACGCTATATGGCAGGTTGACAAGAACAGATCTCCTGTAGAGATGCTAAAAACCTATCTTACGCTCGTTTTTGTTA
>ERZ1645192.4920-NODE-4920-length-10498-cov-3.932491_pt1 | contig 10498 bp, 6 predicted proteins | sample MGYA00575354_ERZ1645192 | MGnify/ENA primary metagenome ERZ1645192 (study PRJEB40844, sample SAMN11349763) | freshwater sediment metagenome | isolation source: river sediment | host: Sediment | place: India: Faizupur Khadar , New Delhi | collected 2017-02-21 ...
GGCATCACGGCAGGAGTCTTTACCGACATCGGTACTCCCTGCGGAAATGTGATTGATCGTTTCAGCCAATGCCACGCCGCCTTCCTGGAAGCCAATTACGATGAAACCATGCTGGAAAAGGGTAACTATCCTTTCTACCTGAAAAAACGTATCCGTAGCGATGTGGGACATCTCTCCAACGATCAGGCGCTGGAACTCTTTCTTCACCATCGTGCTCCTTCCCTGAAACTATTGCTGCTTTCACATCTTTCAGCTCACAATAACACCCCGCAGATCGTTTCCGGCCTCTTCGAACCCCATGCCAACGGCACCCGCGTCGTTGTTGCTTCCCGGTATAAAGAATCGGAAGTCTTCCGCATTCAATAAATCGCCTGGTTTATTGTTTTGAAACCGGGATGGAACGGCAGGTTCGTCCCGACTGTATTTGAAGGAAGTAGAACCCTTGTTTCAGGGCGTGGAAATCGTGATGAGGAAGATCATTGCCTTCCCAAATGGTTCTTCCAAGCTGGTCGGTAAGCCGGTAACGCTCGTTGCCCGTTGAATTACGGAGATACAGCCGGTCGTGGAACGGGTTGGGGAAAACCGTCAGATCCGGAACCGGGATGTTCGATTTTTCTTTCTCGCCGGTAGGGATTCCAGGTCCCAAAATCCCCGTCTCGCATTTATGAACACGGTACACTACATACGGCGCAATGGAATCAACCACTTCTGTGTAATAGACCAGCAATTGGTCGTTGGTGGGGAAAGATTCGGGATCGGTCCGGATGCTGATGGAGGAATCCGAGACTATCGTGAAGACAGGGTCAATACTATCGAGTTTGGCGATCCAGATCTCTGCCGGAACACATTCTGTTTCGTTAGGTGAAGAAGATGCCATAAACAACGCGTATGATTGTCCGTTATAAACTACCGGTTCCGGTGAAGCAAACCGCGTATAGAGAGGATTGGAGGAAGGAGTGGGGAAGGACATATATAATGCAAAAGAGTCACTCTTCAGATACGTCTCTTTGAAAACGCGCATCTCATTCCCGTTGGCTATGGCAAAGAACATTCGCGCATTATTGTGCTCCGGCGCATGCCACATATAAGGCTTTGTATATACGTCCTGATAATCGAAGGTCAATTGTGTAGGGCATTTCCGCTCGGGAGGATCAAACAACCCTACCTGGTTGGTGAAAGAATTGATCCCTGTAAGCATTTGTTCCCCCTGTGTCCAATGGGCATCGATGAAACCCCAGACAGCTCTTTCCCAGTCGGGGTGATCGATAAACTTGTATTTGGTCTTCCAGTCGATGATGCTCGAGATGTAATGAAATGCCATCACGGAGTCATTGGGGTTCTGAGAGGCATGCGGGTTGATGCGGTGAGCGGCATCCAACATTGTAAAGTTCGACCAGGTCCCGTTTGGCGATTCTGCAGCAATGGCAATGTATTTCTTTTTGAGAATGCTTTTATTATATACCAGATAAGTACCGTTGATATCATATCCCCACTCGGCAGCATTCGAGGTGGAACCCAGGGGAGTAAGTCCGGTATCAACCTGAATTTCTTTCCCGTCAGGAATGACCAAACCCCAGGTAATAGTATCTAAATGACATATCCACAGCGAATTATCATTAGTGGTCTGCCAGCACATCCGGTTTCCGTATGGATCAAATTCTGTATCGCTGATCTGACTAAGCGAATCACTGACCAAAACATCCCTGGCCGGCATCTTTTGCGACTGACCATGAACAACAATAAACAGAAAAATTATGAAAAAGATATATTTAACTCGCATTCCCAGTAATAATTTCCAGTCTGTGTTCCGATAGTTCTTATCCAAAAACTAAACAAATATAAACAAATATTTTAATTCATTCAGTACCATTTGGGATCAGGGAATCGGTTAAGTTTAGGAATCATTTCCGGACCACGACTGCTTCCGGATTCTTTTTCGAAAAAATCTTTTTTGCCTTTTCCTTCAAACGTTCCATGGTGAGGTAAACGGAAGGCACCAGCACCAGCGTAAGCAGGAGCGAACTGGTCAGTCCTCCGATGATGACCCATGCCAGGCCATTCTTCATTTCGGCACTGGCTCCGGAGGCCAGGGCCATAGGCATCATTCCGAAGACCATGGAGAAGGTGGTCATCAGGATGGGACGTAACCGTTCTTTCCCCGCGGCCACCAGGGCATCTTTCACGCTCTTTCCTTCGGCCCTCAGCTTATTGGTGAAGTCAACGAGCAGGATGGCATTTTTAGCCACCAGCCCGATGAGCATGATCATCCCGATCATGGTGAACACGGTGACCGGCTCCCCTGAAAGCGCCAGCGCAAGGAAAGCTCCGATCACCGCTACCGGTATGGAGAACAGGACCACGAACGGGTAAAGATATGAGTTGTACAACGCGACCATCACCAGGTAGACAAAAATCAGGGCCGCTGCCATGGCTGTAAAAAGACTGGTGAAAGCATCCGACATCCGCTCCATCTGCCCTTTGTAATCGATGGTAAACCCGTCGGGACGGATCCTTTGAGATACGGCCTGCCTGACTTCCGTCCCTACCGTCCCCAGCGGCCTGCCATACACTGCACATTTCACCGTCAATGAAGAGATCCGGTCGTATCGTTCCAGCTTATTAGGGCCGAGTGACTGGGAAACGGCAGCAAAGTTTTTCAACTCCACCAATTGCCCTTTGTCATTCAAAATGGTCAGAGAACCAATATCATTGATCTTTTCACGGTTAAAACGATCCAACATCACGTTGATATCATAATCCGTTCCGCCTTCTGAATATTGAAGATCGTGATTTCCGGCAAAGGAGAGGTTTATCAGCTTTGCGACCTGCTGTACATTCACACCCAGCTGAGCCATTTTTTCCCGGTCAAGATTGATATGGATCTCAGGTTTCTTTTTTTCTACGGATAATCTGACATCCGTGGTCCCCGGCACTTTTTCCATGATCTTCATGATGCTGTCGCCCACTTTGAAGAGCTGGTTCACATCAGGACCACGAAGCAGGACCTGAATAGGGAAGTTGGAGGAACTTTGCGAAATGGTGGTGGGCGTGGCCGTCACTTTCAATCCCGGGATCTGCAGTACCTCTTTTTTGATAGCGGCGGCAAACTTTTCGGTCGGGATCGCTCGTTGTTCGATGGGGACCAGTGATACCGTTATCTGTGCCTTGTTCTTTTCACCACCGGAGACACCGGAAGCCGAACTGGTGAACCCGATGTTCGAAAAGACCTTTTGCACTTCGGGTTTCTTCATCAGCAACTCTTCTACTTTTGAGGTCAGTTGTGAAGTCTGATAGATCGTATTCTGCGGTTCGCCTTCCAGGTCGATGACAAATTCGCTCTGGTCGCCGTCATTCATCATCGACATGCCGATGAATCCCATCGGGAACAAGGAAAGAGATAACACGATAAGCAGGGTAGTAATGAAGTACACGCTTTTCCGGTGTGATAATCCCCACCTCAGGATATTCTCATACCAGACGGAGAGTTGAGAAAAAGCATGTTCGACAGCGGTACCGAATCTTCCCATCAGGGTGCCGCGGGTTAGTGGTTGCAGCCTCCCGAACCGGGAAGCCAGCACCGGGGTGATAGTGAAAGAGACGAAAAGGCTCATCAGGGTCGTAAATACCACCACCAGCGAGAATTCACGCAGCATGTTACCGATTATTCCCGTCACCAGAGCGAGGGGAAGGAACACCACCACATCCACGGTCGTGATAGCAATGGCCGTGAAACCGATCTCGTTCCGTCCCTCAAGCGCCGCTGTCCGCTTGTCCTTTTTCATCTGCATGTGCCGGTAGATGTTCTCCAAGACGACGATGGAGTCGTCTACCAGGATCCCGATCGCCAGCGAAAGACCCATGAGGGTGAGCAGGTTCAGGGAGAAGTCAAAGATGTACATGGCCAAAAACACCGAGATGATCGACGTCGGAATGGAGACCAGCACAATGAATGAGTTACGGAGACTGTGGAGGAAGATGAACATCACCAGGGATACCAGCAGGATAGCCAGCATCAGGTCTTTCATGACGCCATTGGCCGATTCGAGCGTGTATACGGAACTGTCGGAGGCAATGCTGAATTTCAGGTTGTCGGCGCTGTATTGTTGTTCCAGTGAAGTCAGCTCCGCCTTGACTTTATTACAGACATCCACGGTATTGGCATCGGATTGCTTCTGGACCACGATACCGACGGATGTCTCACCGTTGATCCGGCTCAGGGCGGTTTGTTCGGCCACGCCATCGGTGACGTCCGCTACATCCCTCAACCTGATGCTGCTCCCCGGAGAAACCCTCGCTACCGTGATGTCCCGCAGGTCGTCGAGCGACATGACCTTTCCCAGTAAACGGACCGTATATTGAAGGGTATCGTTTTCAATGTTCCCGGTCGGTATTTCCAGATTTGCACTGCCTATGGCTTGCCAGACCGACTGGATAGAGACATGGTAAGCATTCAGTTTATCTTTATTTATATTGATCCTGATCTCCCGTTCACTGCCGCCGACCAGCGTCACCTGTCCTACCCCCTTTAACTTCGAAATCATGGGTTTGATCTCGTCCTCCGTGAGCCGGTACAGGCTTGAAGGGGATAACTTGCCGGAAGTCACTCCCATCTGCAATACCGGTATCTCATCCGAAGAATTTTTATAAATAGAAGGTGATTTCACGCCTGAAGGAAGCGATGACAGGGTGGCATTGATCTTTCGCTGTGCATCCTGCAACGCCACATTCACATCGCTGTTGGGTTCCAGTTCGATGGAAATGACCGATACTCCTTCCTGTGACGTCGATCGCATGTCTTTCACGTTTTCGAGGGTCGATAGTGCGTCTTCCAACTTCCGGGTGACAGTGGTTTCAATTTCGTTGGCAGAGGCGCCCGGATAGGGAGTGATGATACTCAGACTCAGGAAATTCATGCTGGGGATCAGCGCATAGTTCAGCAACGTATACGAAGAGATCCCGAGAATGGTCAGCACGGAAAAAATGACGACAACCAGCGTCGGCCGCTTAATGGCAAGTTCGGTTAATGACATAAGGCTGCGGTTTACTTGATGATTTTTATGGATTTGCCATCGGAGAGGTTTACCTGCCCCGTCACGATCACTTGTTCTCCTTCGTTCAGACCTGATATCACGCGGAGGTATTGATCAGTAGCCTCTGTGACGACGATGTTTTTCAGCAGGGCCTTCCCATTATCGGCCACAAACACTTTTGCTTCGTTGATGCTACCCTGCAAGGCTTCCCGGGGGATGTACAAAGCGGGTACCGTCGCCGGGAACCGTATCTCCACCTTGGCAAAAGTGCCTGATTTCAAGGGGTGGATCGTGTTGTTGAAGATGATGACCTCCACCGGGTAATTGTGCGCTTCGTCTCCTTTTGAACTGATAAAGCTGATGGTTCCTTCAAAGGAAACACCGGGATAAACATCGGTGGTGATGATGGCTTTATCTCCTCTTTTCAGCATATATACATCTGATTCTGATACGTTCATTTTGATCCTCAGGCGGGAAATATCCACCATGGTCACGACAGGACTTCCGGTATTGATGTATTCTCCCTGTTCTACGTACTTTTTCGTGATGGTACCGGACAGTGGCGCCCGGACAGTGGCGTCGGACAGCTGTTTCCGGGCCTGTTCCAGCCGGATTACCGCTTCATCATACGAGTTTCGGGCTTGCTCCAGTTGTTGCTCCGTGAGGGTGCCCCCGTCGAACAGGTTCTTGCTCCTGACCAGGTCTTTCTCCAGCTTGTCGACCGAAAGTTGCGCCTGCCGGACGGCCAGCTGTTTTAACTGATCATCGGTGGTGGCGATCACACTGCCCTGCGGTTTCACCTGACCGGGTTCGGCATCCACCAAAGTGAGCCGGCCTCCTGCCTCAGCCGAAACATTTACTTCCGCCCAGGCATCCATGTACCCTACCAGGCGCAGGCTGTTATCCAGCTCCATTTTGGTGACCGGGCTGACACTCACCGTGACATATCCGAGATCGGTTTTTTCCGTCTTCCGGGCTTCTATCTGATCGTGATTGCTGATCAGTCGCACGACAATCAGCGCCAGGATCGCCGTGATGATAGTAATGAGGATGATATTTTTTTTCATCGCATGGATTATTTCAGATGTTGAATAAAGGAAGGTAAAGTCCCTGATGCCCGCTCCAGATCCAGACGGGCGATGTAAAGATCAAGCAACTTGTTGAAGTAGTTGTTCTGGGCCTGGACATATGAACTTTCGGCCTGGATAAGGTCGAGCGTCGATCCCGCTCCCTGCCGGAGTTCCAACTGGGTGTTCCGGTATACACTTTCAGCCAGCCTGAGATTTTCGCGTTCGTTGTTGATGTTTTCCATCGCATTCAGGTAACGCATGTTGTAGTTCGATGCATTGACCTTGATGTATTGTTCCGTCTGGGAAAGATTTTCCCTGGCCTTTTCCAGGTTCAGTTTTGACTGCGCAAGACGTGAACTGCGCTGAAGCCCGTCGAAGATCGGGATGGTAAGTCTCAGACCTATGGCGGAACTGTTGTACCACTCTTTATCTGCATCGAAGAAGTTGAACTCCTGCCGCCAGGCATTGTAGCCGTAGTTCCCGTAAAACGACAACACAGGGTAAAATACTGCGGCCGCTTTTTTCTTCTCATATTCCGTCAGCGAATAGCTGGTTTCCCGGATCTGATAATCGATGATCTCGCTGACACGGAGCAAATGACCGGGAGGGTTTTCGAAAAGGAGGCTGGCAGCCGTCAGCGAAGTGTCGGCCAGTTCCAGGACACTGTCGACCGGCATGCCAAGGTTGTACTTCAGACTGTTCAACAGTTGCGCATATCTCAGGTCTGTTTGCTGTACCTGTGCAAGAGTGTTGTTGTAGCTTACGCGCAATTTATCAATATCGATCTGTTTCGCCATCCCGTTGCGGAACCGTAGTTCTGCTGATTTCAACGATTGCTCCGAAGCCAGCAGGATGGTTTTCAGCAATTCGGCCTGCTTGCTGACCACCAATGTCTGGTAATAGACCGTGCTGATATTATAAATGACATCCTCCCGGGTCTTCTGCAGACTTTGTGCCGACTGTTCTCCCGATATCCCGGATGACCGGATATTCAACCATGAAACAGGATCAACGATCTTCTGGGTCACCTGTAAAGTCCCGGTTGTAGCATATTTGGTCCCGAACGTTACGGGGACATAGGTCCCGGGCTGCCCTCCCATCATTTCTGCAGGAAGCAGGTATTTGGCCAGTTCCAGGTTGTCATCGACGGAACCCGAAACGTTCACCTGGGGCAGGTAATTTCCAATCTGCTCGTTCACCTTTTTCTGCGAGATCTCCAGGTCACAGTTCGCCATCCGGATGGAGCGATTGTTGGAGAAGGCATAGTCGAGACACCCTTTCAGCGTGAAAGATGTTTGCGCCGGAATGATCCCCGCTGTTGCCAGTAACAGCATTCCCACGCTGATGATCATTTTTCGGTTCATGATTTTATTATATAATTAGATAATAACATAGATAGATAAATACAGAAAACATTATGACCATTGTTCGGCATTGAGCTGAATTTTTCTGATGACCTGCTGGAAAATGTCCAGTTCTTCTTTAGTTACTCCCTTTTGAAGTTTGTCCCAGATCGAATATTCCGCCTTTACGAAGTGATCGACCACCTGTTTCCCCTTGCCGGTGATGACCAGGGTTTTTTTTCGCCTGTCGTGTCCATCCACTACTCTTACTAATAACCCGTCTTTTTCCAGTGAATCGATGATCCGAAGCACCGCCGATTTATCCTTTCCCATGAAGTCGGCCATGTCCTGCTGGATCAGCTCACCGTTCTTGAAATGGATAGCATGAAGTAAAGTCAGCTGATCGACCGTGTACGGGATACCGGCCTCATGAAGTTGCCTCTTCACGCTTTTCACAGCAGCCCGCATCATGAGCCCGATCACCATCTCCAACGGAACCATTTGTTTTTTCATGTTGTTCATTTTTACCAGACAAAGATAAAAAATAGTTGACAAATACAACAAATGATAAAAACAACTAATTTGGTTCGAGGAGATAATTTGGTAAATAATGGCTCAGTACATGACAAATTTTCTCCAAAATGCCATGGCAGTTGTTTTTGTATCTTCTCCCTAGCCCTCTCCTTGCGAGCAAGGCGAGGGAACACGCGCACCGGAACAGCTATTTTTCTTATTATCCCTTTGGGATTCGTTGGATAAAAAGAGAATTTGCGGTTAGGCCCACCCTTGAAGGGGAGGCAAAAAGGCAGCGGCTTCAGAATTGCCTTTGGCTTTTCGGCGGGGTACCCACTCGGCGAAGATCCCGTAAAAAGCCAGGCGCAGCCGGTTAGGAGGCCGAAGGCCGATAAACGGCCTTGGCTGGCTTAGGGATCGAGCCGTTAGTGGGTCGTCGAAAAGGCACGGCTGTCGTTTTTCTTTTGGTTCGTTTTCTTTTTGGACAAGCAAAAAGAAAATGAACAAGAAAATCAGAATGTTTGAAAACGATAAAGAAAGATGTAAAATGATGTATAACAATTAAATATACATCATCTCAGAAATTTTGTCATGTACATTGAAATAATGGATAAAAAGTGAAGAGAGGTGGTTCCCCTTTCCTGTTCACTAAACAAAGATCAGCACCAGCATCTGTGCCACGAAGATGCGGAGGAACATGACCAGCGGGTACACGCTGGCGTAAGCGATGGAAGGGGCTTCGGACTGTGCGATGCTGTTGGCGTAAGCCAGGGCCGGCGGATCGGTCATACTGCCCGACAACAACCCGCATATCTCGAAGTAATTCTTTTTCATGACCAGGTGGGCGTACAATCCCACGATCAGGATCGGAATGATGGTGATAAGAATGCCGTATCCCATCCAGATAAAGCCGTCGCCGGAAAGCAGGCTGGAGACGAACTTTTCGCCCGAGCTGATCCCCACGCTGGCCAGGAAGAGCACGATGCCGATCTCGCGGAGCATGAGGTTGGCGCTGGGGGTGGTATAAGAGGCAAAGGAAAATCGATGTCCGTATTTACTCAGGAGGATAGCGATGATCAGCGGTCCGCCGGCGAGCCCCAGTTTGACGGGGTTGGGAATGCCGGGGATGGGAATGGGGATGCTGCCGAAGAGAACGCCCAGCAGGATGCCGATGAAGATGGTGACGATGTTGGGCTCATTCAGCTTCTTCATGGAATTGCCCAGTTCTCCGGCGACTTTCTCGATCGATTCATCATCGCCGACCACCGTCAGTTTATCGCCCATCTGCAATCTCAGGTGAGGCGAGGCGATCAGTTCGATGCCCGACCGGTAGACCCGGGTGATGTTGATGTTGTAACGGGAACGAAACCTCAGCGATCCCAGGTCTTTCCCGAAAACTGCCCGCCGGGTGACCATGATCTGCCGCGATTCCAGGTCGCCCTGTTTCTCTGCCAGATCAACTTCACTTACTTGGCCGAAGGCATTGATGATGGTGGGTAACACCCCTTTTTCCGCTACCACCAGGATAATATCGTTATCGTGGATGACGGTATCGGAGGTGGCGCTCTTCAGCTCCCCGTTGTGCAGCACGCGGGATATCACGAAAGATACAGGGATCTGTTTCGAGATTTCCAGGATGGTTTGATTGAACATGCGGGGATGAGTCACCTTGATACTGGTCTTCTCCGGCAGTGTCTCCGCCGGATGCTGACGCTGGATGAACTGTTCCGATTCTTTGGTGACATTGATTTTGAAGAATTTCTGGATCAGGATCATGACCAGGATGATACCGATTACCCCGCAAGGATAGGCAATAGCATAACTCAACCCGATCTCCGGCACAGCCCCGCCGGCTGCTCCGCCCGATACTTCCTTCAACGCCTGCTGGGCAGCCCCCAGACCGGGCGTGTTGGTCACGGCACCCGACATCACACCTACCAACATCGGCATCGACATCCCCGTGATATAAAACAAGGCAATGGTCACTCCCATACCCAGCAGGACAATGACAACCGCCATCAGATTCATCGATAACCCGCCTTTTTTAAAGGAAGAGAAAAACCCGGGCCCTACTTGTAAGCCGATAGAAAACACGAACAGGATCAACCCGAAATCACGAATGAAATCAATCACCTGCTTGTTTACGGTAAAACCGATCTGCCCGACGGCAATTCCCACAAATAATACAAAAGTGATCCCCAGCGAAACACCGAAGATCTTTATTCTGCCCAACATTACACCCAACGCGATCACAAAACAGAAAAGCAGCATGGTATGCGCTACTGACTCTGTCCATAACAAGTCTCCGAACCAACCCATGTAAACCAAATTTTTTGCAAAAGTACATCAAAATATATTTTTTTTCAGATATTTACAAGGAATACAAACAACCGCTTTCCTAACACCAGGATGATGAAAGAAGAAGAAACCCGGTTCCGGCTGAGAGCCTATTATCCCAACTTCTTTACGATCCGCACGATCCTCGACCACCCGAGAAGTCAGGGCCGCTGGATCGATCACCGTGGCGCCCTCGATGGTGCAG
>ERZ1645192.4925-NODE-4925-length-10490-cov-5.438428_pt1 | contig 10490 bp, 5 predicted proteins | sample MGYA00575354_ERZ1645192 | MGnify/ENA primary metagenome ERZ1645192 (study PRJEB40844, sample SAMN11349763) | freshwater sediment metagenome | isolation source: river sediment | host: Sediment | place: India: Faizupur Khadar , New Delhi | collected 2017-02-21 ...
TGTATAAATTATCAGAGCAGTATCATCGTCGTCGCGTTCGAGGAAATGATCTCCGGAGGCATTCGCTCCCGGAGGAAGAAGACATTCTTCAAATACCAAAATTTCTGGAGCGTAGGAGAGAGAGGAAAGTGCTTTTTCGAGCTCGGGCAACTTCCTGCGGGAACAAAAAATTTTCTCGGGTTTACAGTCGGCGAGGATATACGCCACCTCATCGGCCGGGGACATGTAGTCTATCGGCACCACGGTATAACCGCTCTTCCAGCCGGCATACATGATATACACCCACTCCGGCCGGTTCTCCGAGAAAATAGCGACCTTCGTGCACGGCGTGCTCGATATGAGCGCTGAGTACCGGGAGATCATATCGCAAAGCCCGGCGTAGGTTACCGAGCGCTCTTTTGAAATAAGCGCGAGTGCGTCACTGCGTTTCAGGCATATCATCGTGCCGTCCAGCGAAGACGGAAAGCCCTGTAGGAACTCGTCGTCTTCATCCAGAATAATAGGTCGGTCATAGAACATCAGCCCCCCTTGGGATTCGTCAAAGACCATTTTAATTATATCCCATTGCTTCCGTGAAAAAGCTCGTCTCAGCGCCAAACTCAAAAAAACAAAAGAGTCAGTCATTGTGTTCTGATCTCCGCCATCTCTATCTTGAAGCATCTCCCGCACAGCCGTATACTACGAATACGAACCCCGTCGCGTTCCATATTCTTGATCCGCCCGCCCGACAATACAAGAGAGCGGCGACGCTCTCTTTTTGAGGTCGCATAGACGCAGTCAATCTTTTCGAAAGAGGGCGATACCATGAAAAAACATGCGCGAAGTCTTGTACTGTTCCTCCTTTTCCTGTTGCTCGCTGCTCCCGCAGTCGAGGGGTGCACCACGATCCTCGTCACCAAGGGAGCCTCCGCCGACGGCTCGGTAATGATCTCTCACTCCGACGACAACGACCTCATGGACCAGAGGATCATCTACGTCCCGGCGCAGCAATACGCCCCCGGGTCCATGAGACCCGTATACTGCACCGCCGCCGCAATGGGTGAATTTCCGCAGTACAACTCGTTTGTCTACCCCCGGATGGTAACGAGCGAGCGCGGCCCGGGATACGACACGCCGGGACCGAAATCCGTTCCGCTTGGATTCATCCCGCAGGCGAAGGAGACGTACGCCTACTTCGACGGCAGCTACGGCATCATGAACGAGCATCAGCTCATGTTCGGCGAGTGCACCGACGGTTCGAAGGTCTCCCCCGATCCAGAGCCGGGAAGCCGCATCCTCTACTCTTCCGAGCTATCCCGTATCGCCCTCGAACGCTGCCGCACCGCCCGAGAGGCGATTCTCCTCATCGGTTCGCTGATCGAGGAGTACGGCCTCTACGGTACCGGAGAGACGCTCCCCGTCGCGGACACCGAAGAGGGGTGGATCATCGAGATGGCGCCCTCTCCCGAGGGGAAGGGCGGTCTCTGGGTTGCGAAAAAAGTGCAGGACGGAGAAATCTTCGTCGCGGCGAACCAATTCCGCATCCGCGAGGTGAATCCTGACGACCCCGATATGATGTTCTCGAAAAATCTCCACGAGATAGCCCAAAAACACGGCTGGTGGAAGCCGGAGGACGGAATGCTCGACTGGCTGCGCACGGTGAGTCTCGGCGAGTACAACCATCCGTACTACTCTCTTAGAAGGGTCTGGCGGGTCCTCTCGCTGGTCGCTCCCTCGAAGAACTACTCTCCGTGGGTCGAGGACGGTTTTACGAAAGACTACCCCTTCTCCGCGGCGCCTGATAAAAAACTTACGGTGCGCGAAGTGATGCGCCTCCACCGCGATCACTACGAGGGAACGGAGTTCGACCTCACCAAGGGAGCGGCGGCCGGACCGTTCGGCTACCCCGACAGGTTCTATGGTCCGTACGACGGCGCCGGCGACGTCGGGGATCCGAAGCGCGTGCTGGAAGGCGCATGGGAACGTCCGCTTTCTGTGACGTACTGCGGCTACGTGTTCGTCGCCCAAGCCAGGAGTTGGCTCCCCTCGCCCGTCGGGGGGAGGATGTGGCTCGGTCTCGACAAGCCGTCCGACACGGTCTTCATCCCGTTCCACATCGGCGTCAACCGTCTTCCGAGCTCGGTCGAAGTCTGCGATACGACGAAATTTTCCCGCGAGAGCGCGTGGTGGACATTCAACTTCCTCGCAAACTATGCCGGGCTCAAGTACAGCTACATGCACAAGGAGATCGCCGATATGCAGGACCAGCTTGAAAACGGTTTCCTGGAGACGCTGGAGATCGTCGAACGCAAAGCAGTCGACCTGCACAGGACGAACCCGGCCGGAGCGAGGACCTATCTCACGGAATTCGCCGAACGGAACACGGCGGATACGCTGAAAGAGTGGTGGAATCTGGCTGAACATCTCATCGTGAAGTACAACGACGGGCTGCTGACGGAGGGAGGAAAGATCGGCCGGCCTTTGGGCTATCCGAAAGAGTGGCTGAAGACAACCTCGTGGCCGGAGGGACCAACGAGCTACCGGAAGAGATAAGCACATTCCAACTGATCCCGCTTTGAGGGATACGAATCTCCATCGGGAGCGAAAAAGAGTTGTGGTCATACAAAACAGGGGAGGCGTACGCCTCCCCTGTTCGTTCTTTCCGCTATTATTTGAATATGGATTCGAGAATTTTGTCCTTGATAATATCTTCCGGTTTCTTCTCCGGAGTCGGCGTCGGCGCAGGCGTAGGAGACGAAGCGGGCGCGTCGGGCTGCGCAGGCTGCATCTGCTGAGGCTGCTCCGGTTGCGCAGGCTTTGAAGGCTTCACAATCTGCTCTATGAGCATCTGTTCCAGCTTCTTTTTCGGATCCTGCGGCTCGGCCGGCTGTCCCGTAGGAGCGGGCTGCCCGGGCTGTTGCGCACCCGGGGCGATCTTCAAATTGGAGACGCCGGGTTTCTCCGTCGTTCCTTTCAAAGTAAAGGAAATATCTCTGAAATCGGCCTTCTCCATACCGCTTTGCAGGCCGCCCAGTAACCCTTTCAGCGCATCTTCCAGCGAACCGGCGGTCAGCCCGCCGACGGCGCCTCCGGTAAGCGCGTTGAGCACCTGAAGATTGACATTCCCCGCGCACTGAAGGTTGAGCGCCCCCTTGGGACCGATCGGCCCTTCGGCCGTGAGGAACTTATAGAGAGGATCGTTCTGCGGCGCGTTCGCCTTTGTTCCCTTCTCAAGAATAAAGCGTCCTGTCTCCAGTCTGAAAGGGGCGGTCACGCTGCTGTAGCGCACCCCCGACCTATAGAGCGCAGTCAGGAGCTGCACCGCTTTGAAGCCGGTGATGCTCCCCTCTCCGATGGTCACGCTCCCCTTTCCGGAGTACGCAAGTTTCGGCTCGAGCGCGCCGGAGATGCTCGCGGACCCCTTGGCGAGACCGCCGATCTTTCCTTCGAGACCGCCTGTGAAATCCTGCGCAACACTGTTCACATCCACCCCATTGAGCTCGACGGTGTGCGAGAACTTCATCGTCTTGATGTCGAGCGCGCCGCCTCCTCGCAGGGTACCTCCGTAGAAGGAGAGAGAGGCCCCCTTCGAGGAGATGGAGTTTCCGTCAAGAGCGATCGGGTACGAAAGGTTCGAGCCCTTCAGGCCCATGACAGTAAACGCCGGAGAGGAGATAGAGCCTTGTCCCTTGCCCGCCGCTCCTGCAAAACGTCCGTTGAAGGAGACGTTAAGCTTTCCGCCGATGCCCAGCTCCTTCGCATCCGGCATCCCGGAAACAAGCGCGGCAAGATCGAGATCGCTTCCCGAAATATCGAGCGTAACAGCGGGCGTCGCCCCCAGTGTAACGCCGCCCTTCGCAGAGAGAGACCCTCCGCCGAATTTTGCCTTGAAATCGTCGATCTTCATGTCCTTCATAGTGCCTGAAAGCGCGGCGGAAAGGTCCGTCGCAGTCATTCCCGCAACGGAGATCTTTGGAGAGGAGGCCTTGAGAACAAGCGACGGCGCGTCGAGAGCGCCTTTGAGCGCGACCGAACCGTCGAGCGTTCCGGCGAGAGGAACCCCCAGCCCTCCGGCGGCGGCGAGGAACGCCAGATCGGCCTTCGCTATGGTGACGGTGAGATCAAGATTTCCTTTTTCTCCGGCTTTTGCCGGCAACGCAACCGCCCCGGCGGCGGAGACGGAACCTGCCCCGCTCTTGGCTCCTGCAGAGAGGATCGTGATCTTCTGCCCGGACTTCTTCAGCTTCAGCGCAAGGTCCGAAAGACCTATGCCTTCCGCTGCGGCCGATGCTGCGGAGATGTTCAGATCGATATCCGCTTTTTCAAGCGCTTTTGGGTCGCCGACCAGCGATGTCGTCGCCTTCAGATTCTTGAAGGAGACGCTGTCGAGGAGGCCGAGGCTGCCCGAGGAGAGCGTCAAGTCGATCTTCGGAGCGGCGGGCTTGCCTGTGATCACGGCTTTTGCAGTCACTGCGCCCTTGATTTTTAACTGGGCGATGTCCGGATAGAACGGCGCGATGGCGCCGGGCTGGATGTTTTCGAGCGTCGCGGTGATATTCAGTTTCTCGCTCCCCTCGACGGTTCCCGAGGCGGCGATCGCAGCGCCCCGCCATTTCGCCGCGGCGTTCGATATGGTGATTGTCTCTCCCTTGAGCGAGAGCATCACCGTCGGCGATTCGATCGCCTCTTTCATCGCCGAGATCTTCTCGCTCCACACCTTGACTGTGACTTCAGGAGCCGCGGCAGTCCCCTTAACCCACACGTCCGCGTTCGCGCCCCCTTGAAGGGCCAGCTCCTTCAACTGAGGGAAGGACGATGCGATTTTCGTCAGATTCAAGCTTCTGACATTTATTGTAAGATTGAGCTTCGGCGCGGTCATGTATTCGTTGATCGACCCCTGAGCCGTTATGGGCGCGCCTTCGAACTGCGACTTCGCGCTCACGGTCGCCGTCTCGGGAGTCAGCTTCACCTGCGCGCGGGACTCGGAAACCGAGTACCCCATGAGCCCCAGTTTCGGGGCGCTGAACTCGATCACGCCCGAAAGCGTCTCCATCGTTCCGGCAAGGTTGATCGTGAATTTGTCGACCTCGCCCGAGACGTCTCCAATGTCCGGATAGACCTTCTTCAGTTCAGCGAGCTTTATCCCCGATCCGGAGAGCGAAAGATCGACAACCGGCGCTTTCCCGGCGGCAAACCCCAGAGACATGCCGCCTGCGAGCGGCATACCGAGCACCCGTGCATCCAGCCCCTCGACGGACAGCTTGTCCCTGCCGAGCGTCCACTTCGCCTTGACGCTCTCCACAGGATACCCGAGCAGCGATTTTCCGGCGTACTCCATATCCCCCGCCAATGCCGGGGCATTCCACTCTCCGTCTCCGCGGAAGGAGAGCGACACAGCGCCGTCGAAGCCTTCGGCGGAAACGACGGGCCAGAAGGAGATCAGTTCCTTCAGATCGAGTTCCTTGAGATTGCCGCTCACCGCAAGAGAGGGGGCTACTTTTCCGGAAGCCGATACTGAACCCTTCCCGACGTTCATCGCCAGCGAGCGGATATCGACGTTTTCACCGTCGAGAAGCGCGGTGGTACTCCCCTTGACGGGAACCTTGTTGACCGCCATATCAACGTCGGCAAGAATCTCCTTTCCCTTGAAGGAGAGGTCGAGTTTGGTGATATCTGCTCTGGCCCACTTGGAGACGACAACGCTCTCGACGAAACGTACTGTCTCTATCGGTATCTCGCCGCCGCCTCCGCCCTCGAACTTCAACTGCGCAACCTGGGCCGCCAGACGGTCGGCATCGATCTCGACGCCTCCGACGGAGAGCAGGCTCAACTTCGGCGACTTCGAGAGCAACGACGCCAAGTTGAGCGAGACATCAAGGAATTTCGCGCTGAAGAGAGGCTGACCGTCCTTCTTCAGCGATACTCCCTGCATCGAGAAACCCTTGACAGGGTTCCCCTTGATTCCCGCAACCGCGAGGTCGGCGCCGAGATACTCCTTTACGGCGGAACCTGCCTCCCGTACCACAAGATCGCCGGCGAAATCCATTGTCGCCACTGCCAGTCCGGCGAGCGCTACAAGAACAACCAACGCAATGAACAGCTTCTTCATGGTTCTCTACCTCCCTTTCTTCGCGTCATTGACGACGCGTCCTCTACATTCCCCCATCCGAATCGTGATATGCTTTTCTCATTATAACATTCTATCTCTTTAATTTTCAAAAAGAGCGCCCTCCGCAACCATGAGGGCGCGTCCCTTGAGAGAAGCCGCTACGAACTCGCTTGAGTGATCGAAGCTGAGCGTCACGAAATTGACTCCTCCCGGGTTTTTTACCTCTACGACCGTTCCGGAAGGAACAGCGGCGTTCCGAAGAACCCACGCAATAGCGGACGCTGTTGAACCTGTGCCGCAGGAATCGGTGAGATCCTCCACACCTCTTTCGTAGGTTACTGAAGCTATATGTGTGTCGTCATTCGGCACGACAAAGTTAACATTTGTCCCGTTGGGAAAAAGCGCGTAGGTATGACATAACTCGCGCCCCGTCTCTATTGTCTCTTCCCGGGTGAGCGCGTCCTCTTCAAGGAAAAGGACAAGGTGCGGAACGCCGACCACGAGGAAGGATGTATCGAACGATCTAGCGCCTACCGAGAGCGGGCGGTTGAACCAGCCGGAAGAAAGAGGAACAGTCCCCATGTCCAGATCGACGAACGGAGGCGTTACAACCGCTTTCATAATACCTGCAAGAGTTGAAAACGACTGTTCGTTTCCTGCGATCTTCTTTTCGAAAGCATATCTCGCGATGCAGCGGGCGCCGTTTCCGCACATCTCTCCCTCGCTGCCGTCGGCATTGAAGAGACGCATCGTAAAATCAGCCTCCTGCGAATTTTCCACAACGAGTATCCCGTCCGCTCCGAGCGAGCTTCGTCTGCGGCAATACGTTCGCGCCATAGAAAAAAGATCATCAGATGAAAAACGCACATCCCTGTTATCCAAGACAATAAAATCGTTGCCGTTACCCTGCATCTTCACAAAAGGAATCATTGTTTTCCCTCCTCCTCTTTTCCTTCTATATTTTACACTATCCTTCTTCAGTTCTTTTTGCTATATTGATAAACTTATACGGAGCGCAGAGGGGGAAGAAAAATGAACAAACAAGAATTCATCCGCTGGATCGAAGAACACCGCGCGATTGTGCCGCTTGACGGCGGTATGGGGACGCTGCTCGCGGAGAAGGGGTGGACCCCTCCGATGCTGCCGGAGGAGATGAACATTCACAGTCCGGAAGTAGTCGCCGGCATCCATGCCGCCTATATAAACGCCGGAGTGCGCATCATAGAGACAAACACTTTCGGCGGAACCCCGATAAAAATGGCCCACAGAGGGCTTAGGGAAAAGGCGCGCGAGATCAACGCACGGGCTGCGCGCCTCGCGAAGAGCGCAGCCGGAGAGCGCGCGCTCGTCGCCGGTTCCGTCGGCCCGCTTGGCGAGCTTCTGGCGCCGTTCGGCTCACTGACCTTCGACGAGGCTTACGCCTCTTTCCGCACGCAGATGGAGGGGCTTCTGGAAGGCGGGGCGGACTTTCTTCTCATCGAAACGATGATCGACCTCCGGGAGGCCAAGGCGGCTGTCCTTGCCGCCAAGGACGTAAATCCCGACGGCGCGTTTGTGGTGAGCTTCACGTTCGACCAAAAGGGCAGAACCGTCACGGGAACCCCGCCGGAAGTTGCCGCTCGCTGGGCGGCCTATCAGGGCGCCGCCGGAGTGGGCGCCAACTGCGGCGTGGGTCCGGAAGCGTACATCTCGACGGTAGAGGTCCTGTCGGAGCACGCGGGCCTTCCGGTCTTTGTCTACGCGAACGCGGGACTTCCGGGCAACGAAGAGTACCGCTCCCCCGAGGTCTTCGCAACATGGGGGAAACGCCTTGCCGAGGCCGGGGCGACGGTGATCGGCGGCTGTTGCGGCACCACTCCTGAGCACATCGCCGCTCTCGTTGCGGCAGTACGCGGTATCCACCCGAAGAAACGCGCTCCCGTCCGGGGAGTTCCGCTGGCAAGCCGGAGCCGCCTCGTGCTTGCGGGGCCGGGACACCCCTTCCGCATCATCGGCGAGCGGATCAACGTCTCGCGCAAATCCCCGCTCAGGGACGAGGTCGAACGCTTCGTCTGGACGACGCTCCGCGAGGAGGCGCGGCTGCAGACGGAAGCGGGCGCGCATGTCATCGACGTGAACGTCGGGTTGCCGACGATCGATCAGCAAGCCGCAATGGCCGCCGCAGTCTCCGCCGCAGGCCAGTCCACTGCGTTGCCGCTCTCCATCGACAGCGACAGCGCCCTGGTGCTTGAATCAGGGCTCGGGGCCGTTACCGGTATCCCCCTCATCAACTCCTTCACCGCCAGAGAGGACTCCCTCTTCCCCGGCTTGGGGCTGGCAAAGCGCCACGGCGCTGCGGCGGTCGTGCTTCCGATCGACGAGAACGGTCTTCCCGAAAGCGAAGAGGCCCGTAAAAGAGTCATCCTTAAGATTCTCGAAAGCGCGGACTCTCTGGGATTTCCGCGTGAAGGCCTCATCGTCGACGGACTGACGCTTGCCGTCGGCGCGGATCACGCCGCTCCGGCGGTCACGCTCTCCGCCCTGACCTTCCTCAGAGAGCAGGGGATCGCCTCGGTTCTGGGGGTGAGCAACGTCTCGCACGGCATGCCCGCCCGTTCGCTCCTCAACAGGACGTTCCTCGCGATGGCCGTCGCCGCGGGGCTGGACGCCGCCATTATGAACCCGCTCGACCGCTCCATGATGGAGACCCTCGCCGCAGCGGAGACGCTTGCAGGACGCGATGCGGGAGGGCGTCGCTTCCTCGGCGCGGCCGCTTCGTTCTCCGCGCCTTCCGACGCGCCCCGTCCTGCGGCACACGCCGCGGGTCAGTCCGCAAGAGACGAAACGCTCGCCGTCGACCCCCGGTTCCTGCCGCTCGCCCTTTCGATACTTCGCGGCGACGCGCAGCAGGCGGAGGCGAATGCGCAGGAACTTCTCGGCTCAGGAACAACCCCGCTCGACGTTGTGAACAAAGGAGTCATTCCCGCGCTTGAAGAGGTGGGGAAGCGCTACGACAGCGGCGCCTTCTTCCTTCCCCAGCTTATCTCGTCGGCGGAGACCGCGCAGCATGTCTGCGAACTCGCTATGGAGCTCGTGGAGCGATCGGGTGGGATCGCGTCGAAGGGGAGAGTGCTCCTCGCCACTGTTGAAGGAGACCTGCACGACCTGGGGAAGAACGTCGTCGGCACGGTTCTCAAGAGCCACGGTTTCACAGTGGTCGACCTGGGGAAGGACGTCCCCTCCGCACGTATTCTCGAAGAGGCCGAAAAGGGAGCGTTCGATTTCGTAGGGCTCTCCGCACTGATGACCTCGACGATGAAAAGAATGGCGGAGACGACGACGGAAATCGTACGCCGCCTTCCGGGGGTTTTCGTCATCGTCGGCGGCGCTTCCGTGAGCGAGGACTTCGCCCGGACCATCGGCGCGCACGGCTACGCTCCCGATGCGGTAAGCTCGGTCCGGCTTGTCGAATCGCTCATGGCGAGCCGAAAAAATCAGTAAAAAGGAGGTATGCACGCGCTATGCTTATCCGTGATCTTCTCTCGCGAACGCGTCCGGCGATCTCCTTCGAGATATTTCCTCCGAAACCGGAAACGCCTATAGAGACGGTATTCAAAACCGTGGCCGGGCTGAAAGAGCTCTCTCCCGATTTCATCAGCGTTACGTACGGCGCCGGAGGAAGCAGCCGCGACAGGACCGTGGAGATAGCCTCCGCGGTGCATAACCGGTGGGGGCTTGTTTCTCTTGCGCATCTCACCTGCATGGGTTCTTCCCCGGCGGAGGTTGAAAAAGTTATGGAGGATTTGGAGCAGGAAGGGGTCTGCAATATACTCGCAATGCGGGGAGATCCCCGTCCGGATGGCGGAGAGAACCACTTTCAGCACGCATCCGACCTTATCCATCATATCCGGCGCGGACATTTTCGAGACTTCTCCCTCGGCGCTGCGGCCTACCCCGAGGGGCACCCGGAATCGCCTTCACTTGAGGAGGATCTCCTCCACCTGAAGGAGAAAGTCGATGCGGGAGCGGACTTTCTTATCACGCAGCTCTTCTTCGACAATGAAATCTTCTTCCGTTTCATGGACAGAATACGCGCCCTGGGAATCGCTGTTCCGGTGCTGGCAGGAATCATGCCGGTGCTCAACGCACGGCAGATCGGGAGGATCGTCTCCCTCTGCGGCGCGTCGATCCCGCCGCGTTTTGCCCGCATCATGTCCCGCTACGAGCACTCTCCCGAAGCTCTTTCAGAGGCGGGGATCGCCTACGCGACGGAGCAGATCATCGATCTTCTCTCCTGGGGCGCCGACGGTATCCACCTTTACACGATGAACCGCCCCGACGTGGCGAAGCGCATCATGGAGAGCATCGCCACGGTGCGAAGAACGCTCAACGGGAGTTCCTCCGGAGTCTGACGAATCCTGAG
>ERZ1645192.4926-NODE-4926-length-10488-cov-9.946612_pt1 | contig 10488 bp, 10 predicted proteins | sample MGYA00575354_ERZ1645192 | MGnify/ENA primary metagenome ERZ1645192 (study PRJEB40844, sample SAMN11349763) | freshwater sediment metagenome | isolation source: river sediment | host: Sediment | place: India: Faizupur Khadar , New Delhi | collected 2017-02-21 ...
GGATTCCTGCCCGAAATAAGGGAAAGCAGGAGTATATAGTCGGCTTTATGACTGAGTTGCAGAAGGTTGCCTGGAAAAAGCACTACAGGAATTGTGCAGAGCTTCTTTACAGAATCTATCAGTGAATCAATGCTGTTAAATGTAAGGCTCCCGCCGGTAAGTATATAGTCGGCCCGGCATTTCACCGCAGCAGCAATGATCCTGTTCAGGGATCTGTCGCCTGTTTTATCAGGATCGAGAAGAAGCCCGATACTCTTTTTGCGAGGGAACATGTTTGTTGCCATAGTCCTTTTTCGTCCAGACAATTGCATAATTATCGTATTTTGTATACCAGAGATCAAAAGCTTCGTTGATCTTCCTGGTCCTGACATTTCCACGGATCTCTCCGGAATCCTTTACTTCAAACGGCTCTATTGTAATATCTTTTCTGAAGTTTATGCCTTCCTTGTCACATATCTTGTATAATGATTCCTTGGCACACCAGTAAATGTAAAGCTGGTATTTTTTTATCTCGCTCTCCTTTACAACTTTCTCCTTCCTGTTCAGGAATTTAAACGATAAGGCTCCAATATTAGAGCTCATAAACTCAAGGTCGATACCTACTTTTTCGTTAACGCTGGTGAGTATGGCAGTCAGCTTGTGCGAATGTGTTATGGAGATAAAACGCGATCCGTCTCTCAGGAAAGGTTTATTGTTTTTGTTATAAACTATCCTTGCATCTTTACCAAGTAGTTCGGCCAGCAGCGCTCTGACACTCAGGAATTCAAGTTTTCGTGAGTTGCTGGCAAAACTGTTGAACCGCTTCCTGTCGTCGTTGTCGAGAATGGTCATCTTGAGAAGAGTATCTATATCCTCCTCAATTTTCCAGACACCCAGGACAGTATTCTCGTTAAGATAATGTTTTGATATGCAACTCATTTAAGTGCTGGTGGTTTAGTTTTTCCACTGAAGGGTTTCCATTATATGAACAATATCTTCTCTGAAAAAGTTGTTTACAGGGGCCAGGGAGTCAGGATTTGGTTCAGCCATAAAGTAAAGCGATCCCCTGAAGAAGTGCCTGGTGCTGTCGGTAACAAAAAACTGAACTGCCGTAGCCGTGCTTCCTTTCAGGTCGTAGAGAATCCCATAAACTTTTCGCCCTGGATCGATGATCATCTGTTCAGTGATAGCATCTGCCCTGGTTATATGGTTCTTGACATTCATCGTATAGGTTTGCTCCATAAGCTCCTCAAGGTCATTGTTTACCTCTTTATATGTGAAGTAGATTTTGGCTTTGAATGATCTGAATTCAATATTGAACCATCCGGGTTCTGAAAATTCATCATGATTCAGGGATATGTTCCCGTACACGGGATATTCAAATTTGAAAGGCAGCGAGGCTTCTTCATTATAGCTGTTGTTGAACATCTTATACTCATGCTGTGGCAGGTCTATCCTGAAATAGCCCCTCGGCCGGGGGACAGCAACCTCTCTGCAACCGGCTGCCAGAAGAATAAGTGCAGAAAGCACTAACAAGCTGTTATTGTTGATTTTCAGCATTTTCTTTATTAAGTTCTACCCTTATTTCCTTTATCCGTCTCCTGTCAGCAGCCTCAATTCTGAAAGTAAAATCGCGGTACTTTATTATTTTATCCTTTCGTGGAATCTCCCCTGTGAGCTCAAGGAGGAGGCCGGCAAGTGTCTCCGATTCACCTCTTACATAATCGAAAGGATCGTTATCAAGGTCCAGGACTTTGATGAAATCGTTCAGAAGGGTTTTTCCTTCGAAGATGTATGTTTTGTTGTCTATCTTCCTGAACATTGGGATTTCGTCATCACTTTCATCGGTTATTTCGCCTACTATCTCCTCGAGGATATCCTCAAGGGTTATTATACCCGAAGTGCCTCCGTACTCGTCAATTACGATGGCCATGTGGTTCTTCTTCACCTGGAATTCCTTCAGCAGGTCGTTAATTTTTTTTGTTTCCGGGACGAAATATGGCGGCTTTATAAGCGACTGCCATTTGAAACCGGCAGGATTATTAATATAGGGAAGTATGTCCTTCACATAAAGGACTCCTTTTACATCATCGAACGAACCGGAATAGACTGGTATCCTGGAGAAACCGGATTCTATGATCACAGGCATTATCTCGCTGAAGGGATCTTTTATGTCGATGGCGGTAACGTCGATACGAGGGCACATTATGGCACTTACGCTGAGAGTTCCGAATGTTACTATTCCTTTGAGAATCTTTTCATCCTCATCGAGATCATCTGACGAGGTGAGGTCGAGAGCATCAGACAGGTCGTTCATACTGATCTCGGTCCTGTGTGTTCCTGCCCGTTTCTTCACATACGATGTTGAAAAGATAAGCAGTGAGGTCACCGGCCGGCATATTTTCTCGAGCGCCAGGAGACCCGACGACATAAAAAGTGCAATAGCTGTATTGTTTCGTGCAGCAAAGACCTTTGGCATGATCTCGCCGAAGAAAAGCAAGATAAAGGTTATCACCACGGCTTCTGCGATAAAACCCATTACCGGATTACCGGAAAAGTCAAACAGTGTGGAGCTGATAAAGGCCGAAAGAAGTACAATAGCAATATTTATCGTATTATTTGCAACAAGGATAGTGCTTAGGAGCTTTTCGGGCATATTGTACAGCTTCAGGACGTTTTGTGCTCTCTTCGACCTCTCTTTTTTAAAGTTTTCTATATCCGCCGGCCCCAGGGAGAAAAAGGCCACTTCTGATCCCGACATCAGCGCTGAAGCTGCCAGCAGCAATGCAAGGATTATGAAACCGGTAATGATTTTCAGATCGAAAATATTTAATTCCATTCCCGGAAATAATAACATATATGGAAATGTACAGACCGTTTCCAACTCCCTTAATTTAAAATATTTACTTAGAATGGAAGATCATCTTCGCCCTGGCCGGTGCCGGGTATATCACCAAGAGGTCCGCCCTGGCCCGGATCCTGCTGATAAGCCGCTCCCGGCTCATTTACTTCGGGCGAGACAGCCCTTCCGGGCGTCGTACTCCTGGAGCTGTCGGCGGCATTGCCCTGTCCTTGTTTCTTCTCCAGAACCAGCATAGCATCGGCCAGTATCTCTGTAATATACTTGTTATTGCCATCCTTGTCGACATAGGAACGGGTTTTGATCTTGCCGACTATATACAGTTGAGTACCCTTTTTGACTGTTTTCTCAGCAACTTCTGCCAGCGACCTCCAGAGCACTATATTATGCCATTCTGTTGTTGTGATTGTCTCTCCCTGCTGGTTTGTATAAGCTTCGCTGGTTGCGAGCGGGAAAGTAGCTTTGGCAACACCCTTGTCGAAATATCTTACAACAGGGTCTTTGCCAACATTGCCGACTAGTATGACTTTATTGATTGACATGTAGTTAGATAAAAGTTGTTAATTATAATTCAGGTGTGTAAAGTTAATAAAAAATCGGCTTTCTGCAACCAGCCATAATAAATGCCAGTCAGCAGCAGGTCAGGGTGCTATGCTCCAGGATTGTTTCTTCAATACCTTGGCATGCTGCAAGGATACAAGCTACAGCGTATTTATTATATTGTCTATTCCATTGTATTTAAGGCTTTAATAAAAGGATCAAAAAAAAATTTATTACACAACTGTTTCATTTTAAACAAATAATATTTTTATATTTGCAGGGTTGAAAAAAAAGAAGACTCAAAATAATTTGTTGAATTTTAAACTTCAGAAAAGATGACAAAAGCAGACATTGTTAATGAAATTGCCAAGAACACTGGTATTGAGAAGGTTACAGTACAGAAGACTGTCGAGGCCCTTATGGATACTATAAAGCATTCTATGGTAACAGGTAATAACGTATATCTCAGAGGTTTCGGAAGCTTCATCGTTAAGAAAAGAGCAAAGAAAACAGCAAGGAACATTTCAAAGAATACAACTATTATAATCCCTGCACATAATATCCCGGCTTTTAAACCGGCAAAATCATTCATCACAAAAGTAAAATCACACGTTAAGAAATAATATCGTATTATGCCAAGCGGTAAAAAAAGAAAGAGACATAAGATGGCTACTCACAAACGTAAAAAACGTTTGCGGAAGAACAGACATAAGAAGAAGTAACAGATCATTGAGTGGCTTTAACAGTTATATAAACCTAAAGGTCCTGTGATCTTTAGGTTTATTGTATGTGGATGTCGGAAATAGATCGTTCTGTTAACCCAGATTTTTCAGAAAGTGCCAAATAAGGATCTCATCATTGATGCAAGTGATTCCGAGGTCTCTTTAGCGTTGTTGGAAGACAATCAGTTAATTGAGCTAAACAAGGAAAAGCGAAATATCCGGTTCTCTGTCGGGGATATCTATCTTGGAAAGGTCAAAAAGATAATGCCTGGCATGAATGCTGCTTTTGTCAATGTTGGATATGAGCGCGATGCCTTTCTCCATTATCTTGACCTTGGTGCACAGTTCAGGACCCAGCATAAATATTATGTACATGCACTTCAGAAACAGGGGAAACCTCTTCCTGTGCACAAATTCAAGCCTGATCCCGACATTGATAAAGATGGAAAGATCACGGATGTCCTGACACAAGGACAGACAGTAATTGTACAGATCACCAAGGAGCCAATATCGACAAAAGGGCCCAGGCTTGCTTCAGAAATATCTATTGCCGGCCGAAACCTTGTCCTTATTCCCTTTTCCGACAAGGTTTCAATATCATCAAAGATAGAGAACACCGATGAAAAGAACCGTCTGAAGACCCTCCTTCAGAGCATTAAACCACGGAATTACGGGGTTATTGTAAGAACTGCAGCAGAAAATAAAAAGGTGGCAGTCCTTGACGCTGAACTTCGCGAGCTGGTACGAAAATGGGAAACGGCATTCTCATCAGTGAAAAAGGAGATCAAATCGCCAAGACTCCTGATAGGCGAAATGAACAGAACATCGACGATAATCCGCGATATGCTGAACGTAACATTCAACAGCATATATACAAACGATCCTACCCTCGCCGATGAAATACGAAAATATATTAAGGAGATAGCTCCCGAGAAGTCAAAGATCATCAAGCTCTACAAGGGATCAATTCCCATATTTGACCATTTCGGGATAAATAAGCAGATAAAGGCTCTTTTCGGCAAAACAGTCTCCTTTAAACATGGTGCATACCTTATTATCGACCATACCGAAGCGCTTCATGTTATTGATGTAAACAGCGGTAACAGGTCGAGAAAGGGTAACGACCAGGAACTGAATGCCCTTGAAGTAAATATGGAAGCTGCCTCCGAAATTGCCAGGCAGCTTCGCCTCAGGGATATGGGAGGTATTATTGTTATTGACTTCATCGATATGCAGTCGGCAGAGAACAAACAGCTTCTCTTTGAAAAGATGAAGGAGGTAATGGCCGGCGACCGTACTAAACATAATATCCTTCCTCTTACAAAATTCGGACTCATGCAGATCACAAGGCAGAGAGTCAGACCCGAAATGAATATTGTTACCAACGAAAAGTGTCCGGCCTGCCAGGGCACCGGCGAAATAAAGCCTGTAATCCTCTTCACCGACGAACTCGAAAGAGGCCTGGATTATCTTGCCGACAAAATAAAGACACGACGGGTCATGCTAAATGTACATCCCTTTGTGGCTGCCTGGCTCAAAAAAGGCTGGTTCCCCCTCAGCAGAAAATGGAGCTTTAAATACAGAATAAAATTAAAAGTACAGGGCATAACCTCATACCATATGCTCGAATACCACTTTTTTGATCCTGATGAGAATGAGATCGATCTCGGCTGATGATCTTTGAACATTCCTCATTTCCTGTTGTTTCCTGTTTTATTACTTTTGCAAATAATCAATCATGCCTGTAACATGAAAAAGAACTCACTACAACTGTTATTGTTATTCCTTCTTTCTTTCCCGTTAGCTGCTTACAGCCAGATATATGATCCTGTAACCTGGGACTTTTCCTATGAAAAAAAGGAAGAAGGAAAATATGAGCTCGTCTACTCTGCAACAATAGAATCAGGTTCGCATATTTACTCTATGGATGTTCCTGCAGGAGGACCTATCCCGACCTCATTCACCTATAACCCCGATCAGGGATATACCCTTGATGGAAAAACTTTTGAAGTTACCCCCCCGGAAGAGAAATTCGACGAGGCATTCGGATTCAATATTAAATCATTCAGCGGTAAAGCCGAATTCAGGCAGAAGATAACATCACAATCCGGTAATTTTACAGTAACAGGTTCACTGAGCTTCATGTCGTGCAACAATACAACCTGCTCTCCCCCGAAGGATATAGAATTTGAGATAAAAATAAATGACGGGGGTCAGCCGGCTGCAGCTGCAAAGACCCCGGTTGCTATTGACCAGGAAAATGAAAAGCAGGGGAGAGGCCTCCTGGTATTTTTCCTCCTGTCGATGCTCGCAGGTTTTGCCGGGATACTGACTCCCTGTGTATTTCCGATGATCCCCATGACCGTTGCTTTCTTCTCAAGGGATTCTCAGAACAGGAAGAAATCAGTAGCAAACGCGATAATTTTCGGAATATCGATCATCATTATATATACATCCCTCGGGATTATCGTTTCTCTTACCAGTGCCGGAGCAGGTTTCGCAAATACCTTGAGCACACACTGGATACCCAATGTTATATTTTTCGCACTATTTATTCTTTTCGGCATATCATTCCTGGGAGCTTTTGAGATAGTGCTTCCTAACAGATGGGTCTCGGGAGCCGACTCAAAGGTCGATAAAGGTGGTTTACTGGCTGCTTTCTTCATGGGTCTTACAACAGTCATCGTCTCATTTTCATGCACAGGACCCATTGTGGGAGCTCTGCTGGTCGAAGCAGCCAGCGGCGATGTTCTAAGGCCAGTCGCAGGAATGTTTGGTTTCGGCCTGGCATTCGCGCTGCCGTTTACACTTTTTGCCCTTTTCCCCTCGATATTGAATAAAATGCCAAAATCGGGCGGCTGGCTTAACTCTGTAAAGGTGGTGCTGGCTTTCATTATGCTCGCATTCAGCATGAAGTTCATAATGACAGTTGACTCTGTTTATAATCTCAACATATTTACAAGAGACCTTTACCTGGCAATCTGGATAGTATTATTTGCATTGCTTGGCTTATATCTTATGGGAAAAATAAAGTTTTCCCACGACAGCGACCTTCCTTATATCGGGGTCTTCAGGTTTTTCCTGATCGTTGCCGTGTTTAGTTTTGTAGTATACCTGGCAACCGGCCTGCTTGGCGCCCCCCTGAAAGGACTTTCCTCCCTGCTGCCTTCACAGGAAACATCGTGGTTCAGTAATAAGCCGACGATAAATCAATCCACTCTGCCGGCACCGGGAGTAACATCACCGGGCAGCCCCTGCAGTGAGCCCAGGCATGGTGATAAGTTCGAATTACCTCTGGGACTGACAGGTTATTTCGATTTTAAGCAGGGTCTTGAATGTGCGAAGGCACAGGGAAAACCGGTATTGATCGATTTCAAGGGACATGCATGTGCCAACTGCAAGCTTATGGAGGCTAAGGTATGGTCTGATCCGGCGGTGCTCCAGCGGCTCAGGGATAACTTTGTCATTATATCACTGTATGTCGATGACAGGACCCAGCTTCCGGAAAGTGAATGGTATATCTCGGCGCTTGACGGTAAACAGAAAAAAACAATAGGCAAGCAGAACGAGGATCTTGAGATCTCGAGGTACAAGACAAATGCACTTCCTCTTTATGTGATCGCCGATCATGAAGGAAATCCCCTCAACAAGCCAATGCCCTCAAATATGAACATTGATGAATACAGGAATTGGCTCGATGAGGGTGTGGAGATATTCAGGAAGAATAATTAGAATCTCCCGAATTTGAACATCAGTTTGAAGCTTAGCGATCTTAAAGATTCTATGTCGGTAGTATATGAGCCGGGGCTTCTGATTTCAAATGGTGTTGTAAACCTGTAGGTTATACCGGCTGCCAGACGGAACGATTTCGTCAGGTTAAGCTCTATTTCTGCGCCGGGTTCAATTACCAGGAATGTCTGGAATTCCCGGAACATATCGGTAACCATAAAATCGTCATCGCCATACAATTGCGATAATCCACCGAAGCCCAGCAGCACCGGGAAAGAGGCATGTACAGGCATCCGGGGCAGAATTATTGGTTCGATGTACATACCTCCGAAACCGCCTGTAAGATAAATATCCCTGCCTGAAACATCATCGTGACGATACTCGCTGATAAATTCATTCAATCCCATCCCTATGCCGAGCATGTTTACAGGGAGCCATGTCACTTTCTGCCCGAAAAGAAGAGTTGTTCTTCCATCAACGCCGGAAATACCCATGGAGATTGCCCCGTATTTTCCCCTGTGTCTCTCTTTTCCGAGCAGTGTTTTGATCTCTTTTTCCTTGTAGTACTGAAGTTCACCCTCCTCCTGGGTGTAAGCCATCGTCGACACAAGAAAAGCCAGTAAAGAAATAATGATTGTTCTTTTCATTTTATTTACGTTTTATTATTCTTCCCGATCCTGTTATTTTCTGATCTATCTCAGGATCTCCTGTAAGGTATATATTGCCGCTACCGGATAGTAATCCATAAAGGTAGACTTCTATATTGGTATATGCATTGCCTGAGCCTGAAATTATTACAGAAGCGGTGTTTACCTCGAAATTGCCTGCCTGGATATTGCCGCTTCCGGATATCCTGAGGCTCTCTGTATCGCTGCTGCCGGTTACAGTTATATTTCCTGACCCAGAAACGGTAAAATCGGCATTTCTGGTTAGCATCTCAGCTATTTCCAGGTCGCCTGAACCCGATAATCTTATCTGGCTGTCGTCCGAAGTGATTCTTTTAACACTCAGGTTACCCGATCCGCTGACTGTGACAGTCACTGTCTCGCCTGCCAGCGTGTCGGCAGTTATTTCTCCTGATCCTGCCAGGAATGCCCCGGAGAGGCCGGGTGATGAAATGCTGATCACAGGTTTTATGTTATAGTCGAGGCAGACGCTGCCTGGGCTGGTTTCTATCTCCAGGCAGCCGTCGTAGACATTCGTTTCGATATATTTAAGGATATTCTGCTCGGCTTTTATGCTGAGGCTGGTGCTGTCGGCTTTTTTATAAATGACATCAAAAGATGTTTCATTGCGGATCGAGGTGAATGACGTTATTCGTCTGCGCTCCACCTCTGCGATTCCGTTGCCATTGACGCAAAAAAGATCGTCGAGGCATGACGAAAGGCTTATCGTTACAGCGATTGACGCCAGAAAAGTTAATCTCAATTTCATTTTTATCCTGTTTTAATTAGTCGGTGTTTTCCATTAAGGACAGAATAAAATCCGACAGGTTGCCTCGTTGTTCTCTATCTTATGAAAATATTTCCCCTGACAGCATCAATCTTTAAGTCAGTTTTCACGGGACTGGCTCCGATAGTGCCTTTGGTGAAATATTCCTTTTTCTCTTCATCGAGTGTTTCTGTTTTTATCCCCGATTTATCTTCCGGAAGCACCATAACGGTGTTGGTATGTTTTATCTGCAGCGAATATGACATTTCACGATCGAGAGTCACGTTAATATACAGGTATCCGGTGTAGATGTCTATTTTTTCAACATTCCTGTTGATCCGTGATACTCTTATACTTCCGTATTTTGAAGCCATCTTCAATTCATTGTTCAGCTCATCGATCCTGAAATCGGTAAAATAAGAGCTGCCCTGCAGTGCTTCAACCTCATCGATAAAGAATTTGTCACGCCGGGAGTCGGTGGTGAGACGGTGCGCTTTTTCCACATCGATTCGTGATGATGATGAGTTTATGGTAAGATCATCGGCCTCTCCGACAACGATCTCTGAAAAAGAGGCTTCTATCTTTCCTTCAGTTATCTTGTTTATTGTCGCGTCGCAGAATGTCAGTACAAGGTTGCTTTCAAGTTTCAGGGAATTTGCCTTAAACGAACCGTTAGCCAGCTCAAGTTCGAATTTCCCGGAATTGTTTTCCATATAAACATCGCCGTACCTGTTTATGATCCTCATGTTAAGATAATCGGGGGCGCTGATATAATAATTCACCTGTATCCTGGAGTCATAGGGGATCAGGTTGTTTGTCATTCCCTTAAAACTTTCAAATAACATGTTGAAGTTCAGGTCAAATTCCGTTTCAACCCCAATCATGTAACTGTTTTCTGAGATGTCAATATCGATTCCGTCCATGATCTTCTTCAACCTGTCAGCCTTCTGCGAGTTGGCATCGATCTCGGCTTTTATTGCCACCGAATCCTTATCCCACGAGGTAATATGGATTGTACCGTATTTGTTGTTTACTTCGAGAGTAACAGTTCCATTGGCCGGGAAAGATTTCTCAACGATCTTTTTTTCACTGAATGTTTGTCCTGAAACAATCCCAGTCGCACACAGCGGAATAAGCAAAATACGGAATAGTTTAGAGTTCATGGCTTTCATCATTTGTTACAGCATTATTCTCCTTTCGCAGGGTCTCAAGCATATTCTGAAGAAT
>ERZ1645192.4928-NODE-4928-length-10485-cov-6.380729_pt1 | contig 10485 bp, 6 predicted proteins | sample MGYA00575354_ERZ1645192 | MGnify/ENA primary metagenome ERZ1645192 (study PRJEB40844, sample SAMN11349763) | freshwater sediment metagenome | isolation source: river sediment | host: Sediment | place: India: Faizupur Khadar , New Delhi | collected 2017-02-21 ...
TACAGCGTCGCGCCGGGCTCGGGATTCCAGTTCAGTATGGCGGTTGTCTCTGTGTCATCGCTGTTGCTTAAATTCACAGCTAAAGGTGTCAACGTGGTGCCGCTGCCCGCTGAATAGGCCGCCTTATTTCCTGCTTCGTCCTTGACGATGACATTAAAGTAATAGGCAGTGCCAGAAGAAAGCCCGGTAACCGTTCTATTGAGTGCCACAGCGGCAATTGAAAAACCTGCCGAATAGGTTTCATAGTCACCAATGGGTGTACCGTTTGCCTCCATCCTGGCAATCGTGCTTAAATCATCGCTGTCAGTAGAATAATACGCCAGATAAACCAGTGCGCCCTGAAGCGTCACATTATCCGTCGCCATCGGCCAGCTGATATCCAGCGTCGTATACGTCGGGTTGCTTGAGGTAACCGCTCCGCCGCCGGTCGGTGTCGGCGCTTCGGTATCCGATGTATTCACCGTTATGTGATTGCTCTCCGCCGTGTTGGTGCCGTCGGTCGCCACCACATAGTAGGTGTAGCTGGTACCTTGTGTCAATCCTGTGATATCCAGCCAGGTTGTCGGTGCGGTGACGGTGCCCACCAGCGTTCCGTCTTCCAGATAGACCGAGTAGGATGTGGCGTCCGAAACGGTTGTCCAGCTCAATGTGGTCCCTGTGGCTGTCGTATCACTGGATGACAATGTCGGCGCGCCCAAAGTCAGCGTGGTACCGCTGGCCGCTGTGTAGGCCGTTTTGTTGCCCGCTTCGTCGATGACGATGACGTTAAAGTAATAGGTTGTACCGCCGGTAAGACCGGTGATGGTCTGGGTGTCAATGTCGGTGGTATAGCTTCCGAAAGCCGTGCCGTTGGCTTCGATATTGGCCACGGTATCGATATTATTGGACGTTGAATAATAGACCAGGTACTGCAAATCCCCTTGCGCCGAGACGTTGTCGGTCGCTTTGGCCCAGTCCACCTGAATGCTCGATGTCGTTTCGTTCGATGTGGTTAAGTTCAACGACTCCGCGCTCGGTCCTTCGGTATCCGATGTATTCACCGTCACATGGTTGCTCTCCGCCGTGTTGATGCCGTCTGTCGCCACCACATAGTAGGTATAGCTGGTACCTTGCGTCAGTCCCGTGATATCCAGCCAGGTTGTCGGTGCGATGACGGTATCCACCAGCGTTCCGTCTTCCAGATAGACCAAGTAGGATGTGGCCCCCGGAATCATCGCCCAGCTTAACGTCGTACCCGTTGCCGTCGTATCACTGGATGACAGGATCGGCGGGGCCAGTGGCATTGTGATGTCGCTGGTCATGGTGTAAGCCGTCTTGTTGCCCGCTTCATCCATCACGATGACGTTAAAGTAATACAGCGTACCATCATTCAGGTCAATGACGGTCATGGTGCCGATATCGGTGGAATAGGTGCCGAACGCCATACCGTTGGCTTCGATATTCGCCACGGTATCGATGTTGTTTGTCGTAGAATAATAGACCAGATACTGCAAATCCACTTGCGCCGAGACGTTGTCGGTCGCTTTGGCCCAGTCCAGCTGAATGCTGGACGTGGTCTCGTACGATGTCGTTAAAACCAGAGGCGTCGCACTCGGGCCTTCGGCATCCGATGTATTCACCTCCACATAGTTGCTCTCCGTCGTATTGGTGCCGTCTGTGGCCACCACATAGTAGATGTAGCTGGTACCTTGGGTCAATCCGGTGATATCCAGCCAGGTTGTCGGCGCGGTGACGGTGCCTACCAGCGTTCCGTCTTCCAGATAGACCGAGTAAGACGTGGCGTCCGGAACGGTGGACCAGCTTAAGGTGGTGCCTGTCGCGGTGGTGTCGCCGGAGGACAGGGTCGGAGTTTCCAGTGACAGCGTGGAATCGCTGGCCCCTGTGTAGGCCGTCTTGTTGCCCGCTTCGTCGATGACGATGACGTTGAAATAGTAGGTTGTACCGCTGGTAAGGCCGGTGACGGTCATGGTGTCAATATCGGTAGTATAGGTACCAAACGTCGTGCCGTTGGCTTCGATATTCGCCACGGTATCGATGTTATTGGACGTTGAATAATAGACCAAATATTGCAGCGCCCCTTGCGCCGAAACGTTGTCGGTCGCCTTGGCCCAGTCCAGCTGAATGCTGGATGTGGTCTCGTTGGAGGTCGTAAGGCTCGGGTCTGCCGGCAGTGTCGGCGGCGTGGTCTCAAGTGTTGTCACGGTTAAGAGGTCGCTGGTCGTCGTGTTCGTTCCGTCCGTGGCCACCACATAATAGGTGTAACTGGTGTTTCCGGTCAAGCCCGTGATATCCAGTGTGGTCGTACCCGCAGCGACCGTGCCCACGGGTGTTCCGTCCTCCAGATAGACCGTATAGGATGTGGCGCCCGAAACCGCCGTCCAACTCAAGGTTGTTCCCGTGGCTGTCGTATCATTGGAGGACAGGGTCGCTGTGCCTAAGGCCAGCGTTCTGTCATTGGTGATGGTGTAAGCCGTCTTGTTGCCCGCTTCGTCTTTCACAATGACGTTAAAGTAATATAATGTATCATCGGCAAGGCCGGTGATGTTCAGCGTACTGATGTCTGGTAAATAAGCGCCGGCGGCGGTTCCGTTGGCTTCCATATCAGCCACGGTAAAGATATTGGCCGCTGTGGAATAATACACAAGGTACTGCAGCGAACCTTGTGCCGAGACGTTGTCGGTCCCTTTGGACCAATCCACCTGAATGCTGGACGAGGTTTCATTGGATGTCGTTAATGTTGACGTCGTCACAGTCGGCGGGGTCACGTCCGCCGGGGCGGATGTAGTCACGCTGATGGTATTGCTGGGGCCTGATGTAACGCCGGAAGCACTGACTGCAACAACCTGATATTGGTAGGCTGTGCTGGGGGAAAGCCCCGGAATCACCGTCGTCACAGTCGGAGCGGTGACGGTGGCCACCAGTTCACCCCACTGATAAATCTGGTACGTGCTTGCACCCGTCACGGCATCCCAGGTCAGCCGAACGCTGTCCTCGGTGACGTTTGACGCGGTCAGGTTCAGCGGCGCAGACGGCGCTATATAATCGGTTGAAATTTCCACCACCGCCGTATCGCCCGAATTGACCGTGCCGTCCGACGTGGTCAGCGTGGTTTGGCTGTAATACGTCCCTGCCGTGGATGTCGCTGTGGCTTTAAAATTGAGCGTAGTGGAAGCATTGGGCGCCAGTGAACCGGTCAGCCCCGACCAGGTCAATGTTCCTGTGGTGCCGGTCGGGTTGGCCGTGGTCACACCGGTCGTGGATCCTGATTGATATGTGAATCCTGCAGGGAGTGTCCATGTAATTGCGCTGAAAGTAAGGTTATCCGTGGTGCCCACATTGCTGATGGTTAATATATAGTTGATGGTCGCGCCGGGCGCGGCTTTCGCGTTCAGCGTGGAGCCGGAAACCTTGGCGATCGCCCCGCTGCCCACGGCCATATATGTTGCATCACCCAAATCATAGCTGAAATATCCGTCATCCGGAATATAGTCTTTAACCACCGAAGTGAACGCGCCTGAAGAAAGCGTGGCACCCCACAGCGGGATGGTGGAATCGCCGGTCACTGGATTTGTCGTTAAACTGCTGATGGTTGAAAGCGGAAAGCGCGCTTCAATGGAAACGGTTTTTACCGTTGTACCCGATTCGGACGAGCGGACGTATGTGGATGTATATGGAGTTGCTTCTGTATCCAGAATGACTTCCGAAGAACTGCTGGCTACGGTGACTTCCGCCCTTCGGCCGGAATCGTAATCCACATACAACAGAACCTCTTTCGCCGGCCGCGTGGAACCGGCGGCCGGAATGCTGGTCAGCGCAAGGCCGTATGTGACGCTCTTGATATCCGCGAGCGCGGCAATCGCATCCCATCGCACATAGATATAATTATCGTCATTGGTGATGTACATTTTGATGAGGTCGTGCGGACCCGCACCGTTGACATCGCCAAGCGGGTCGGAGAAAACCGAAGTGACGCCCACCCAGTCAGACATATTTCCATCAATCGTGATGGTCTTCTGCGCTGCCATGCCGGAGACAGGAATCAGCAGAATGACCAGTGAAACAAAACCAATTAAAAACAACCCGCGCAACACTTGAATACGGCCGTTTGTCAGCATACATTTTTCCTCAAATTGGTTGAATAGAATCACTCATTACCATAATTTAACCTATTTTACCCATCATAAAACATATTATTTTGTATTTTATCAAAATCAAATGACTTTGCCTATCCATTTACACAATTTCCCATAATTACTCATATGCTACATCTGTAAAAGACCGCCCGCGGCTGATATAATGTGAATAGCTATTATTTTTTCACACATATTTCGGCAGAGAGGTGCTTTGAACATGTCAATCGGATATGCCTGTGTTCATATCGGCAGTGCCGCCACACGGCTGTATTCTCTGCGCCTGAAAAACGCTTCTCTCGACAATATCTTTCTCGTGACTGGAAAAAATCTGGACGCTCTGGATGCCATGATCGACTATAACATCGCGAACAATATTCGGCTTTTCCGTATCAGCTCGGATATCGTCCCGCTGGGATCGCACCCGATCAACACGCTGGACTGGCAGACGGCCTTTGCCGCCAAACTGGACGCAATCGGGCGAAAAATTTCGGAGAACCATCTGCGCGTCTCCATGCATCCCGGGCAATACACCGTTTTAAATGCAGTCGATTCCGCTGTGGCCGCGCGCGCGGCGGACGACCTGCTGTATCACGCCAAATTTCTGAATGCACTTTCATGCGATTCGATATGCAAAATTGTTCTTCATATCGGCGGCGTCTATGGCGACAAGTCCGCGGCCAAGGCCCGCTTCATCCGCGCCTTCGGCGATTTGCCCCCCGCCGTCCGAGACCGGCTGGTCATCGAAAACGACGATAAGTCCTTCCATATCGCGGATGTACTGGAGATTTCAAAACAGACCGGCCTGCCCGTCGTCTTTGACAACCTGCATCACGCATTGAATCAGCCCGAAGAGAAAACCGATATCAGCGAATGGATAACGCGGTGCGCGAAGACATGGCTGCCGAAAGACGGCATCCAGAAAATCCACTATTCCGAGAGCGCCAAGAGCGGCGTCCGCGGCGCACATTCTTTTTCTGTCATGGTCGATTCTTTTTTGGCGTTCCATCAAAATCTGCCGGATAAAACCATCGATATCATGCTGGAAGTGAAGGACAAAAACCTTTCGGCGGTCAAGTGTTCCCTGCTGACCCAGCCGAATATCGCAGTGCGCGATCTGGAGCAGGAATGGGCGCGGTACAAATACTGGGTGCTCAGCCGTTCCTCTGCCATCTATGAGAAAATCCGAACATTGTTGAAAGACAAAGCGCATCCCGACGCGCTCGCCTTCTATCGTCTGATTGAAAAAGCCGCCGCGCTGCCCGAAAGCCGCGGTGCCGAGGTCAACGCCGCCCAGCACGTGTGGGGATACTTCAGCGAAACCGCTCCGGCTGGTGACAAGCGGCGGTTTGAAAAGCTCGTGTCCGGCCTTTCAGGCGGCACGGTCAGTCCAGCGTCGATCAAGCGGTTTTTGTTCCGGCTGGCTCAGGCGCAGAATCAGCCCTATCTGCTGGACAGCCTGTATTTCTATCTGGATTGAATGTATCGATGAAGCTGAAAGAAAAAGCCAAACAACTGAAAACCGATATCCCCGCGCTGTTTTTGGCGATCAAGCGCAAAGAGACGCCCCTGACGGCCAAGGCACTGGCCGCGCTGACCTTGGCATACGCCCTTTCCCCCATCGACCTGATTCCCGACTTTATTCCCGTGCTTGGACTTCTCGACGATTTGATTATCCTTCCCGCTATGGTTTTTTTAACGGTCAAGCTGATTCCCGTAAACATCCTCTCTGAATGCCGTACGGCGGCCGAGCATATGTGGGCGGAAGGCAAGCCGAAGAAATGGTACTTTGCGCTGCCCATCGTTTTGGTCTGGGCGTTGGTCATTTTTTTGGTGGTTCGTGCCGTCTTCCGCCGCACCTAATTTCTTTTCCCGATTTTTTGCACAAAAAAACCCGCCGGATATCTGTCACAATCGCGGCAGGCATTGATGGTTGATGCTATTTGAGTCTATTCTGCGGCCTGGTTCTCCGTCTCGGCTGTATCGTCCTCAATCTGTTTCAGTGTCACCAGATCACACAGAACATACTGCCCTTCCTCCAGCGTAATCGTGATTGTTTCATTATCCTGAAGATTCTTTCGCGTGATACCATCGGCTGATTTTATTCCCTTACGCATATCCAGTCTGCGCTTCCCCGGGCTTTCCCAAATGCTGATATAGCTGATATTGTGCCCGCCCAGGGTTCGGCTGACTGCGGTCACTTCATATGTACCGGCGGGAATGGTTTCGCCCACCAAATATCCGCCGTCAAAATAGGCGCCCTCGTCATTTTTAAAGACATCATTATCTCCAGACCAGTCTGCCGGATCAAACGGCACGGCGATGCAGTGGTCCAGCTTAATCAGGTCTCCGGTCTCAACATATACCACATCAAACACAAAGAATGAATCGCTGTATTTTGAATCATCCAGAAGCTCCATGCTGGACGCGTTTGAAAAGCTGCAATAGCCGTCGTATTCATCATCACTGCAGAACAGGAGATAGGTGCCTCTGAGCATATCATTGCCAATCCGATATATTCCTTCGTCATAATGCTCTATTGTCAGTTCATCCGAAGCGGCTCTGTCTTCCGTCGGGCTCTCGGTCGAATTCGTGAATACGTTGGTTCTGTTTTCCTGTGCTGTTTTGGCTCTTTCACGCTCGGCATCCACCTTGTTCTGCTGTGTTACGCTTCGGAATATGCTGACCGTGATGAGCCCGATAAAGAAAACAATCAGGATGCCAAGGATTAGGACAACCTTTGCGCCGGTCGACCATCCGCTTGGTTGGTATACCATCGGGCTGTTCTCGCGGTCTTTCCACACTTCCGTGCCGCAGAACGGGCAGAACTGATACTTGGAGGCCACGGTTCTTCCGCACGCGCCGCAGACGGTGTTTTTACCAATCGTCTCAATCTTTGCGCCGCAATTTTCACAGAAGTGCGCTTTGCTTCTATTTTCCGCTCCGCATACCGAACATTTCATGGTGTGTTTTCCTTTTTTTATTTCATTATATAATTGGCAAGTCAAGATTTCAAGGATGGTTGTCTTTTCTCTTCGTATAAAAAAGCGGCTCTTCAGGTCCCCCTGTCAAACCGCTTATACGATGTTTTAGTTTTCTTCTGCCATATCCGCATACGGGTCGATCGTTTGAATCGTCCCGTCTTCGTTGTAGGTCAGTTTGGTGTACTTCACACAGCGGCGGTAATCGAGGCCGGAGAGTGAGTCGTCATGGTAGAAAAGATACCATTCCCCGTTAAATTCCACGATGGAATGATGCGTGGTCCATCCCTGAACCGGCTCTAGAATCTGTCCCTTATACACATACGGGCCGGTGACCGTGTCGCTGACCGCGTAGACCAGAAAATGCGTCGTGCCCGTGGAATAGGACAGATAATACTTGCCGTTATACTTGTGCACCCAGGACGCTTCAAAGAACCGCCGGTTCTCATCGCCGGCCATAATCGGGTCGCCATTTTCGTCCACGATGGCGATCTCTGTCGGCGCCGACGCGAAGGACAGCATATCCTCACTCATCTTGGCGACCATAGGCCCCAGCGCGGCTTCCGATTTGCCCGGGCCCGCTGAATCCTTCACATACGCGCCGGTCTGCCAATCCTCCAGCTGTCCGCCGTCCAGACCGCCGAAAAACATATAGGCCGCGCCGTCGGTATCCACAAACACGCATGGGTCCATGCTGAAACTGCCCGCGATGTAACTTTCTTCGGCTGTGAATGGGCCCGCGGGGTTCTTGCTGGTCGCAACGCCGATTCTGAAGATACCGTCCTTATCCTTGGCCGGGAAGTAGAAGAAATACTTGCCTTTCTTATAGGCGGCGTCCGGTGCCCACAGCTGCTGACCGGCCCACGGAATATCCGCCAGAGACAGTGCCACGCCGTGGTCGGTGCAGGTGCCCGAAAAACTGTCGATGGACAGCACATGGTAGTCGGTCATCTGGTATTGGCCGCCCTCATCGGAGGATGCGTTCGGGTCTGTAAGTTCGTCCGGGTCGTGGGACGGGTAGATATACAGCTGTCCGTCAAACACGTGCGCCGAAGGGTCGGCGGTGAAAATATCGGTGATGATGGGCGTGTTGGGCAATACGGTCACTTCCTTTCCATCCGCCTCCTGGTTTGCATTCGTCGACCCGTTGGTTTGGCATCCGCCAAATCCGATGGCGGTGAATCCCATCAGGACAAGAATCACGATTCTTTTCAACTGTTTATCTGCGCGCATATACGCTCCTTTCACGAAGTTCCGTCATTTATTTTTCTTGATTAATCCTGCTTGATGCGCTATACACATTCATCCAGCAACTTTTGCGCAAACATCCTTGCACCGCTGATCGCTTCGGGTGTCTGGAAGGATGCCAGGTCATCCACATCCCGCACCGAATACATGCCGCGGTAATGGAGCTTAGAATGCTCGCACAGCCGGACGATACCGTCGCGAAACGGGCCGGCCCCATATTCCTCGTCATACCCGTTAGTGGTAATGAGCGCAATATTTTTGCCCGCCCAAAGACTGCCGTCCGCTTCCCCGTAGAATTTGTTCAGGCCGAAGTGCCGGTCCAAAAGCGCTTTCATGGACGGGGTACAGTACCACGTATAAATGGGGGTGGCAAAAACCACGACGTCGGATGATATGATCTCGTCTACAATCGACTGGACATCATCCTTCTGAACGCATCCGTATTGCCCCGCTACGTTCTGGCAAGCGAAGCATCCTCTGCACGGCAGAATGGATTTATCGTCCAGCGTGATATAGACCGTTTCGACGCCGCTTTCCTTGAGCGCCTCCATAAAATGCTTGCAGACCTCGGCGGTGTTGCCGTTCTTTCTCGGGCTGCCCATCAATATACAGAATTTCACGATATGTTCCCTCGCCTAGACTGCCTTCTCAATATTCCTATTCCCCAGTATATAAACCCACGAGCCATCCGACAATAGCGAATCACAATTACGTCAAAATATTGAATATTGCACCCTCGCAGGTCATGAAAAGACGCACTATTTCACATTCATTATCACTATGTGCTTGTAGAAATGTTTTCTATAATTAGTATAATGTATCTGTAGACAATTCAGTTGCCAGTTCAATCGTTCTTTCCCTTTTTGTTCTGCATCGTCGCTGGCTATAAACCTTTCTATCATGATGGTGGCCGAATGAAAAAAATCTATAAAATTCTGTTTTCTCTGCTGCTGGTCGTGTGTTTCGGCATTCTGGCCTGTCTCTTCTTCTCTCTGGAGGGTCAAAATTCGGGCATCCCGCATATGCAGTCCATCGCCGACGCCATTTGGTATTCAGTGGCGGCCTTTCTTTCAGTGAGCTACAGCGATATCATCATCCTGTCCTTCTGGGGCAAGCTGGTCGGTTTGTCGTTCATTCTGTTCGGCATCGGTTTTTTGGGATTCATCATCGGCGGAGCCACCAATATCATCACCAAACATTTTGAAAAAAGGAAGCTGGGACATATGGGAACGCATTTTAAGAACCATATTATCATTATCGGATGGGATTCTTTTGCGCGGGAAGTCGCCGTGCAGCTGACCAAAGCCGAGCGTCGACTGGCTGTGCTGACGGACAGCCGGGACGATATTGATACCATCTATCAAAAGTTCGGAAAACGGGAGATGTTCGTCTGCTTTGCAGACGATGAAGCGCCCGAGTCTCTGGATCTGGTCGCCGCCAAAGACGCTTCGGCCATTTTTCTCAACCGCGGCAGCGACACCAACAAATTAGTCTCCATCATCAACATTAAGCGGGTGTACCCCGATACCCACCTTATCGTCCTGCTGGAAAACCCAAAATTGAAAGCCACCTTTGTCAGCGCGGGCGTCACCTATGTGCTCTCCAAGGATGAAATCGCGTCCCGCCTGCTGGCCAGCTACATCTTTGAGCCCGCCGTGGCCGATTACGCGTCCGACCTCATCGCCTCGGCTGGACACGACAACAGCGCCGAGTATGACATTCAGCAGTACCGGGTCTGCAAGAGCAACCCGTACCTAGACAGAAAATACGGCGAGTTATTTAAGGATTTGAAGGAAAAGCACAATATTGTGGCGATTGGTCTCAATAAAGCGGGTGAAGCCGGAAGTACGCTGATGAAACTGCCGGATGACGACGTGGCCATTTCGCTGGGCGACGATATTATCGTTATCGCCAACGGCGTGACCGAAGGTGTTCTTCAAGATCTCTTTAAAGTGTGCGAAGGGATTTAATGCTGGCATTTTTAAGTTATCCAATCCATTCTTCATTATTTCGAAAAGAAAAAAAGCTCACCGTGAAGTGAGCTTTTATATATGGTTTACTGGTTAATTAATCGCAGAACCGTTGACATAAATCGTATAACCATTGGCGGTTACGTTATCCAAGCT
>ERZ1645192.4929-NODE-4929-length-10485-cov-3.606232_pt1 | contig 10485 bp, 9 predicted proteins | sample MGYA00575354_ERZ1645192 | MGnify/ENA primary metagenome ERZ1645192 (study PRJEB40844, sample SAMN11349763) | freshwater sediment metagenome | isolation source: river sediment | host: Sediment | place: India: Faizupur Khadar , New Delhi | collected 2017-02-21 ...
CATAACCCAGAAGCAAGATCGCCCGATCTCGGAGCCCGCGGAGATCGTAGGGCAGGGTGGCCACCATGGCCTGGATATCCTCAGGCAGGATAGCTTCCTTCTGAACCGGCGGGCGCGCATGCTTGCGTTTGATCCCGGCCAGAACCGTGGCGATGTGGCGGTTCTTGCGATCAAGAGTGAACCCGCGCTGCCTATAGTTCCAGGAAAGCCCCGAGAGACGACGCTCGATCGTGGAGACCGAAAGGGCAGGGGTCTTCCCGGTTGGTGCAGCCAGATCAGCCACATAAAGTCCAATCATCTCGGGTGAGGGGGGCAGAGGTTCCGTGCCTTTCAGTCGGCACCAGCGGGTGAAGTGTTTCCAGTCGGCCGCGTAGGCCTTGTTGGTGTTCCCGGCCGTCGAGGCCTCGGCGTAGTCTCGGGCGGTATCGATCAGCCGGTCGAGCGCGCCGGACCCCGCGACATGAGAGGGCAGGGCGATTGCATCGCGGTCTGAACGATCTCTCTCGTCGTGTTCGTCACCGTTCAGCGAGTCATAGGACGCTGAGCTCGAAATCTCGGATTCTGACCCGCCCGACCCCTCGATTTTGGTGCTGTTATTTGTGAGACGACCCATGTTCTTGAGTATATCATTTTTACGTCCGATAAGGCAAGGTTATTGGACTTGATTAAGACATGACATGCGCGGCGGATATATCAGACGTACGTAGTATAAAGCGCCGATAGATGCTAGCCTTCCGGCATGGTCCGCGCCCCGAACCCTCTTCATCTCGCCCCAATCCCTCCGGCGCTGCCGCGCTGGCTCCGGCAGGCTGTTGGTCGCGATGATATTGAAACGGTGATGTTTTCCACCGGTGCTGCGCTTGCCGCCCTCGATCCGGTGGTCCGGTCCGACGACCCGGTCGGCTTCCTCTGGCGCAAGCGGCTGGCGCTTTCGGGTGCAGTGGCGGTCTCGCAGCTCGAGGGGCGCCGGGAAGATGCTGCTCGGCTGGCGTGCCTTGGGCGAGGCGCGGTTGGTCAGGCGGGGGCGAGGTCCGTGACCCGGCGGTCCGGCTTGCGGGTTGAGAGGTGGATGACGAAGTCTGAACCGCCGGGATAAGTGGATTTTCCACGCGACAGCAGCATTGTGCCGGGAGCAGGGAGAATGCGATGGGAAGACAATCGCGCCGAAACCACAGCCTGGCCTTCAGGCTGTGTGGAGGATCAGCAAACTGTCCGGGGCACTGTTTTCCAGACGCTTGAGTGCCAGTTGCCGTGGTCAGGGGCGAAAGAACGCCGATCGAACTGGTGCAGGATTTCAACGTTCACCCAGGCAGATCTGTCAGTGGAGCGACCATCTCCCTGGGGCGGGACGGGGTGTTCGGGGAGGCGATTAAGGCAGAACCGCAATCGACCATCGACGATAAGAACCTGCTCGCAAAGACTGGAGAGCTATCGCCGGACAATGGTTTCTGTTCGCCCCAACCGGCGTGGCGGGGCTGTAGCCGGGCGCGAAAAGAAGGGCGATCTTACGTATCGCTCAGCACCGGCCGCCAGGTCTTCGCGCCGGGGAGCAGCCTGGGCATGCCATGGGACTACACCGCCTGAACGGCCAGGGCTTCTTCTCCGGAACCCGGTTCGGTCGAGCGGGCGCGATATCCTCAGGCCTGGCCGCGTTCCGGTGGAAAACAGCGGCCTGTTGCGCACAGAAGCACTGGTCAGAAATGCGAAGGGGCGCCGACCTCGGCCATCGTCAGCCTGCGGTCGGGCTCGGCACGGGCAAGTCTCGTTCGATGGAGTGACCTGGAGGGGCTGCCGAGGGCTGGCCGGCCGATTTTCCGCCTGCCTCAGTCCGGTCGGGATATGTCGTCCGCGCTGGCGGGCAAGCCGAAGCGCGACAGCAGCTTGTCGGCATAGCTGGCCTTCTCCGCGCCAAGGTGGTTGACGCCGATGGTCTCGGCCAGAAAGTCATAGCCTTGCGAGGCGGCAATCAGCGCGAGCGACATTTCGTCCAGATCGCTCCCGGCGGCAAGCGCTCCGGTTTCGACCAGCTCCTGCAGCGCCATCATGATCTCGCGCTGCATATTCGCGATCCCCTCGGTGAAAGCATCCCGGATTGCGGGGGTTTTGCGACTGTCCCACGCTTCCTGCCAGAGGTGATGCGCGACGACCAGAAGCGGGTTGAGCGCCGGATCGATATCCGCCACGCAGCCGGAGAGGATGGTCGCGATACGCTCACGCGGGGCATGGCGGCGCAACAGCGCGACGAGATCCGGCTCCAGCCGGCGCCAGACCTCGCGCACCGCCTCGGCCCGCAGCGCGTCGGCCGAGGCGAAATGATGGTGGATCTGACCGGGAGAACATCCCAGATCCTGGGCGATGCGTCGTACCGTGGCGGCTGCCAGGCCCTCTTGCGAGACGAGGTCAACCACCGCGTTCACGATCTGCTCTCGCCGCGCCTCACGTGATAAATATGCCACAATCAGCCCTCCCGGCGCCGCTTTCGTGCAGTATAGCGGTGATTTCCCGCCCGAGCAATATGGACACGCGTCCAGCTTGGACATATAGCCAGGATTGAAATCATATCTTCCGTTCCCAGCTTTGGACTCTCCCATGCCCGCTTTCAGTCGCCTCCTCGCGGGGGCACGGTTTCTGCCGTTGATCCTTCTTTGCAGTCCGGCATTGGCCCAGGACGGGCAGATGCCGCCCTCGGGGGTTGGGGTCATTGTGATCCAGCCCGAAAATCTTGCCGTCACCTCAGAGCTGCCGGGGCGGATCTCGGCGACGCAGGTTGCCGATGTGCGGCCGCGGGTGAATGGCATCATCGAGAGCCGCGATTTCGAGCAGGGCAGTGTGGTGGCCGAAGGGGATGTGCTGTTCCGCCTTGACCGCGCGACCTATGAGATCGCCGTCGAAGCCGCGAAGGCCACAGTTGCCCGTGCCGAGGCGGTTCTGGTCGATGCGCGGGCAACCGAGCGGCGCTATGCCTCGCTCAATGAGCGCAATATCACCAGCCAGGCCGAATATGAGACCGCGATGGCGGCACGGCTCCAGGCCGAAGCGGCGCTGGCCGAGGCCAATGCGCAATTGCGCGCGGCCGAAGTCAATCTCGGCTTCACCGAAATCCGCGCGCCGATCTCGGGGCGGATCGGGCGGGCGCAGGTGACCGAAGGGGCACTGGTCTCGGCGCAGGGCGAGGTGCTGACCACGATCCAGCAGCTTGATCCGGTCTATGCCGATATGCAGCAGCCGGTCTCGGAACTGCTGCGGCTGCGGGCCGAACTGGCCTCGGGGCGGCTGACCGAGGTCGAGCCGGGCGCGGCGCGGGTGGTGCTTCTGTTGGATGACGGGTCACAATATGAACATGCCGGCAAGCTGCTCTTTGCCGAGGCGGCGGTGGAGCGGTCCTCGGGCCAGGTGACGCTGCGCGCCGAATTCCCCAATCCTGACGGGGTGTTGCTGCCGGGCATGTATGTGCGCGTCTCGGTCGAGCAGGCGACTTCGGCGGCGGCCATCGCGATCCCCAGCCAGGCAGTGCAGCGCAGCGCCTCGGGGGCGGCCCAGGTCTATGTCGTGACCGCCGAAGGCACCGCCGCGCTGAAGCCGGTCGTTCTGGGCCGGGCAACCGGTAATCGGGTGATCGTGGAAGAGGGGCTGAGCGAGGGCGAGACGCTGATCGTTGACGGCTTCCAGAAAATGGGCCCCGGCGCGCCGGTGGCTCCGGTCTGCTGGGCCGATCCCTCCCTCTCCGAGCCACCCGCAGATGTCTGCATCCAGCGCCTCGGCGGTGATGCGGCCGCTGGCGATACGAACTGAGTTCTGATCCATGGCACGTTACTTTATCGACAACCCGGTTCTGGCCTGGGTCATCGCGATCTTCATCATGCTGGCGGGCGCGCTTTCGCTGCCGATGCTTCCGGTATCGCAATATCCTGATGTGGCCCCTCCCCAGGTCTCGATCTCAACCCGTTTCGCGGGCGCCTCGCCTGAGGATCTGTATCAGCAGGTCACCCAGCCCATCGAGGAAGAGCTGAACGGCATTCCCGGGATGCTCTATTTCCAGAGCACCTCGGAATCGACCGGCGCCGTCACCATCGATGTGACTTTCGAGGCCGGGACCGAAGTCTCCCAGGCCGTGGTCGACACGCAAAACCGTCTGCGCCGGGTGGAATCCGCCCTGCCGCAGCAGGTGCAGCAGCAAGGCGTCCTGGTCGAAGAGGCCGGTGCGGGCTTTCTGATGATGGTGACGCTGACCGCGACGCCGGAAACCGGTCTCGATGCCGTGGCGCTTGGCGACTATATTTCGCGCAATGTCGTCAATGAGTTGCGGCGTGTGCCCGGCGTGGGGCGCGCCCAGGTCTTCGCGACCGAACGTGCGCTGCGGGTCTGGATCGACCCGGCAAAGCTTGTTGGTCTGGACCTTTCTGTCACCGACATCACCAGCGCCATTGCCGAGCAGAATGCTCAGGTCACCGCCGGCTCCATCGGTGCGGAACCGGCGTCTGCGGGCACGCAGCTTCAGGCCACGCTGCTGGTGAGCGGCCAGCTTTCCACCCCCGAGCAATTCGGCAATATCGTGCTGCGTTCGGCCGAGGGTGGCGGGCTCGTCTTGCTGAAAGATGTCGCGCGCATCGAAATCGATGCCGAGATGTATGCCTTCAAGACTTTCCTCAATGGCCAGGAAACTGCGGCTATCGGTGTCCAGCTCTCGCCCACCGGCAATGCGCTGGATACGGCATCTGGCGTGCGCGATGTGATGGAACGGCTTGCGCCGCTCTTCCCCGAGGGGATCGACTATCAGATCCCCTATGACACCACGCCCTTCGTTTCCGCCTCGATCCACAAGGTGGTGATGACGCTGCTGGAAGCCGTTGGCCTCGTCTTTGTCGTGATGTTCGTCTTCCTGCAGAACTTCCGCTATACCGTGATCCCGACCCTTGTGGTGCCGATCGCACTGGCGGGGACGCTGGCGGTCATGCTGGCGGCGGGTTTCTCGATCAACGTGCTGACCATGTTCGCGATGATCCTCGCCATCGGCATTCTCGTCGATGACGCCATCGTGGTGGTGGAAAACGTCGAGCGGATCATGTCCGAAGAGGGGCTATCGCCGAAAGAGGCCTCGAAAAAGGCGATGGGGCAGATTTCCGGCGCGATTGTCGGGATCACGCTGGCGCTGATGGCGGTGTTCATTCCGCTGGCCTTCTTCCCGGGCTCGGTGGGCATCATCTATCAGCAGTTCTCGCTGACCATGGTCGTCTCGATTGCGTTTTCCGCCTTCCTTGCGCTCTCGCTGACGCCGGCGCTTTGCGCGACCTTCCTCAAGCCGGTCGCCAAGGGTCACGGTCACGCCAAACGCGGCCTCTTTGGTTGGTTCAACCGCAATTTCGACCGCGCCACCAAAGGTTATACCGGCGTGGTCGGCGGGCTGACACGTCGCGCGGGCCGGATGATGATCATCTATGTTGCGCTGGTGGCAGGCCTGGCCTGGTTCTATGTCAAAATCCCTTCGTCCTTCCTGCCCGAAGAAGATCAGGGCTATCTGGTCGCCACCCTTCAGGCCCCGCCCGGCGCCACCACCTACCGCCTGCGCGAGGTCACCAAACAGGCTGAGGGCTTTGCGCTTGGCATGGATGGCGTCGATTCCATCGTGGTGATCCAGGGTTATTCCTTCTTCGGTCAGGGGCCGAATTCGGGTCTCGCCTTTGTGACACTGAAAGACTGGGCCGAGCGCAAAACCCCCGAGCTTTCCGCCGGTGGTCTGGCAGGCCAGCTTTCGGGGATGCTGTTCTCGATCCGCGATTCCATCGCTTTCGCGCTGTCGCCCCCGGCGATCCAGGGCCTTGGCACCAGCTCGGGCTTTGCCTTCCGGCTGCAGGACCGCGCCAATATGGGCAATGCGGCGCTGCAGGAGGCCGCAGGCCAGATCATGGCCGGTGCCGCTGACAGCCCGATCCTTGGCCAGATGTATATCGAGGGTCTTCCCGCCGGCCCGCAGCTGAGCCTGCGTGTCGATCGCGAAAAGGCCAATGCCTTCGGCGTGACCTTTGGCGAGATCAACCGCACCATCTCGGTCGCGCTTGGCTCTGGCTATATCAACGACTTCCCGAATGAAGGCAAAATGCAGCGCGTCATGGTTCAGGCCGAGGCGTCGAGCCGGATGAACATTGAAGACGTGATGAAGATCAACGTCCGCAATGTGCAGGGTGGTATGGTACCGCTCTCATCCTTTGCGACGGCGGAATGGGGTTACGGCCCGACGCAGATCGTCGGCTATAACGGCTATCCTTCGCTCCGGATCAACGGCGAGGCCGCACCGGGCTATTCCTCGGGCGAGGCCATCGCCGAGATGGAACGCCTGGCCGGCGAGCTGCCGACCGGTTTCGCCTATGAATGGACCGGTCAGTCGAAACAGGAGATCGAAAGCGGCTCCCAGGCACCGATCCTGATCGGCCTCTCGATCCTCTTCGTGTTCCTTTGCCTTGCCGGGCTTTACGGCAGCTGGTCGATCCCGCTTTCGGTGATGCTGATCGTGCCGATGGGGGCGATTGGTTCGGTGGCGGCGGTGATGTGGGCGGGGATGGCGAATGACGTCTTCTTCACCGTCGGGCTGATCACCATTGTCGGGCTTTCGGCAAAGAACGCGATCCTGATCGTCGAGGTCGCCAAGGATCTGATCGCCGAAGGGATGGAGCTGATGGCCGCCACGGTCGAGGCCTGCCGCCTGCGGTTCCGCCCGATCCTGATGACCTCGCTGGCCTTCACCATGGGCGTGGTGCCGATGGCGATTGCCACCGGTCCCTCGGCTGCCAGCCAGAATGCCATCGGCATCAATGTGGTGGGCGGCATGCTCTCGGCGACCATCCTGGGTGTTTTGTTCGCGCCGATCTTCTTCGTCTTCGTGATGAAGATTTTCGGGACGCATAAGCGCCTTGGCAACAAGGCCTCCGTTGCGGGCGCCCCGATGTCCTCGCATCCCGCGGAGTAGCCCTGGCGGGGGCATGGCAGAGCATGCCCCCGTTTCCCCTTCCTCGCCCATAACAAAAAGACGAAATCCATGAGTAGAGCATCCCTTACTCCCCGTCGCAGTTCAGGTCTGGGTCGTTTTCTGACCATTCTGCCGCTGACGCTGGCGCTTTCCGCCTGTGTCACCACCGAATATTCCGCGCCAACCTCCGATACGGCGGCCAGTTTCGCCGCCTCCGCCCCGGGGCGCAGCGCGACGGGGTCCTGGTGGCTCAGCTTTGGGGACAAGACGCTGGACGGTCTGATCTCCACCGCGCTGGCGCGCAATCTGACGATCCATGAGGCGGTCGCCGCGATTGATGAGGCGGGCGCCGGCGTCGGTATCGCCGGGGCGGGCGCGCTACCGCAGGTCAGCGCCGGCGCCAATGCGACGCGTGGCGACAGCCAGGGCAGCGGTGTGATCTCGGACAGCACATCGGCCACGCTCTCAACCTCCTGGATGGTCGATATCTTCGGCGGCAACCGCGCCGCGCGCACGGCAGCCATCGCCGAGCTGGAGGCGGCAAAGCTCTCGCATGAGGTGGCGCGCCGGGCGGTGACCGCTGCGGTCGCCACCGCCTATGTCGATCTGCGCTATTACCAGGAAAGCATCGCGCTGACCCGCCAGAGCATCGCAAGCCGCCGCGAGACGCTGAACCTGACGCAGGAGATGCTGGAAGTCGGTCAGGCCAGCCGCCTCGATGTGCTGCAGGCCGAACAGGCGGTGGCGCAGGCCGAGGCCGGGCTGCCCGCGCTGGAGATCGGCTTTGACCAGGCGGTGAACCGGCTGGCGACGCTGACGGCCTCGCGCACGGCCGAGCTGCGCCCGGGCCTGCAAAAGGGCCGCGCGCAGCCATCGGCGCGGGCGAAACCCTCGGTCGGCTTTCCCGCCGAGGTGATCCGCGCCCGCCCCGATGTGCAGATCGCCGAGCGCAGCCTTGCCGCAGCGGTGGCCCGTATCGGCGTCGCGAAGGCCGAGTTCTGGCCCTCGGTCAGCCTGTCGGGGTCGATCCGGCCCAGCAATATCCGGGGCGGCGCCAATCCGACCTCCTGGTCTCTGGGGCCGCAGATCAACCTGCCGATTTTCACCGGTGGTGCGAACCGGGCCAATCTGAAAGCGGCGGAATCGCGGGCGGTCCAGGCCCATATCCGCTGGCAGGCCGCCGTGCTTGATGCGGTGGAAGAGGTGGAGAACGGGCTTTCCGCCTGGCGTCGCGGCGGGGCCAATGTCGCTGCGCAGCGCAAACTGGTGGGAACGGCGCAGGAGACGGTGACGCTTGCGCGCGATTCCTGGCGGGCGGGGCAGACGGATTTCTTCACCGTGCTCGATGCCGAACGCACCGCGCTGACCGCGCGCACCGCGCTTGCCGCCGCCCTGCGTGACCAGGCGGCAGCCTATATCGCCGTTTCCATCGCGGCAGCCGCCCCGATGTAAGGGGCAAAGGACTAGGGCGGCACAGCCCGCCCCGGTCCCGTTCCGACAAGCCCATAGCCAAAGCAAAGAGATGAAACATTTCCTCCTTTTCCTGGCCATATTGCCTGGTCTTGTGATGACGGGCGACGCGAGGCCCGGCTTCGCGGATGAGGTCATCGCAGGTCTCGGCCAGTCCTCGTTCAACAGCCGCGACGGGAAGGATTCTGTGGTCCTCTCGGCTGAGTATCGACCCGATCCGTTTGGCCGGTTTCTTGGGGCAGCTGCGAGTTTTGCAGTCGCGTTTGATGCCCATGCCGAGGGTGATGTCTTTGCCGGGTTCGGTCTCGGGCTTCGCTGGGATCTGAACCGCCGCTGGTTCCTCGATCTGTCGGTGATGCCGGGCCTGTGGCGTGCCTCAACCCCGGGCAATGATCTCGGCGGCGATTTCCAGTTCCGCTCGACCATCGGGCCTGGCTACCGCCTGACCGACACTTCGGCCATCTCGTTTGTCCTGAGCCACAAATCCAACGCCCATATCGAGGACCGCAATCCCGGGCTCGATATGGTGCTGCTGCGCTGGCATATGGCCTTTTGACGATGACCGATGTCTTTCGCCCCGGAAATGCCCTCACGGAACTGATCGGCCTGATCCGCTCGGGCGATGACTGGGAGTCGGGGCTGGTGGTGCGGGCGTTTGGCACAGGCGCCCATGTCGCGAAAGTCCATCACGCCTGCCATGGATCGCTGGATGCGGCGCGGGCTTTGCAAGAGGCGCTCTTGCCGGAATGGAGCGTGAGCCACAGCCAGACCTCGTCCGAATGCTGGGTCTCGGTGTTGCGGCGGCCGGATCGCAGCTTTCGACCGCTGTGCAGGGGGGCAGGGCGGCCGGCCCAGGCCTGGCTACTGGCGATCCTTTATGCTGTCCAGGCCGAGAGAAACGAGACAACATGAACCGGCAGCGCCGGATCTCATGCCTGCAATCAAGGGTCAGACTGCAAGGAGGGCAGCCCTATGAAACCGATCTGGAGAGACATCGCCGTTTTCATCGATGCGTCACCTGAGGGAGAGATCCTCGCAGGCCATGCGGTCAGGCTGGCCGCGCAGCACCAGGCGCATCTGGTCGCGGTCTATGGCCTGTCGCGCCATGATGAAGGCGCAAGGATGCCGGGTTATATCCGCGGCAGGGCCGCCATCAGCAGCCTGATCGAGCGCGAAAAGGCAGAGGAGACCCGCAAGGTCGTCAGGGCCGGTCAGCGATTTGCAGAGCTGACGGCAGGGTCCGGGATCACCTCCGAATTCCGTATCGTCTGGCGTGACGATATGGGCGATGAAAAGGTGCTCAGGGCGCTGCATTGCGATCTGGCGATTGCCGCCCATCCAAGGCTCGCTGGCCTGCCGACAAGCTGGTCGGCCGAGCGCATCCTGATCGATTCCGGCCTGCCGGTGCTGATGATCCCGCAAGGCTGGCAGGGCGACACGATCGGTCAGAAGATTGTCATCGCCTGGAATCGCAGCCGTGAGGCCCGGCGGGTGGTCAGCGACGCCATGCCCTTCATCGAGGCGGCGCAGAGCACGACCATCCTGACCGTCGATGCCGGGCGCGATCCCGACTATTACGGCGACGATCCAGGCTCTCACCTGCGCCAGCATCTCGCGCGCCATGATGTCAGCGCCGAGGTCACGAATGTCAGCTCGGCCGGGCTTTCCGTGGCTGAAACGATCTTGCAGCAGACCTCGCAGGCGGGGGCGGATCTCCTCGTTGTCGGCGCCTATAGCCGGCCCCGCGCCAGCGAAATCCTGTTTGGCGGCACGACAAGATCGCTTATCGGCGAGGCCCGGATCCCGATGCTGATGTCCCGCTGACCAGGGTCAGCGCCCCTCGGGGGGCTTTCGCCAATCGTTCAGGCGGGTCGCCAAAGCGACGACGCATCTCTGCAATCACCTGTATCGCGGCACGGGGTTCCGGGGTGTCTGGCGGCCTGTTGCGCTCTTGATTGCCCCGACAGACGGGGGTGGTGCTTCCCTCGGTCGAACCCTGCGCGGGTGTCAGGGACCATCCGGTGGCATCATCGCATTCAGCAACGCCATTTCGC
>ERZ1645192.4934-NODE-4934-length-10478-cov-11.975343_pt1 | contig 10478 bp, 7 predicted proteins | sample MGYA00575354_ERZ1645192 | MGnify/ENA primary metagenome ERZ1645192 (study PRJEB40844, sample SAMN11349763) | freshwater sediment metagenome | isolation source: river sediment | host: Sediment | place: India: Faizupur Khadar , New Delhi | collected 2017-02-21 ...
ATACTCATAACTCTTTTTTATTGAATAAAATAAACATTTCATAATGGTCGTTCCGGTTCCGGTGGGTTGCCTTCCGGGGAGGCAGGGTAGACCGTAGTCAGGGCGGGAGTCAGGCCAACCAGATGACTTGCAGTCAGGGCGGGCTTCAGACCCACCAGATGACCTGCAGTCAGGGGATAGGGTTATACCCCCCGGGAAGGATGGGGTACCAGGTCGGTGAGTTCTTCGATTTTCACCGGTCTGCCCTCATCGATCGATTTGCGGGCGGCGACTCCGATGAGCACCGACATGGCGCCATCACGGGTTCCTGCCGAATGTTTCAGGGGGTCGGCCATTGCCGGGTTGCGGAAGATTTTGTCCTGGAGCCGGGCATCACCACCGCCGTGTCCTGATTTGACATGGGGCACTTTCACCAGTTCTGTCTTTCCGAAGTTGTCGGAGACATAGATTTCATCGAAGGTCGCGGCTTCTTCGCTTTTCTGGCTCATCTCGCGGGTGTGGAGCAGGGCCTGGTCGGCGAGTTCTTTCTGCCGCCAGGGGAGTCCTTCCCAACTGTCGATTCTGCCGTTGCGGCCGTTGAAGGCGATGGTCAGGCCCTCATAAGGGGAGTAGGTCGTCAGGGAGTAGCTCACCTGAACCTGGTTGGCATATTTGATCTGGACGGCCATTTTGTCGAAGATGTCGATATTTTCGCGCCAGAGGCAGTTGTCGCGGATGTAGCCATCATATTGCTCATTGGCGACATACAGATCCATGTATTCCTTGTTCCTGGTGATGTCCCAATAGAACTTGCATTTCTCCTTATATCCGCAACTGCGGCAGTTGGGGCCCCTGAAAGGGTTGTTTTTACCATAGTGGTTGAGGGCGCCGTAAGCGTGGACCTCTACCGGGTCGGAGTCGATCCACCAGTTAAGCAGGTCAAAATGGTGGGAGGCTTTGTGGAGCAGGAGGGTACCGCTTTTATCGCGGTGGCCGTGCCAGCGGCGGAAATAATCGGCGCCATGGTAAGTGTTCAGGTACCAGTGAAAATCAACGGAAGTGATTTCACCCACCCGTTTTTCGGCCAGGAGTTCCTTGATACGTGTGAACTGGGTCCCATAGCGGTAGTTAAAACCAACGATCACCTTGCGGCCTGTGCGCCGCTCAGCATCGAGGATGGCCTGGCATTTCACCTCGTCGGTGGTCATGGGTTTCTCGGTCAGCACGTCACAACCTGCTTCCAGTCCTTTGATAATGAACTGGTCGTGGGTGGCGTCGACAGTGGTGACGATGAGCAGGTCAGGTTTGACACGGCTCATCATATCGTCGAAGTTGGTGAAGACGGGGCAGTTGACGCCGATGAACCTGCGGGCGTATTCTACCCTTCCGGGGTTGATATCGCAGAGACCCACGAACTCAATGAGATCCCCGTACGCATCAACAATGTTCTTGCCCCAGAAGCCGTTGCCGCGGCTGCCGGTGCCCACCAGGGCGATTTTCCTTTTGGGAGCCATCATGCCTCCCGGTCCGGCTGCCACCCCCAAGGGATGGACCAGCATGGCGCCGGCAACGGCCGCCCCCGATGTGGCGATGAAATCTCTTCTTTTCACTTGTAATGTTGTTAGTTATTGAATTGCTCTTCAGTTATATATCGTAGTGAAGCCGGTTAAAGTGCTTCATGCCCGTGGAATTGGCTCCGCGTTGCTGCGCCGAACTCCGTTTCGCATGAAGCAAATATTCATGTCCTATTGTGGTCGAAGCACCTTGCGACTCTCATACGTTTAGATTATTTCGTTCATTTGGCACTTTACTGGCTGGTTGCAGGAGGGATTCATGTTTCCCTGGTTGACCCGCCCGCCCCCCCGGTGGGAGGGGGGCAGTATTAGAGCATCTTCAGATTATACGCCGCCATAGGCGCTGTATCCTCCGTCGACAGGAATAACAATTCCGGTGATGAAGGAGGAGATGTCGGAAAGAAGGAAAAGGGTCGCCCCCTGCAGATCTTCAGGCTCCCCGAATTTACCCATGGGAGTACTGTTGACGATTTTCTGACCCCGCGGTGAGAAACCGCCGCTTTTTTCATCCAGCACCAGAAAACGGTTCTGGTTGGTGATAAAGAACCCGGGAGCAATGGCGTTGACGCGGATGCCTGTTTTTGCCAGGTGAACGGCCAGCCATTCGGTGAAATTGTTGACTGAGGCCTTGGCCGCAGAGTAAGCCGGGATTTTCGTCAGCGGCTTATAGGAGTTCATGGAGGAAATGTTTAGAACCACTCCTTTCCGTTTTTGGAGCATGTCGGTGGTGAAAACCATGGTAGGCAGCAGGGTTCCCTTGAAATTCAGGGCATAGACCTTATCGAATCCATCGGTTTCGAGGCCATAGAAGGTATCTTCAAGATGGTCGAGGTCTTTTTCTTCGATCTGTTCCACTTTAGTTGTGGCCTGGGGACTATTGCCCCCGGCGCCGTTGATCAGGATGTCGATTTCCCCCAGTTTCTCATTGATTTCAGCCTTGGCCCTGACCAGCGACTCGCGGTCCAGGACATTGGCTTCCACTCCGATGACAATGCTGCCGCATTCTGCTTCGATATCGGCAGCCACCTTTTCGGCCACCTCCTTATTGATATCGGCAATGGCTACTTTAAGACCGGCTGCGGCCAGTGCCCTGACCATGGTCCCTCCCAGTACACCGGCACCGCCGGTGATGACGCATACTTTTCCTTTCAGATCTTCAAATGATAATGGCTTCATGATGTATTATTTAAATTCCTTGTAATAGTCGAGGTTTTCGCGGGTGATGATCTCTATGGGCGAGTAGTTGACTTCTGTTATGGGAAGTTTCAGCACCAGCGATCTGAACAGGGCCTGAACCGCTTCGAAACCCTGTTCCATGGGCCGCTGACAGATCAGAAAATCGACGGTTCCGCTGCGCAGGAAACGAACGTTTTCCCTGAGCAGGTCATTGCCTATGATCCTGATCCCCTTGAAGGCTGATCCTTCCACCACCCTGGCCACCAGGTGCACCTTGGAACTTGTGACAAATATCCCTGCAGGTTCTTCTTCTTCCAGCAGGGCCAGGAGGCGCGCTTCGCAGGAGGCCTGTTCCGATAGGGCCATCTCCCTGGTTTTGATCTCTTGTTCAGGATAATTTTCCCTGAACCAGGCGTAGAATCCCAGCTCCCGCTGCAGGAGATGGTTCTGGTGGTCTGTCTCCCTGGCAAAATGGAGGACCAGCATTTTTTGACCGGCACGAACCAGCATGGAGAGGAGTCGTGCCGACAACTGACCGCACTGAAAGGAATTCTGGCCGATATACGCCAGTTGTCCCTGCTCGGGAAGGTTCGAGTCTATAAGGACGAAGGGGATATGACCCGCCTTCAGACTGGTGATGAAGGCTGTGGCTTCCCTGGCAAAGAAAGGGGCCAGGACCACCCCGTCGGGGGCAGCGGAGAGCAGACGGGCGGCTTTCCCGTTGAAATCATCGGGGTCGGACTGGTCAAAAGTGAAGATGTCAGCCGTCACACCATACTGATGCAGCTCTGAAACGGCCTTGCGGATGCCTTCCACCGGTTGGGTCCAGTACCCATCCGTGGAGAGGGGCGCGGGCAACAATACCCCCATTTTCAGTTTTTTCCGCGAGGCCAGCGTACTGGCCAGCAGGTTGGGCCGGTAATCCATCTCCTCAATGATCCGTAATATCCTCTCCCGGGTTTCTCCGGAAACCTCCCCGCGATTGTGCAACACACGATCTACCGTCCCGATCGATACATTCCCCTTGCGGGCAATGTCCTTGATCCGTATTTGTTTACTGCTCTCCATCTTCAGCGTAACTCCAGGCCCGGATGGGCCGTTTCAAAACCAAAAATAGTGAAAAAAGCGTTTCCGTGTACGAACACGGAGGTAAAAGCCCAGCATGAAAACATGCTTTACAACATGTTTTGCCCCCATCGGCCTCAACGGGTGAGACAAGATGGTTGCAGATAGCTGTTCTGCCGCCGAAATGGCTATTTTTGTGCTTCTGGTGAAATCTGGGGTATTCCTTAAGGAGGATAGCCGGTAAAGAGCAGGGGAGGGGAATGGCCAGAAGAGCCAGGAAGACACCATTTCGTTAAATGTAAATAGTTCAAAGGATGAGAAATGTGATGGTTTGCCTGGTGGCGCTGTCGGTGCTGGCCGGGTGCAGCAAGAAAAATGAGCAGCCGAAGCCTGTGGAGACGCTTCCTGTCGAGGCGACGTTCTGGATGACCAGTGGGGATGGGAAGACGTTGCTGAACCGGGAGCCCGATGTGAAATCCTCGACTATTCAAAACCCGCATGCGGTGATTGAGGTCGATACGGCGCAGCTTTTTCAGGTGATGGATGGTTTTGGCTATACCCTGACGGGAGGAAGTGCATTGCTGCTCAGCAAGATGGGGAGTGCCGAGCGGTCGGCGCTGCTCAGAGAGTTGTTTTCGGCCGAGGGGATCGGGGTCAGTTACCTGCGGCTGAGCATTGGGGCGTCGGATCTGAGCGACCGGGTTTTTTCCTATAACGATTTGCCGGCAGGGATGACCGACCCGGAGATGAAGCAGTTTTCGCTGGATCCCGAGCGCAGGGAGCTGATCCCGGTGTTGAAGGAGATACTGGCGATCAACCCCACTCTGAAGTTGCTGGGGTCGCCCTGGTCGCCGCCGGTCTGGATGAAAGACAATAAAAAGTCGATCGGGGGCTCCCTGCTTCCGCAGTATTATGAGGCATATGCCCTTTACCTGGTCAAATACATCCAGGGGATGGCCGCCGAAGGGATTACCATTGACGCCATCACGGTTCAGAATGAGCCGCTGCATCCGGGGAACAATCCCAGTCTGCTGATGCCGGCGGCGCAGCAGGCGGCTTTCATTGGGCAGAGTCTGGGCCCTGCTTTCAGGAAGGCCGGACTGAATACGAAAATCATTATTTACGATCATAATGCCGACCGGATCGATTATCCGCTGGAAGTGCTGGCCGATGCGGGGGCAAGGCAGTATATCGACGGGACGGCCTTTCACCTTTATGGCGGGTCGGTGAATGACATTTCCAGGGTCCACGAGGCTTATCCTGACAAAAACCTTTATTTCACGGAGCAGTGGGTGGGGGCGCCCTCCAATTTCGGAGGGGACCTGGCCTGGCATGTCAGGGAGCTGATCGTAGGAGCGTCGCGCAACTGGTGCAAGACGGTGCTGGAATGGAACCTGGCGGCCGATCCCAATCAGGATCCTCATACCGAAGGGGGATGTACCCAATGCCTGGGGGCCGTGACCATTGATGGGAATAAAGTGACCCGCAATGTGGCCTATTATATCATCGGGCATGCCTCCAAATTTGTGAAACCGGGAGCCGTAAGGATGGGCTCCACCCTGCCCGAAGGGTTCCCTAACGTGGTCTTCCGTAATCCTGACGGTTCCAGAGTGGCCATCGTCCTGAATGACGCCTCCAGTCCGCGTACCTTTAACCTCCGCTATGCCGGCCGTAAATGGGTCATCTCCCTTCCGGCAGGGGGTGTGGGCACGCTGGTATGGTAAAGGGGGATTTCCATTTTTGGGACAATTGTATCATTTTGTTTAAAATTCTGTATTTTCACAGCCGCTTAATGCGTTAAACAGAAATCAACTGAACTATTTATTAAATCAACTCAATAAAAATTAAAAATCAGATGAAAGGAATTTCGAGAAGACAGTTTATTGGTACAGCCGCAGTGGGGTTGGCTGGGATAGCCGTATTGCCCGGGTTGACGGGCTGCAAGCCCAAGGTGGTGCCCAGCAGCGATCTGAGGTTGGGTTTTATAGGCATGGGACGTCAGTCGATGTTCCTGCTGAAAGGGTTTATCAACATCCCGGGGGTGAAAGTGCTGGCCGGTTCTGACGTGTACGGTATCAAATGCAAGCGGTTTGAGAAGCGGGTGAAGGCCCATTATGCCGAAAAGGGTGAACAGGTGGAGGTGCAGACCTACGAGAAGTACCAGGATTTGCTGGCCCGTGAAGACATCGACGCCGTGGTGATCGCCACGCCCGACCATTACCATGCCCTCATTGCCATTGCGGCGGTCAAGGCCGGTAAGGATGTTTATCTGGAGAAACCTTTGACCTTTACCATCAAGGAAGGGCAGGAACTGCGTAAGGCTGTGCGTGAGAACAACCGGATTCTGGCCGTTGGTAGCCAGCAGCGTTCGGATCCCAATTTCCAGCATGCCGTGAAGCTGGTGCAGGACGGCACCCTGGGCAAGATCATCACCGCCCATGCCTATGTAGGAGCTCCCCCGAAACCTTACGATCTTCCCGAAGAGACCCTTCCCGCCGATCTCAACTGGGATCTCTGGCTGGGGCCCCTCTCTGATACCATTCATTATAACAATGAGCTGAATCCTCTGATCACCCTTGACCCCGATCAGGATGAGACCCTCTGGGGGGCCTGGCGCTGGTACAAGGAAATGGGTGGCGGTTTCACCACCGACTGGGGAGCCCATATGTTTGATATTGTTCAGTGGGCTTTGGGTATGGACGAAAGCGGACCGGTGGAGATTTCTCCTGTGGGGGACGGCACCGAATTCATGACGTTCAAATATGCCAACGGCACGGTGATGACCTCAGAACCGTTCGATGAGAAGATGACCAAGGGGGTGAAGTTCATCGGTGAGAAGGGATGGATCATGGTGACCCGTGGGGCTTTCGAGGCTTCCGATCCCGCATGGATGCCGGCGGCTCCTGAGACGGCCGACGATACCCCGTATGAGACCAAGATTCCGCATCAGGTGAATTTCATCGAGTCGGTGAAGGAGAGGAAGGATCCTGTCGTTCCCGTGGAAATAGGCCACCGCACCTGCACGGTCTGTACCCTGGGTAACATCGCCTGCCATCTGAAGAAGACCATCAAGTGGGATCCGGCCACCGAAACATTCGTCGATGACGATGGTTCCGCTGCCGCCCTGCTGCAATATGAATATCGCAGTGGTTATACGCTGGTATAACCCGGAAGGGGAGTGGGCCGCTGGTTAACAGGATGGCCTCCCTCTTCAGTTGAGCCGATTCCCGCAGTAGAGACCTTGAAAGCAACCGTGGTTCACCCTGAACGGTGGTTGTGAGGCGCTTTCCTGCGGGAATCTTTTTTTTAGGGAACCCGTGGAGTGGGGATGGTTAGCCCTTTTTTTCGCTCAGCTCGAGCCAGCGGAGTTCTTTTTCGTCGAGTTCCTCACCGATACGGCCGATTTCCAGGGAGGTTTCATAAAGGCCCTCATGTCCCAGTGTTCCCGCGCTGAGCTGGGTTTCCAGTTCCTTCTTGCGGGCTTCAAGGGTGGCGATCTCCGTTTCGAGGTTTTCCATCTCCCGTTTCTCGCGGAAAGTAAGCTTGGGCCCCTCCTCTTTCCGTGCCTGACGTGCCGGCTGGCCGGGGCTTACTTTGCCCGACGGAGATACTCCGTTCTCTCCTGGTCCCTCAGGGGCTATGCCGGCATCGATTCTTTTACCTATCGAATTGCCCCGAGATGAATCCTCACCTCCTTCGGTACCCTCAGCCTTATACCGGGGGGTTTTCCCTCCGGAAGCGGAAGAGCCCGCGGCAGCCTCTTCCACCGCATTGCGGTACTGGGTGTAGTTACCGGGGAAATCGAGGATTTTCCCGTTTCCCTCAAAGACGAAGAGGTGGTCGATGATTTTGTCCATGAAGAAACGGTCGTGCGAGACGATGATGACGCACCCTTCGAATTCGCGGAGGTATTCCTCCAGCACGTTTAGGGTAAGGATATCGAGGTCGTTGGTGGGTTCGTCGAGGAGGAGGAAGTTGGGTTTCTGCATCAGGACGGTGCAGAGGTAAAGGCGGCGTTGTTCGCCTCCGCTCAGTTTTTCAACATAGTCGTGCTGCACGGCAGGGGGAAACAAAAAGCGGGTGAGCATCTGCTGGGCGGTGGCCTGGCTGCCATCGTCAAAGCCGATCAGTTCGCTGATTCTGGCGACGGCGTCGAGGACCTTATCGCGGGGGTTGAAGGAGATCCCCGACTGACGGTAGTGGCCGAAGCGGATGGTCGTGCCCACCGAAATGGTGCCGGCGTCGGGTGTCGTCAGTCCGGTGATCAGGTTCAGGAAGGTGGTCTTGCCGGTGCCGTTGTCGCCGACGATCCCTACCTTTTCGAAACGGGAGAAGGTGTAAGAGAAGTCGTTGATAAGCCGGAGGTCGCCGTATCCTTTAGAGAGGTGTTCGATCTCCATGATTTTCTTCCCCAGGCGGGCCGCGCCGACATGGAGGTTCACGGTTTTTTCACCGGAAGCCGCGCGGGCTTTCTCCTGGAGCCCCGAAAAGGCATTGATGCGGTATTTGGCTTTATGGGAACGGGCCTGGGGCATCCGGCGCATCCATTCGATTTCAGTACGCAGCAGGTTACGCGCCTTGTTGATGCCCGACTGGCGGGCTTCCATCCGCTCCTCCCGTTTTTCCAGGAAATAGCTGTAATTGCCGGTATAACTGAATATTTCGTTGTTTTCGAGTTCCAGGATCTCATCACACACCCGGTCAAGGAAGTAGCGGTCGTGGGTGACCATCAGCAGGGTGGAGGAGGAGCGCTCAAGGTAAGTCTCGAGCCATTCGATCATGTCGAGGTCGAGGTGGTTGGTGGGCTCATCGAGCAGGAGGAAGTCGGGATGGCTGATGAGTACCTTGGCCAGCCCCAGGCGCTTCTTCTGCCCCCCCGAGAGATCGCCGACCCGGGCTTCCAAATCGGTAATCTTCAGCCGGGTGAGGATCTGCTTCACCTCCGTTTCGGCATCCCAGGCGCCCAAATGCTCCATCTCTTCGGTCAGACGGGCCAACTCTTCCTGGTTGTGGTGCACCAGGGCCAGCTCATACTCCTTAACGACCCTGAGTTTGGGCGAGTCAGCAGTGAAAATCTCCTCCCATACAGTATGGCCGGGATCCAGCCGCGGCGACTGCTCCAGATACCCCACCCGCACATCGTTGGTCCAGGTGATCCTGCCCCCGTCGGGCGTATCCTTTCCCGCCAGCAGATCAAAAAGAGAACTCTTGCCGGCCCCGTTACGGGCTATAAGAGCCACCTTCCGGTCCTTGGTGATCGTAAAGGAGATGTCCTCGAAAAGCAACAACCCCCCGTATCGCTTGCTCAGGTTCTCTGCCTGCAGGTATGGGATCATGGAATTTTTTCTGCGAAATTAATATTAAAAAAATAACTAATAAATTAGTTGAATAACTAAATAATTAGTTGTATGTTTGTCCTGGATATCCACCATTATTAAAGTTTAGAATTATTCACTAAAAAGATTGCACAAAATGAAATCAATGGTATTGGTATTAACGCTGGGAAAAATGTAGAAGATGAAAGAGCTGACCAAAGCAGAGGAGCAGATCATGCAGATTCTCTGGGATCTGGAGAAGGGTTTTGTGAAGGATATCGTGGAACGGTTTCCCGAGCCGAAGCCGGCTTATAATACGGTGTCGACCATTGTCAGGATATTGGAGCAGAAGGGATTTGTGGACCATACGGCATACGGCAAGACGCATGAGTATTTCCCGCTGATTGCCAGAAATGAGTATACCCGAACTTACCTGAAGAATTTCATGCGGAATTATTTCAGCGGTTCGTTCCGGGAGATGGTTTCCTTTTTTGCCAGGGAGGACAATTTATCGGTGGCCGAGCTGGATGAGCTAATGCGTCAGGTCAGGGAGGACATCACCACAGAGGAGGAGAATCAGGATGCATAATCTGGTCAACTACCTGTTGGAATCAGGGATCAGCTTGACGTTGTTTGCCCTGGTTTATCTGTTTTTCCTGAGGAGGGAGACTTTTTTCAGGACCAACCGGTTATTTCTGTTGACGTCCGTAGTATTTTCCCTTCTGTTGCCACTGTTGGCAATTCCCGTGCTGGCACCAAAGCCGGTGGTCCTTCCGGAGGTGACGGTGACACCCTACCGGAATTTGCTGGAGACAGTGCTGGTAGAGCGCGCGAACCTGTCGGGGAACGTGGAGCGGCTGGTATTTTCTTCCCAGTTGGTGGTGACCCTCTGGCTGGCGGGGGGGGGGGTGATGACCCTGATCATGCTGCTGCGGGTGGTGCAGATCCTGCGGATCATCCGCCGTGGGCGGGTCACCGGCGAGGGCGACATCAAAATAGTCCTCACCGGCAAGGGAAGCCCTCCCTTCTCCTTTCTCCATTACCTCTTTGTTCCGGAGGAGTATACCCGGATCCCGGGTTACGACCGGATCGTTTACCATGAACGGGAGCACATCAGGCAGGGGCATACCTGGGATATCCTGTTGTTGGATGTATTGCTGATTTTTCAGTGGTTCAATCCGTTCATCTGGTTATTGAAGCGGGCGGTCCGCGAGAACCATGAGTACCTGGTCGACAGGGCGGTTCTCCGTTCGGGCATCACCCCCGCAGAATACAAAAATCTTTTATTGTCGGGATTTGCAGGCACCCAGGTGTATGCGGCCCACCATTTCAACTATTCACTCCTAAAAAACCGTTTTAAAATGATGAC
>ERZ1645192.4936-NODE-4936-length-10475-cov-6.585029_pt1 | contig 10475 bp, 10 predicted proteins | sample MGYA00575354_ERZ1645192 | MGnify/ENA primary metagenome ERZ1645192 (study PRJEB40844, sample SAMN11349763) | freshwater sediment metagenome | isolation source: river sediment | host: Sediment | place: India: Faizupur Khadar , New Delhi | collected 2017-02-21 ...
CCCCATCTCATGTTCTCACCTGTCCGTTACCGTAAATGATAAATTTTGTTGTCGTCAGTTCTTCCAAGCCCATGGGGCCGAAAGCATGAAGTTTTGTCGTCGAGATTCCGATTTCGGCGCCCAGTCCCAGTTCAAAGCCGTCGCTGAAACGGGTCGACGCATTCACTAGGACGGTCGAAGAATTGACATCGTTTAAAAAGCGCTGGGCATTGGAATAATCACCCGTAATGATCGATTCGGTATGCAGAGAGCCGTATTTTTCAATATGGGCAATGGCTTCATCCATGTTTTCCACCACCTTCACAGCCAAAACCAAGTCCAGATATTCGGCAGACCAGTCATCTTCAACCGCCTTCTCGATTCGTTTCAAAATCGATTTTGTTTTTTCGCATCCCCGGATGACGACGCCGGCTTTTTTCATTTTATTGGCAACCACGGGAAGAAATTTCCCTGCGATCGTCTGATGCACAAGCAACGTTTCCATCGCGTTGCACACGCCGGGGCGCTGTGTCTTTGCGTTCAAACAAATATCAACGGCCATGGCCATTTCGGCGCTGGCATCCACAAAAATATGACAGACCCCCTTATAGTGCTTGATGACAGGGATTCTTGACTGGGCAACCACCGCGCGGATCAGATCTTCCCCGCCGCGGGGAATGATTAAATCGATGTATTCTTCCATTTTCAGCATGGCAGCCACCGCTTCGCGGTCCGTCACCGGAATGACCTGAATCGCTTCCACGGGAATGGATGTATCCTGTAATACTTTCCGCAAAACGGATGCAATCGCCAGATTGGATTTGATCGACTCGGAACCGCCGCGTAAAATGACGGCATTGCCCGCTTTCAGGCAGAGCGCTGAAGCGTCCACCGTAACGTTCGGCCGCGATTCGTAAATGATGCCGATCACTCCCAGGGGAATGCGCATTTTCCCCACCAGCAAACCATTGGGCCGGCGCCACATGGAAATGATTTTACCGACCGGATCGGGCAGCGCAGCGACTTCCCTTAATCCTTTGGCCATTTGATCGATCGTTGATTGTTTAAGGGTCAGACGTTCCAGCATGGCTTTGGAGATGCCTGCTTTTTTCGCGCCGTTTACATCTTTGGCGTTTTCATCCAGAAGGAATTTTGAATTCCGTTCCAAGGCTTCCGCCATGCGTAAAAGAGCCGTGTTTTTTTCCGTTTCAGTCACACGGGAAAGTTTTTTTGCGGCCAGCGCCGCATTCCTGGCGATGTGCTCAACAGAATCTTTTATATCCATGATAATCATCCTCACGTGAAATGAATTTCCGGATTCCGGAAGCGGAACCGGAAATGTTGTCCAATAACAAACGGTATTTTTTACACCCAGTGTTTTTCGGAATTCTTCCCAAACTCTCACGCCGGACTTGAAAAAATCAGAGTAAAGAACGTCGGGCCGTCGTCATGATGATGTTGCGGACAGATCATCACTTATGCTGCCCATTGCGAAATCTTCCATCTCCTGACACCGGGTGTCCGGCAGAGATTGCCCCATTTTTTCATGTCTGTTTGAGCCATTTTAAACAGTCCGGACGCACAGCCTGTGTCGTCGATAAATTTTCTTGCATTTTGGCCAATTACTGATAAAACGTGCCCCACTTAAAAGACATAATAGAAATTATGAACCCTCTTCTCACATAAGAATTCATAAGAGCTGTAAGTGAATCTACAAGACAAAAGTTTACGTGTCAAGGCCTTTGCCCGGACATAAGATCTATGAGTAGAATACGAATTAAAGCCGGCAGGAAAATTTATCAACTCATCAAAGACGGCGGGTTCAACTTTGATCTGATTTCGACGTATTTCGGACCGGCGGTTGGACCGCGCTGGCTGATTGCCAGCGGATTCGATTTGACACTCCTTGAAAGATGTTCTCTGGGCCGTTCGACCCCTGTCCAACTCGTGGGCTCTTCAGCGGGCGCCTTCCGTTTTGCCGCCTGGCTGCAACCGGAAGCCGTCAAATCCTACCGGCAACTGATGGAGGCTTACATTCATGTTACCTACACAAAAAAAGATACACCGGCAACGACGCTGGAAAAAATAACCGGCATCATCAATGCGTATCTGGAAAACGACGCTCTGCCTTTTGCCCTGAACAACAAGAAATACCGGCTGACCATCATTACAGCGCGTTCACGCGGCCTTATCGCTTTTCAAAACGTCTTATTGCAGAAAACAGGACTGATTTTCTGTTTTCTATTGAACTATTTAAGTAGAGAAAATATTTACAAATTTGCCGAAAGAGTCGTTTTTTACAATGCGTCCAAACCGCCTGATTTTTGCCTGAAACCGCAATTCCGCGGCATCTATGTCCCGCTGAACGAAATCAATTTCAAATACGCTGTGCTGGCTTCGGGCGCAATCCCGCTGGTGATTGAAGGTGTCCGCGACATTTTCGGTGCTCCCCGCGGCGTGTACCGCGATGGCGGCCTCATCGATTATCATCTGACCCATCCGTTTGCGTCCGGAGAAAACGACATCGTGCTTTTTTTTCATCATCAGGAAAGGATCATTCCGGGATGGCTGGACAAAAAAATAACGCGCCGTGCGCCCGATCCCAATATACTGAATAATGTTTTAATGGTCTTTCCTTCTCAATATTTTACGGAAAGCCTTCCCGGCGGAAAAGTCCCCGACCGCACGGATCTGGTCACATTCATTGACGACCCGCAAACAAGAATCAGAAATTGGTGCAAAGCGGTGGACCTGTCCGCTCCGCTGGGCGACGACTTTCTGGAACTGGTAGAAAGCGGCAGACTCCGCGATGTGGTGGAACCCTTTTAACCGAAGGCTGCTCCGGACGGGATTTTTTAAGAATGAATTTGGAAGAAAAAATTTTCCTCCTGAAAGAAATTTTCAAAAACTGTACCCTTTGTCCGCGAAACTGTCATGTGAACCGGACGAAAAACGAACGGGGATATTGCGGTCTTGGGGCCAGAATTATCATGGATTGCGCGCTGGCGCATCACGGCGAAGAACCGCCGCTCTCCGGTACGAACGGCGCGGGAACGATTTTTCTTTCCTCCTGCAACCTGGGCTGCATTTATTGTCAGAATCACCAGATTTCCCACCACATCACAGGGCAGGAAATGAATTCAAGGCAACTGGCCGATGTGATGCTCGATCTGCAGAAACGGCAATGCCACAATGTAGAACCGGTCACGCCCACGTCACAGATGCCGCTGGTGATGGAAGCACTGTTGATTGCACGCAAGGCAGGATTGAAAATTCCTTTTGTGTATAATTGCGGCGGTTATGAAAGCCCGGGCATCCTGAAACGGTTGGACGGCATGGTGGACATTTATCTGCCGGATTTCAAATACGGCCAGGAGGAAGACAGCATGATGTTTTCCGCCGCCCCCGGATATCCGTGGTTTGCCGCGGACTCGATAAAAGAAATGGTGCGCCAGGTCGGCGACGCGTTGGAATTAAAAAACGGGATAGCGCGGAAAGGCATCATCATTCGTCATCTGGTTCTGCCCGGGCGCATCGAGAATTCCAAAGCAGTTTTGAGATTGATCAGCAGAAAAATATCCAACAATGTTTTTTTAAGCCTGATGTCTCAATATACACCCATGGCCAAGGTCCGCAATCATCCGGATTTAAAACGCCGAATTACAAAAAAAGAGTACGAACAGGTTTTGGACTATGCCGAGAAATTGGGTTTTCATAACCTGTTTATTCAAGAAGTCAGCGACTTCGACCTGACACCGGATTTTAGCCTGGATAATCCATTCAAATCCTGAAAAGAATTTATGGACATTGATATACGTGAAATTTACGATCGTTTTGCCCAAACTTACGACAAAAACCGTTACCTGTTCGATATGACGGATGTCATGGACGATTTCTTCAGAAGACTGCCTTCCGTCAAAGGCAGTTTGCTCGATCTGGGTTGCGGTGCGGGTGAACCGTTTCCTGCCTATTTCATTCAAAAGGAATGGCAGGTTACCGGAGTGGACTTTTCATCAAAAATGCTGGAATTGGCCCACCGTTACCAACCGGCAATGAAGACCATCGCCGCAGACATCCGGGAGGTGGAGTTTCCCGGCGAACAATTTGATGCGGTAACAACCATTTATTGTCTCTTCCACATTGAATACGAAAAGCACGAAGGCATTTTCCGGAAAATTTACCGCTGGCTTAAACCGGGCGGCAGGGGACTTTTTACCTACGCCACAAAAGCGTATACCGGAGCGGACAGCTTTAGCGGTTACAGGAAATTTATGGGAGAACGGCTGTTCTACAGCCACACGACACCTGAAAAACTGAGGGGAATCCTGGAAACCATCGGGTTTAAAATAGACGCATTTCAATACCGCAGTATCGGCGGTGAAACTTTCCTGTGGGTGACTATCGCCAAACCTTAATGCTTAACCCGACAAAGGAAAATTTGCTCATCGCCCCGGGTTTTCACGGCATTTCAAAAACCTGTACGCCTTTGGGTGGTTTGAAGAGGAAAAACGTCTTCGGAAGTCCGGTGTTGAATTGAATGCGGGAAAACCTCAGATCCGTTGAATTACCGAAAGCGTCATCAAAACTTAACCGCAAGATATAAAAATTGTTTTTATCAATTGTAAGCCTCAACACATTGAACGTCGTATTTTTTTGACGCGGCGTAAGCACGAGGAGATAATGACCGTCTTTGTCCGGAGATATGGCGCTGTCATATGTGATGATGAAATCATCTTTGAGTTTTCCCGATCCGGAAAAAAAATCGATCAATAGACGGGATTGAAAGATGCTTTCGGCGCTCTGTCGGTAGGCAACTTTTTCCTGCGGAAGATAGAGCCAGGCCGTCTGATGATTTATCACCAGTTTTTTCCCCTGTGGCTTTGTATAATTCCATGACATATTTTTAGGATTTTTAAAGAAAACGCGACCTTCTTCCCGCTGTGTCTTTTTGATCGACTTGACCGTAGTCTCCTGAATAAAATCCGCGCTGAGGTCTTTTGTTGACTCATAGGACAGCTGCAATTTTTGTACAACATCGTCAATGGCCGGACGTTCTTCGGAAAAAGAGCTGCCAGGTATGGAAATTGCCACGACAATAACGCTCAGAGCAATCCATGACGATGTAAATAGCTTATTTCTATTAAGAAAAAATTTCATCATTTTTTGTAAAAAATCGATCTTTTCTGGTACATTTTTTTTCGCAGAGTTTATATCTTGTTTCATAAATACTTCTTAAATGGCGATACCTAAAGGGAATATTAATAAGATATTGATTTTACTTGATATTTAAATTGCTCAAACCTTGGGCAATTTGGTGTAAAATCGTAACAATTACGCACTTAGAGAGTTTATCAACAAAGTTGTCCACAACGATTTCCACAGTCTTGTGGACTAAGCGCGTTTACACATTTTGTTCACAGAAAATTATTGCCGGGAACGTTTTTTTCCGTTCGCGATTTTAATTCGCCAGCCGAAGGGGTCCTCCACCATGCCGTATTGAATTTTGAGGATTTCATTATATAATTTTTCGGCCAACGCACCGGTTTTCCCGCCGTTTATCGCATACTCCTTATCGCGGAAGTAAATATTTCCGACCGGCGAAATGACCGCCGCCGTTCCGGAAGCAAATGCTTCTTTTAATGAACCGTTTTCCGAGGTTTTGATAACCTCTTCAATCGATATCGGTCTTTCGACAACGTTTGTCCCCAGATATCTGGCCAGCGTAATGACTGAATTACGCGTCACACCGGGCAGAATCGATCCTCCAAGCGGAGGCGTAATCAATTCGTCGCCGATCACGAAAAAGATGTTACTGGTCCCGACCTCCTCCACGTATTTTTTCTCCACGGAGTCCAGCCAAAGCACCTGCGTGTATCCCATGTTTGTTGCGATTCTGCTGGCGTAAAGACTGGCGGCATAATTGCCGGCGGCCTTGACATGACCGATACCGCCGCGCACCGCGCGAACATATTCCTCCGAAACATACATTTTTGTCGGCGAAAATCCCTGAGGATAATAGGCGCCGACCGGGCCGACAACAATGAAGAACAAATACTCATTGGCCGGATGAACGCCCAGGGCCGCTTCCGTCGCAATCATGGTCGGACGGATATACATGGACGTTCCTTCACCGTGAGGAATCCAGTCTTTTTCCAGAAGCACCAGTTTTTTCATGGCTTCCATAAAAAGATCTTCATCGATTCGGGCCATACACAGTCTTTCGGCGGATGCATTCATCCTCTTAATATTTTCCATCGGACGGAAAAGATAAATGGCACTGTCCTGTCCCCGATAGGCCTTCAGTCCCTCAAATATTTCCTGACCGTAATGCAGGCACATGGCCGTGGGATCAAGCTGTAAAGGATGATACGGTTCGATGACGGGATCGTACCATCCCTCCCCCTCTCTATATTTCATGGTAAACATATGGTCCGTGAATATTTTACCGAAACCGAGTTTTGATTCATCAGCGGGTTTGGTTTTTCTTTTTTTCAGCGGTACTTTTTTTATTTTGATCTCCATAAATACCTCTTTCTCCAGTCTGCCGGCCGGACAATCATTTCATCAGGACGCCGCTCTGGTTGTGATAGTCTTTTTTTGACATAGCACTAAATTAATCCTCTATCAAGGTTTCGATACTGAATCGCTTCGGCAACGTGAGACGTTCTGATCGATTCGTCATGTTCCAGATCGGCAATGGTGCGGGACACTTTCAGTATCCTGTTGACCGCGCGGGCGCTTAAGCCCAGTTTTTCCATGGCCATGTCAATCAGTTTGTGCGCTTCTTCATCGACCTGACAGAATTGACGGATGTGCTTTTCCGTCATCCGCGCATTGCACATGATTCCGTTTGTGCCGAAACGCTCATTTTGTATATTCCGCGCCTTGCTCACGCGCAGCTTGATCGCCGCAGACGATTCGCCCGTTTCCTTGTCGGACAGCGCACGATATTTGACCGAAGGCACTTCGATGTGCAAATCTATTCGGTCCAGAAGCGGACCGGATATTTTGGACTGATACTGACGGATCTGCTGGGGAGTGCAGCGGCAGGAATGGACGCGGTCGCCGAAATAACCGCAGGGACAGGGATTCATCGCCGCCACCAGCATGAATTTAGCGGGAAAAGAAGCGGTCACCGAGGAACGCGTAATAGTTATCATGCCGTCTTCCAGCGGCTGGCGGAGAGATTCCAGAACATTTTTTCTGAACTCGGGCAGTTCATCCAGAAACAGCACCCCGAGATGAGCAAGGCTAATTTCTCCCGGACGCGGCATTTGTCCTCCGCCCACAAGCCCGGCATCGGATATCGTATGATGCGGCGAACGAAAAGGGCGCACCGCCATCAGCGTTTTATCTTTATCCAAAAAACCTGCAACGGAAAATACTTTGGTAACGTCGATGGCTTCCTCAAAAGAGAGATCCGGCAATATCGTGGGCAGCCTTTTCGCAAGCATACTCTTGCCGGAACCAGGAGGCCCCAGCATCAGGACGTTATGGCCTCCGGCCGCCGCTATCTCCAGTGCTCTTTTGGCCTGTTTCTGTCCTTTAATTTCACTGAAATCCACATCGTATTGATTTGTTTTGTGAAAAATTTTCTCCAAATCGAGGCAAAGCGGCTCTATGGTTTTTCGTCCTTCCAGACATTCAACAACATCCGGAAGCGTTTTGACCGGGATAATGTTCACCCCCTTCACCATCGCCGCTTCCGGGGCATTTTCTTCAGGAACAAAAACCGATGTTAAGCCGGTTTCCAATGCTTTAAACGCAACAGACAGAAGACCGTTCACCCGTTTAATGCTGCCGTCCAGAGAAAGTTCTCCGACAAAGAGACAATCGCGCAGTCTTTCTTCACGGATTAATTTCTCGGCCGCCAGGATCCCCACGGCAATCGGCAGATCAAAACCGGTCCCTTCCTTTTTAATATCGGCGGGAGCCAAATTGATGGTCACGTGGCTGCGGGGAAAATGATACCCGGAATTTTTGATGGCGGCTTTGATGCGGTCGCGGCTTTCTTTGACGGACGCATCCGGCAGCCCGACCGTTGCAAACTGCGGCAAGCCCTGGGATGTATCGACCTCGACGAAGACCGGATACGATTCCATCCCGATGACGCTCATGCTGTTGACTTTAACGAACATAACGCCTTTTTATATTTTTTGGGGCGAATACTAACCAATAGAAATATTTATATCAAGAGATTTTCTTGTTCAACGATTTCACACTGTTTTGTCGAAACGGTGCCTGAAACGCGACCGGCTATTTCTGATGATTTCTATACCAGCTTTTCGGTAGAATAAGAGAGGGATTTCTGTCCGTATTATCACAATCCAAAGGATGCGGAAACGTCCTGACAAACGACGGATTGTGGATACGATCATTCCGTAAGAACGTCAGTTCCATAACCATAGGGATGTCAATGTCGTCCACTTTCACGGCGTCAGAACAATTACTGGGATGATTGTGCACGCAAGTATGCGTCCGTAAAATTTTTTCAAACACCTGCGATGCCAGATTAAAAAATGGTTGGCGTCGCAGTCCGTCCAGCAAATGAAATTCAATAACGACGATCCTGAACCGTTTTAACAAATCCTCCGACACCGCCGACAACACGTCATATTCGGCACCTTCGATATCCATTTGCAGTAAGAGATCTCCCGTGGCATCAGCCAGGGATGAGTTTACCCAGGCATCCAGGGTCATTTCATGATCATTATCGGTATTGCCGATATATTTTTTTATAAAAACAAAAAGCTCATGAGACAGACTTGGATGATTCACAAATCCGTCTGCCATAAAAACTTTCATCCCCCTGTCCGCACAATCTTTTTCAAATACGGATGAAAAACCCACCCCCGGGGAAAAACACGCTTCGATTCCCGTCAAATCATCCGGCACAAGGTAACCGCCGTCACCGAAGGCTCCCAGGCGAATCAACGGCTTATCGCAGAACACGGGATGCAATTTGTTTAATAATGATAATATTTTGTGTTTATCGGTGGAATCTTTTACACGCACACGCAATGCGGCCAATACACTTCATCCCGTTTTTTATGAAATTTTCATGGTCAATACTCTAAAGATTATGATAATCCCGTTTTCCCACGAATGTTTCACTTAAAATATTCGCCTATTTATATCAAGCTATTTCAACTTCAAGCATTTAAAAAATGTTGCTACGTTTCTTGACTCATCAGCAGGCCTATGTTAAGGCTTTACCAAAATAATTACGTTAAAAAAATATTTCGCAACAATGTCAAAAAAATTATCACATATTAATCATGAAGGCAATGTTCAAATGGTCGATGTTACGGCCAAGCCTCAGACCGCGCGTGAAGCAAAAGCGCGGGGAATCGTCAGGATGGATGCAGCAACGCTGACGTTAATATCCAAAGGGCGGATTGCCAAAGGCAATGTTTTGACAACGGCAAAAATCGCCGGCATCATGGCCGCAAAAAAAACGGGGGATCTTATCCCGATGTGTCACCCTCTGGAATTAACGGGGGTCGACCTGACGTTCACCGTTGATGAGAAAAAATCGGCGATTATCATCGAGGCATCGGTCCGGATAGCGGGAAAAACCGGCGTGGAAATGGAAGCCCTGACGGCCGTAAGCGTCGCCGCACTGACCATTTACGATATGTGTAAAGCGGTGAATAAAAAAATCGTCATCAGCGATATCATGCTGCTGGAAAAAAGCGGCGGCAAAAGTGGAGCATTCACCAGAAGCAAATAAAACCCGAGCAACCGTCCAGTCTGTGCTGTAACGAATCAAACAGGAAACAAAACCATGGAGCAGAACGTTTTTAAAATTAAAAAAGCTTTTCTTTTGCCCTTTATTGCAATTATCATCCTGCTTTTTGTGCTGTTGATCCTGAACCTGTTGAACGGGCAACCGTGGGAAAAAATCATTTTGGCCGTTGCCTTTGCGGTTACCCTGCTGGTGGGCATAGAAGCAGCCAACAGACATATTACCGCAAGCAATGAAGGTATGAAGGTAAAAAAATTTTCCCGTGTCAAGACGCTGACGTGGCCGGATGTCACGCATCTGGGCGTTGTTGCTATATTGAACAAAGCTTATTTTCTGTTAACCACCACCAAAGGGTTTTATTTCTTTTCCAACATGTATGAAAACCACGCTTTACTTATTCAATCCATTGTGGATAAGCTGGAAGCCGAAAGGGTGGAGATGGAGGTCAGAAATTACCTGGAGCATCCGCGGGAACGACGTTCGCTGATTGTTATTTGCTGGATCACAGCGCTCATTATTTCCGCTTTTATCGTCTTGAAATTACTTTCGTTTTAATTTGATATTCATTCGATATTTTAAAACGAGTTGATATTACTATCGTCCGGAAGGAGCATGCGTTTAAAATGCCGTCGAAGAAAAAGAGCAAATCTGAAATTGTCATGAACGTCAAGGCCACGCCTTATGCCGCGGTTGAAGAAATTATGGAAAAAAAGCTTGAGGACATTGCCACCATTTTGTCTGCGTCCGG